>Ga0070735_10004017_pt1 | contig 12563 bp, 16 predicted proteins | sample Coa_R1_FD_66443 | JGI IMG/M metagenome (GOLD analysis project Ga0070735, IMG submission 66443) | Surface soil microbial communities from Centralia Pennsylvania, which are recovering from an underground coalmine fire - Coalmine... | ecosystem: Environmental > Terrestrial > Soil > Unclassified ...
GCTGGTCGCCTTGGAACGAAAGCTAAGGCCATTCGAGGAACGCTAGCCAAAGCCGATCCCGCAGCTTCCGAGCTGCGAGAGCACGCTGTTGATTTGGGTCAATGAAATTGGGCGGGCGAATTCTAAGGTGAATTTCTTTTTACTTTGGCAGCGGTAGTCCCGTCGAGACTCCAGAATATCAGCAATGGGTAGCAAACCGGATTGGGAAACGATCTCGACGGCGCCATTCGACCGCGATCTTGAGCTTGCCGTCGTCGAAGGCGGCCATGTGTATGCCTTGGTCTTCGCATGCCGGCGGACCGCCAGAGGGTGGGTCAGGGTCCCGTCAATGGAGCGCGTGATCGTCAGTCCGACCCACTGGAGACTGTGGTCCGGAGAGGGCTAAGCCCTGTCCGGGGAGTCTTTCTTTGGAGCCTGGACGTGTTGAACCTTGGCCACTTCCTCCGCGAGCAGGTGCTCGAGCGTTTGCCGCTCGGTGGGATCGGCTTCGCTCGCAAGACGAAGGAGCGGCCGGCCGAGGCTTCCCTAACCTGACGATAGGTACGTTCAATTTGAATCTATGATATCACTCACAGGGGGTGGTTTTCCGCCCTCACATCGTCATCTTCGGGGCGAGAATCAGATGAAAAGAATAGTTGCTGTCTGTTTTCGGGCTGGTCGGCTCTGTCGATGATCAGGCAGCGCCAGTTCTGGCTTCGTTACGGGCTGGCGGCCTTGGCCGCATCGGTCGCGTTCGGCTTTCTCCTGGTGCTCCACGGTTATTTTGAAGACCGGGCTTTCACCGTGATTTACGTCCCGGTCATCGTCTATGCGGCCTTTGCCGGCGGTGCCGGGCCCGCTATTTTCGCCACGGCCCTGTGCCTGGCAATCAGCGCCTTTTTCCTCAAGCATGAACTCTACGCCAATCCCGCAAATCTGATCGATGTCGCCTTCTTTGCGGTCCTGGGGCCGGTCCTCGGCTATATCGGCAACCGCCTGCTGCACCAAACCGACGACGCACGCAATCGGCAGGCCCAGCTCCAGTCCATTCTGGACACCGTGCCGGAGGCCATGGTCGTCATCGACGCGCGCGGGATCATGCAGTCATTCAGTTTGACGGCGGAGCGCCTCTTCGGCTGGTCGGGCGCTGAGGTGATCGGAAAAAACGTTTCGATGCTGATGCCTTCTCCATATCGGCAAGAGCACGATGGCTACCTGAATCGTTATCTTGGTACTGGCGAGCGAAGGATCATCGGCATCGGAAGAATTGTCGTTGGCGAACGCAAGGATGGCTCGACATTTCCGATGGAGCTGGCTGTTGGAGAGGCTCAGGTAGGCTCTGAAAAGCTTTTCACGGGCTTTATTCGCGATCTCACGGAGCGCCGAAGTCAGGAGCGCCGCATGCAGGAACTGCAATCCGAACTAGTCCACGTTTCCCGCTTGACCGCGATGGGCGAGATGGCGTCCTCACTGGCGCACGAACTGAACCAGCCTCTGTCTGCGATCACCAGCTATTTGCGTGGGGCCGCAACCCTCCTGAAAAACGAGCCCGTCGATAGGGCCAGGATTCGTGACGCACTCGATCGAAGCTCGGATCAGGCTCTTCGCGCCGGTGACATCATCAAGCGGCTGAGGGAGTTTGTCGCCAAGGGCGAAACGGACCATACGCTGGAAAATCCGGCCACGCTTCTCGAGGAGGCCGCCGCGCTTGCGCTGGTGGGTGCAAGAGAGCAGGGCGTTCGGGTATCGCTGCGCTGCGATCGCGAGCTTCCCGATATCATCGTCGACAAGATCCAGATTCAGCAGGTCGCGCTTAACCTGATTCGAAACGCCGTTGAGGCGATGGAAACGACGCGCCGTCGCGAACTCACGATTGACGCCAAGCGCAACGGCGAGTTTGCGTTTTTCACAGTGGCGGACACGGGGACGGGCATCAGTTCGGAGATCGCTGATCATCTGTTTCAGCCATTCATCACCAGCAAGGCGAATGGCATGGGAGTCGGCCTCTCGATCTGCCGAACCATTATTGAGGCGCATGGCGGCCATATTTCCGCGCGCCCAAACGAGGGGGGTGGAACCGTTTTTGAGTTCACGCTACCGTTTGCAGAAGCGGAGGCGGGCTAATGGCCAAGACAGTAGTCTATATCATCGACGATGATGCCGCGATGCGCGATTCGCTGGCCTTTTTGCTCGATGTCAACGGCTTTCAGCCGGAGGTGTTCGAGTCGGCGAATTCGTTTCTCGGCAAGGCTCTGAGCAACGCTCCCGCGTGTGTTGTCTCGGACATCCGGATGCCCGGAATGAACGGCATCGAGCTCGTGCGCAAGCTGAAAAGTGAGCACGTCCCGTGTCCCGTGGTCCTCATCACCGGTCATGGCGATGTGGCTCTGGCGGTCGAGGCCATGAAAGCAGGCGCCGTCGATTTCATCGAGAAGCCGTTCGATGACGCGGTGCTGCTTGACGCCATTCGCTCGGCGTTGGTGACTGGCCCTTCAACTCATGGCGATGATGCCGCCCGGGCGGAGGCCCAGAAGCGGCTGGCCGAGCTCTCACCCCGCGAACGCGACGTTTTGCAAGGCCTCGTTGCGGGGAAAATAAACAAGATCATCGCTCATGAGCTGAGCATCAGCCCGCGAACAGTCGAAGTGTATCGCGCCAATCTCATGGCCAAGACGGGCGTCCGTAGCGTATCGGAGCTCATGCGTATCGCCTTGGCAGCTGGGCTTTAGGGAAAGAAACTGAAGCCTACGCAATCGCGTAGCCGAGGGGCCGCAGGTCCAGGGGCAAGGGCGTATGCCAGGTGCTCCGCGCCAAGGCGCGGACGAGGTCGTCCCGGGCAATCATGCCTCTCACCCGATTCTCCTGATCAACCACAGGGAAGCTCTCGAAATCGTTGGCGTCCATGAGGCCAATCGTTTGTTCCAGCGTTGCATCCAGTTCGACCGTCAAGACACGTGACGACATGATCTGTTCAACGGTCGTTCCCAGGATCGCGTCGGATTCGCGTGTGCCGGTTGCGTCTTTTGCGACAAAAGGCCTGATGGAATCCGCCCTCGAAACGATCCCGACCAACTTCTCCCCACGCACGACGGGATAAGCGTCGAAGTCGTTCGAGCTGAACAGGCGCAGGAGGTCGCCCAGAGTCATTTCAGGAGCGACGGTCCGGGCGGGACGGGACATGATTTCCCGAACCTTTTTCTGAAAATATTCCATGGCTGCCTCGCTTGAAGAAGTGGAAGTCATAACTATCGGACGGCGGCGTCCAACCATGTTGACCAAGATCAAATCAGGCCCGCTGTCGTGCGGAAAGCCAATATTTGACGAATGTCAAAGCGATGAGGACCCAATGCGTGCAGACTGAATTCGAGATCATCCGGAGGTCTGAAATGAAACAGAATGTTGGAGTCATCGATCTGGTCATCCGCTCGGTGCTCGGAATCGGGATACTCGCCTACCTGACAAAGGATGGCGTTTTTCATCCTGGTTCTGTTCTGGGCATCATCATTGCGGTTGTCCTGCTTGCGACCGCAATCCTGAGGTATTGTCCGCTCTACCAGCTTCTCGGCTTTACCACGACCAGTCCACTTGATCATTCGGTTTGACGGGCGCGGCGGTGACAGCGACGCTTTCCGCACGACACCATGCGCGGCGTCGACTGTACCTGATCTTGGACCAAAGCGCCGAGGTCGGCGGAGCCAGTGCCTTCGTCGATTGGGTCTTGATAGGTGTCATCGTCACGACATTGGTTTCGACGGTGATGCAGTCCGTGCCGGCTGTCGCGGCGGCTTATAACCGGACTTTCGAAGCTGTCGAATATACGGCCACGGCAATATTCTCGCTGGAATATGTCCTGCGGCTCTGGGTTGCGGCAGAACACCCCCCTTGGCAGCGCGTGGGTGCCGCACGCGCTGCGCTCCGATGGTCAATCAGCGCGTCCGGATTGATTGACCTTGCGGCGGTTCTTCCGTTCTGGTTCTCGTTTCTGGTATCGACCGATTTCAGGATCATACTGGTCCTTCGGCTTATCCGCTTCTTCAAGCTGGGCCGCTATTCGCCCGCCATGCGCTCTCTGCTGGAGGCGCTGTATTCCGAACGCCGTGCGCTATTCGGCTGCTTCGTGATCCTGTGTGGTGCAACATTGATGGCGGCTGCCCTCATGCATCTCGCCGAGGGGGCGGCCCAACCGACGAAATTTGGAACGATACCGGATGCGATGTGGTGGGCCATCGTCACGCTCGGCACGATCGGCTACGGCGATGCCGTTCCCGTTACCGCGGTAGGCCGGCTGATTGCCGGGCTAACGATCTTCGCAGGCCTGCTGATGGTAGCTCTTCCGGTCGGCATCGTAGCGACCGCATTCGCCAACGAGGTTCACAAGAGAGATTTCGTCGTGACCTGGGGGCTGGTCGCCCGGATTCCGCTGTTCACGGAGCTCACTGCGGTTCAGATTGCCGACGTGATGAAGCTGTTGCGCGCACAGAAAGCCGAGAAGGGAACGATCATTGCGCGGCGGGGCGAGGCCGCGCATTCGATGTATCTGATCGTGGATGGCGAAGTCGAAATCAGGCTGCGCCACCAGCACATTCATCTTGGCGCCGGCGATTTCTTTGGCGAGGTCGCCGCCTTGAGGCAGTCGCGTCGCTCTGCGACGGTGATCGCGCTGCGGCCCACGCGCTTGCTGGCCCTTGATTCGTCTGACCTGCACGGCCTGATGGATCGGGAGCCGCAAATCGCCTCGCGTATTTGGGAGGCTGCGCGCGAGAGATTGGGGCACGAGCTGGAGGTGGGGGCGGGAGACCTGGTTGCCAGCGAACTCCCGGCTTAGCCAGGGTCCCCGTCCGAACATCTTCATAAAAGAAGTTCAGCAGGATGTTCAATCCAGCGACAGATTCTCAGGCACATTGCCGAATGTCCGCAGAATTGTAGTCCTCGTTACCGGATAGCCCGAACGGACGAAGGCGACGGCTCCGGCATGGCCGAACGTCTTCCAATAACCTTTTGCGCGCTCGATCGCTGCATTCGGGCTGACGCATTTGAACGGCTCGCCCGCAATCAGCCCTTTGTCGGTCAGGTCGAAAGGCACTGCAACAAAATGAACGATACCATCCATTCGCTTGCCTTTTGATTGCGAGGTTCGTGCAGCCAGGAGCTGGAATACGTCTCACTCAGGGCGTCGATACAAATTGAAGTCCGAAACAGTAGTTGTTCTCCCAGACGATCTTGCATCTGCGGCTGACCTTGCCGTCGCTGCTCAGGACCAGGAAGAATTCGTCTCGGCGAATGCGACCGTCGACCTTTCCGTGCGCGCTGAACTTCCCGCCGGTTTCCGAGATATCGTCGAGCCGGCCCTGAATCGACCAGGTACCGTCGACGGCAATCGCCGTACATCGGATCTTGTGATCGAGGGTAACGCGTTTGTTGGACCTCTTGTCTCGCTTTGACATCTCGATGACTGCCGGGATTCACATACAGCTAACCACTGAGGACATCAGGTCAGATATCAGCGCCGCCAGCCGCATCTCTTGAGTTGGATCAAAATGTCCTGGGTTCAGCCCTGTAAGACAACATTCTGTTCGTGCTGAACGAGGTCACTCCATGATTCGTGCTGCAAGCCTTGTGGTTGGTCTTTCGGCTGTGGTCGCAGGTCTCTTTGCCGCCAATTGGAGTGGGACTCTAGGCCACGCCGGAACTGTGCTCGGGATACTCGCAATTATCGGTTTTGCGGTCGTTGCTGCTGGATGGACCGAAGATCACGATGTCTCCGATTGATTTTCGTCAATGTCGCTTTCGTTGACTCGCGGGAGAATACTCAAGATAGGAGATGTCGACATGTTGTCATTTGATGTGCGTTTCATCAAGACGGTTTGCGACGATACCGGCCATGAGCATCGTGCGTGTCAGGCAGCATTTTCAGTGCAGGCGCCGTCGCTGACCGAAGCTGTCAAGCAGGCGGAAGCTGATTTTTGCAGGCAGAAGCACGTTCGCGACTGGACGATTTTCGCGGATGCCGTGGAGCTGAAATCGCCGACCACGGTGGCCTGCGCGCACGCTTCTTAGGAAGCGTTCGTACAGGAAAGAACCAAGGCAAGTCCGTGAACCATATTGCGCGCCGCTACGCTGAAAGAAATGTTCCGCGATATACGTCTTATCCGACCGCGGCGGATTTCGGACCGACGGTCGGCACGGCCGATCATGAGGCCTGGCTAACTGGTCTCGACGGGCGGAGGAGCGTCTCTGTCTATCTGCATGTCCCTTACTGCCGCGAGATCTGCCTGTATTGCGGCTGCAATACCAAGATGGCGATGCGAGACGAGGTAATTTCCCGCTATCGTCTCGCACTGGAAGCCGAGATCGGGCTGGTCGCGGGTCTCATCGAAGAAGTGCCTCACATCGCGCGGTTGCATTGGGGCGGCGGAACGCCGAGCATCCTTGGGCTGGATGGCCTGAGATCCGTGCTGGCCGTTCTCGGCAGCCGCTTTGCATTCGAACGAGCGTTCGAGCACGCGATTGAACTTGACCCACGCTATGTCACTGCCGGGTTCGCCGATGGCCTTGCCGCGCTCGGCGTCACACGCGCCAGTCTCGGCGTGCAGGACGTCAATCCGCTGGTGCAAAAGGCGATCGGCCGAATACAGCCGCTGTCGATGGTTGATGTCGCCGCCAGGCGGCTGCGGGCGGCCGGCATCAAGAATCTCAATTTCGATCTGATCTATGGGCTGCCGCTTCAAACCGTGGATTCGATCCGTGAAACCTGTGCGCTGGTCTGCGCGATGGCGCCGGATCGGATCGCCTGTTTCGGCTACGCTCACTTGCCCGCACTGAAGGCCAACCAGCGTCGTATCGACGAGGCGAGCCTGCCTTCGCTCGATCAGCGAATCGATCAGGCCGAGCTTATGGCCGAAGAGCTGGTCCGTTACGGCTATCTGCGCATCGGTATCGATCATTTTGCCAGGCCAACCGACGCTTTGGCTTCCGCGGCGGCGTCGGGAAAGCTGCATCGCAATTTTCAGGGCTATACCGACGACGACGAGCCGGTCCTGTTGGGCCTGGGAGCGTCCTCCATTTCGACGTTCGCCGGAGGTTTTGTTCAAAACATTTCCGACGTGCCCAAATATGTCCGCGCCATTGAAGCAGGTCGCCTCGCATCGGCGCGCGGCTGCCGGCTTGATGCCGGCAATCGCCGGCGAGGGCAAATTATCGAGCGGCTGATGTGCGATTTCTGCGTTGATCTTGCCGCCATCGCTTCAGGCGTCGATTTCAGCGACGAATTGTCGGTTCTGGCTCCGATGGTCGATGATGGTCTCGTTGAGACTTGTGGTACGAAGCTGATTGTCACCGAGGCAGGTCGACCCATCGTTCGGGTCGTTGCCGCGGCCTTCGACACTTATCGGCGGCCGGTGACGGCACAATTCAGCAAGGCTGTTTGATCCAGGTCAACGCAGAATCCCCCTTCGCGGATAAACGTACGCGAAAAGGGGCATGTCATGTCGACGCAAACCAGCCAGCCCACGCGGTCATTTTTCGGCAACGTCTTCACCCGCGCGAAATCTGCGTTCGCAAAATGGCGGGAGGTAAGACAACTCGATTCCCGGGAGATCGACGCGGTTGCGCGCGACCTGAATATCTCGTCCGCCGAACTCGTCTCGTTGATGTTCACGTCTTCCGTCTCCGTCGAATCGCTCGACAAGCGCCTCTCATACGCCGGGCTTTCGGAAGAAGCGCTGGCTGTCTCTCATCCTGACGCACTGCGCGACTTGCGCCGGCTTTGCAGCCAGTGTCTGGAAAAGGCGCGCTGCGCGAGGGATCTTCGCCACAAGCGCATGGCGACCCCTGCAAAATACTGTCCCAATGAGCTCACGCTGCGATCGTTGGCTCGCGAGGAGCGCCTGGAGCAGGTGCTGGGCACTCCCGACCGGCTCGCTTGATCTCGATCAAACCGTGCGGCCAACGCACGTGCTTCTTTTCAATTCTATCCTCATGCCGAAGGAAGTCGCGCCATGACGCAGACGTCTACCGCCTCGAAATCGATGACAATCGGTGAGGCGATGCTGTTCCCGCTTTTTGCCGTGCTCGCATTCCTGTGTCTGATCGGAACGGCATTCGCGCATGATACGCCTTTTGCCTTCCATGCGTCGCTGGGCTCGATCGCGAGCCTGGCGGCAAGCTTCTTCATCCTGAAGAGATATTACGATCGCCCGGCCGAACTCCCGGCCCAGGAGATCGACGGCCGGCCCAACTACAATCTGGGACCAGTCAAGTTTGCCACCGTCGCCGCCGTGGTCTGGGGCATCGCAGGATTTGCCGTCGGTTTGATCATCGCCTCGCAGCTCGCCTGGCCGGCGCTTAACCTCGATCTGCAGTGGACGACTTTCGGCCGCCTGCGCCCGTTGCATACGTCGGCGGTGATCTTTGCTTTCGGCGGCAATGTTCTGATCGGGACTTCGCTCTATGTCGTGCAAAAGACCTGCAGGACGCGGCTTGCGGGCGATCTAGCGCCCTGGTTTGTCGTGCTGGGCTACAACTTCTTCATCCTGATTGCCGGCACCGGCTACCTGCTCGGTGTGACCCAATCCAAGGAATACGCCGAGCCTGAGTGGTACGCCGATCTCTGGCTGACCATCGTTTGGGTCACTTACCTCCTCGTCTTCCTCGCGACGCTGATCAAGCGCAAGGAGCCGCATATCTTCGTGGCGAACTGGTTCTATCTGGCGTTCATCATCACGATCGCCGTGCTCCATCTCGGCAACAATCCAGCGCTGCCGGTCTCGTTCCTCGGCTCGAAGTCCTACATCGCCTGGGGCGGCGTGCAGGACGCCATGTTCCAGTGGTGGTACGGCCACAATGCCGTCGGCTTCTTCCTGACCGCCGGCTTCCTCGCGATCATGTACTACTTCATCCCGAAGCGGGCAGAGCGGCCGATCTATTCCTATCGGCTTTCCATCATCCACTTCTGGGCTCTGATCTTCCTCTACATCTGGGCCGGTCCGCATCATCTCCATTACACCGCACTGCCGGACTGGGCGCAGACCCTCGGCATGACGTTCTCCATCATGCTGTGGATGCCGTCGTGGGGCGGCATGATCAACGGCCTGATGACCCTCTCAGGCGCCTGGGACAAGCTGCGCACCGATCCGGTCCTTCGCATGCTCGTCGTTTCTGTCGCCTTCTACGGCATGGCGACGTTCGAGGGGCCGATGATGTCGATCAAGGTGGTCAATTCGCTCAGCCACTACACGGACTGGACCATCGGCCACGTGCATTCCGGTGCGCTCGGCTGGGTCGGCTTCGTCTCGTTCGGCGCATTGTATTGCCTTGTGCCCTGGCTCTGGAACCGCAAGGGTCTCTACAGCCTCAAGCTCGTTAACTGGCATTTCTGGATTTCGACCATCGGCATCGTTCTCTACATCTCGGCGATGTGGGTGTCGGGAATCCTGCAGGGCCTGATGTGGCGCGCCTACACCTCGCTCGGCTTCCTCGAATACTCCTTCATCGAATCTGTGGAGGCCATGCACCCCTTCTACGTCATCCGCGCCGCTGGTGGGGCGCTGTTCCTGATCGGTGCGCTGATCATGGCCTTCAATCTCTGGATGACGGTCAACGCGCCGGAGACCAAGGAAACAACGCTCGCCACCGGGCTACTCCAGCCTGCCGAATAGGGTTCGCCATGTCCTTCTATAGTCGACACAAGATCTTCGAAACGAACTCGATCGTCCTGATTGTGGGAATCCTGGCAGTCATCGCCATTGGCGGTCTGGTCGAGATCACACCGCTGTTCTACCTCAAAAGCACGATCGAAGTGGTCGACGGCATGCGGCCGTACACGCCGCTGGAACTGACCGGCCGCAACATCTATGTCAGGGAAGGGTGCTACCTTTGCCATTCCCAGATGATCCGCCCGCTGCGTGACGAGGTCGAACGCTATGGGCACTATTCGCTGGCTGCGGAAAGCATGTACGACCATCCGTTCCAGTGGGGATCAAAGCGCACCGGTCCCGATCTGGCGCGCGTCGGCGCCAAATATTCCGACGACTGGCACGTTCGCCATCTGATCGATCCGCGCTCGATCGTTCCGCAATCCGTCATGCCCGGCTATCCGGCGCTGGCCGAAACGGAAGTCAGCGTCGACGACATGGCGGCACATCTTCGTGCCAGCCGCGCGGTCGGCGTTCCCTACACGGATGAGCAGATCGCCAACGCCAGGGCCGATCTGGTGGCCCAGGTCGACCCTGACGGCCCCAACGCCGATGCGTTCCAGAAGCGCTACCCGAAAGCCATCGTCCGGAATTTCGACGGTAGGCCCGGAAAGCCGACCGAGCTCGACGCTTTGATCGCGTACCTCCAGATGCTGGGCACGCTGGTCGACTTCAAGCTCTACGACGAAAAAGCCAACCTGCGCTGACGAGGTTCGACATGAAAGCGATCGTCTCAATCGAAAATCTCGCATCGAACCTGGTTCTCACGTTCTGGACACCGGTCTTTGTCGTGATTTTCATCGCCATCGTGGTTTACGCACTGCGTCCCCGCAACAAGACGCTGTTCGATCATGCGGCCAAAATGCCGCTGCGCGAGGATTAGAGTCATGACCGACCACAACGACATCGATCACATATCCGGCCGTACGACCACGGGCCACGAGTGGGACGGCATCAAGGAACTGAATACGCCGTTGCCACGCTGGTGGGTGCTGACGTTCTACGCCACGATCCTCTGGGCAATCGGCTATTGGATAGTTTATCCCGCCTGGCCACTGGTCAGCGGATATACCGCGGGCGTGCTGCACTATTCCACCCGTGCTTCCGTGACCAGGGATCTTGCCGAACTCGAGGCCATCCGTGGCGACAAGATGAAGGTCTTGGCCTCCGCTTCCCTTGCCGAAATCGAAAGCGATCCGAGCCTGCTTTCCCTGGCGCGGGCACGCGGCAAGACGGTGTTCGCCGACAACTGTGCGCCGTGCCACGGCACCGGCGCGGCCGGCGCGAAGGGATATCCAAACCTCAATGACGACGATTGGCTGTGGGGTGGCTCGCTCGAGCAGATCAGTCAGACCATCGAGTTCGGAGCAAGGTCCGGCAATTCAAAGGCGCATGAGAGCCAGATGCTGGCCTTCGGGCGTGACGGAATCCTGAAGCCGGAAGAGATCGTCACCGTCGCCAATTACGTTCGTTCCCTGTCGGGGCTGTCGACGGCGTCCGGTTTCAATGTTGCGGCTGGCAAGAAGATTTTTGCCGAGAATTGTGCGGCCTGCCACGGCAACGATGCCAAGGGCAATCAGGAGATGGGCGCGCCGAACCTGACCGACCAGATCTGGCTTTACGGGTCGGACGAGGCCACCATTGTCGAGACCATCACCAACGGTCGCGCCGGCGTCATGCCAGCCTGGATCGGCCGTCTCGATCCCGTCACCATCAAGGTATTGACCGTGTACGTGCACTCGCTGGGCGGCGGCAAATAAGTTGGCCGGAAAAGGCTGCGACTTGGGCCGGGGTTGATGCACCTCAAGGGAGGTCGATGTCGCCGCCCTTAAGTTCGTGGTGAAGATCCTTTTGGCGAGTTTTCACGATGAACAGGACAGTGCCGCCCACCGATTGGCAGTTCGACGAGGACGGGCCACTCTACGTGGCCCAGAAAAAAGTCTATCCGCAAAAGGTTTCTGGCACATTCCGCCGAATCAAATGGGGCCTGATGGCCTTTTGCCTTGGCGTCTACTATCTGCTTCCATTCGTGCGCTGGAACCGCGGGCTTGGGGCGCCCGACCAGGCGGTTCTGATCGACTTTCCCAACCGTCGTTTCTATTTCTTCTTCATTGAGCTGTGGCCGCAGGAGGTCTACTACTTCACGGGCCTGCTGATCCTTGCCGCGCTCGCGCTGTTCCTGATGAACGCACTCGGTGGACGGATCTGGTGCGGCTATCTCTGCCCTCAGACCGTCTGGACCGACCTTTTCTACGCCGTCGAGCGCTGGACGGAAGGCGACCGCCGCGAACGGATCAAGGCAGACGCCGCGCCGATGACCGCCGGTCGCCTGGCGCGGCGCGCGCTCAAGCACTTCCTCTGGCTGATGATTGCGTGGTGGACGGGCGGCGCCTGGGTTCTCTATTTTTCCGATGCCCCAACGCTCGTGAAGGACCTCGCGACCTTTCAGGCTCCGGCCGTTGCCTACATCTGGATCGGAATCCTGACGGCCACGACCTACCTGCTGGCCGGTCATGCGCGGGAGCAGGTCTGCGTCTACATGTGTCCGTGGCCCCGGATTCAGGCCGCGCTGACCGACGAATGGGCGTTGAACGTCACCTATAAATATGACCGTGGCGAGCCGCGTTGCTCGCTCAAGAAGTCTTTCGATCTGCGATCGCTCGGTGAGAAGGTCGGCGACTGCATCGACTGCAATCAATGCGTAGCCGTTTGTCCAACCGGAATCGATATTCGTGACGGCGCACAACTCGGCTGCATTCAATGCGGCCTGTGTATCGACGCATGCGACAACGTGATGACAAAGATCGGCCGCCCGACCCGGCTGATCGGTTACGACAATGACATCAACGTCCAGCGGCGTATGGCGGGAAAGAAGGAAGTCTTCAAGCCGAT
>Ga0070735_10004019_pt1 | contig 12563 bp, 11 predicted proteins | sample Coa_R1_FD_66443 | JGI IMG/M metagenome (GOLD analysis project Ga0070735, IMG submission 66443) | Surface soil microbial communities from Centralia Pennsylvania, which are recovering from an underground coalmine fire - Coalmine... | ecosystem: Environmental > Terrestrial > Soil > Unclassified ...
TTGATGCCATCGCGCATGATCTTGTGATCATCCACGAGGAGGACGTCGAATGGCATAACGAATGGAAACAATTGTACCTTTTCCTGTCGTACATGCAAACCCGAGCCCTTGCTCACGCGCAAGTGTGGCTATAGCCGATAACGCGCGGGCGCGGCCGGACTTCCGCCCATCGTCCGCGATGCGCAGAACCGTCGGTCCGGCTCCCCGCACAGCAATGGTCACACGCGCGGCTCCCTGGCGAAGCGCTTGTTCCACGGCCGTGGAGCCCGCTTCATAGAGTGCCGCCGCGATCTCAGCCGGAACCGCGGCCGTAGCGGCGTAATCGATGTCGATGTGACATTTCCGCGAATTGTACTGATCGGCAAGCTGCAGCAGGGCTTGTTTCAACCCGCCCCGATACGCCGGTGAAGGGCAGAGATCCTGGCTCAGGTCCCGAACTGTGTTCAACGCTTCTTCCAGGGTCCGGAGCGCTTCGTCAATCCGCGCCTCGGGCTGCGGCACGTCCATGCGAAGAAGCTGGAGTTGCACGCCCGCGGCGGAGAGCGACGACCCTACGTGATCGTGGAGCGCGCGTCCAGCGCGCACCAGCCTGGCTCGCGCCTGAACATACAGCGCTGCGATCTGATCGATATCGCTTTTCGGGTTCTTATTGGTTTTGTTCTTGACTTGCGGTCGCCTGGCTTGGGCCATGAACGGGATCTAGCGTTTCCGCTTCACAACGCGCCGGGCAGCCGCGGCCACATCGCGCGCCAGCAGGCCGTACTTATCGAGAAGTTGCTCCGGCGTCGCCGATTCCGCGTAGGTATTGTGGATCCCGACGAATTCCATCGGCACCGGATGCGTTTCGGCCACCATCTGCGCGACGCGCACGCCCAATCCAGCGTCGGCCAAGTGCTCTTCGGAAACTACGATCGCACCGGTTTCACGCGCAGCGCGCGTGATGGCTTCGCGATCCAGAGGCTTGACCGTGTGGAAGTCGATCACCCGCGCGGAAATCCCCTCCGCCGCGAGTGTTTCCGAGGCTCGAATCGATTCGGCCACCATCAGGCCAGTGGCGATCAGCGTCACATCGGAACCTTCCAGCAACTCAACCGACTGGCCGATCGTGAACTGCTGCCCGGCTTCATAAATCCGAGCAACCTTGGGCCGTCCGGCACGAATGAACATCGGGCCGACGTGCGCAGCCGCGAGCTTAACCAATTCGATCATGGAAATTTCGTCGGCGGGTGAAAGCACCGTGAATCCAGGCAGAGAGCAAGCCAGGCTCAGATCTTCCACGCTCATCTGCGATGGCCCGTCTTCGCCAATGGAAATGCCGCTGTGCGTGCCGACCACTTTGAGATTCACGTTGGGATACGCCGCGGTCACGCGCAATTGCTCGAATCCCTTGTTCATGGCGAACACTGAAAAGCTGGCGGCGAACGGAATCTTTCCCGCCGATGCCAGGCCCGCGCCGATCGCGATCATGTTAGCCTCGGCGATGCCGCACTCGATGAAGCGGGCAGGAAACTCCTTTGCGAATCCAGCCGTATACGTGGATTTGGATAGATCCGCGTCCAGCGCGACCACATTCGGATTCGTTCGTCCGAGTTCCACCAAAGCCTTCCCGAAGGCTTCGCGCGTGGCTGCGCCCAGGGGTAGTTCGTATTTAGTCTTGACCGGCATCAGGCCAGCTCCTGGAGCGCTTTGGCGCACTCTTCGCGCGTCGGCGCAGTGCCATGAAACTTGGGATTGTTTTCCATAAACGACACGCCCTTACCTTTGACGGTGTGAGCGATGATGCATGTGGGCTTGCCTTTCATGGAAGACGCCTCGCCCAACGCGTTCTGCAGGGCCGCGATGTCGTGCCCGAACGCTTCAATCACGTGCCATCCAAAACCGCGCCACTTGTCGGCCAACGGCTCCAGACTCATGATGTCCTTGACGAAACCGTCCAATTGGATCTGGTTGTAATCGACGATCGCCACCAGGTTATCGACATGAAGAAAAGGTGCGGCCATGGCGGCTTCCCAGATCTGGCCTTCCTGAATTTCACCATCACCGAGCACGACGTAGGATCGCGACTTCGATCCGTTCATTCGAGCGGCCAGCGACATGCCCAGCCCGAGCGAGAGTCCCAGCCCCAAAGAGCCTGTGGACGCCTCGAGCGCAGGCAGAAATCGCACGTCCGGATGTCCCTGGTACATTGAACCGAGCTTGCGCAAGGTCATCAGCTTGTCTTTGGGGCAGTAGCCGCACTCTGCCATGACGGCGTAGAGGATCGGGCAACAATGCCCTTTCGACAGGATGAACCTGTCTCGATCCGGCCAGTGGGGATTTTCGGGATCGTGACGCAGCACGTCGAAAAACAGAGTGGTCACGATTTCAGCTGCGGAAAGCGATCCGCCGGGATGGCCCGAGCCGGCCTCGGTGATCATTTCGATCGCCGTGCGCCGCATGCGTTTGGTGATCGCCGCCAGTTGAACAACGTCACTGGTTTTTTGCATGTCTTCCTCAAATGTAGCAGGGCATCATCCCTGTCGTGGGAACCCAATCCGGCGCTTGGGCCCCGGCGGCGGAATCGCCTTCAGGTCGCTAATCTCGTCGGCGAGTATCGTGATCACCGAATTCTGCCTCTTCTGCATGTCCTCGATCTTCTCGACACGCATGGCCAGTTCTTTGTGATTCGCGATCAACTCGCGCATCCGCACGAATGCACGGATGATCAGGACGCTCATCTTGACGGCACGCTCACTGGCCAGCACTGCCGACAGCATCGCCACCCCATGCTCCGTGAACGCATACGGCCGGTTGCGCCGGCCGCCCCAACTTGAGGTCGCAATTTGCGACCTCAAGTTTTCTGCCTCAGCTTCCTTCAAACGAAACATGAAATCTTTCGGGAAGCGGCCTAGATTGCGTTGCACCTGCTCATTCACGCGCTTTGTTGAGACTTGGTAAAGTTCCGCTAGATCAGCATCCAGCATGACCTTTTGTCCCCGGATCATGTAAATCCGCCGTTCCACGCGTTGTACCGGGACGGGAAGTTTAGATACTGCTTTCGTTCTGGGCATATGTAGACGGTGCAAGGTCGCGTGGGAATATCTCCTGTCTTTTTGGCGGATACCTCTATGTGCTAGCCTGACCTGTTCCATGGCCGATCCGCCGCGCATCTCCAACCCCATCCATGTTTCCAACCCCATCCATATTTCCAACCCCATCCATATTTCCAACCCCATAAGGTGGATGATCTGCGCCGTGGCCTCGCTCGGATTCCTCTTCGATATCTATGAAGTGCTGGTTGCCCCCCTGGTGTTGCAGCCCGCCGTAATGGAACTCGGCGGGTTCTCTCCCGGCACGCCCGAATACCGCTATTGGACCGGACTACTTTTTTGGATCCCGCCCCTGGTCGGCGGCTTTTGCGGGCTGTGGGGCGGCTACCTGGCGGATCGCTTCGGACGGCGTCGCATCCTGGTCTGGAGCATCCTGCTGTACACGGTGTCAGCACTGTCCGCGGGAATGTCGACGCGGATGGAGATGCTGCTTCTGTTTCGCGCGCTGTGTTTCGCCGGCGTGTGCGTCGAATTCATCGCGGCCGTGGCGTGGCTCGCCGAGTTGTTCCCCGATCCGAAAATACGCGAAGCCGTGCTCGGATACACGCAGCTGTTCTCGTCGCTCGGCGGAGCCCTGGTTGCCGGCGCATTCTATCTTGCCAATCGTTTCGGGACGGACTTGCCCGCCATCTACGGTGGACATTCCGCGTGGCGCTACACGTTGATGTCCGGCCTCGCTCCCGCAATTCCTTTGATACTGATCCGGCCTTTCCTGCCCGAATCTCCGCAGTGGCAGCAACGACGTTCCGAAGGGACGCTCAAACGGCCGAGCGTCGCCGAACTTTTCCGGCCGGAGTTTCGACGCAGCACGATCGTCACGGCCCTGCTCTTTGCATGCGCTTATGGAGCCGCATTCGGGACCGTGCAGCAGTCCCCGCAGATCGCCGCGGGACTTCCGGAAGTCCGGCAGCTTCCCACCTCCGAGCGCGGCCAAGCAACCGCCGGCACACAGACCATGCAGGAACTTGGAGGTCTGGCCGGCAGATTCGCGATTGCGAGCCTGGGCCTGCTGATCGTCAGCCGCCGCACGCTCCTGAGAATTTTCTTGATCCCCGGCCTAGTCGTTACGGCGATCGTCTTTTTCTTCACAGGCGCCACGAGTCTCGAACTATTCCGCACAGGCGTGTTCGTGGCTGGGTTTTTCACCATCGCGCAGCTTACATTCCTGGGTAATTACATGCCACGTGTCTATCCACTGCACCTGCGCGGGACCGGCGAAGGATTCGCCGCGAACGTCGGCGGCCGGATGCTCGGGACGTCGGCGTCTTTCATCACCACCCATCTCGCGGCTGTGATGCCTGCCGCGTTACCGGGCGCGCAACTTGCCTACGCCGCGGCCGTTGTGGGCGTCGGTGTCTATCTGCTGGCCCTGGTGCTCACGTTTTGGCTGCCCGAACCGCCCGCGAAACTACCCGACTAAACAGGCGGGCGACGGCCCGCGATCCCGAATGCGTCTTCGAGAGCCGCGCCGGCTTGCAACAGCGAGTCTTCCTGTTGCGGCGGACCGATTAGCTGCAATCCTATCGGCAGGCCCGCGCTTGAAAATCCGCACGGCAGAGCCAGCGCCGGCCATCCCAGCACGTTAAACGGCCGAGTCAGCCGGGTGGCCGCGGTGCGAACGTCTTCCGTGAACGAACCGAAAGCAACGCTCATCTCTCCGATCCTGGGCGCAGTCATCGGCGTGGCCGGGGTCATCAAACAATCGAGATGTTTCCAGATCTTCGAAAAGTCCCGGGCCAGCACGGTGCGAACGCGCTGTGCGTTTAGGTAGTCGATCGCGGGAATCAACCGGCCTTGTTCCACCAGCACCAGAATGTCTCGTCCGATCTCGCTGCGACGATCGAGATAACGCGCCAGCAGTGCCGACACTTCCGAAAGCTGCGCTATGCGCCCGGCCGCGTTGAGCGCCTCGACGTCGGGCAGCCGAATCTCGGTTACGTGCGCTCCCAGCGCCGCTGCGATCTGCACAGCCGCGCGAAACGACAGCATGACCTCCGGGGCGATGCGCTCCACAAAGCAGTTCTCGGGCACCCCGATGCGCATGCCACGAAGGTCCGCGTGACCCGCGGGCACGTAGCCGCTCGAATGCTTCGCGATCAGGCTGAACGCCAGCGCAACATCACGCACGGTGCCCGCCAGCACGCCCGCATGATCAAGAGTCAGGCCGAGCGGCATCACACCCTTGCGGCTCACCCGTTCGTAGGTCGGTTTCAGCCCCGCCACACCGCAGAACGAAGCCGGGATACGAATCGATCCGCCTGTGTCTGAACCCGTGGCGAGAGGCACCAGTCCCGCCGCCACCGCCGCAGCCGAGCCGCCGCTCGATCCGCCCGGAATCCGTTCCGGATCCCATGGATTCCGAATCGCCCCATAGTGCGGATTGTTCGAGGTGATCCCGTAAGCAAACTCGTGTAGTCCGGTTTTCCCGATCACGTTGGCGCCCGCATCGTTCAACTGGCTGACGATGGTCGCGTCATAGTCCGGCACGAAGTCCGCGAAGATTTTCGAGCCGCCTGTGGTCCGCACGCCGCGAGTGAAGATGTTGTCCTTATGCGCGATAGGAATGCCGTGCAGGGGTCCGCGGTCGATACCGCGTGCGAGCTCCTCATCTAACCCTGTCGCGCGGCTACGCGCTGCCGCTTCGGTCACCGTGAGGAACGCATTCAAACGCGGATTCGCATCCGCCACGCGACGGAGTGTTTCTTCCGTCAGCTCGCCGACGGAAATCTTCCTGCCGCGCAAGGCCGTCCCGATCTCGCCTATGGTCACACCTGATCCTCTGGCCCGTTCCAGAGAAGCGTCTCGGGCGGCATCGCGGCCTCCAGCACCAGGAGCACGGCGTCCAGCTTTTCGAGAGGTGGAACCACCTCGGGCAACAAATCTTCGGGTACAGGCGGCTCGGCGACCGCGGCCAGTGCTTTCCAGTTAGTCACTACACAAATATACAAGTCGTACAATCAAGATAATGCTGGCCGCTGACAAGCACGTTGCCGCCGCACCGCTGACCCACCTCAGCGAAGAAGAGTCCATGTTTCAAGCCTCCGTTAGGCGATTCGCGGCCGAGCGCCTGGCACCGCACGTGCGCGCCATGGATGATGCCGGCGTTTTCCGCAAGGAACTGATCGCCGAGTTGTTCGACTTGGGGCTCATGGCCGTCGACGTCCCCGAAGAATACGGCGGGCAGGGCGGAACATTTTTTCAAACGATCTTGGCGATCGAAGAGCTGGCCAAGGTGGACCCTTCGGCTTCCGTGATCGTGGATGTCCAGAACACGCTGTTCAATAACGCTCTTCTGCGTTGGGCAAACGAGGATCAACGCAGGCGATGGCTGCCTCGCGCCGCGAAAGACGCCGTCGCCAGCTATGCTTTGTCGGAAGCCGGATCGGGGTCCGACGCATTCGCTCTAGCCACGCGCGCGGTCGAGGCAGGAGCTGCAGGCGACGAGTATCGGCTCACCGGACGGAAGCTCTGGATCACCAACGCGGCCGAATCCAGCTTGTTCTTGCTGTTCGCGACCGTCGATCCCGAGGCAGGATACAAGGGCATTACGGCATTCTTGATCGAGCGCGATTTTCCCGGCTTCGCGGTCGGCAAGAAAGAGGACAAGCTGGGCATCCGGGCGTCCTCCACCTGCGAGTTGATCCTGGACGATTGCCGCGTGCCCAAGGCCAACGTCATTGGCGAAGTTGGGCAAGGCTACAAGATCGCCATCGAGACGCTGAATCAGGGCCGCATTGGCATCGGTGCGCAGATGACCGGCCTGGCCGAAGGCGCGCTGGGCCATGCCATCGATTACGCCAAGCAGCGCAAGCAGTTCGGCAAGCCGATCGCGGAATTCCAGGGAGTACAATTCGAATTAGCGGAGATGGCCGTCGAGGTGGAAGCCGCCCGCCTGATGGTTTACAACGCGGCCCGGCTTAAAGACGCCGGCAGGCCGTATCTAATGGAAGCGGCGATGTGCAAGTATTACGCGTCACAAGTAGCCGAGAGGGTTGCTTCGAGAGCCGTTGAAGTGCTGGGCGGCGTGGGTTTTACCAAGGATTACCCGGTCGAGAAGCTGTATCGCGACGCGAAGATCGGCCGGATCTACGAAGGCACCAGCAACATGCAGCGATTGACCATCGCCAAGCAATTACTGGGTAACCGGCGCTAGTGACGTTCGTCTAACGAAGAAGGAGATTTCCATGCGCGTACTCGGACTGATGATTCTTGGAGCCGCCGGGCTTGTATTTGCCGCGGATGCGCCGGATCCATCGCCAGCGCAGATCGACGACATCATCCAAAAATTTGCGGCCAAGGAATCGGAATTTGCCAAGGCTCGCGAGAACTACACCTATCACCAGACGGCGAGGATTCAGGAACTGGAGCCATCCGGCACCGTCAGCGGGCGTTGGGAGACCGTGTCCGACATCGTCTTCGATGCGGCCGGCAAGCGCAACGAGCACGTGACGCGCGCCCCAGTTTCCACGCTGAGCAAGATCCTTCTCACCCCTGAGGACATGGAGGACTTAAAGAGCGTCCAGCCCTTCGTGCTGACCACCGCGGAACTGCCGAAGTACCTGATCCGCTATCTCGGTCGGGAAAAACTCGACGAAATCGGATGCTACGCTTTCGCCGTGAAGCCCAAGAAAGTCGACGCGGGCCAGCGTTACTTCGAGGGAATCGTCTGGGTGGATGACCGCGATATGCAGATCGTCAAGAGCTATGGGCGCGGCACCGGCGTTTTCAAGAAAGGGAACGCTTACCCCAAGTTCGAGACCTACCGGGAACAGATCGACGGCAAGTACTGGTTCCCCACCTATACCATCGCGAACGCTACGCTGCACTTCCCCGAATTCGACCAGCGCCTCAAGGAAACCGTTCGCTACGAAGACTATAAACAGTTCCGAGCGACCTCGACGATCACCTTTGGCGACGACGTCGAACCACCTAAAGCCGCACCCGGCAAGCCGGATCCGGGCAAACAAGACCAGAAGTGAGTCCACGGCCAAACCCCTAAACTCGGCCGGTGAACTGCCGATATGACTACTTGGCATGGTCGTTCACGTAGCTCAGCCGGGCGAGACCCAGGACGCGGAGAATACTGCGTCTGATCTGGGTATTCAGCAACTGGATCGTTCGCAGACCGGCCAGCCTCAGCTCGATCAGGTCAAGGGCGTCTTCCTGGCCAGCCTGAATCACGAGATCCGCACGCCTTTGAGTGGCATCATGGGCATGCTTGACCTCCTGCTTGAAACTAACATCGATGAGGACCAACGCGATTACCTCAATGCCGCCCACCTGTGCGCCGAATCGCTTTTCGAGCTTCTGAATTCCAGCCTGGAATACGCCGCCCTGGAAGCCGGGCAGGTCAGCCTGGAGGAAACCGAGTTCAGCGTGCGAGAGATGCTGGAGGCGGCCTTGGCTCAGCAGCGTCCCAAGGCCGAAGTGAAGCAGCTCCATTTGCGGCTGACACTGGACGCGGGGCTCCCTGAAACGCTGATTGGCGACGCATCCCGGCTGCGAGAACTGCTGGCTCGTCTAGTCAACAACGCCGTTAAGTTCACGCACACCGGATCGGTTGACGTGCGCGTTTCCATGCGGAACACCCCCGACGTGCTCGTGGCCGAAGTGCGCGACACCGGAATCGGCATTCCCAGCGACAAACTAGGCAGCCTCTTCGAATCCTTCCAGCCGGGCGAGAGCGGGTTCGCACGTGCGTATTCGGGACTGGGATTGGGGCTGGCACTGGCGCACAAGTTGATCAAGGTAATGGGCGGACGGATTCTAGTCGAGAGCCGGCCTGGGGTGGGTTCCACATTTACTCTCGAAGTTCCGCTGCGGCGTCCCGCGGCCCCTGAAGGCCAGCAGGCTCGTGTGGCGGATCTCGGTCCCGCCGTTCTTGCCGTGGAAGACGATCCCATCGGTATCACGGTACTGCGCCATGTCCTGAAGCGGCGCCTCAAGAATGTGGACTGCGTCGCCTCCGGGCGCGAAGCCCTCGAAGCCGCGGGGCGGCGACACTACGACCTGATCCTCATGGATCTGCAGATGCCGGACATCAATGGATTTGAAGCGGCCGCGAAGATCCGCCAGATGAAAGGGTATCAAGACGTTCCGATTCTCGCCCTCACCGCCAGTTGCTCGGATCAGGTGAAGGAACAGTGCCGCGCGATCGGCATGAAGGCCTTCTTATCCAAGCCGATCGATGCCAACGAGCTTTGGTCCGCCGTTTCCCGCTACTTGGGCCGCGAAATCCCCCGCCAGTAGATCCCTCATTTGGCTTGACACAGCCGATGCTCGCAGGCATACTGTTGTCAGTAACTGAGGTAAGCACCCGGGGTGCGCAGAGTAACGATATGAGCAAGCCGGCCGACCTCGTCCAGGGCACTTTAGACCTGCTCATCTTGAAAACCGTGGCCCTCGAGCCCATGCACGGCTGGGCCATCGCGCATCGAATACGCCAGATGTCGAGCGAGGTCCTGCAGGTCGGCCAGAGCGCGCTGTATCCTGCGTTGCACAAGCTCGAGCAGCAGGGCTGGATCGAGGCCGAGTGGAAGGTATCGGAAACCAACCGCCGCGCAAAGTATTACTCACTCACGCCCGCTGGTCGCAAGGCCCTCACCACGGAAGCAGCCAACTGGGAGCGGCTCTCAGGAGCGATATCCGCAATCGTGCGGACAGGATGACACGAAATGGCGCGCTGGCTCACACGACTTCGGCTGACCCTTCGGTCCCTGTTCAGCAGAGAACGCGTTGACCAAGAGCTCGACGAGGAACTCCAGGACCACCTGCAACGCGAGATCGAGGAGCGACTGAAAACCGGCCTCACGCCCGAAGAAGCTCGCTACGCCGCTCTGCGATCGATGGGAGCGATCGCGAAGAGCAAAGAAGAAAGCCGCGATATGCGGCGTGTCAACTTCATTGAGGATCTCTTGCGGGATCTGCAGTACGCGAGCCGGTCGATGCGCCGCAGTCCGGGCTTTGCCGCGCTCGCCGTGCTGATCATGTCGCTCGGCATCGGCGCGAATACGGCGGTTTTTAGCGTAGTCAACGCCGTGCTGCTGAGACCGCTTTCGTACCGCGATCCGGACCGGATTGTGACGCTCTCCACCCGTGTAATTGCAGGCTCGGCGGATTCTGGTCAAAGTTCGCTCGACGAGCAAATCTCGATCCCGAACTTTCAGGATTGGCACGATCAGAGTTCCTCCTTCGAGGCGATGGCTTACTATAACGGCCGGGAAATACCCGCGACCGCCGGCGCCACAGCGGAGTATGCGCGAGGCACGCAAATAGGCCCCGAGTTCTTTCAGGTGTTCGATGTTGAGCCAGTCCTGGGTCGCTTCTTTACGACGGAAGAAGGAAAGCCCGGGAGTGGCGGGGCCGCAATGATTAGCTACGCATATTGGCAAAGCCATTTTGCAGGCGCTCCGGACGCCCTGGGACAGACGATCCGCGTCTATGGCCGGCCGTTACCGATCGTTGGTGTCCTGCCTCCCGGCTTCAGGTTCCCGGACGACACAGATCTGTGGGTCCCTCGAAATATAAGCCTCGAAGACATGAAATACCGCGGAGGGCAAAACTGGCTCGCGGTCGGGCGCCTGAAACCCGGCGTTCCTCTGGAAAGCGCGCAAGCCGAGTTGACGATCATCGCTCGGCGGCTGGAGCTGCAATATCCCGAAGCCAATAAGGATCGGACCGTCCGAATCAAGCGGCTGCGCGACAAGATGGTCGGTGACGTTCGCATCACTCTTTACCTCTTGCTCGGCGCAGTAAGCATGGTGCTGCTGATCGCCTGCGCTAACACCGCTACGTTGCTGCTGGGGAAGGCCACGGCTCGTACTCGCGAGGTCGCTGTTCGCTCAGCTCTGGGAGCGAACCGCCGGCGCATCGTACGGCAATTGATCACAGAGAGTCTCCTGCTGGCACTCCTGGCGGGGGCGTCGGGCCTGCTGTTCGCGTATTGGGGATCGGCGGCGCTGGTGGCGCTGGCTCCAGCCGGACTGCCCCGCTTGACCGAAGTCGCTGTCGATCGATGGGTGCTGGCGTTCACCATCGGTGTTTCGATTCTCACCAGCTTGTTGTTCGGGTTGGTACCCGCGCTGTACGCCTCCAAAATCGACCTGAACGATGCTTTGAAACGGTCCGCGGCGAAATCCGTGGTCGGCGGCGGAATAATCCGCGTGCGCGGCCTGTTGGTGATCGGCGAGATCGCAATGGCCGTAATGCTTCTTTCGGGATCGGCTTTGCTGATCGAGAGCTTCAACGCTTTGCACAAAGTCGTCCTGGGCTTTCGCCCGGAAAACGTGCTGGTCATGCGGGCGACTGTGCCGGCGGCTCCGACGCAAGACATCAGCAGATTCTTTCAAGATCTCCTTCCCAAGATCGCGAGGACGCCCGGTGTGCTCTCCGCCGGAGCAACGATGGCTCCGCCTGGACGTATCGAGTCCGCCGGTGGTTATTTTGTGGATCACCTGCCAGCTCAGCCGGATTGGGGCAGCGCTCCCAACGCGGTCCTTTCTGTAGTTACTCCGGGCACCTTGGCCGCGCTGGGGATTCCGTTGAAGATTGGCCGCGATTTCAGCGAGAGAGATACCGCCGAAAAACCCTTGGTCGCCCTGGTCAACGAGGCCCTGGTGCGAAGATCGTTCCCCGATCAGGACCCGATCGGCCGGACCATTTTCTGTCCCTACGACAAGTTGCAGGGTATGACCATCATCGGCGTGGTCGGCGATGTGCGGCAGTCCGGGCCTGCGGACGAACCGAAGCCGGAATGCTACATGACGTACCGGCAACATGTATTCAATGGGAATACTTTGAGCGTCGTCGCGCGGACCGTTGGCGATCCCGTCGCGCTTGAGGAAACATTGCGGCGCTTGGCGCATGAGACCTCGCCGGATGTCCCAATGAAGTTCACGACCATGGATGCCGCCCTTTCAGAGAACGTGGCTGCGCCCCGCTTTCGCGCTTTGCTGCTTGGCATCTTCGCGGGACTGGCCTTGTGTCTTGCGATGGCGGGCGTTTACGGCGTGATGGCGTTCGCCGTGAGCCAGCGGTCGAACGAGATCGGTTTGCGGATGGCCCTGGGCGCCAGCACCGGTTCCGTCCTTAGTCTCATTCTCAGGCAAGGGCTGATTTGTACGAGCCTGGGCTTAGCCTTAGGCCTGGCCGCCGCTGTCGCCTGCACGCGGCTGCTTACCAGCATGCTGTTTGAGGTCCAAGCGAACGACCCCTGGGTCTATCTCTCAGTTGCTGCGCTGCTGGGCGTGGTGACCCTGGTTGCTAGCTATATCCCAGCCCGGCGCGCCGCTAAAATCGATCCCCTTACCGCTTTGCGGCAGGAATAAACTCATTCGGCCGTGCCAATGGCTTCAAGCCCTGTTACGCTTGAGTTTCAAGCATGTCCGATCAAAAACTAAAGATCATCCCGCTGGGAGGCCTGGGCGAGTTCGGGATGAACTCCATGGCCATCCGCTACGGCGACGACATCATCGT
>Ga0070735_10004020_pt1 | contig 12561 bp, 15 predicted proteins | sample Coa_R1_FD_66443 | JGI IMG/M metagenome (GOLD analysis project Ga0070735, IMG submission 66443) | Surface soil microbial communities from Centralia Pennsylvania, which are recovering from an underground coalmine fire - Coalmine... | ecosystem: Environmental > Terrestrial > Soil > Unclassified ...
CTACCAATGCGCCGAGGCATTGGCGGCCTGAGCCGGCGTAACGCACCGGGATCCTGGGTAGTCGGTGGTAAGCTCGGCCAGGCGATAAGGAGGTGGTCGTGGAGCTTCTCGAGCAGCAGCACCCCGCGCCGGTGGCCGTGCCGGCGTTCATCGGCGAGGAATCCGAGCTGGCCGCGCGCCGGTCTCTGCGGGCACAGATCGCCAAGCTCGAGAAGGAGCTCGCGGAGGCCTTCGTCACGGCGGCGCGGATGTGGGCCATCGAGCCGCCGCCGGCCGCCAGCACCGCCCAGCCCCGGCTGCTCACCCTGGGCGAGCTCGAGCTCGTGCGTGACGAGCTGACCGAGCGCCTGCACGCCATCCGGGCCCGGATCTCGGAGCGCGCCGAGCGCCAGCAGGCCGCGCGCATCTGCCTGGAGCGGATGCTGCTCGAGCCCGGCAAGTACCGCTTCATGCGAATCCCCCTCTCCGAGCTCGGCGAGCCGGGCTGCGGGGCGTGGGAGGTTCGCCCGCGAATGGGCTTGATCGGCATGCTTATGGGGTGGTGGCAGGTCAAGCTCTCCTCCGGCTGTCCGTTACCCGGGGGCCACGGACCCTGATCCGTGGCCCGCTCGAGCGAGCATGATGCGCAACGTCCTGCGGACCGGCCTCGGCGCGACGCTGGTCGTGCTGATCATGTTCATCGGCAGCCTCGTGCTGTGGGTGGGCACGCCGCTGCTGTGGCTGTGGATCGGCTCCCAGGTTCAGGGAGCGACCTCGTCTCTCGGCGCCGCGCTCGGCACGATGTTCTTCGGCGCGGTGGCCACCGTCGCGGTGATCGCGGCGGTGCTGGGAAAGCTCAGCAACACCTACCGATCGAACGTCCTCGCGCGCGGCCACGATGATCCCGGACACGTCGTGCTCGAGGGCGTGCTCGTCGTCAGCGCGGGCCTGACGTTGGCCGTGTTCGCGATCTGGTTCTTCTTCTTCGCCGGCGCCAACCCGGTGCCGGTCGGGATCAATCTCTGATCGAGGGCCCGGGCGGGCCCGCGCCGTGGGGGCGGCGGCGCGGGCCGTTTCTAGCCCGGGCGGGGGTCACCCCGGCCGAGGCGGGGGAGCGCTAGACCAGCACGAGCTCCCTCGAGGGGAAGGACTCGAGCTGCTCGGCCAGCAGCCTGCGCTGGCGCTCCGTCAGCGCACCAACGTTCTTGGTCTCGTTGATGCGATTGCGCCACAGGAACTTCCTGCATCTGCTCTCGCCCCACCGCCGCTGGCTCATGAGCAGGTCCGCCACCGCCCAATTGACCGCGTGATCGGGGACGTCAAGCAGGACGTCGACCACGGACACCTCGCCGTCGGCGATCCGACGCTTCAGCTCTGCCCGAGCGAGCCTGATCTCGTTGGCCCGCTCGAGCGCCCGCATGCGCTGCGGATCGGCAACGGGTGCAGCGTCCGTCGTATAGCAATCCAACATGTTGTGCGTCTCTCTCTCCCTACATCGTGTCCGCGGCTGCGGACATGCTTGCGCGAGCCACCGGCGACCGGAAAACGAAACGCGTGGTCTTAGAGGCCCTATTTCAGTTGTCTTGTGGGCCTTTTTTGGCCCCGATCCCGATGCCCCAGCGCGGAATCGTCCCTCTCCGACAACCTCCACGCGGTCCGGCCATCCGACGCTGCGGAACGCTACGGCAAGCTCCTCTTCACAGCAACGTCACAAGTCCCGAGAGATACGCTCAGAGCGCATTTTTTAGGTCGCCGGCGCCTTGTACGAATATGGACAAGGTGAATCGCCATTCGCCAGGGCGGGGATGGCGATCCAGCACCTACTCGCCGGTCGGGAGCGGACCGTGCTCGGCTTCGAATTCCTGCTTGACCGAAGCGAAGATCCCGAGCGCCCGGTCGAGAGTCTCATGGTCGTGCGTGGCCATCACGCTCGTCCGTAGCAGCGCGCCGGCGGGCGGCACGGCGGGATGGAGGGCCACGTTGACGAACACTCCGGCCTGGTAGAGGGCCTTCCACAGGAACACGGCCTTCCAGTCGTCGCCGACCACCACCGGCACGACCGGGGTCACGAGCTCGGAGCCGTCCGCGAGCCGAGTCGGCATGACCACGTGGAAGCCGAGCTCATGCAGGCCCCGATGCAGGTAGCGGGCGTTGTCGAGGACGCGCGCGAACAGCTGGCGGCCCTCGTCCGAGCGGCAGATCCGCACCGCGGCCAGCGCCGCGCCGACCGCAGCCGGCACGCCCGAGGCGGTGAACATGAACGGCCGGGACTGGATGCGCAGGAACTCGATGACGTCTGCGGGACCCGCGATCACACCGCCGCAGGAGGCCAGCGACTTGGAGAACGTCGCCATGCGCAGGTCGACTTGGTCCTCGACATCCAGGGCTTCGGAGCTCCCGGCACCGCGCGCGCCGAGCACGCCGAGGGCGTGGGCCTCATCGACCATCAGCCGGGCGCCGAAGCGCCGGCACAGCTCCACGATCTCGGGCAGTGGCGCCACGTCGCCCTCCATCGAGTAGACGCCGTCGACGACGACGAGGATGCCGCCACCGTCGGCCTGCGCCTTCTCGAGCGTGCGCTCGAGGCTGCTCATGCGGTTGTGCTGGAACACGCGGAGCTTGGCCCGCGACAGGATGCAGCCGTCCAGGATCGAGGCGTGGTCGCCCTTGTCGGCGACCACGGTGTCGCCGGGGGCAAGGATCGTCCCCAGCGCGCCGAGGTTGGCCTGATGCCCGGTCGTGAACACGAGCGCCGCCTCGGTGCCCAGCCACTCCGCCAGCTCGCTTTCGAGCTCCAGGTGCAGGTCGGTCGTGCCGTTCAGGAACCGCGAGCCCGTGAGGCCGGTTCCGTAGCGGTTCAGCGCCTCGAGCGCTCCCTGCTTGACGCGCTCGTCACCCGTCAGGCCGAGATAGTTGTTCGAGCCGAGCATGATCCGGGCTCTGCCCTCCATCTCGACCATCGGCAGCGTGGGGCCCTCGAGCACGCGGAAGAACGGGAGAGCGTCGATCTCCCGGGCAAGCTTCAGTTGCTCCAAGCGCTCGTGCTCGCGAGCCTTGGCAAAGACGTCGATCGAAGTGGGCATCGAGGGTCTCCCGGCGCTAGACGTGGCGAGCTATCGTAACGGGCGTCACAGGCGGCCCGTCGCCGACGACGACCGCCATCACTGTCACCATGTGCGCCCTATGAGCGACGAGACGATCGCGATGCCGCCGGTGGATGCCGGCGCAGAGCCCGAGGACGCGGTGCTCGCCGAGCCCGACGATGAGCTGGCCGTCACGGAGCCCGAGACCGTGGATGCGGTCCCGGTGCTGGCCGAGGCCCGCCCGCTTGCCGCCTATGGCTCATCGCTGGCGCTGCCCGCAGTTCAGGCGGCGGCCGTCGCCGCCACGGGCTTCGTAGCCGGCGCGGCAACCGTCGCGCTGATGCGCAGGCACACCGCCCGCAAGCTGGCCCGCACCCGCAGCCCGCGGGGACGCGCGCTCGACATGCTGCCGATCGTCGGCAGCCGGACGTTCCTCGTCGACGTCCACCTGCTCGCCAAGCCGGACGAGTGAGCGCGGTCGCCGGGCCCGTCGAGGTCCGTCGCGAGGTCCGCCCCCCGTGGACCTTTCGCCTTCCGCGGCGGCTCGGGCTCGACTACCTGATGCGCCGGCGCGGCCCGGTGCTCGAGCGCCTGCTGCACGTCGAGGGCCAGCCGGTCGTCGTGCGCGTCGCCCAACCGAGCGCCGAGCGGGTCGTGTTCGGCGCGTGGGCTGGCGAGCGCGCGGCGGCGGAGTGGGGGATCGAGCGCATGCGCAGGGCACTCGGCGTCGATCTCGACCTGCGCCCGTTCTACGAGCGGTTTCGGTTCGATCCACTGATCGGACCCGCGGTGCGGGCGGATCCGGCGTTCCGAGTCCTCGGCCGTCCGGTGCCCTTCGAAGCCCTGGCCTTCGCGATCTGCGAGCAGCTGATCGAGTATGAGCGGGCGGCCGAGATCCAGCGCCGGATGATCTGGCGCCTCGGCCGGCGATGCGAGCTCACCGGGCTGCGCGATGCGCCGGACGCCGCCACGCTGGCGGCTCAGGCGCCGGCGCTGCTGGCCTCGATGGACCTCTCCCCGGCCCGGGCGCTGACGCTGATCGCGGCCGCCCGGGAGGTGGCGCTAGGGCGCGTCGACCTGGACGGCCCGGGGATCGAGCGCGGATGGCAGCGACTGCGCGCGCTGCGCGGGATCGGCAACTGGACGGTCCAGATGCTCGCACTGACCGGCCAGGGCCGGCTGGATCAGTTGCCGGCGCTCGACGTCGGCTACCTGAAGTTCGTGGGCCGCCGGCTCCACGGCCACCCGTTCGCTCGGGCGACCGAGGACGAGGTCACGGAGTTCTTCGCTCCATACGAGCCATGGTCCGGGCTGGCCGGCGCCTACGCCCTGCGAGGGAGCGTAAGCGGCGCGGCCGCCCGAATGGCATCTTGATCAGTTGGGAACGCCGCCACCGCCGGTGGGGACGGGGCCGCCGCATACGAAGCCGACGATCGTGCCCGTGCCGGGATGGCCGGGATCGCCGGCATAGCCAGGATTGACCGAGATGGTCGCGATCGCCTGGGTGTCGCCGGAGATGACCGAGCCGGACTTGGTGATCGTGCTGGACACCACCGCCTCGACGGTGCTGGGGAGCGTGGCCGGAGGCGCGGAGCTGTTACCCGGATCGGTGGTCCAGCTGCCTCCGCAGCCGGTCGGCGGGTTGTCGATGAAGCCCTTGAACGCGGGCGGAGCGAAGCTCGTGCTGAGCGGATCGTCGTTCCACCACTGGGCGCCCCAGAACGTGACCGGGGTGCCGACGGCCAGCGTGGTCTGGTTGCCGATGGCGAACACTGGGCCGTTGTCGGCCAGGGCGCTGCCGGCCAGCGCCAGGGACGCCACGGCCGTCGCCGCGACGCCGACGGCGAGAACGCGAGCGCGCCGTCGAATGAGATGCATCATGGATTGCTCTCCTTAGGTGAGCGATTGGGTCACTCACGTAAGCGGCTGCCGGCTGGGCAAACTTGAGCCCAGCGTCATCTCATGGACTGTGAGCCCAGCGTCATCTCATGGGCCGACGCCCGCCAGGAAGTCGTTGCTCGACGCGGCCACCAGCGCGTTCGGATTGGAAATCAGGCGCTGCTGCAGCATCCAATGGCCGAACGCGTTCCACTGGTTCGGGTCCTGCCACCCCCAGGGCTTCGACGGGTCCGCCGGGAAGAAGGCGGGCAGCGTGGCCGTCACGGCGGCGCGCTGGAAGCTCGCGTCGAGGTTCGGGTTGGCCGAGACCAGGTTCGCAGTTGCGGCCTGGGGGTCGCTGCGGACGGCTTGATAGCCGCGCGCCAGCGCCTGCACGAAGCGCCGGATCTCGTCCGCCTTGCGCTCGAGCGTGCTCTGGCGGGCGACGAGGACCAGCTCGTCGTAGGTGGGCACGCCGACCTGGTCGACGCGGATCACGTTCGGGTGCTTGTGCATCTGGGCGAGCTGGATCGCCTCGTAGTTCCAGTAGGCGCCGAGCGTGGCGTCGACGCGCCCCGAGATCATCGCCGGCACCAGGTTGGCGCCCACGTTGATCTCGTCGACGGAGCTTGGCGGCACTCCGGCGTGCGCCAGGATCGTCATCAGGTAGGCGTGCTGGTACGGGATCCCGGCGTCGCCCACCTTCTTGCCCTTGAGCTGCGCGGGGGTCGTGATGTGCTTCTTGCCGATCGAGACGATCGAGGTCAGGGGCCGCTGGACGATGGCCGCGATCGAGACCAGGCTCAGGTTCCGGTCGCGTGCCAGGAGCAGTTCGGGTTCGTAGGAGATCGCCAGGTCGACCTTGCCCGCGGCGACGAGCTTCAGCGGCAGCGCCGGATCCGACGGCGTCTCCACCTGGACGTGGAGCCCGACCTTCGAGAAGTCGCCCTCGGCCAGGGCCTCGTAGAGCCCGACGTGGTCGGCGTTCGGGAACCAGTCCAGCATCAGGCTGAGCGACTGGGTGGTGGTGGAGGTGGCCTGGATCGCCTCCTTCTTCTCGCCGCAGGCGGCGAGTGTGAGGGCGGCCAGGAGCGCGCCGGCGGCGGCGTACAGCTTCGATCTCATGCGGCGTTTTCTATCGGAGGTTGGCGTACCCATGGCACGGCGAGGCGTTCGGCCAGTGTCAGTAGGACGAACAGGGTGATCGCGAATGCGGCCAGGATGGCCACGGCCGCGCACATGCGCGCGGTCAGGAGCTGGTTGTTGGCCTCGGTGAACACGTAGCCGAGCCCGGCGCTGGAGCCGGCCTGCTCGGCCAGCACGGCCGCGATCGGCGCCACCACGACCGCGATCTTCGAGCCCGTGAGCACGCCGGGCAGGGCGGAGGGGAACTCCACATAGCGGAAGGTCTGCAGGCGGGTGGCATCGAGGGTGCGCATCAGCTTGATGAGATCGGGATCCACCGATCCCAGATCGGCGAGCGTGGTCACGACGATCGAAAAGAAGCAGACGATCGCGATCACCACGATCTTCGACAGCAGCCCGAAGCCCAGCCAGAGCACGAGGATCGGCGCCAGGAGGGCGATTGGGACCGCCTGGGAGGCCACGAGCAGCGGGTAGACGGCGGGGCGCAGGGTGCGGGGCGAGAAGTGGAGCGAGATCGAGAACGCCAGGCCGACCACGGCCGAGATCGCGATCCCGATGAGGATCTCCTGTGCTGTGACGAGGAAGTTGCTCCACAGCAGCGCGCGGTCCGTGTAGAGCGCACTCGCGACCGCGTGGGGCGGGGGCAGGATCAGTGGGTCGGCGCCGCCCAGGTCGACGTAGAGCTCCCAGATCCCGAGCAGGACCACGAGCACCGGCAACGCCCGCCAGCCGTAGCGGAGCCCCGCCACCCTGCCGGCCAGCATCCCCGTCATTCCTCCACCCCCAGCGCCCGCAGCGCCTGCTCGCGCAGTTCGCCCACGGCCGGGTCGGTCCGCCGGCGCGGCCGGGGCAGCGGCACCTCGATCTCGGCCACGGTCCGCCCCGGCCGTCTGGACATGACCACCACCCGGTCGGCGAGCACGACCGCCTCCTCGACGTCGTGGGTGACCAGCACCACCGTCCGGGGCTCGGATTCGAGCACATGCGCCAACCAGGTCTGCATCTCCTGTCGGGTCAGGGCGTCGAGCGCGGCGAACGGCTCATCCAGCGCCAGCACCGGCTTACCGGCCAGGAGCGTTCGCAGGAAGGACACTCGCTGGCGCATGCCGCCGGAGAGCTGGGCGGGGCGGGCGTGCTCGAAGCCGTCAAGCCCGAAGCGCACGAGCCAGGGCTTCGCCTGCGCGCGCGCCTCCTCGGTCGGGACGCCGCGCAGCTGCAGGGCCAGGGCGGCGTTGTCGGTGGCGCTGCGCCAGGGCAGGAGCAGGTCGCGCTGGGGCATCAGCGCCGCGGGCGCGGTTTCCACCGTGCCCGCGTCGGGCTTCTGCAGCCCGCAGATCAGCTCGAGGAGCGTCGTCTTGCCGCAGCCGCTGGGACCGACGACGGCGACGATCTCACCGCGGCCGGCTCGGAGGGACATGCCCTCGAGCGCGGTGACGCGTTGGCGCCGTCCGGCGAACGTGCGCGTGACGTTCTCGACCGCGACGGCCATCGTCTGGGCGGGGGCGAGCGCTTCCATCGCTTAAAGGTTCTAGCGCGCGGGGCCGCCCAGGGTGGCGGGCCGGTGTCCCGGCGAACACGGGCGTCGCCGGGTGGTGCGATAGCTTCTGAGATCGTGGGGAGTAAGAGGTTGCTGTGCGCTCTGGCCGCGGGGGTCGCATCGGTGGCCACCGCGACGAGCCCGGCTGCGAGCGCCGCCCAGCCGGCGCGCCACCACACGCGCGCCCACCTGGCCGCGCACAAGCCGTTTCATCCCCGCATCGGCCGGGCGATGGGGCTGCTGCCGCCGGCCGGCGGGCCGCCCGAGATAGCGGTCACCCCGCGCGAGCCGGTCGTCTTCCACGGCGGTTGGGTGATGCGGGGCGTGACCGTGCACACCGTCTTCTGGGCGCCGGCTGGATACGGCTTCGGCGGCTCGCCCGGCGGCGGAGCGCCCGGCTACGAGGCGCTGCTCCAGCAGTTCCTGGGCGACGCCGCCCACGACTCGGGAGCCACGACGAACACCTTCGGCGTGCTCGCGCAGTACGGCGACACCTCCGGCGCCGGCGCATACTCGCTGGCCTACAGCGCGGCTGGCGACTCGATCGATGACACCGATCCGTACCCGGCGATGTCCTCCCAGTGCCAGTCCCCCTCGGGGCTCGCGACGTGCGTCACCGACGTCGAGATCGAGCGCGAGCTCGACCACGTCGTCTCCACCACCGACCCGGCCGGCCGCGGGCTGCACGACCTGTGGATGATCTTCCTGCCACCGAGCGTCGACGAGTGCATTCAGCCCGGAAGCTGCGGAACGAACTCGTTCGCCGGCTACCACGCGATCTTCAACCTCGGCAGCGGGCCGACCGTCTACGCCGTGGTCGTCGACCCCCTGATCGAGGTTCTCACTCCCCAGGGCGCCGACCCACAGGGCAACCCGAACGCCGAGGCCGCGGCCAACGTGACCGCCCATGAGCTCGTCGAGGCGGCGACGGACCCCGAGGGCACCGGCTGGATGGATCCCGACGGAGGGGAGGTCGGCGACAAATGTGAGGCCGCCTACGGCGCGCCGCTGGGCTACGCCGCCAACGGCTCCCCGTTCAACCAGTCGATCGACGGCCGCGCCTACCTGATCCAGGAGATGTGGTCGAATCCGACCTCGGGATGCGTGCAGAGCGCCGGCCCGGCGGCTCGGCCCGCGCCCGCCGAGGTCGACCTCAGCCAGTTCAGCGCCACGATCTCCGGGCGCGCGGGCGCGGGTCACGTCGGCGTGCTGGCCACGCTGCTGCGCGCCGGGCAGCCCGTCGGAGTGGCCAGCGCCCTCACGCATGCGGACGGCAGCTGGAGCGCGACCTTGCGCTCGCCGTCCGGCGCCCCGATGCCGGTCGGCGACGACCGCGACATCCTGGCCGTGCGGTACGGAAGCGGAGGCCCCGCACCCGATCTGATCACGACCGACAGCGGCGGCAACCCGTTCACCGAGGCGGGCTGGACGGGCTGGTTCGACCTCGACTACGGCTTCGCCGTGGGCAGCCGGCAGGTCGGCCTCGCGCCCTGCGGCCAGACAGGCGTGCTCGCGGTGCGGGTCGGCAGCGTGTTCACCTCCCCGCCCGTCGAGGCGTGTCAGACCGAGACCGATGCGGCGGTCCTCGACACGCCGCCCATCGGCCCTGGGACGTCGCTCTCGATGAGCAGCACGGATGACCGCGCCGTGTGGCCGGGGAACCCGCTCGGCGCGCTCGTGCGCCTGACGATCTCGCTCGGCGAGCCCCACAGCGTCGCGGCGCTCGCCAATCCCCTGATCCTGCTGCGCCAGACCGGCTTCCCGACCTGCACCGCGGACCTGCGTACTCGCACCGTTCGCTGTGGCGGGCTGGTCGCGCGCTCTCGCTATACGCTCAGCCACCGCGGTCACCGCCTGTCGCCGGCGCGGCGCGCCGACGGCCAGGGCGTCGTCACCTTCGGCCCGTTCGCCGCCGGGCACGGGTTCGCGGAGGGCCAGGTGCTCGTGCTGAAGAACCACGCCGGGCGCACGCTCAGCTCGCTGCACGTCGCACACCTGCGCGTCGACCTGCGCGGCTCGTCATCGACGGTTGCCGGCGGCCGCTGCGAGGCCGGCGACTACTGGGGGGGACCGGTGAGCGCGCCACCGATCGGATCGCTCGTGGGCTCCGGCACCGTCGTTGGCTCGGGTGCGATCTGCCCGCTCTCCGGCGACGCCGGCGGGATGCGCAGCAGCGCGATCGAGCAGACCGACAGCTGGAGTGGGGGAGTCACCCGCACCGAGGTGCCGACGCTTGCCTTCACCTCGCCCGCCCAGGGGGCGACTCTGTACGGGCCGTTCACGGCGCTCGCGCAGCCCGCGGTCGGCGCCGCGCCGGCCGCCGCCAGGGTGACGCTGCGGCTCTATCGCCGCGGCAGCCACCACCTCGTCCGCCGTGTCACCGGTGTCGAGCGCGCCCAGGGCGCCCGGGTGGCCGGCCTGGCCACCGGGGTCTACACCGCCGTGTGGACCCTCACCGACTCGGCCGGCGACACGCGCACGATCCAGACGTACTTCATCCAGGAAGGCTGAGCGACATGAGCTACCGCCTCCTTCGTGCGGAGGAAGCTTTCTGGCGGCCGTCCAACCAGATGGGCATTCTCAATACCGACCTGGCCAAGCAGCTCGAGAGCACGACGCTCGGGGCGCGGCTGTGGCGGCTGCAACCCGGTCAGGCATCGACCAGGCATCGCCACCGCGCGACGCACGAGCTGTACGTGCTCCTCGAGGGACGCGGCCGGATCCGAATCGGGGAGGAGCTCCTGACGCTCGATCCGCTCGGCTGTCTCCTGGTCGACCCGGCGGACGTTCGCCAGCTGTTCAACGACACGGATGCCGATCAGCTCTGGCTGGTCGTCGGCGCGCCTCAGGAGGCTGCGAACACGCTCGAGATGACGCCCGATGCGCTCGAGTGGATCTATCCCGACGGACCTAAGGCACTCCCACCCGAGCTGCAGTCCTCGCCCTAGGCAGGCCGGAGTCGCGGTCTCTCTACGCCGGCCTCAGACTGCCGGCCCGCACCGCGCCGCTTTCGACCGGGAGCGCCGGGTTGTTCCCCCACTCGGCCCACGACCCGTCGTAGACCCGCACGCGCGGATAGCCGGCGAGGCGTAGCGCCAGCGCCGCGTGCGCGGCACGAACTCCTCCCTGGCAGTAGGTCACGAGCTCCTGCTCGGGATCAAGGCCGGCTTCCTCGGCTCGGGTTCGGATCTCCGCCGGGTCGCGCATCGTCCCGTCGGGCCCCAGGTTCTCCTCCCACGGCCAGAGGATGGCTCCGGGGATGTGACCGCCGCGGGCGGCGCGCAGCTCATCACCTGAGAACTCAGCCGCAGCGCGCACGTCGAGGAGGCGCAGCTGCGGGTCCGCGAGCCGCCGGACGATCTCCTCGGCGCCGATGCCTCGCATCCAGCCCGACTCGCGGGGCTCGAAGCGCCCCGGCACGCGCTCGACGGTTCCGCGCTCGAGCGGCCGGCCCTCCGCCTGCCATTTCTCGATTCCGCCATCGAGCAGAGCGACGCGATCGTGCCCGCAGTGGACCAGGACATGCCACAGCCGCGACGCGTACAGGTTCCCGCCATCTGAGTAGGCCACCACCCACTTGTCGTGCGTGACCCCGAGCCGACCGAGCAGCTCGGCGGCCCGCGCCCGATCGGGCAGGAACGTCGTCACGGACGTGTCGGCCGCGGACAGCTCCTCGAGCCAATAGACATGGATCGCGCCGGGCAAATGGCCGCTCTCGTATCGAGCTTTCGATGCCTCGGCATCCCCGGCGAATCGGCAGTCGCACACCAACACATCCTCGTCGCGCAGATGCGCGGCCAGCTCCTCGCTGCTCACCAGCGGCAGGCTGATGGCCATTTCCGGTCTCCGTTCTTCGCTCGGCCCAAGCAGCGCGAGCCGGGGTCGCAGTGCTACTCGACTACCTCGACCCAGCTGGCGATTTCATCGCGGGTGAGCGTCTCTGCCAACTCCGGATGGTCGCTCCGGATGTGACCCTCGATCGTAGTGACGACGTCGTCGTCAGTCTCGCCCCGTGCGACGAAGCCGCACTCACATTTGATCTGCCTGGACATCTTGTTGTCGCTGAGATTGTCGGAGCCGGTCCTTTCTCATATCTTGGCATCAACCTTGGAGAAAGGTTGGAACAGCTCCGCGCCCGCCGGGTCTCCCCAGCGGATCCAGCTCTGCGGCTGCTTCGTGCTCGAGCTGGACAACCGGCGGATCGAGAAGCAACTGCCCAGCCGGCAGGGACGGCTGCTGTTTGCCTACCTGGCGCTCAACCGCGACCGGGCGGTCACGCGCGACGAAATGGTGGACGCACTGTGGCCCTATTCCGCCCCTGCAGCCGCGCGCTCTGCGCTCACGGTCATGGTGTCCAAGCTACGAGCCGCGCTGGGGGCGCAGATGCTCACCGGGCGCAGCGAGCTGCGGCTGAATCTTCCACCGGATGCGCGGGTCGATGTGGAGGACGCGCTCGCCGCCGTCCACGAGGCTCAATCCGCGGTCGCCCAGGGGGACTGGAGGCGGGCGTGGGGTCCGGCGCTGCGCGCTCAGTTGATCACCCGCCGGCGTCTGCTGCCCGAGCACGACACTCCGTGGCTTGACCAATGGCGCCAGCAACTCGACGACGTGCAGGACCGCGCGCTCGAGGCCTACGCCGCCAGCTGCCTGGGCATCGGCGGCACCGAGCTGCCCGGGGCCGAACGTGCGGCTTTGAAGCTGCTCGAACGCTCACCCATGCGCGAGACCGGATACGCGTTGCTGATGGACGCCCTCGCCGCCCAGGGGAACGTCGCCGAGGCGATGCGCATCTACGACCGCGCCCGGATCACGCTCGACCAGGAGCTGGGGATCATCCCCGGACGCGCGATCCAGGAGGCACACGCCCGGCTTCTCTGATCACCTGGGCTGGCGGCGCGTGTACAGGCGGGTCGCCCATAGGTACGAGGCTGCCGCGAT
>Ga0070735_10004021_pt1 | contig 12560 bp, 9 predicted proteins | sample Coa_R1_FD_66443 | JGI IMG/M metagenome (GOLD analysis project Ga0070735, IMG submission 66443) | Surface soil microbial communities from Centralia Pennsylvania, which are recovering from an underground coalmine fire - Coalmine... | ecosystem: Environmental > Terrestrial > Soil > Unclassified ...
GAAACGGCGAAGGTGACGGGCAGACCGATCGTGTCCGGGAGTGCGAGCGAGCGCGGCGGCCAGGCCAGGCCGCAGGGCCCTCCTGTGCCCGAGCCACGCCCCACCCCCACCCCCGCCCCCACCGGACCCGACCCCCGCTCATCCGCTCCCGCAGGACCCGACCCCCGCTCATCCGCTCCCACCCGGCCCGACCTGCGTCCGCCCGCTTCCGCCGGGCTTGACCCACGCTCGCCCGCCCCACCCGGGCTTGACCCGCTCCTATCCGGTCCTACCGGGACCGGCCCCCGCCCGATCGCTCCCCAGGTCGATCTGCGCCCGGGCAGCACCACCGGACCCCTTGACCGCGTCATCCCCACCAGTCCCGATGGTCCCGCCATCCCCGTTGTTCCCCGGGGCCCGGTCATCCCCGCCGGCCCGGCCGTCCCCGGCGGTTCCCCGGTCCCCGGTCTTGCGCGCCGGGCCCGCCCCGCCCCACCCGGCCTCAGCGGGTCGCCGGGCCCCCGCAGGTCGTCCGGCTCGGGCAGGTCGTCCGGCTCCGGCAGGCTCCTGCCCGCGACCCGGCAGTCCAAGCGCGCGCGGCTCGCCGGGTTGGCCATCCTCGCCATCGGGGTGCTGGTCGTCGGCCTGGCCACCGGGTTCGGCTCGGAGCCGTCCGCGGAGCCCACCGCCCAGGCATTCATGCTCGCCTGGCAGCAGCAGCACTATGCCGCGGCGGGCGCGCTGACCACCGCCCCGCCGGGCGCCGCGGCCGCGGACCTCAAGAACGCCTTCGCCCAGCTCGACGCCACCCAGCTGTTCCTGACCATGGACGCGGTCAGCCAGCACGGCCGGACCGCGGTGGCGTCGTTCACCGCCTCGGTCGACCTGGCCGAGGAGGGGCGGGTCTGGAGCTATCACGGCCGGTTCGGGCTGACCGAAGCGGGCGGCAGCTGGAAGGTGCAGTGGGCGCCGAGCGTGGTCTACCCGGGCCTCGGCCCAGGTCAGCGCCTGGCCGTGGTGACCCAGTTCCCGGACCGCGCCGCCGTGCTCGACGCCGAGGGCCGCCCGCTGCAGATCCCGAGCCTGGTCTACGTACTGGGCGTGAAGCCTTCAACCCTGACCGACCCGGCCGCGACGGCCGCCCGGTTCGCCACCGCGACCGGTCTGGATACCAGCCAGGTGCTGGGCCAGATCACCGCCGCCCCGCCGAACCAGTTCCTCAAGCTGGCCTCGCTCGATCCCACGACGTACTCGACGCTGCATGCCAAGCTCCGCCAAGTGCCCGGCCTTCAGGTCCAACGCCAGCGGGCCCGGCTGTTCCAGGCCGAAGCGACCGGAGTGGTCGGCGCGGTGGGCAACGAGATCAGCCCGGTGCTGCGCAGCGAGGGCGTGTTCTACCTGCCGGGTACCACGGTCGGGCTGTCCGGCCTGGAAAAGAAGTACCAACGGGAGCTGGCCGGCATGCCGACGACCGAGGTCGTCGCGGTGACCTCTGATGGCGTCCAGGTTGGCGTGCTCGCGAGCTGGCCGGGCGCGGCCGGCACTCCCGTACAGACCACGATCGACTCCAAGGTGCAAGGCGCGGCCCTGTCCGCGCTGGACGGAGTATCCGGTTCAGGAGAGATCGTCGCCGTCCGGGCGGACACCGGAGACGTGCTCGCGGTCGCGCAGCGCCATGTCTCCGGTCCGGCCGCCGTGGACGCCCTGAACGGCAGGCTCACGCCGGGCACCGCGTTCACCATCGTGTCGGCCGCCGCGCTGCTGGGCGCCGGGGTCAAGAGCGGCACCCAGATCTCGTGCGAGAACTCCTTCACCGTTGGCGGGCAGACCTTCACCAGCGACGCGGCGGGCTCCGCCAAGTCCTTCAGCGACGACTTCGCCGCCGGTTGCGGCACGGCCTTCGCAGGGCTCTCCTATCGCCTCACCGCCGCCCAGTTCACCCGGGTGGCGAAGGGTTTCGGCATCGGTGCCGACTGGTCCGGCCTGCCGGTGCCCGCCTTCTCCGGGTCAGTCCCGCTCGCGTCGGGCGTGGCTGACCTCGCGGCGGAGACCATCGGCCAAGGCAACGTCCAGATGAGCCCGCTGTCCATGGCCATGGTCGCCGCAGCCGTGGAAAACGGCAGCTGGCACACCCCGCAGTTCCTGGCGGCCGGCCAGGACCCCTCGGGAACCGTGCTGAACGCCAGTGACATGTCCGAACTGCGCAATCTCATGCGCAACGCGGTCCGCTCCGGCGCGGCGCAAGCCGCCAGCCGGCCGGGACCGCAGGTCTACGGCCAGGTGGGCCTGGTCCACACCGGATCGACCTGGACGAGCTGGTTCGTCGGCTTCCGCGGGAATATCGCCTTTACCGTCATCGAGTCCGGCAAGACGTCCCAGCTGTCCGCCGCCGCCCTAGCCGGCGCCTTCCTCGCCGCCCTAGGTCCCTGACCACCCTCGCCGCCCTAGGTCCCTGACCACCCGCCGCCCTGCGCACCCGACCACCCGCCGCCCTGGGCACCCGACCACCCGCCGCCCTGGGCACCCGACCACCCGTCGCCCTGCGCACCCGACCACCCGCCGCCCTGCGCACCCTGACCAAACCCCACACATCACTTCTATCCCATCTATCTCTCTATCCCCACCTGACCCAGCTCCAGGACTCCGGCCAACGACATGATTGCCACAACCACGTTGTCCTGACGACATGGTTGCCACAACCATGTCGTTGCCTCCGCGTCGGCCCAGGCGCCCGACCGTGACTACCCGTGCTCCGGGAGCGCCCGCGCAAACGGCCACTATCCGCTATCCCGGGGCCAAGCCCGGCGGTCTTATAACTCTCAGTTATTAAATCGTAACTACAAGTCACAAAACGCAGGCAACCATAATGCTGTTCGCGGACGTCCTTACGAGTGACTGGGGTTCGCTCGGGGGGTTGCGGCCCAGTCAACGTTAAGGGTCCGGGCCTCATCTCGGGGGAGACCCGGCCAGTAGACCGGCTCCGACCCTGCCGGTCGGCCCCTGCGGGCGCGTCTTGGCCACCGCCAGCGCTCGCAGGGGCCATTTTCATGCGCACCGCACGCCCGAGGGCACCGGAACCGCGCCAGGCATGCCGTCGGCACCAGGCCAAGCCGCGCCCCATCCCCAGCGCAGCACCCGAACCACGCCAGCCGGGAATCCGGGTTGGCTCCCGCGGGTTATACGTGTACGGTCTTGTACGGCAGAACGTACCGTGCTTGCCGCACAACTCAATAGGGGGTGAACGGTTTCGACTTCGGTGGTTGAACCAGGGGAAGCGGGCCGAGGGTTGCGGTTGTGACCTCGTAAATCCTGTGATCGCAAACCAATAAGTGCCAATGTAAAGAGCACTGACTTCGAACTCGCCGCCTGAGGCGAGTTAGAAGTCTGTCAGCCCGGGGATGCCTTCGACCCGGTGCCTGGCATCAGCTAGAAGGATTACCGTCTGACCCGGCTGCGGGGTCAGGGGGGACATCGAACAGTGGCTGAGCCTGTCGGCGTCTAGCTTGCGTGATCGCCGGGGCTGAGAAAAGCAGAGCAAGCTGCGCCCGGAGAAGCCCTGGTGATGCACTGAAGGACGCGGGTTCGATTCCCGCCACCTCCACGAGTGCTCGAGCTCAGGCTCGAGCGTTGTTCGGGTGTCCCGATTACCCGAGCAGGTCGGCGACGGCCGCGATGGCCGGTTCGATGGCTCGCTCGCGGACGTTGCCGAACCCCATGACCAGCGCGGGCGGCGCCGCGGCCTCACGATGGCCGCGATAGTCGCCGATGCCGTAGAGCCCGACCAGCCGCTCACGCGCCGCCGCGATCACCGCGGTTTCGTCGGCGCCGGGAGGCAGCGGCGCCACCGCCTGGAATCCGGCCGCGAGCCCGGCAAGCCGCACCCTAGGGGCATGCCTGGCGAACGCGCCGGTCAGCGCGGTTCGGCGGGCCGCGTAGACGGTTCGCATCCGCCGCAGGTGACGGTCGTACCGCCCGGTGGTAAGCAGGGTGGCCAGGGCGAGCTGATCCAGCATGCAGGAGCCGCGATCGCTCATCTCTTTCTCGGCGGCGACCGCGGCGGCCAGCGACGCGGGGGCGTGGACCCAGCCGAGACGAACCGCCGGGGCCAGAGCCTTGCTGGCCGTGCCGAGCAGGAAGACCTGGTCCGGGGCTAGTCCCTGCAGCGCCCCGACGGGCTCCTTGTCGTAGCGGAACTCCGAGTCGTAGTCGTCCTCGATCACGTACCCGCCGCCGCGTCGCGCCCAGTCGGTCAGGGCGTGCCGCCGCGACGCCGACAGCACCACCCCGGTGGGGGACTGGTGCGCCGGGGTGACCACGACTGCCTGTGCTCCGCTGCCCGCCAGTTCACTGACCACGAGGCCATGCCCGTCGACCGGCACGTGGGTGACCCGGAGACCCATGGCCAGGACGGCGCGGACGGTTTCATCGGCCTGCGCGCTGCCGTACCCGGGATCCTCGAAGGCCACGCACGTCACGCTGCCCTCGCGGGCCAGGGCGCGCAGGACCAGGTTGATTCCTTGCGCGAATCCGGTGCTGATGATCATCTGCGCCGGGCTGGCGGCGGCGGCTCGTACCCGCCGCAGATACCCGGCAAGCACCTCGCGCAGCACCGCACTGCCGCGCGGGTCGCCGTATCCCAGGTCCGCGGAGGTGGCCTGGGTGCACGCCTGTTTGACGGCTCGGGCCCAGTCGGTACGCGGGAAGCTGGACAGGTCCGGCACGCCAGGTTCGAAGTCCGCGATCAGCGGCCGTTCCTGGCGTTGGCGACCCGGCGAGGGCGGCACCAGAACCGCGGGCTGGCCGCTGATGTCGGCGACCCGGGTGGCGGATCCGGTGCGGCTGGTCAGGTATCCCTCGGCCAGCAACTGGCCGTAGCAGTCCTGCACCATGCCGCGGGAGACCCCGAGCTCACGTGCGAGCTCCCGGGAGGACGGCAGCCGTTCCCCGGCGCGAAGCCGGCCGTCCCTGATCGCCTCGCGCAGGCTTGCCTCGAGCTGGGCGCGCAGCGGTTCGCTCGCCGAACGGTCGAGCCGGACCAGCAGCTCCGGGCTCAAACCGGACCACTCAATCGCCATGAAATCGGACCTTACCAGGATGCCGGCTGGGATCTAGCGTGCGTGCTATGAGCACCATGACGCAGGCGCAGCCCGGTACCAAGAGTCCGTCTCGGCTCCTCAGCGTGCCGCTGGCCGTCACGTTCCTGGCCGAGTTCACGTCGCTCACCAGCTTCTTCCTGCTGCTGTCGGTGATGCCGATGCTGGCGGCGGCGGCCGGCGCGGGCAACTCGGGTGCCGGGCTGACGACCGGGTCGCTGCTGCTCGGGACCGTGACGGCTGAGGCCGCGGCCGCCCTCACGATCAGGCGGTTCGGCTACCGGATGGTGCTCACGGCCGGAGCCGTGCTGCTCGGCGTGCCCGCCCTGGCCATGCTCACCCGCGAACCCCAGTCGGTCATGCTGAGCGTCAGCTTTGTGCGCGGGCTTGGTTTCGGCTTGTGCGGCGTGGTCACCGGCGCGCTCACCGCGACGCTGCTGCCGCCCGACCGGCGCGGCGAAGGGCTCGGCCTGCTCGGCATCGTCTCCGGCGTCCCGGCCGTTGTCGCGTTGCCAGCCGGGGTCTGGCTCGCCGGACATCACCTGGCCGCCGCGGCCGCGGCGATCGCGGCCGCCATCGGCGTGCTGCCGCTCGCGGCGATCCGCTGGCTGCCCGACGGCCGCGAGGCGCACGTTCGCCAAGCGCGGCCGGCCCGCGGCTCCAGGCGGATAGCGGGCGCGGCGCTGCGCCTGCCGCTGATCTTCGCCGCCGTCACGATCGCGGCCGGCGTGCTCGACTCATTCCTGCCGCTCGCGAAGGGCATCCCCACCAACCTCTCCTCGGCCGCCCTGCTCGTGCAGGCGATCATCGCCACGCTCAGTCGCTGGCAGGCCGGCAAGCGCGGCGACCGGTACGGTCACGCCCGGCTGCTCGTCCCGGCGCTCGCCATGGCGGCGCTCGGCATGGCCGCCATGATGGTGCTGGGCTCGCCCGCGGCGATCTTCACCGGCATGGTGCTGTTCGGCGCCGGCTTCGGGGTGCTGGAGAACGCGACGTTCGCGCTGCTGATCGAGCAGCTTCCCGAAGCGAAGGCCAGTGCGCTGTGGAACTTCGCCTACGACGCCGGGTACGGGGCGGGCCCGGCCGCCTTCGGCCTGCTCTGCGTCCGCACCGGCTACCCGGCGGCGTTCGCCCTCACCGCCGCGCTGATCCTCGCCGTGGTCCCCCTCGCCCGGCGCGAGTCGCACTAACCGGCCGGACCCGCACCGGCACCAGGAGGACCCGCACCGGCACCGGCCGGCGTCCGCTGCTGACGGAAGCCCGGCAGCAGCCGGGCCAGCACCAGTGCGCCCGCGACACACGCCAGGCCACCGGACACCACCGAGACCGTGTCGCCGAACGCGGCCGCCACCGCTCCGGCCTCCAGGTCCCCGATCCGGGGACCGCCGGCCACCACCGCGATCTGCAGCCCGGACAGCCGGCCCCGCAGCGCGTCCGGCACGGCCAGCTGGATGATCGTGTTGCGGAACACCGCCGAGATCACGTCGGCCCATCCGGCCACCGCCAGCAGGACCAGCGCGCCGGGCAGCCAGGACACCAGCCCGAAGCAGGTGATCGCGGCGCCCCAGGCCAGGACGGCCACGATGACGGCCCGGCCCTGACGGCGGATCCGGCTCACCCAGCCGGTGGTGAGCGCGCCGACCAGCGCGCCCGCGCCGGGCGCGGCGTACAGGAAGCCGAGCGTCGACGCCCCGCCACCGAACAGCGTGGTGGCCATCGCCGGGAACAGCGCGCGCGGCATGCCGAACACCATCGCGTTGATGTCGATCAGGTACGCGCCCTGGATGGCCTGGCGGCCCCGGACGAAACCCAGACCCTCGATGACCGAGCGCAGGCCCGGCCGGTGCCCGCCGGCTCCTCCCACCGGGGGCTGCGGCGAGATCAGGAACGCGGTCAGCAGCGCCGCCCCGAAGCTGGCCACGTCCAGCCAGTACACGAACCTGACCCCGGCCCCGGCCAGCAGCAGCCCAGCCACCGCGGGGCCCACCACCAGGCCGAACTGGAACAGGGACTGGAAGATGGCGTTCGCGGTCGGCATCTCGGACCGCTGGACCAGGTTCGGCACGATCGCGCCGCGCCCGGCGTCCTCCAGCCCGCCGAACCCGGCCGCCAGGGCCGGGAGGACGAACAGCGGCCACAGCGCCGTGCCCAGGTCGGCGTTGACCGCCAGGCCCGCGCTGCAGCCGGCCATCAGCACCTGCCCCACCATCAGCAGCCGGCGGCGGTCCATGGCATCCACCACCGAGCCGCCCAGCAGCGCCCCGCCGATCAGCGGGAACAGCTGAGCCAGCGAGACCAGGCCGACGTCAAGAGACGAGCGGGTCAGCTGGTACACCTGGTACGGCACCGCCACCGTGGTCAGCTGGGTGCCCAGCACAGAGATCAGTTCCCCGAGGACCAGCAGGCGCAGGTCGCGTGAGCGCCGCAGCGGACTCAGATCGATCAGCACGCGAGCCCGCTGCCGCAACGTCACTTCCTCTCCTACCCCCGGGCCGGAACTCGCCGCCGCCCCGGACCGCGACGCGCCGCCGCCCCGGGCCGGAACTCGCCGCCGCCCCGGACCGCGACGCGCCGCCGCCCCGGACCGCGACGCGCCACCGCCCCAGACCGCGACGCGCCGGCGCGATACCGAACGCCCGGCGCTGAACCCTCGGCAATAGGGCCGCTGCGCGCCCCCGGACGGCAGCGAGCATGGCCGATCATTACCATTCTGCTGCCGAACACGGGATAATAGGGCGACGGATAGAAACGATTGTGGCTGGCCGGTTCCGCCGCGGGCGCCCTGGATTGTGGCGTGCGGAGTGCCTGAGGGCGCGGTGCCTCACGGCGGTACAGTGCCGTGCCGCGGCGCCGTGCATGGGGCCCGCAGGAAGGGGATGGGAGAATGGCGGCGATGAAGCCGCGGACGGGTGACGGTCCGCTTGAGGTCACCAAGGAGGGCCGCGGCATCGTGATGCGGGTCCCGCTTGAAGGCGGCGGACGTCTGGTTGTTGAGCTGACGGCGGACGAGGCGGCTAAGCTTGGTGACGCCTTGAAGTCCGTGGTCGGGTGACCTGGCCTAGTCTCCCCTTTTGACCGCGGCAAGCAGGCCATTGCCCAGCGGCACCAGGATCGGGACCAGCCGGTCGTCTCCGCGGACCTGGTGCGCGAGGTCGCCTGTGTCGTCGAACACGGGGCCGTCGAACACCTCGGGATCGTCGCGCAGGGTTCCGGTCGGCAGCGCGTTATTGAAAGCCACGACGCCGCCGGGCCGCAACAAGCGCAGCGCGGCGGTCAGGTAATCCGGATAGTCGCGCACATCGGCGTCGCAGAAAACCATGTCGTAGGCGCCATCGGAGAGCCGGGGAAGCACGTCCAGCGCGCGGCCCAGGATAAGGCGGCATTGGTTTTGCGCGAAGCCGGCCTGGGTGAACGCTTTGCGTGCCATTCGCTGGTATTCCGGCTCGATATCAACGCTGGTGAGCGTCGAGCCGGAGCGCATTCCGCGCAGCAGCCAGATGCCGGAACTGCCGCAGCCGGTGCCGATCTCGACCGCGGTCCTGGCCCCCACCGCACAGGCCAGGAAGCGCAGCGTCGCACCCACCGCCGGGTGCACCGGTTCGGTGCCGCCCAGGTCGGCCGCGTACGCCCGGGCGGCCAGCAGCGGCTCGTCCTCGGGTACGTACTCAGCGGCATAGGCAAGTGGCCCCACCTGCAGCAGCCTAGCGCCAGCGGCGCAGGTCCGGGAACTATCCCGGAGTCCGAGCCGTTACCCAGGCGATACTGGCCGTCTTCAGCGGTCCCAAGTGGCGCAACGGAAGAATCCAGGGCACGATGGTAAAAGTCGCGGCAATCTGCGACCCGGAGGGCGGATTGTTCGAGGAGGCCAGGACGCTGGAATCCCCGCCGGTACAGCCTGCTCAGCCCGAGTGGAACCTCCCGACGTGGGAGGACATCGTCCGTGTGCATTCCGCTCGGGTCTACCGGCTCGCCTACCGGCTGACCGGCAATCCGCACGACGCCGAGGATCTCACCCAGGAAGTCTTCGTCCGGGTCTTCCGTTCGCTGTCCAGCTATACCCCCGGCACGTTCGAGGGCTGGCTGCATCGCATCACCACGAACCTGTTCCTGGACGGGGCCCGGCGTAAGCAGCGGATCAGGTTCGAGGGACTGGCCGACGAGATGGCCCACCGGCTGCCCGGCTCCGAGCCGACGCCCGCCGAGGCCTTCGACGACACCCACCTCGACGACGACGTCCAGGCCGCGCTGAAGGCACTGCCACCGGAGTACCGCGCCGCCGTGGTGCTGTGCGACATCGAGGGTTTCTCCTACGAGGAGATCGCCGCCACCCTGGGCGTCAAGCTGGGCACGGTCCGCAGTCGGATACACCGCGGCCGGGCCCAGCTGCGGACCGCACTCGAGCACCGCCGTCCAGCCACCGCCGAGGCAGCAACCCGCGCCGCCACCACCGGCAACGCCACCACCGGCAACGCCACCACCGGCAACGCCACCACTCAACCGGCGAGTGGCGCCAAGCGAGGCCTGCGCCGTCCCGGCCTGGTACCCCGCCTGAAGCGGTCGGGTGGATCATGACCCATCTCGGTGACCGGCTGTCAGCCCTGATCGACGGCGAACTCGACGGGGCCGAACGCGATCGCGCCCACGCACACCTGGCCGGCTGTGACGAGTGCCGGACCGAGGCCGCCGAACTCCGGGCGCTCAAGCGCAAGCTCGGCTCGCTGCTGCCCGGCGCTCCGGCCGAGGCGGCCATGACCCGGCGCCTGATCGCCATGACCGGCCCCGGCGGCCCGCTGCCCCCCCGGCGCCGGCCCGGAAAGCCCGGAAGGCAGGCAAGCCAGGCCAGGCAGGCCAGACGGGCCAGGCAGGCCGGGCGGGAAACCAGGCGCCCGCGTTCCAGGGGCCCGGTCCGCCGCCGCTACCTGGTGATCGGCACCATGTCGCTCGTCGTCGGCTTGAGCACGGTCGCCTTCACCGCGGGCGGCGGCGGTGAGGCGACACCCGGACCCAGGATCACGCCGTCGGTCGAGATGTACAGCGTCGAGCACGCCATCACCACCGGCGAGGTGCCGTTCACCGGGCCGTCGAGCCGGGCGTCGGTGGGCGACTCGGACGCGACGCAACCGTGAGGCCGGCGTGTTCGCGTTCAACTGCCCCGTAAGCCGCCGTCGCGACGCGCGGTCCCCGATCCTGCTGGCCGCCGTGGTGGCGGTGGCGGTGCCCGGCTTCCTGGTCACCGCGTGCAGCGGCCAGGCCGCGGTCGGCGCCGCGCCGGAGCAGGCGAACGCCACGGCCAGCACCGGACCGCCCGGCGGCCCCAGCAACGGCGCCCCCGGCAACGGCCCCGGCAACGGCTCCAGCACCGGAAGCCCCAGCGCCAGCGCCCTGGCCGCCCACCTGCTGACCCAGGCCGCCCAGGCCGCGGTCCTGACGTCCTACCAGGGCGAGGAGATCATCTCGCACTGGGGCGCCGCCACGAACGGCTGGAGCGTGCTGGTGTCCGACATCTGGCACGCCAGCGGCGGCCAGACCGTCACCCAGACGCTGGCCGCGGGGACGAACTCGAGCAGCGAGCCCTACCTGTCCTCGGACACCAACGGGCAGTGGCCGGAGGGCGTGCTGGGTGTCACCACCCAGCTCGTGCGGCTGCTGGAAGCGCACTATGTGGTGGTGTACGCCGGACCGGGCTCGGCCGACAACCGTACGGCCCAGATCGTGGAGGCCTGGCGGGAGAACGGCAGCCTGGCCGCGAGGTTCTGGCTGGACGATGCGACCAAACTCCCGCTCGAGCGCGACGTGTTCGATCCCGCCGCCCACGTGATCAGCAAGGACGTGTTCATCACCGTCCGGTTCACCAAGCAGCCACCGGCCGCCGAGCCGGCCGCCGGACCATCCGATCCGCAGGGCCCGTGGACCGAGCCGCTCCCGGTCCGCCAGCTGCTCGTCCTGCGCAAGAGCGGCTGGCTGATCCCCCCCGGCCTCCCGGGCGGCCTGTCGCTGTTCACCGGCGCGCAGACCAAGACCGACACCGGGACCGTGCTTGACCTGGGTTACTCCGACGGCCTGTCGGTCGTCTCGGTGTTCGAGCAGCGCGGCAACCTGGCCGCCAAGCTGGCCGGCTGGCGGAAGGTTACCGTGGCCGGCCACGTGATCTACGCCGCGGAGCCCGATCAGCGGTCCCTGACCTGGTCCAGCCGCGGCATGGTGTACACGGTGATGGCCGACGCGCCCGCCCAGACCGTGGACAGCGTGATCAGGGCGCTGCCGCACGATGCGCCGCCCGGCTTCTGGAAGCGGATGTCCCGCGGCTTTGCCCGGCTGGCGTCCTGGGTCAACCCGTTCGGGTGACTGTATTCTTTATGGGAGAGTGCGTGACCTCACCAGCGCGACGGAGACCTGAGCGTGTTTGATCTGTCCATCGGGAAGATACTCGTCCTGGCCGTGATCGCGCTCATCGTCTTCGGGCCGAACGAGCTGCCGAAGATCGCCTCCCAGGCCGGCCGGGCCCTGCGCGACCTGCGCCGGATCGCCGAGGGCGCCAAGAACGACCTGCGGGAAGGGCTGGGACCGGAGTTCGCCGACCTTGAGCTCGAGGACCTCCATCCCAAGCGGTTCGTGCAGCGGCACCTGTTCGACGACCTAAACGGGGATAACGGGAACATCCAGGGGAACGGAGCCGCGGCCGCCCGGCCCAGGGCCAACGGCACGCTGCTCGCCCCCGGCGAGCGCGCCCCCTACGACACCGACGCGACCTGAGGCTACGCTCCTGGGATGGAGCGAGCGTACCGGGTCCGGCGATCGTGCCTGGCGGTGCCGGCCAGCAGCGAGCGGTTCATCGACAAGGCGCGGGGCCTGCCCGCCGACGAGGTGTTCCTGGATCTCGAGGACTCCGTCGCGCCGTCCGCCAAGGCGCAGGCGCGGGCCAACGCGGCCGCCGCGGCCGGCGGTGACTGGGGCGGCCGCCTGGTGGCGGTCCGGGTCAACGACGCGGCCACCCAGTGGGCGCATCGTGACGTGCTGGACGTCGTCTCCGGCGGCCGGGTGGACGCCATCATCTTGCCCAAGGTGACCTCGCCGGACCACATCGCATGGCTGGACCTGCTGCTCGGCCAGGTCGAGCAGGAGGCCGGGCTGACGGCGGGCCGGACGGCCATCGAGGCGCAGATCGAGGACGCCAGGGGACTGGCCGCGGTGGACGCGATCGCGGCGGCCTCGCCGCGCCTGGAGGCCCTGGTGTTCGGGCCCGCCGACTTCATGGCCAGCGTCGGGATCAGGTCGCTGGACGTCGGCGGCCAGCCGGAGGGCTACGTCGGCGGCGACGCGTACCACTACGCGCTGATGCGGATCTTGATCGCGGCTCGCGCGCGGGGCCTGCAGGCCATCGACGGGCCCTACCTGAGGGTCCGCGACGTCGACGGCCTGCGGCGGTCGGCCGCCAGCTCGGCGGCGCTCGGCTTCGACGGCAAGTGGGCGCTGCACCCGGACCAGATC
>Ga0070735_10004023_pt1 | contig 12557 bp, 12 predicted proteins | sample Coa_R1_FD_66443 | JGI IMG/M metagenome (GOLD analysis project Ga0070735, IMG submission 66443) | Surface soil microbial communities from Centralia Pennsylvania, which are recovering from an underground coalmine fire - Coalmine... | ecosystem: Environmental > Terrestrial > Soil > Unclassified ...
TTCGTCTCCGACCAGGTGATCGTCGACCACAGCGCCCAGTACGTCCAGCAGCACCCCAACCGCGTGCGGGCACCGAACGGAACGACGCGGTGAACGCCGCCCTCGGCCACACCGGCGTGTTGTTGGGCTTGGCCGCCGCAGTCACGGGAGTGGTCGTGATCGCCGTGGGCCTGGCACGACGCCGTCCGCAGGCGCACGGCGGTGCGGTCTACGCCGCCCTCGCCCTCGTGGGAGCGGTGCTCGCCACGGTGGCCATGGAGCGCGCGTTCCTGACCCATGACTTCTCGGTCGCCTACGTGGCGGCCAACAACAGCCGGTCCACGCCGCTGCTCTACACCGTCACCGGGATGTGGTCGGCGCTCGCCGGGTCGATCCTGCTGTGGGGCCTCATCTTGGCGGGCTACATCGCCGCGATGGTCTGGCGTTTCCGCCGGCACGCCGCCGATCCCCTCGTGGCCTGGGCGACGCTCGTCACCCTGGTCGTGGCGGCGTTCTTCTTCGGCCTCATGGCCGGACCCGCGGACCCCTTCCGCACCGTGGCGGGGCCTGCCCCGGCGAGCGGTCTCGGCCCGAACGTGTTGCTCCAGGACAACGCGCTCGTGGCGTTCCACCCGCCCGTGCTGTACCTCGGCCTGGTGGGCTTCACCATCCCGTTCGCGTTCGCGGTCGCCTCGCTCGTCACCGGGCGCGTCGGGGAGGGGTGGCAGGTCGCCACGCGGCGCTGGACGCTCGTGGCGTGGGGCTTCCTGACCGTCGGCATCGTGCTGGGCGCCTGGTGGTCGTACCAGGTGCTCGGCTGGGGCGGGTTCTGGGCGTGGGACCCGGTCGAGAACGCGTCGCTCCTGCCGTGGCTGTGCGCCACCGCCTACCTGCACTCGGTGCTCGTCCAGGAACGGCGCGGCCTGCTGCGCGTCTGGAACCTGTCGCTCGTCGTCGCCACGTTCAGCCTGACCGTCCTCGCCACCTTCCTCACGCGCTCGGGTGTCATCCAGTCCGTGCACGCGTTCTCGGACTCCGACATCGGGCCCCTGCTGCTCGGCTTCTTCGGCGCGGTCGTGGCGACCGGGGTGGGCCTGATCGCGTGGCGCGGCGACCGGCTGCGTTCCCCGGGCGGCATCGACGCGGCGGTCAGTCGCGAGGGCGCCTTCCTGCTCAACAACCTCCTGTTCGTGGTGTTCGCGTTCGTGGTCCTGTTGGGCACCGTCTTCCCGCTGCTCTACGAGGCGTTTCGCGGTCAGCAGGTGACCGTCGGCGCCCCGTACTTCGACGCCATGACCCTTCCCATCGGGCTGGCGCTCCTCTTCCTCATGGCCGTCGGGCCCGCGCTGCCGTGGCGCAAGGCGGCGCCGAGGACGCTCCGCACGCGACTCGTCATCCCGGCGTGGGCGGGCGCCCTCGTGGTCGTGGCGTGCGTGGCCGTCGGTGTGCGCGGCGTCGTCCCGCTCGCCGCGTTCGGGCTGGGGGCCTTTGCGTTCGCGGCCAATGTGCGCCAGCTCGTCCTCGCCGCGCATGGCGCGCATCGCCGGGGGGCGGGAGCCTGGCGGGGTCTCGTCGGCCGGGCGAACGGCGGCATGGTCGTGCATCTCGGCGTGGTGGTCATCGCCGTGGCACTGGCGGCGGCGACATCGTTCGGCCACCGCGGGGAGGTCACCCTGCACCGAGGGGCCGCGGCCGTCTCCGACGGCCACCGCATCGCCTTCACGGGCCTGGCGCACGTGCGCACACCGGCGCGCACGGCCACCGAGGCGCTCGTGTTCGTCGACGGCCGCGGCCCGCTGCGCCCCGCGGTCAGCCAATTCGGGTCGGATTCCTCGGCGGTCGGGACGCCTGCCATCGACTCCAGCTGGCGCGACGACGTGTACCTCACGATCGACGCGCTCCCCACGACCGCGTCGGGGGCGGTCACGATCGGGGTCACCGTCCAGCCTCTCGTGTCGTGGCTGTGGGCCGGCGGGGTGCTGCTCGTCATCGGCGCCGCGCTCGCCGCGGTCCCCGGACGCCGGCGGCGACCGACCGATCCCGCCTCCGCCCCCGGGCCGCCCGGCCGGACGCGACCATCACGCGCCACGCGCCGGCGCCGGGCGCGCGCCGCGGGCCGCGCCGACCCGCACCACCTATCGCCTGATCGCGACGACGAGCGACCCTCACGACGCCTCGCGCCGAGCGCGAACGCGGACAAACAGTCCGAAGTCCACCGTCGAGAAGCAGACGTTTCGGTGCGGGCCGGGTCGCCGTGACCGAGCACGTCGCGCCGACGCGTCGACTCCACACCGCACGCTGGGTTGCCGGCGGGGGACTCCTGGTGGCGGCCGCGCTCGTGGCGCTCCTCGCCACGCGGCCACCCGCGGACTTCACCGAGGTGCAGACGCCCCTCGTGGGGCAGGCCGCTCCGCATATCTCGGCCACGACGGTGACGGGCGGCTCGTTCGACCTCGCCGCGCTGCGAGGCCGGTGGGTGGTGGTCAACTTCTTCGCCAGTTGGTGCCCACCGTGCCAGCAGGAGCAGCCGGAGCTGATCGCGTTCGCCTACCAGCACCGCCGCTCCACCGATGCCGCGCTCGTGGGGGTGGTCTTCGACGACGCCGCATCCGCGGCCCGCGGTTTCCTCCGGTCGTCGGGCGCCACCTGGCCGGCGGTCGTCGACTCGGGCGGGCAGATCGCACTCGACTACGGGGTGCGCGGGCCCCCGGAGACGTTCCTCGTCAACCCGTCCGGGACGGTCGTCGCCCACCTGGACGGGCCGGTCACGTCCGCCGGTCTCGACTACTGGATCGGCCGTGAGCGCGGCGTCTCGGCGTGAGCACCCCCCGCTCGGTGACCCTGTATCGCCTGGCGTGGCTGGGTGTCGTGCTGGTGGTGGGCGCGGCCCTGGCCATCGGCGGGTGGCGGCACGGCACGGCGCCGTCCGGCGCCCAGCGGGCCGCCGCCATCGAAGCCGGCCTCCGCTGCCCCAGTTGTGACGGGGTCTCGGTGCTCGACTCGAGCGCGGCGACTGCGGTCGCCATCCGGCAGGCCGTGTCGGCACGGGTGCGCGCCGGCGAGAGCGACGGGCAGATCGACGGGTTCCTGACGAGTCGCTACGGCGCGGGCATCCTGTTGCGCCCGCCGGTGCGGGGCGCGACCGCGTGGGTGTGGGTGCTGCCCCCGGCTGCGCTCCTCGCTGGTGCCGCGGGGATCGTGGTGGTGCTGGTCCGCCGACCTTCTCGGCGTCCCGCGGTCACCGACGACGACCGCGCGCTCGTCGCGCAGGCACTCGCGACCAGGCCACCCGATGCGGCTGACGGCCGATGGTGAACCGCTCCGACCTCGACGACGAACGCGCCTTCCTGCTGCGCTCGATCGAGGACCTCGACCGCGAGCGCGCCGCCGGGGACATCTCGGACGTCGATCACGCCCTGCTGCGTGACCGTTACGTCGCCCGCGCGGCTGAAGTGTTGCGCGACCTCGAGAACGCCGACCCGGGCGCCGCGGCGGCGTCGTCCGGCGCGGGCGGTCCGACGCCGAGTGCGGCAGAGGAGCCCGTTCGCCCCGGCGCGCCCGCACCGGGGGGCGACCACGGCGCGCCGAGGTCGCGCCGGCGCCGGCGTCGCCGGGCCCTCCTCCTCGGAGCAGCGGTCGCGCTCGTCGCCGCTGTCGGCCTCGTGGTCGTGGTCACCGCGACCAGCACGCGGCTGCCCGGCGACACCTCCAGCGGATCGGTAGCCGTCAGCCGCGCCGAACAGGTGCGGCGCATGGACGTCCAGGGCGACACGCTGGAATCCCAGGGTGACGCGGCCGGCGCGTTGCGCCAGTTCCAGCAGGTCCTCGCCATCGACCCGACACAGCCCGACGCTCTCGCGCAGTCCGGCTGGCTCGAGTACGAGGCGGGGGTGCAAGCCCGCAATGGGGCGGTGCTCGAGCATGCCCAGCAGCTCGAACAGGAAGCCGTGCGGGTGGCGCCGGGTTCGTACGCCGCGCACCTCTACCTCGGTTCGATGCTGCTCGCCGAGAACGACGCCGTCGGCGCCCAAGAGCAGTACACACGGTTCCTCGCCGACCACCCGCCCACCGCAGAGGTGCAGGCGGCGGCTCCGTTCATCCGTCGCGCGTTCGCCGCCACCCGCAGTCGGCCTCCGGCGCTGCCCGGCTGACCGACGCGGGCGTTCTCAGCCCGGTCGACCGGGGGTGCACTCGCTCAGGCCCGCAGCGCTCGCAGTTCGCTCACGACGCGGCCGAACGAACCGGCAAAGGCGGCGACGTCGTCGTCGGTGGTCGACCATCCGACCGACAGCCGCAGCGAACGCTCGGCGTCCACGCCCATGGCTTCGAGCACAGGTGACGGCGCCAGCGACTCCGACGAGCACGCCGAACCGGAGTGCGCCGCGATGCCCGCCTGGTCGAGCGCGAGCAGCACGACCTCGGCTTCGACCCCACCCACCGCCAGGCAGACGATGTGCGGCAGCCGCTCGACGGGGTCACCGAGCAGCGCGACGTCGGGTACGGCGCCGGCGGCCGCCGCCAGCGCGTCGGTGCGACGACGCGCGTCGTGGGCTTCGGCGGCGAGACGGTCTCCGGTGAGCGCCTCGGCGGCGGCACCGAAGCCCGCGATGGCCGGGACGTTCTCGACGCCGGCGCGCCGGGCGCGCTCTTGATCGCCCCCCACGATGAGGGGATCCACCCGCACGCCGCGCCGCACGACGAGCGCGCCGACCCCGACCGGGCCCCCGAACTTGTGCGCGCTGACCGACACGAAATCCGCCCCGAGCTCATCGAGGTCAGCGGGGAGGTGCCCGACCGAGGCGCACGCGTCGACGTGGACCAGGGCGCCGTGACGCCGGGCCACGTCAGCGACCTCACCGACAGGCTGCACCGTGGCAACCTCGTGGTTGGCCGACTGACAGTGCACCAGGGCGGCGGGCGCGCCCCGGGCTGCACAGGTCGTCAAGGCCTCGTCCACCGACCCTGGGAGCACGCGGCCCTGACCGTCCACCGCCGCCACGACGACATCGCCCGCGCGCGCGGAGGCGTCGCGCACGCTCGAGTGCTCCACGGCGGCGAGCACCACCGGGCCCTGGCGCGCGCGCCGCGCCCCGAAGGTGGCCGCATTCACCGCCTCGGTCCCTCCGGAGGTGAACACCACCTGGCGGGGCCGGGTCCCGAGGAACGTCGCCACCTGCTCACGAGCGACTTCGACGACGGCGCGCGCCGCGCGCCCTTCGCTGTGTACCCGTCCGGGATCGCCGAGCTCGTACGACCGGAGCCAACGCACCATGGCGTGGACCGCCTCGGGACGCGGCGGCGAGGTCGACGCGTGGTCGAGGTAGTGGCGCGCCAGGGCTCTCAGACCAGCGCCGCGCAGCTGTCGTCGCCGCGGGCGCGAGACGACAGCACGACGGGGATGGGCTCGTCGGCGGCGGTGCCGCACAGCCCGGCCAAGAGGCCCCGGACCATGCCGCGGTCCACCGCGCAGATGACGGGGTGCTGGGTGGCGGCGTCGCCGAAGGGACATGCTTCGGCCACCACCGCTGTCGACGCGCCGCGGTCCTCGGCGTGGGCGGCGAACCCATGGGCGGTGAGGGCGTCGGCGACGGCGTGCATGGCGGCACGCACCGAGCGCTGACCCTCGCCGGGCTCCATCCGCTCGGCGAGCTGCCGGCCGTAGTCCTCGCCCACCCGCTCGGCCATCCGCTCCGCCTGGGCCGGCCCGAGCAGCTCGAGGGCCTGTGCCAGCAGCGACACCACGAGGTCGTCGCGGTGGGTCACGAGGTCGAGCGTGGGGTCGCCGTCGGGCGGGGCCGCGGTGCGATAGCGCTTGGACGGCCTCCCCGCGCCGGCGGCGGGGGAGCGCTCCAGGCTGACCTCGACGTAGCCGCCCGCGGCCAGCCGGTCGAGGTGGTGGCGGGCGACGTTGGGGTGCAACGAAAAGGCGGTGGCGACCTCCGACGCGGTCGTCTGCGGGTGGGACCGCACGTGGAGGTAGATCTCCCGCCGGGTGGGATCCCCGAACGCGGCGGTGACGGCGGCGACGGCCGCAGAGAAGCGACGGTCTCCGGGTGGGGTTTCCACAGGGTCGGCGACCGGTCCCACACCGGTAGTGTACCTGGCGGGCGCGGCGAAAACCCTGGTCGCGCCGCTCTCATCCGTCGGAGGAAGCCTCGGTGGCCGCGGGCGAATCGGAAGTACGCGCCGCGGTGGCGGCCGTGGAGGACCCCGAGTTGCGACGCGGCCTCGGCGAGCTCGGCATGGTGCGCTCGGTCACAAGCGGCCGTCGCGAGGTGGCCGTCGTGGTGGCCGTGCCGGTCGACCGGTGGCCCGGGACCGAAGAGCTGATCGGCCGCGTCCGCGCGGCAGTCGAGCCGGTGGCGGGCAGGGCGGACGTCCGCGTCGAGCTGGCGACCATGTCCGACGACGAGCGGGCCGAGTTCCACCGCCGCCTGGCGACGGGCCCGGGAGGTGAGCCGCCTCCGCTGAGCGGCCCCTCGAGCAGCACGCCGCACGCCCACGGTCACCCGGACCCCGGGCGCGCCGGCCCTCCCGGCCCGCTCGGCCACGAGCAGGGTCGGCCCAACCGCTTCCTCGCCCCGGGAAGCCGGACACGGGTCGTGGGCATCTCGTCGGGGAAGGGCGGCGTGGGCAAGTCCTCGGTGGCGGTCAACCTGGCCGTGGCGCTGGCGGCGCGCGGTCGCGACGTGGGGCTCCTCGACGCGGACGTGTACGGCTTCTCGGCCCCGAAGATGCTCGGGGTGACCCGCGCCCCGGTCGCCGTGGATGACCTGCTCGTGCCACCGGTCGCGCATGGCGTGCGTTGTCTGTCGATGGGGTTCTTCGTGTCCGACGAGCAGCCGGTCATCTGGCGGGGGCCCATGCTGCACAAGGCCCTCCAGCAGTTCCTCGTCGACGCGTACTGGGGCGAGCCCGACTTCCTCCTCGTCGACATGCCGCCGGGGACCGGTGACGTGGCGCTGTCGCTCGGCCAGTACCTGCCCCGTACGGAGATCGTCGTCGTCACCACCCCCCAGGCCGCCGCCCAGCGCGTCGCGCAGCGATCGGCGTACGCGGCCAAGCGCCTCAAGCTGGCGGTGCGCGGCGTCATCGAGAACATGTCGTGGTTCACCGGAGACGACCGCACGCGCTACGAGCTGTTCGGGTCGGGGGGCGGTGAGGAGCTGGCCGCCGCGCTCGAGGTGCCGCTCCTCGGCCAGATCCCCCTTGTCCCCGCGCTCCGACAAGGCGGAGACGCCGGTGTTCCGGTGCGCGTCGCCGACCCCGACGGTGAAGCGGCGGTGGCGTTCGATGCCCTCGCCACCCAGGTGGACGACATGGGACCGGCGCGCATCTACCGCCGCGAGCTCACCGTCCGTTGAGCTGTTCGACCCCGCGCGGCAGGCGCTCGGGGTCCCACCCGAGCTCGGTCACCGCCAGTCCCATCGCGAAGCGGTCGGTCATCCCGGCCACGTAGGCCACCGAAGCGGCGATGGCGTCGTCGGTCCCACTGGCGAGCCCACCGATGGCGCGCACGTCGGGGATGCGGTTGGGGTGGTCGGCGAAGTGCGAAACGAGCGCGCGCAGCACGGCGACCACGGCGCCGCCTTGCGCGATCGACGCCGGCCGCAGGTACACGTGCTCGTAGTTGCCTCGGCGGAACGCGGCGAGCGCCTCGGCCAGCTGGTCGTCGAGACCCACTCGACCCGTTGCCAGAATCGTGTCCGACACGCCCCGGATGAACGTGCCGAGCTGGGTGGACCGCTCCTCACCGCACAGGGCGCGCACGATCGGGGGAAGCATGCTCGGCGTGACGATGCCCGCCGAAACCGCGTCCTCCCAGTCGTGGCACACGTAGGCGATGCGGTCGGCCCAGCTCACCACCTCGCCCTCGGGAGTCTGCGGCGCCGGGCGCGACCACGAATGGTTGCGGATGCCGTCCAGTGTCTCCACGCAGAGGTTGAGCGCCGATAACGACACGTCGGCTCCCCACACCGCGTGGTCGAACCCGCCATCTAAGAAGATGCTGAGCGCGTCCTCGCTCGTGTGGCCTCCGGGCCCGTGGCCGCAGTCGTGGCCCAGCGCGATCGCCTCGGTGAGCGTGACGTTCAGCCGGCAGCTGCGCGCGATGCCGGTCGCCACCTGCGCGACCTCGAGGGCGTGCGTGAGCCGGGTGCGCTGGTGGTCGGCGGGGAAGATGAAGACCTGGGTCTTGCCCGCCAGGCGCCGGAACGCCGCGCTGTGCAGGATGCGGTCGCGGTCACGCTCGAAACAGGTGCGGTGCGCGTCGGGTTCCTCGGCCAGCGCCCGCTGCCCGGCGCCCCGGGCGCGTGTGGCCCCGGGCGCGAGGAGCGACTCCTCCGCCTCCTCACGCGCGTCGCGCGCGAGCGCCGGCCCGGGTTCGCCCACACCCACGACCGCTCGGGAGTCCGCATGGGCGGTGCGGATCCCGCCGGCGGCGTGACCGCCCATGGTCGAGGCCCAGCGCCGGCTGCGTTCGGACGGTGCTGTCGGGTCCGCCGTCAGGTCGGCTGTCGGGGTCCGCTCCACGGCCCTTAGTGTGACCCACGGCTGTATCGTCACCGGGCACCCGGGCCGGCCGGGTTCGGGATCGGAGGAGCTGACGCAGGTGGACGTGCGCATCGGGATCGTGCAGAGCGCCAAGGAGCTCGAGGTCGAACTGGGCGACGACGCGGACCGCGACAGCGTGATCGCAGACATCGAGTCCTCTCTGGGTAGGGAAGAGGGCGTGTTGTGGCTGACCGACCGACGCGGCCGCCGGGTGGCGGTGCCCGTGGCCAAGGTCGCCTACGTCGAGGTCGGGGCTCCTACCCACGAGCGGCGCGTCGGGTTCGGGGCCCCGTGACGGCCGTCCGCTGATCGGCGTCGGCCGGTGAGCCCGGCGGGCGCGAGCGCGCCCTCGGCGACCGCTGGACGGGTCGGGCTCCTCGACCGCCGGCTCCTGTTCGTCACGGGCAAGGGCGGCGTCGGGAAGACCACCGTGGCGTCTGCGCTGGCGCTGCATGCCGCCGAGCACGGCAAGAAGACGCTCCTGTGCGAGGTCGAGGTCAAAGGGGACGTGGCGTCGTACTTCGAGTCGGGGCCCATCGGCTTCGCCGCGCAAGAGGTGCTCCCGGGTCTGTGGACGATGTCGATGGACACCGAGGCGTCCCTGCGGGAGTACCTCCGGTTGAACCTGCGCATCCCGGTGGTGGGTCGCATCGGCCCGCTGGCGCGTGCGCTCGACTTCGTGGCCACCGCCGCCCCGGGGGTTCGGGAGATCCTCACCGTCGGCAAGCTCTGCTACGAGGTGCGCGAGAGCCACTACGACCTCGTCGTCGTGGACGCCTCGGCAACGGGGCACATCGTCGGCCAGCTGTCTGCGCCCCAGGCCATCAACGACCTCGTCAAGGTGGGGCTCATCCGGACCCAGACCGACTGGATGCTCGACATCCTGTCGGACGCCAAGACGACCGGTGTGGCCATCGTGGCCACGCCGGAGGAGATGCCCGTCAACGAGACGATCGAGCTCGCGGGTCGACTGTCGTCGGAGACGACCGTGGAACTGGCGGCGGTGATCGTCAACCGCGTCCTCCCCGAGCTGTTCGGGCGCGGCGAGGAGGAGACCTTCGACCGGCTCGGCGAGCCCGCGGCCGTCGAGGAGCTCGGCAGGCTGGTGGAGGGCGATCCGACGCCGGTGCTCGACGGCGCCCGGCTGGCGGTGACCCTCCGCCGGACTCGCGCCGAGCACCTCGAACGGCTCCGCGCCGGCATCGACCCGGTCGTGCCGATGCTGTACCTCCCGTACCTGTTCACGCGCCTGCACGGCGTGCGCACGATCCGCCAGGTCGCCGGGTCGCTCGGCGAGGAGCTGGGGTCCTGATGACCACCGGCCGCCGCAGGACCGACGTACGCCACGGGTCCCTCGACGGCCTGCTCAACTCGCGCGAGATCGTGGTGGCCTGCGGGCCCGGTGGCGTGGGCAAGACGACCACCGCGGCCGCGGCCGCGGCGACCGCCGCCGTCCGGCTGGGCGGCAAGGTGCTCGTGCTCACCGTCGACCCCGCCCGGCGGCTCGCCGACGCCCTCGGCCTCGACAAGCTCGGGAATGCCGAGCGGCAGGTGCCGGCGTCCGCGTTCGCCGACATCGGCGTCAAGCCGTCGGGGGAGCTGTGGGCGGCCATGTTGGACACCAAGGAGTCGTGGGACGCGCTCATCCGACTGCACGCGCCCGACGCGCGCACCCGGGAGGAGATCCTCGCCAACCCGCTGTACCGGAACATCTCGGGGCGCTTCGTGCAGAGTCACGACTACATCGCCATGGAGCGCCTGTTCGAGATCCACTCCGAGGGCACCTACGACCTGATCGTCGTGGACACTCCTCCGACGCGCAATGCGCTCGACTTCCTCGATGCCCCCGAGCGCATGGCGGACTTCTTTTCGAGTCGCCTGCTGCGCTGGCTCGTCGTGCCCTACCGGTCGCGGATCGTCAACTTCGCGTCCAAGCCCTTCTACCAAGTGGCCGATCGCATCCTCGGGACCCAGTTCCTCGAGGACATCGCCCAGTTCTTCGTCCTCTTCCAGTCCATGTACGACGGGTTCGTGCAACGGGCGCGCGCCGTGCACCGGCTCATGGCCGACCGGCGCACGTCGTTCATCGTGGTGTCGACGCTGGAGGCCGTCCCGCTGCGCGAGGCCGAGTTCTTCGCGCAGGCCCTCACGGACAGGCGGCTGCACCTGGGAGCCATCGTGTTGAACAAGGTGCTCCCTGCCTACCTGCGCGATCCGTTGGGCGCGGCGGTCGCCGCCAAGCTGCGCGATCAAGCCGACGCCCTCGCCGACGCCCTCGCCCCGGCGATGGACGACGCCGATCCCGCCCAGGTGCGCCGGGTCCTTGCCGAGATCGGCGGGAACTACCTCGACTACCGCCTGGCGGCCCAACGCGAGGCGGAGCAGCAGTCAGAGCTCGCCACCATGCCCGAGGCGCTCGTCACGGTGCCCCACTTCGACACCGACGTCTACGACCTGCGGGGACTGCTCGAGCTCGGCGAGCGGCTCTGGGGGGCCTGACCGAGGCGCAAAGAGGCACGGGCACCCAGGACATGCGACAGCCGCCCGGTCCCTACGGGGCGGAGTCCCGGTGGTCTCAGGCGTGGCGTTTCGCGATGTGCAGCGCGCTGTCGGCTCGGGCGAGCAATGACGCGGGGGTGTCGCCCGGTTCGGGGTGGGCGAGGCCCACGCACGCGTTCAGGCGGAAGGTCCCCTCGGCCAACTCGAAGGGCTGTTCGACGCCGTCGGCGAGTCGCGCCGCCAGCGCTTCCAACTGGCCGGGGCCGTCGATGTTCGCGACCACGACGAACTCGTCGCCTGCCCCCCGGGCAACGACGTCGCCGCGTCGCACCGACGCCTCCAGGCGGGCCGCCAGGCGGCGCAGGATCTCGTCCGCGGTGCTCTGCCCGTAGCGCTCGTTGAGGGCGTCGAACCCGGTGAGGTCGAGGACGACCACGGCCGTGGTGGGCTCGTCGAGGCAGTGCTCCAGATGGACCCGCAACGCGGCCCGATTTGGCAGGCCGGTCAGCGGGTCGCAGCTCGCCAGGTTCTGGAGTGCTTCGCGCGTCGAGCGCAGCTGCGTGATGTCGTGGGCCGAGACGACGAGCCCCCCGACCGTCGGGTCGTCCACCAGGTTGACGATGCTGAGTTCGAACGGCACGGTCTCTGTCCGGTCGCGTCGCAACAGCTCCGCCTCGACGACGGTGGGCGCGAAGCGCCACTCGGGTGCGTCGAGCGCCCGTGCCAGCGCGGCGGTCACGCCCGAACGGTCGCCCGGGGCCACGATGTGCACGAGGGGACGACCCTCCACGAGCTCTTGGTCGTGACCGAGCATCCGGGTGATGGCCGCCGAGACCGACTCGATGCGTCCGGCCGCATCGACGAGCATGATCACACACGCGGCGTTGTGCACGAGCGAGCGGAACCTGCCGACGTCGTCGGCGGCGACTTCCCACCGGCGCCGTTGCGTCAGGTCGCGCAGGACGAGCACCAACCCGCCGATGGCCGAGTAGTCGAGAAGGTTGGCGGCCACCACCTCCACGAGCTTCCAGCCTTCGGTGGTGCGCACGCGCAGCTCGATCGGCGACCCGACCTCCTTGCCTCGCACGCTCGCCAGCGCGACCGCCGCCATCTCCCGGTCGTCGGGGTGCACGAAGGCCATGCCGTCGGCGCCCACGGCCTCGAAGCCGGTCAAGCCGAAGAGCCGTTCGGCGGCCTCGTTCACCCACCGCACCCGGGCCGACCCTTCGACCACGACGACCGGATCGGGGAGACGGACGGCGACATCCGCCAGACCGGGGAGATTCATGACTCTCCATCGGCGGCGGCAGGCACCCCCCTTAGCCCGATGCCCGGCCACACGACGACGGCGCCGGGCGTCGTCCCAGGGTGCGCGGCGATATTGCGTGTGCGTTGGGCGGCGCGCCCAGTCGACTCATTCCGTCGGCTCACCCCGTCGGCGCGCCCCGTCGGCGCGCCCCGTCGGCTGATCAGTCGGTCGCCGAGTCCGGTCGCGACCCCGAGCTGTCGAGGCGTCGTTCGAAAAA
>Ga0070735_10004024_pt1 | contig 12553 bp, 12 predicted proteins | sample Coa_R1_FD_66443 | JGI IMG/M metagenome (GOLD analysis project Ga0070735, IMG submission 66443) | Surface soil microbial communities from Centralia Pennsylvania, which are recovering from an underground coalmine fire - Coalmine... | ecosystem: Environmental > Terrestrial > Soil > Unclassified ...
GCTGGCACCCCCGGACTCGAGCGCCTCGGCGAGCAGAGTTTGAAAGTCGGGCCCCAGGGTGTCCTCGCTGGACCAGCGCATGGTTGCGGCGGCATCGAAGATCGCGACACTGGTGGCGCGCGGTAACAATGAGCGCACGAGCTGCACATAGGGCTCCAGGGAGCCCCATGAATCGCTGCTCGGCACGCCTTTGTCGCTGTCGCTGGTCATCCCCGCCCTAGCGGATTGCCGTTTGGAGCACGATCGCAGAGTGCGGTCCAGGGGCGCCTTGCGCGAGTTGGCGATTCCTCGAAGATGCGCCGGTGCGCGGCATCAAAGCGTGAACGGGTGTCGGAATATTGCTGCGAAGCAGCAAAACCCGTGGCTGCTCAGCAGATTACGGAGATCCGGCCTTGAACCAGGGTCTGGGGTCCACGGCCTTGCCCCCCTTGCGGATCTCGAAATACAGCTCGGGGCGATTGCTGCCGCCGCTGTCGCCGGCGCTTCCCAGCGTATCGCCGGGGCTCACCCGCTCACCCACGGCCTTGTAGAGACGCTCGTTGTGGCCATAGAGGCTCATGTAGCCCTCTCCATGATCCACGATGGTGAGCAAGCCCAATCCCGGCAGCCAGTCGGCGTAGATCACTCGCCCGCCGAAGATCGCACGCACGGGCGCGCCACGCTCCGTAGCCACCAGAACGCCATCCCACTTGAGGCCGCCGGCGCGGGTCTCGCCAAATCGCGCCACCAGTTTGCCCGTGACCGGCCAGGCCAATTTGCCGCGCAGGCGCGCGAAAGCATCGTTGTTGTCCACCGGAAATTTCTCGATGGCCCGCCGCAGCTCGCGCAGCAGTTTTTCCAGGCCGCTCTGCTGACTCTTCAGCCGCTCCAGGCTCTGCGCGCGCGAGTTGGATTCGGCGGTCAGGCTGGCCAGCACATCGGATCGCTTCGAGCGTGCCTGCTCCAGCTGTGCGAGCTGCGCGCGCTGCTGTTTTTCCAGCTCCGCGAGCTTCTCGTCCTCGGCCTGCACGGCGGTATCGAGCTGGGCGATCGCCGCTACATCCGCTTCGATCGACTGAATCTGCTGCGCGCGCGCGTGACCGAAGTAGCTGTAGTAGACAAACATGCGGCCCGCGCGCTCCGGATCCTGCTGATTCAGCAGCAGCTTCAGAGGCTCCTCGCGACCGATCAGATAGGCCGCGCGCATCTGCCCCGCCAGCGCGCTTCTGTTCTCGGCCAGGTCCGCTTCGTGCACGCGTTTGTCCGCAGCCAACGCCGCGCGCCTGGCAGCCCGTTCCGCGCGCCCGCGACGCAAGGCTTCCAGCTCCCCGCGCGCCTTGCCGACCGACAGCTCAGCCGAACGAAGCTCGCGGCTCACACGACTGCGCTCGACCTGATCCTCGCTGACCTGCCGGGAAATCCGGTCGATCTGTGACTTGATGGCATCCAGCTCGGCCTGCGTCTTGCGAGCCTGCGTCTGCGGGGGGACTGCCGGTGCGGTTCCGGCCACACAGGCCGCAAGGGCGGCCAGGGCGAACGCTCCCCGACGGGCCCGGCGGCGCAGGACGGGCATTTCGGCGCGACTTACATTCAGGTGCCACATAGGGCGCTATAATGCGCGCCCTTTTTGCGACCGGCACCTCTTCGGACCGTCCCCAAGATGGATCGACTTCTGGAATACATCAGCCATCATCCCTGGTATGCAGGGGGTCTGGCCGTGACCGCCCTGCTGGTCATCGCCTATGAGCTGCGTAACCGTAGCGAGAATTCCGCGGCACTGTCGCCCCAGGAAGTCATTCGCGTGATGAACCAGGGAGCCCTGGTCATCGATCTGCGTCCCGTGGAGGCTTTCGCCGGCGGCCACGTGGCGGGCGCGAAGCAGATGACCGGTGAGCAGATCCTCAAAGCCGCCGACACGCTGAAGAAGCACAAGGAGAAGACGGTCATCGTGTACGACGATACCGGCTCCTTGAGCGCCTCGGCGGTACGGCAGCTCGCACAGCAGGGATTCACCAAGGCGTTCAATCTTCGTGGCGGGATCGCGGCCTGGCGCGCGGAGAATCTGCCGCTGTCCAAAGCCTGAACGGCGGCAGGCGTCATGACGAGGCCGCGAGTCTTGATGTATTCGACGGGTTGGTGCCCGTACTGTATCCGGGCTCGCACCCTGCTCCAAAGCAAGGGCGCGCAGCTCGACGAAATTGATGTTGAGGAGCGCCCGGAGGCGCGGTCGGAGATGGCGGCACGCAGCGGCCGGCAGACCGTTCCGCAGATCTTCATAGGCGCGACTCACGTCGGCGGATGCGACGACCTGTACGCTCTCGATGCAGCAGGCGGACTGGATCCATTACTTCAATCTGGAGCGTGATTATGAGCAGCAACATGACCGGCGGCGTGCCGGCGGCCGATGCACAGAACGACACAGGTCCGGCGCTTGCCCTGCAGAACGTCTATCTCAAGGACTGTTCCTACGAGGCGCCCAATGGTCCGCGCATCGACGGCAACTGGAATCCGCAGATCAACCTCGACCTGCATACGGCCGCCAATGGCTTGACCCCGGACATGCGCGAAGTTGTTCTGACGGTCACGGTGTCGGCCAAGCAGAATGACGCGACGATCTTCCTGGTCGAAGTGAAGCAGGCCGGAATCTTCCTGATGCGCAATCTCTCCGAGGAAGACACCAAGCGCGCGATCAGCAGCGTCTGCCCGAGCGTGTTGTTCCCCTATGCGCGCGCCGCCGTCTCGCACCTCGTGACACAGGGTGGCTTCCCGCAGTTTCTGCTGCCACCTGTGAATTTCGACGCTCTTTATGCGCAATCGGCTCAACAGCAGCCCGTCAAGACCAACTAGCGAACCACCGGTCGGTCCATGAGCCCGGGAGCAGAGCGCGCGTCTGCCTTGGCCGTGCTTGGCGCGGGCTCGTGGGGTACCGCGCTGGCGGTTCAATCCGCTCGCACCGGCCGGCCTACTCGATTCTGGGGGCGAAATCGCGAGCAGCTGGTGGCGATGGCCCAGGGTCGTCGCAACGAGCGCTACTTGCCCGGGGTGCTCTTTCCGGATTCATTGGCGGTGGAGCCGGATCTCGTCGCGGCACTTTCCGGCGTCCGGGACGTACTGGTCGCGGTACCCAGTCATTCCTTCCGGGCCGTGCTGACACAGCTGGCGCCGATCCTCGCGCCCGATGCGCGACTCGCCTGGGCCACCAAGGGTTTCGAGGCCGACACCGGCCTGCTGCCTCACGAAGTTGCGCGCGATGTGTTGGGTTCATCCCGGGCAGTGGCTGTGCTGTCCGGCCCAACCTTCGCACGCGAAGTGGGAGCGGGACTTCCAACAGCGATGACCATAGCTTCGCCCGACGCAGCATTTGCGCAAGAGCTGGCTCACGGCCTGTCATCCGCTAACTTTCGCACCTATACGTCGGCTGACATCACCGGTGTTGAGGTGGGTGGCTCGGTCAAGAACGTGCTCGCCGTGGGCGCGGGCCTGTCCGATGGGTTGGGATTTGGCGCCAACACGCGCGTCGCACTGATCACGCGCGGACTGACGGAAATGGTGCGCCTGGGTGTCGCTGCAGGCGCCCAGCGTGACACCTTCATGGGGTTGGCTGGATTGGGCGATCTGGTACTGACTTGCACGGATGACCAGTCGCGCAATCGCCGCTTTGGGCTCGCGTTAGCGGCGGGCCGGACCGTGCCCGAGGCCCTGGCAGGTATCGGACAGGTGGTGGAAGGCTATGCGGCCGCCAAGGCCACTCGCGCGGTGGCTCAGCGGATGGGCGTTGAGATGCCCCTCTGCAACGGGATCTACCGCGTGTTGTACGAGAACGTCCCCGCCAAGGAGGCCGTGCGCGAGTTGATGAGCCGGCCCATCAAGGCAGAGACGGCATAACGCCTCGAGGGTTCGATGGTCAATGCTCAAGTGCGGGTAAAGCGGATCGATTGACGCCGCTAAAGTCTTATAATATTTATTAAAATCAAGTGCTTACGTATAAACGTTCTCATTGAGCGCATTTATATCCCACAAAGTGTATTCTTGTGGGATATGACTTCTCTTACCATCTCACACGAACGCGCGCTGACGCTTTTGTTCGCGGAACTCGAAAGTACCGCGGCGGAGCAGGGCGAAGCATTCCTCGGAACTCCAGGGACTCTCACGGAGCGAACGAATGACAACGGCACCACATACTGGGTTCACCGTTATTCCGACGCTCTGAATCGTCGCCATGAAACTTATCTGGGCAAGTCCGATGATGCGGAGGTTATCGCACTGGTCGCTGCATTGCGCGACAGGATTGACGTTGCCAATGCGACGATCGCGAGGGTGCGATTGCTCGCCCGCTCCGGGTTCGCCACCGTTGACCGAAAGGCGTACTACTCGATAGCCAGCCTGCACAATCACGGGTTGTTTCGGGCGGGAGCTCTTCTGATCGGTTCGCACGCCTATGGAGCACTCTTGAATGCGCTCGGCGTACGAGCCGTACCATACGCGACTGAAGATGTGGATATCGCTCGCCGCGAAGAGCTGGCGCTCTCTGGTGTGCCAGGCTTTCTTGAGATGCTGCGGGAGACAGGCATTGAGTTCTTCGAAGTGCCGTCGCTCAACCGTCGTACGCCTTCGACTTCGTTCGCGGAGCCGGGCGGTGCGAGGCTCAGAGTCGATTTGCTGGTGCCCTCACCAAACGACGACTATCCGACGATACCCGTGCCCGAACTCAAGGCGCACGCCAAGGGGCTACCGTACTTGGCTTACTTGCTGGGTGCCTCGCAGGAAATCCCTGTTCTCAGTGCTCACGGCGGAGTGATGGTTCGTGTACCCGTCCCGGAACGCTATGCCATACACAAACTCATCGTTTCGCAACTGAGGGCAAAGACGAGCAGCAAACCCGAGAAAGATCTGAGGCAGGCTGCGACACTAATTGAGGCGCTGGTCGAGCGCTTCCCGGGCGCCGTCGAAGATGCTTTGAAGGCTGTTCCAAACAGTGCCGTGCGGCATGTTGCGCGAGCGACGGACGCGCTCAAGCAGCACTTGCCAGAATCGGCTGAGGTCGCGTGGGCAGCAGTGAGGTCTTTGCCGGAGATTGCCGGCAGCACGCAGTAGACCCCGATGAACTTCTCAGGCGATGACACTTGACCTGACGCTCGTCACGGACAATGAGCGTGAGTTCTCGCGTCGTTCGGGTGGCGGTTGGTTCACTCGCCGGGCGTCGCGCTTAAGGACGCCACTCGGGAAGCCCAGGACCCTGTGCGGCACCCGCGAAGCCGTTCTGTCGCCACGCCTCGTAGAGCACCACGGCGACCGTGTTGGACAAATTGAGACTGCGATTGCCATGGCGCATGGGGACGGACAGTTGTCTCTCGGCGGGAATTTTCGCCAGCGCCTCCTTCGTGAGGCCGGTTTTTTCCGAGCCAAACATGAGGGCGTCCCCGGGAGCGAACTGCGCCTCGCTATAGACGCACGCACCTCCCGTCTCGATCGAGAACACTCGTGAGCCCGGGAGAGCGGCCAGGCAGGCATCCAGATTCGTATGGATCCGCACGGCGGCGAATTCGTAGTAATCCAGGCCGGCCCGGCGCACCGCGCGCTCGGAGACATCGAATCCAAGCGGCCGCACCAGATGCAGGGTGCACCCCGTATTCACGCATAGCCGGATGATATTGCCGGTATTCGGGGGGATCTCGGGCCGAAACAGAATTACGTGAAACATCGGTGCAATAGTATAATTCCCCGCATGGACGCTGCTTCCCACTCCAGCCCGGATCCCCTGCGTCTGTCCTTCTGTGGACTGAATTTCGGCTCGCCCATCGTGCTCCTGTCCGGGTGCGTGGGCTTCGGTGAGGAATACACGCGGATCGAGGGCTTCTCCAATCGTGACGCGGGCGCCATCGTGCTGAAGGGCACGACGCTCAACCCTCGCCTGGGCAATCCGCCCCACAGGGTGTACGAGACGCCTGCGGGAATGCTGAACGCCATCGGCCTGCAGAACCCGGGGGTGGATCACGTTGTACGGCGGATCCTGCCCACGCTGGACTTCAGCGAGACGCGGTTCATCGCCAACGTCTCGGGCTCGACCATCGAGGAGTATGTCGAGGTCACGCGGCGCTTCGATCAGTCGCCGATCGATGCCATTGAGATCAACATCTCCTGTCCGAATGTGAAAGAGGGCGGCGTGGCCTTCGGCAACTATCCGGACATGTCAGCGCAGGTGGTGGCTGCCTGCCGCCGCGTCACCGCCAAACCCATCATCACCAAGCTGTCGCCGAATCAGACCGACATCCGCGAGAACGCGCGCCGCTGCATCGAAGCGGGCTCGGATGCGCTCGCTGTGATCAACACGCTGATGGGAATGGCCATCGATGCGAAAACGCGCCGGCCGGTCATCGGCAACATCCAGGGCGGATTGTCGGGACCGGCGATCAAGCCCATGGCTCTGTTGAAAGTGCACCAGGTCTATGAGGTCGCGCGCCGGCATCATGTGCCCATCATCGGGCAGGGTGGTATCACCACCGCGACGGATGCGCTGGAGTTCATCATCGCCGGAGCATCGGCCATCGGCATCGGCACGGCGCTGTTCTATGACCCCATGGTGTGCAAGCGGGTCAACGCCGGCATCCTCGAATATCTGCACGCTCACGAGCTGGCGAATGTCAGCGAGCTGGTGGGGACGCTGGAGACTTCGAAGGAAGCGGTTTCGCCGGTGACCTGATCGCCTGCGCCCAAGGCGCTTCACGCAGCCGGGGACGCAGGCGAATGCCCACCGGGGCGCCCGGCCGGCAGCTCCACATACACCATCGCGCGCGTCGGCGCGGCCAGCTGAATCTTCATCGCCCGCAATCGTGCCAGCAGCGCAAGATTGATGGCCTGCTGGATGTCCGCGTAGGTGTTGAATTCGGGGACCGTGACGAAGTAGACCAGCTCGAACTGCAGCGCCGTGTCTCCATAGACGAGGAAGTGGCATCGGTCGAACCGGGTGTTGGGCTGCGCTTCCACGATCTGGCGGACTTCCCCTGGTATGGCGGCTAGCGCCTCGACCGAGGTGTCGTAGCTGACCCCAAACTGGAAGACATTGCGCCGCTCGCGCATGCGTCCGAAGTTGCGGAGGCGGGCCTTTATGATGTCGGCATTCGCGATGATGATCTGCTCGCCCGAGAGGCTGCGCAGCTTCGTGCTTCTGACGCCGATATGTTCCACGCTGCCCTGAAGGTCACCGACGGTGAGCGAGTCGCCGATGCCGAAGGGCTTGTCCAGTGTTATGGACATGGAAGCCAGCAGATCACCAAGTACGGTCTGCACCGCCAGTGCGATCGCGATACCGCCGATACCCAGGCCAGCCAGTAGCGGCTTGATCTGCACGCCCAGATTGTCCAGGGCGAGCAGCAACACCATGGACCACACGATCAGGCCGGCGCAGAAGAGAATGACATCCATGGAGCCAGTCAGCACCGAATCCAGACCCGTTGACTGCAGGCGGCGCCTGTCGATACCGAAGCGCACGGCAGCCATGGCCCACAGTCCTGCCTGAAGCCAGAACAGGCAGACGATGGTGACGGTCAGCAGACGCTCCAGGCGTGGTGTAAAGGTTAGATAGCGAGAGGCGAGGTAGAGCGCGACAGCCAGCACGAACAGCCGGCTGGTCCGTGCGACCAGCAAGGTGCCCAATTCAATCGAGATGAGACGGTGCTGCCGATCCTGGGGCGTCCAGCGGCGACGGCGGGCGGCGATGAAGCCTCTGATGATGGGAAGGACGGTCAACGTGACCAGCATGGTCAGGATGCCCATGATCCATTCCCCGACTTCGTTGCCGAGAAACTCGAAGTGCCATATATCTTGTGGATTAAGCATGCGCGATGGCCTGAGACTTCAGGTGAAGAAGTCTAGTCTATCGGCCTGCGGATGCCTCTACTCGTCAGCGCTCATCCCGAGCTCCTTGAGCTTGCGCGTGAGCGTGTTGCGGCCCCAGCCCAATAGCTTCGCGGCTTCCTGGCGATGGCCCTGAGTGCGCTTCAGGGCGGAGCGGATCAGCACGCGCTCGAATTGCGGCAAAGCTTCATCGAGCAGGGGACGTTTGCCATTCATTCCGTGACGATCGGCCCAACTGGCCAGCGCCTTGGCCCATTCCGCGTCGGTGCAAGCCGCGGGCGCCGCTACGCTGACCTCGGGCGGCAGATCCTCCGCCCTGACCTCGCTTCCCGGTGCCAGCACTGACAGGCGCCGGCAGAGGTTCACCAGCTCGCGCACGTTTCCGGGCCACGCATAGGCAACCAATTTAGCTTCCGCCTCTGGTGCCAGCGCCTTGCGTTCCACTGCGAGCTCGTGGGCGGCCACACTCAGGTAGTGATCCAGCAGGTCGGGAATATCGACCGCGCGCGCACGCAAGGGCGGTAACTCGATCCGGATGACATTCAGCCGGTGGTAAAGATCCTCGCGAAACAACCCGCGCCGCACGCGATCCTGAAGATCCTGATGGGTGGCGGCGATGACACGCACATCCACCCGGACCGGCGTCTGGCCACCAACACGGTAAAACTCGCCCTCGGCCAGCACTCGCAACAGCCTCGTCTGCAGAGGCGTCGACATGTCGCCGATCTCATCCAGAAACAGCGTGCCGCCGTTCGACTGCTCGAAACGGCCGCGACGCAGGGAGTCAGCGCCGGTGAATGCGCCTTTCTCATGACCGAACAGCTCCGACTCGAGCAGGTCGGCGGGAATGGCAGAGGTATTCAGTGCGATGAACGGCTTGCTGGCGCGCGGACTGTGATCGTGTAACGCGCGCGCGACCAGCTCCTTGCCGGTGCCCGATTCTCCGGTGATCAACACGGTGACACTGGATCGAGCCAGGCGCCCGATGGCGCGGAACACCTGTTGCATTGCCGGCGCGCGGCCCAGCAGCTCCGGAATGCGTGGCGAGCTCGCCGGATCCCCACCCCCTTGAGGATGGGCATTGGCGGCGCGACGAACCAGTGCGACGGCCTGATCGATGTCGAAGGGCTTGGGCAGATACTCGAACGCGCCGCCTTCGTAGGCGGAGACCGCGCTGCCCAGATCGGAATGCGCCGTCATCACAATGACCGGCAGAGCAGGCCGGGCGTCGCGTATCTTCTTCAGCAGATCCAGCCCGGACTGTCCCGGCATGCGAATGTCGGTGATGAGGACATCCGGCGACTCCCGCCGCAGCGCATCCAGTGCCGTCTCCGCTGCCTCGAATGCCCGCGGCGTCATGCCGCCGTTGCGCAGGGCGCGTTCCAACACCCAACGAATGGACGCGTCATCGTCGACGAGCCAGATTCTCAAACCCTGGCCGTTCATGTGCTTTCTCCAAGTGGCAGGAGCAGTGTGAAAACCGTTCGCCCGGGCTCGCTCTCGAACTCGATGAGCCCGCCATTGCAGGTCACGAGCTCCTGGGCCACCGCCAGTCCCAAACCGGTGCCGTTGGCACGGCCGGTGACCAGTGGATAGAAGATGCTCGAACGCAGTCGATCCGGCACTCCGGGGCCGTCGTCCTCGACCTCCACGCTGGCGACTAGGCGGTGCCGTGCCGGCCCGATACTGACATTCGACAGTGCGCGCGTGCGAAAGATGATTCGACCGTTCGCATCGATCGCCTGCAGCGCGTTGCGCGCAACATTGAGCAGCGCTTGAATGATCTGGTGCCGATCCAGCATTGCATTCGGCAGGCTCGGGTCATAGTCGCGCTCGACGGTAACGGTGGGATTCGCCTCGGCGCGTAACAGGTGATACACGTGCTCACAGATCTCGTGCACGTTCAGCAGCACTTTCTGCGGCGCGCGGTTGGGCCCGGCCATGGAATCCACCAGCGCGGCGAGCCGGTCGGCCTCGCCGATGATGACCTGCGTGTATTCCTTCTGCCCCGGGTCGTGCAGCTCGCGCTCCAACAGTTGCGCGGCACCCCGCAGGCCGCCGAGTGGGTTTTTGATCTCATGGGCCAGCTGCCGGATCATGAGGCGGCTGCCATCGAGACGCGCCAGCAGGTCCTTGTCGCGTGTGATGCGCTGACGCTGAGTCGTGTCGGCCAGCTCCAACAGCAGATGCGTGCCGGTGATCTGGCCGGCAAGCGGTGTGATGGTGACGTCGAGAATGCGCATGTCGCGTGGTGAGCCGGCGGGGCGCACGACCAACTCACGGTCGGCGATTCCCTCGCCGGATTCCAAGGCGCGGCGCAGAGTGCTCTGCAGGCCGCTGGAGTCCTGCAGGAAGTCCACGAACGGCCGGCCGCGGGCCTTGTTCAAGCTGAGGGCAAGCAGATCCTGGGCGGCCACGTTCGCGTAGATGGCACAGAGTTGCGCATCCAGCACGACAATCCCCGTGGACAGGGAATCCACGAGATCGGCCGGATCGAAGTGTGACAGCGCCGACGTGAAGTTGGATTCAACGGCCACGAGGCCCCCGAGCTGGCGGGGCCGCGGTAGCGCGGGAATTTCGCCGGATCAGCCTCGAGGACGAATCACACCGGGAGCCGTTGGGGCCGTGGGAGCCGACTGACCGGGCGTGCCCAACGCCGGTGTATGCACATGAAAGGTCACTGTGCCCGACTGGCAAACAGACCGGCCCTGCGCATCCATCACGGAGAACTGCAGGGAATGCGTGCCCCGATCCACAGGCGAGATCGTGAAGGACCCGCCTGCCAGGGGAACACCGGGAACTTTCTGGCCGTCCATCGTGACCACCGCCTGATCGCCCGCGCGCATGACGGGATTCACCGTCACGCTGGCCGGAACAGTCGATGTATTCATGAATATCTGATCGTTGGTCGGCTGCGAGATGGTGCAGCTTTGATAGACAGGCCCAGCCTTTTTGGGCATTGGAATGCGCGGTGCCGGCGGCGCTGGCGTGTTCTTCGGTGCGGAGTAGGTCTGCGGCGCCTTCAGCTCCACCTTCTGCGCGTTCTCGTGCGGCTGGTCGCTGTAGTGAACGACGCCGTCCTCGTCCACCCATTTGTATACGGTTGCCGCCATCGCGATCGATGCGACAATCGTCATCGACATTAAGGTAAAGAGCATAGCGCGCATAGGCAGCCAGCATAGCCTTCTGCGAGGCTGCCCACAAAAGCGAATGCGGATATCCGTGACGCACCGCGTTCTTCCTGACGGCCGGCGAAAACCGTGGTCTTCGCCGGCTCGGTTGCGTCAGGATGCTGCGGTGAGCGGCTACCATCAGCAGCTGTAGTAGAGCTCCAGCTCTATCGGGTGCGTCGCCATCCGGAAGCGAGTGACTTCCTGCATCTTCAGTCCGATGTAGGCGTCAATCACATCGTTGGTGAACACACCCCCGCGTGTCAGGAACTCGCGGTCCTTGTCCAGGTGCTCCAGCGCCATGTCCAATGAATGGCAGACGGTGGGAATGTGCTTTGCCTCCTCGGGCTCGAGGTCATACAGGTCCTTGTCCGCGGGATCACCGGGGTGGATCTTGTTCTGAATGCCGTCCAGACCCGCCATCATCATGGCCGCGAAGGCGAAGTAGGGGTTGGCGCTCGAATCCGGGAAGCGCACTTCGATACGGCGCGCCTTGGGGTTGGAGACCCACGGAATACGGATCGAGGCCGAACGGTTGCGGGCGGAGTAGGCGAGCATGACGGGCGCCTCGAATCCCGGTACGAGCCGCTTGTAGCTGTTGGTGCCGGCATTCGTGAAGGCGTTGATGGCCTTCGCGTGCTTGATGATGCCGCCGATGTAGTACAACGCGGTGTCGGAGAGTCCACCGTATTTGTCGCCCGCGAAGAGGGCCTTACCCTCCTTCTGCAGTGACTGGTGCACGTGCATGCCGCTGCCGTTGTCACCCACCAGCGGTTTCGGCATGAAGGTGGCCGTCTTGCCATAGCCATGGGCGACATTGAGGACGGCGTATTTCAGGATCTGCACCTGATCGGCCTTCAGCACCAGGCCGCCGGCGCCGACGCCGATTTCGCACTGGCCACCGGTCGCGACCTCGTGGTGGTGCACTTCGACCTTCAGTCCCATCTCTTCACAAGCCAGACACATCGCCGAGCGGATGTCCTGGAAAGCATCCACCGGCGGGACCGGGAAGTAGCCGCCCTTGACGCCCGGGCGATGACCTTTGTTGCCGTCGGCGAATTCGGTGTTGGAGTTCCAGGCGCCCTGGACGGAGTCGATGGAGTACGACGAGCCGCGCAGCTCGTTGCTGTAGCGCACGCTGTCGAAGATGAAGAATTCGTTCTCGGGTCCGTACAGGGCGCCATCGGCGATCCCGGTGGACTTGAGGTAGGCCTCGGCCCTTTTTGCCAGGGAGCGCGGATCGCGCTCATACCCCTGCATGGTGGCCGGCTCGATGACGTCGCAGCGCAGGTTGACGGTCGTCTCCTCGAAGAAGGGATCGAGGATGGCGGTGGCTGCCTCCGGCATGAGAATCATGTCGGACTCGTTGATACCCTTCCATCCCGCGATGGAGGAGCCGTCGAACATCTTCCCGTCGCGGAACAGCTCATCGTCGACCAGCCGGGCGGGGATGGTCACGTGCTGTTCCTTGCCACGGGTATCCGTGAAGCGAAGGTCTGCAAACTTCACGTCTTTTTCTTTTATCAGCTTGATTACATCGGTGGGTGTCA
>Ga0070735_10004025_pt1 | contig 12551 bp, 12 predicted proteins | sample Coa_R1_FD_66443 | JGI IMG/M metagenome (GOLD analysis project Ga0070735, IMG submission 66443) | Surface soil microbial communities from Centralia Pennsylvania, which are recovering from an underground coalmine fire - Coalmine... | ecosystem: Environmental > Terrestrial > Soil > Unclassified ...
AGAGCCACTTCGGATGACAGACGCCACGAACGAAGTATGCGCGAGTTGTCACAGCAAGAGCGCCATCCATAATCGGCCCACCGAAGACGCGCGGGTGCGGTACGCCACGTCTCCCCGCGGCGTTAAGACCATCAACATGGTTGCTCCGATTTATAACGAACCCTCATGCAGCAATGCGAGTTGCCATGCTCATAAAGCGTCCACCAAGGTATTAGGAGTGGTCGACGTTGCGCTGCGGCTGGATCCTGTCCAGAAGCAGACCAGAGCGATCACCCTCCAGACCATTATTTCGACGCTGCTCGAAGTCGGGATTGGGGCGGCGTTCGTCATCGTTTTCACTCGGCATTTCGTCGCGACTCCGATCCAGGAACTGATTGCCGGCACCAAAGCGGTGAGCGCGATGGATCTCGACTCGCCGATCGAGATCGGCAACGCTCGCGGCAGCCAGGAACTGGATGAATTGGTGGACTCATTCAACAAAATGCGGGAACGATTGAAGCTTGCCGTCGCTGAGTTGAATGACATGCAGCAGACGCTCGAAAGCAAGGTCGACGAGCGCACACAACAGTTGAAAGCCGCGCAAAGAAAGCTGGTGCAGTCCGAACGTCTGGCGACACTCGGGCAGCTTGCCGCCAGCGTCGCGCACGAGATTAACAATCCTGTCTCTGGAGTGCTGAATCTCTCCATGCTGCTTGAGCGGCTCATGGCGAGTGGGGCTTACCCGCCAGGTCGCGAGGCCGAGTTTCGCAAGTACTTGAGTTTGATCTCCACCGAAACGGCTCGTGTTGGGCGCATCGTTTCGGATTTGCTTGCCTTTTCGCGGCGGTCCAAGCCGCAGCGTGCGCCGGCTGACCTGAATAAGCTTGTCCGCACAACCCTTGGCTTGGCCGACCACAAGCTGAAATTGATCAGCGCCGAAGTGGTTCTCGACCTGCAGGAGAATCTACCGGCCGTTGAATGCGACTCTTCGCAGATTCAGCAGGTCATTCTCAATCTGGTGCTGAACGGCGCACAAGCAATGCAGCCGCACGGAGGAGGCAAGCTGACAATCCGCACCCGGCTGATCCCGCAAGAAGAGAGCGTTGAACTCTGCGTTCAGGACACTGGAGAAGGAATTGCCCCCGAGAATCTGTCCAAAATTTTCGACCCGTTCTTTACAACCAAAGCGGAAGGGAAGGGCGTCGGGCTCGGACTTGCCGTCCTTTACGGGATCGTCAAAGCCCATGAGGGTGAGGTTGAAGTCGTCAGCCAGCGAAGCCAGGGGACAACATTCACAGTGACGCTTCCGCTGAAGTCGAGAACTCCCGCGGCGGAATCGAGGGAAGTGCAGGTACAAAGTGTGTGAACGACCTTTGCCTGGTGCCGATTGGGGACGTGCCTGGAAATTCTTTGGACTGGATCGAGGGCGCAGCGGCCGAATGGTTCCCGCTGCCGATCCAGCGGCTGCCCGCTATGCCAATTCCGGAGCGAGCGTTTGACGCGAAGCGAGGCCAATATCAGTCGGTAGAGATCATGAAAATGCTGTCGCAAATCGTGCCGCGCGATGCTTCCCGAATTCTCGGCGTAACCGATGTTGATTTGTCGATCCCGATGCTGAGTTTCTTGTTTGGACAGGCGCAGTTCGATGGACCCGTTGCAGTGGTGTCGTTGTGCCGATTGCATCAGGAATTTTACGGGCTTCCTGCGCAAGAGAGTTTACTGCGTGAACGCACCGTCAAGGAAGTTCTTCATGAACTCGGACACACTTTCGGCCTTGTCCATTGTTCTGAGCCGACGTGTGCAATGAGTCTGGCCACTCATATACAGCTTGTTGACGCCAAGGCAGAACAATACTGCGCGCGTTGTGGCTTGCAACTGGTCGAGAGATTTTCGCGAGGGGGAGGAGTATGAAAAAGAATTGGCCCATTCTCGTTGTCGATGACGAAGACGTGATGTGTGAATCGATGGCAGCGTGGCTACGTGAGGATGGCTACCGCGTCGACACTGCCCCCAACGGGCAAAAGGCGCTGGAACTTGCTGGTGCGACAGATTTCGCGATCTGTTTCGTCGATCTAAAAATGCCCGGCGGCATGGATGGAATTGAGACCATGATGGAGATTCATCGCATCCGTCCAGATGCGTCGATCATCATTATTACCGCTTACGCGACGGTCGACACTGCCATCCAGGCTATGAAGGAAGGCGCGCAGGAGTACATCGTCAAGCCATGCAATCCGCAGGAAATCTCCATGCTTGTTTCACGCATACTGAAGCTGAAGAAACTTCAGAGCGAGAACGCCATTCTGCGCAAGAAGTTGACGCGGCAATACCGCCATCACGACATCTTTACCAAGAATCCGCGGATGGAAGAGATTTTGGCACTTACGCAGGAAGTCGCCAGTTTGCGAAGCACGGTTCTGATCCGTGGAGAGAGCGGCACCGGAAAAGAATTGGTGGCGCGCGCCGTGCACTTCTCCGGGAATCGGGCTGAGAAGCCATTCATCGCCGTAAGTTGCGCCGCTCTTACAGAAACCCTTCTCGAGAGCGAATTGTTCGGCTACGAGAAAGGAGCCTTTACCGGCGCAAGCGGGCAGGCAAAGGGAAAATTTGAACTCGCCGATGGCGGAACGATCTTTCTTGATGAGATTGGAGACATCTCTCCCAAACTCCAGGCTGACCTGTTGCGTGTGCTGCAAGAGCGCCGCTTTTATCGCGTCGGAGGCAGTCTGGAAATCGAGGTGGATGTCCGGGTCATAGCAGCGACGAATAAGAACCTTGCCGAGGAAGTGCAGCAGGGAAGGTTCCGAGAAGATTTGTTCTATCGCTTGAATGTGATCGAGATTCATCTGCCGCCTCTGCGCGAACGCCGCGAAGACATTCCTTTGTTAGCGGAACACTTCGTGCAGCGGATTTCGTCCGAACTTGGGAAAGATGTTGGCGGAATTTCAGGAGCAGCGCTGAAAGTGCTGATCGCTCACGACTGGCCCGGCAACGTTCGCGAACTTGAGAACGTAATCGAGCGCGCCATCGTGACCTGCCGCAACGGCATGCTGGATGAGCAGGATTTCTCGTGGCTGCAACGCAGTGGAGTGCAGGCGCAGAGTTGGGAAATTCCCGATGTTCCGCTCGGGGAACTCGAACGGCGCGCGATTGTCGCGGCTCTGGAGCGAAAACACGGGAACGTAAAGGAAGCTTCTACAGCGCTGGGGATTGACCGCTCTACGCTTTACGACAAGCTCAAGCGCTACGAGATCTCGCACTGATAATGGTTTGATCAGGCCTCGAGGAATGTATCTGAGAGCACAGTGTCCCAATCGGCTTCGGGTATCGCATCCATCAGGTTGGGCATGAGTTCTCCTCCGTCTGCCAGCGCGGGAGGAGTATTCGGCGCGCGGAGTTGAATCTGCAACCGTTCCGCCTCGCGCGAAAGCCAGGCTGGAACTTCCGGTCCACGCAGAAGATGGCACAGGGTCACATGATTGTGGAGATCGAGCCGCGGTCGGAGCTTCAGATACCATCCTTGCCTCGGCCCGCCGACGGCAACGATTGTTCCTTCGAGTGGAGCTCTCACCCGAATCTCTCTGTCTTTCTTCCGCATGCGCCATGCAATCTGATTAAGATCGATCTCTTCACCAACTTCCGGCATCCGCACTGAGTCTGGATCACCGATCAAGTGCTCCGCAAGATCGTCGAGGCCGATCGTGACCGTCCCGTCCTGTTCGGGTTTTAACCATGTGTGTCCACGATGATAGAACCGATCTTGGGGATAGTTGAATCCCAGCGAATTCGCCTTTCCCGTCGCGGGCAGAACCGCGAATTGCGCATACTCTTCGCAGTGGCGGCAATCGAAGGCATTGTCACACGTTCTTGAGATAACTCTTCCGGCAAGCTCATGACGGCATCGGCGATCTCTTTCAGGCAGCTCGGAAAAGCATTCCTTCCAATAAAAGTCGATCGCCTGATGAGTGCGGAAATCCCGGGCTGTACGCCATAGAGCCGAGGCCACAGTCGCCAAAATGGTCAGGGCGACGAGGAAGAATAATGAGAGAAAAAGGATGTGGCCGAAGGTCCAGTGAAAGCCATCAATGCCCGGAAACATGCGAGGCTCCTTGTTTCGGAGTTGGGAACAGTGGGAGGTAACGGTAAGAGAGCGAGTAGAGAATGACTCCGTAGGCGATTACCCCGCCAAAGCTCGCGACCTCTTGCCAGCTTGGCACGTATTGCAAGAAATCATCGAACGGAAGCGTTGGCAGTGCGAGCGTCTGCACGGTCAGCACGAACCGATTCAGCAGTACTCCGCCACATGCCATTGCCGCGGCAGTGAGCAGGATCCAGCGTCTCTGCGCCGTGGCTTTGAGAATTAACAAGCTAGCCGGAAGCAAACCCAACAGCACGATTTCTATGAACAGGATCGGTGTGCCGAAAGGCTTATGCGAGTAAAACTGCCACGGCGCAAATCCGACAGACCGGGAAGTATAGTTTAACCAGACCAGTGTGTCGATCGACTTCGCCGCGATGTACAAGGCAAGGAGCAGTCCCGAGATATATCCCAACCGGCGAAATACGTCCTCGGGCACGAGCTTCCTTCCAGTTACTTTTTCAACTGTAGCGGTTATCAGCATCAGGAAGCTCGGACCCGATGCAATCGCAGACAGAATGAAGAGGAAGAATGTAGAAGGCCAGATGAGGAATCCGGTGCGGAATGCGAAAGGACGCCCGCGGAGTACGCCGTAGAGCCCGCCGAGCGAGCCCTGGTGGAAGAACGAAAGCAGCGTCCCAACCGCGGCCAGCACGGGCACGAGTTTATGCAGTTGATGCTCGAAAACAAGGAAGGACGGCAGCCTTCGCAGCTGCCGGTTCCGGAGCAGAATCGGTATGTACTCCAGGCTCAGTACCAGCAGGTAGCAGGAAATGCAGAACGTGACCTCGGTGAGCATCGAATGGGTGTTCGGATGCCAGAACGTGAACCACGCCCGAAGCGGTTGCCCGACGTCGATCATCAAAATCGAAACTGCACCGCTGTAGCAGATGAAGCCCACCACGACGGCCGTGTTGAGGATGGGCTTGAGTTCTTCTCTCTTTAGGATGTAGACAAGAAATCCGGTAAAGAAAGCGCCTGCCCCCAGCGCGATGATCCCGAGGTCGAGAAAAATCCAGAGCCCGAAGGCGAAGCGGTTATCCATGTTGGTCTGGTTCAGGCCGTAGTAGAGGCAGAGGAAGGCTGCATAAATACCGACGGCGAGCAGCACGGCCCATGGCGCCAGCCACATCAGAAAATGCGAGAGAGACGTTCTTTCTGCGTCCCGCGCGATCCATCGGGCATCCGTGAGAGCCGAGCTAGCCATGTTGAACCTCCGAATTCCGCGCGGGATTGGATTCCGCCAACGCTCTCACCCAAGCCTCCTGCGACTTGTAATAGAGCTTCGGTTCGGTACCGAGTTTGGCGAGTAACCGGAAGGCGTTGGGTGACCGCGCTTCCTTCGAGACTGGATCGTTCGAGTCCGCGAGATTGCCAAACCGGATTGCCCCCGTTGGGCATGCCTCTACGCACGCGGGTACGTAGTCAGCGGGATCGATTTCCCGTTTTCCAGCAGCCGCGGCTTTCTCCTGCGCAGTGTGCAACCGCGCATGGCACAGATTGCATTTCTCCACCACTCCCCGCATGCGCACCGCGACGCCGGGATTCAGACTCTTCTCCATGCCCTTCGGCCACGCCGGATCCCACCAGTTGAAATAGCGCGCGTGATACGGGCACGCCGTCATGCAGTATCTGCAACCAAGGCAACGCTGCGGCATCTGCATTACAATCCCGGTGGCCTTGTCGACTTCAACTGCCTGCTGGGGACATACTTTCACGCACGGTGTGTCGTGCTCGCAGTGCGCGCACATGATCGGAAAGAAGACTTCGCGCTGCCGCTCTCCCTTTTCGCCGTTCGAGACCTTGCGGACGAGTAACGGGGTCAGCCCGGTCCGGGCCGTAGACTGGGGCAGGGAAGGAACGTTGTTCTCGGACGCGCAGGCGATCATGCACGAGCCGCATCCCGTGCAGCGGTCCAGATCAATCACCATGCCGTAACGGGCGCTCATGCGTTCCTCCTCTCGGGCGCTTCCCGCAGGCTTGATTCGATGTAGAGTTTCGAGGCCAACGGTGGAAGCACCGGCACATCCCAGGAATTGGTCCAGCCTGTTGTGTGGGCCGGGGTCGTCTCGGAGGGCCATTCTTTCAACTCACAACGCAAGCTAGCGGGAGGCGGCGCTTCGCCGACCCACACGGCTCCCTTCCACAGTCGCTCTTCCAGCTTCTGAACCGATTCGATCTTTGCAATCGCAATCGACTCCTGTCCGTGCAAGGTCCCCGAGCGATTGCGGAACAACTCGGCGCAACGCTGATGAATGATTTTTTCGGTCGAAGCCAGGTTGGAATCGGTCCCGGCCAGAAACTGAGCGGCACTTTGGACCTCGTAAGTGGGCTTCGCCAGAGCCGGGGCGACGGCGTACGTCTCAACCGGCAACGCGGGCGCGGTTGGAACATCCGTCAACTCTTCGAGAAATCCGGGAGCCGGGAGTAACCAGTCTGCGTTTGTCAGGCCGCCATTCCATGCAGCAAACCGGAAGATTTCTGCGCCGGTCTGCGGGACGAAATCCCACGGCACGCTGGAATCAATCAGAACAGCGCGAGCATCGGGGATCACAGGGTTGGCGGAGAAATACGCTCTCTCTATTTTTTCTCTGCGGACGATTCCCCCGCGGACTCCCACCGATCCGAGGATAACGCTCAGGGCCGCAACTGACGGATTTTCGTTCGCAGCAATCGCGACTGTGGGCTGTCGCTCCACGAGAACCCGTGCCAGGTCCCGGATCGCATCTTCTGATAATCCGCTGCGCGCGGCAGCTTCAGACAGTGCGATTGGCGGGACCGGACCGTGTGCAGCAACCAGGTTCTGTTCAAGCAGCACACGAGCCAATCCCGAAGCCAATGCCGATTCTGATCCTTCGCGAATGGGCATCCACTTCCATGCCCTCGCAGCCGTCCGGGAAAGGGACGGCTCAATCTGGATGATTCGCAATTGAGGATCGTCCGCTCCGGCAGACTTCTCCGCCCAAAGACGCGTAACGTATCCAGGCGTTCCCCACCCGTCGAGCAGAGGAGCCCCAAAGCTGATGATCGTTTGCGTATTCTCTAGGTCGTAGCCAAGAGACAAAGCAGGCGCACCCGTCCACTGCTCGTAAGGTGTGAGCGCGCGCGACTCTGCACCCAAAACGACCCGATATAACCCATGATTTGCTTCGGCAAATCCCTCGAAAACCGACGATGCCCCGCGTCCAGGATATCCATCAATGATGACCACCGGCCCTTCGCTTTTCGCTTTGGCAAATGCGGCGTGAGCTTCGGTCCACGAAGAAGGATTACCGCGGTGCCGCACTTCGCGCAGCCGTTGCGGATGCCAATTCAGCTGGTGTGCTCCAAAGCCCAGCGGACACAAAGCTCCATGGCTGATCGGGTGCGTCTTCATGCCCGCAACGCCCACCGCCCATCCAGCAGCCATCCGCACTCGCAGTCCGCATCCCTTCGGACACAACGTGCAATGAGATTGAATGATTTCGACTGGAACACGCGCCGGCTGCGGGATCCAGGGCCAGTTCTGGCTCCATATCGAAGTATCGTCGAGAATCTTCCAGGGGATTGGCGTAACGATGAGACCGGCTGCGGCTCCCGCGCTCCATGCCAGCAGATCCCGCCGAGTGAGCTTCATGCTTCTCCCTTCATTCGTGACAACCAAGGCATCCGACATCCACTCCGTGCTTCTTGTGGCAGTCTTCACAATCGCTCATCTTCATGCCTTCATGCGGCGCTCGCCTCAAACGCGACATTGAATGTCCCCAGATGTCGCGGCTGTATCCGCTGATCCGATTGAGTTCGTAGGGACGGACCTGGTCCGACTCGCCGTAAGTGGAATGGCATTCCGAGCAGGCGAGATTCGCGCGCTTTACGTGAATCGCGTGCGAGAACCATACATTCGCCGGCTGCTCGGAATACACAAGCCACGGAGTTTCATGCCCAGGCTTGATGTAGTTGTTGACAAGAATTGCCTCTGCCTTGCTGTCCCCAATCTTGTCGGCGTGGCACGCCGCGCATTTCTCCATCGGTGGAAGTCCGGCGAAGGTGCCGTCATCGCGAATCGTGTGGCACTCACTGCAGTCCGCGACTCCGGATTTCTCGGCGTGCGTCTTGTGCAGAAATTCGACCGGCTGATTTTTCTTCACATAAAGCACCCGAGGAAATATGACCCATCCCAAAACCAGGGCGACGAGGACGCCAACAGCAAACGCGATCGCGTTGCGGCCAATTCTCATTTCTCTACCGTCCAGTCTGTCTTCGAGAAGAAATGCTGGAACAGGCACACCAGATCCGGACGCGACAGGAACTGCGCGACCCCGCGAACCGGCATTCCTCCATCGCAGCCCGGAGCATGCCGTTCATGGATTTCATCCGTGAGCCTCTCGCGCTCTTCTTCCTGCCATGCGGTGGCCTGCTGTCCGGAAATCAATCCGGCGCGTGTGCGGCCAGGAACCTCCCACCCTTCAAAAAGCCACCCGGCGCCGTAAGGATCGGCAGTGAGTCGGCTGGGATCGCTGCGCAGCCGGCTATTTACCTTTTGAATCATCACTGGGTTGGGAAAGTTCATCGGCCACTCGACGCCATGAATCGTAAGCGCCATCGCCGGACGGTGAGTCCCATGTGCCGTGACGAAAGTGACACCGGCCACATTTCCAGCAATATCTGCTACGAAGCCGTCAATGCCGATGTGGCAGAGCCCGGACTCCTCCGCGTCGAGCCAGAAATGGTTGGACGAATACAGAAGATTCGCCGGCGGTTTTGTCGCATGCGGCTGCGCCAAGTGCAAGTACGAGTCGCAGTAGCGATAGTTGTCACTGGTGCAACTGGACAGTTGCGATTCGCTGAACGGCACCAGCTTGGGAATGGCAGAGACTCCGCAATATTGCACGCGGATTTCTTCCAGATGCGGGCACCGCTCCTGCGGCGCACCGCGCTTATCCGCCAGTTCACAATCGAGGTAGCGCGCAGAGGCGCAACGCCCGGCCTCACTGGCACCAGGACCTTCCAGAATCAGCTTTCGTACTGGAGCCGCGTGGCAATAACGCGCCCGGCCTTCTCTAAGAAATGGGCAAGCCATAACTGACTCCTAGGATTTCTTCTGAGATTGTGGTTTGGAGTCGATCCGCTCGCCTCCATCAGCCATCGTTAGCCCAAGTTCCGGAACGGTCAGGCTGTGCGAGCCGCCGTGCAGCAGCGCTTTCAGTTCCGAATCAATGTTGTCAAAGTTAACACTCGGAGCCCGTCCAGTTTTGCGAACCAGCAAATCCCAACCTACGGCAACAAACACAAGCGCCAGCGCGATCAGAGTGACGAATCCCAACGCGAAATTCGTGATGTTGAGCCACATGGTCCAATTCTCTCCAGCCATGACGATTTGACCTCCTGGTCGAGGGAAGACTTCGGCCAACTCAGAAAATGCACGCCGAGGGCCAATATGTGGAATCAATAAGTTGCATGGAATTGGTGCTAATGAATGTTGGGTTTCCCAACAGATGCTGTCGGCGTTTCCAACGCTACGTCGAACTGAAAGACGAATTCAGGTTGACGAGTCGTCAAGTTCGTATGCAGACGCTCGAATTTTTCGTCGCAGTGAACGCGGTTATGTGCGCGCCGTCTCGCACACGCGTGATTGCAATCACAACCTGCTCGCTTCTTCATCGATACAAAGGAGTTGCCAACTACGAATCTGCGGTTTCATCTGTGTTTATGCGCCTATTTCGCGTGTTCTAACAGATTCGCATTAGTGATCGCTATGACACGCATTAATAAAATGACGGCGCTTATGAATCCGAAGTGGAACGGGCAGTTCTCCTGCTTCGATCTCGTCGCGAAAACCGACGCGTGCACGCGCAGCACTGTGCAAATCCGTGATATCGAAATTGGGGGCAGCGATTTCATTGTCATGGCGGGCCCTTGTGCCGTCGAATCGGAAAGTCAATTGCTGCAGACCGCGGAGGCGGTTGCCAAAGCAGGAGCCCGCATCCTCCGCGGCGGAGCCTACAAGCCGCGCTCTTCTCCCTACGCATTTCAAGGTCTTGGAGTGGAAGGTCTGAAACTTCTGCATAAAGCGCGCGAAGCCACCGGCCTTGCAATCGTCACTGAAGCAATGAGCGAAGAAGATGTCGAACTGATTGCCGAGTACGCCGACATCATGCAGGTCGGAACGCGCAGCATGGAGAATTACGCGCTGCTCGAAGCACTCGGAAAATGTGGACGCCCAGTCCTGCTCAAGCGCGGCATGACGGCAACGCTCGAAGAATTACTACGGTCGGCGCAAGTCATCGCGATGGCAGGAAACTCGCAGATCATCCTGTGCGAACGCGGCATTCGTACGTTTGAGACCGCGACACGCAATACGCTCGACATTGCGGCTGTTCCCGTCTTGAAAGCGGTGTCGCATCTTCCCGTCATCGTTGATCCGAGTCACGCCGCCGGAGTGCGGAGCCTCGTGCCGGTGCTCTCACGCGCTGCGGTTGCCGTCGGCGCTGATGGATTAATTGTCGAAGTGCATCCCTCGCCGGACCAGGCGATGAGCGACGGCAATCAGTCTCTGACGTTCGGCCAATTCCGCCGGATGATGATTGATCTTCAACCTTATTTGGATATCGAGCACGATGCCCGCCAGTTCCGTCCGCAACTCCTTGCCGTAGGAGGAGCCGATTAGTGCTGCCGCAGTCCATCCTCACCTGCTTGCTTCTCTTGGCCGCAATCACTTCGGCGCGGCCTGCCGGAGAGAGTGCTAGCAAGCTTGATTCACCCGTACTTCTTTATACCGTCGCGAAATCGTACGACCCGCTCGCCTGGATGCATGCCGCAGACCGCTTCAGTCCCGACGCCAGGATCTTTCTCCGCGATGACAATGGACCGCACGCTTTCCTGCCGGATTTCGCAGAGTCCGCCGATCCGGCAGTGTCGTTCGACGGGGAGCGCGTGCTCTTTGCCGGCAAAACGCATCGCCAGGATCCATGGCAGATATGGGAAGTTCCCATCGCTGGCGGTCAACCGCGACGCATCACTTCTGGCTCTGAAGATTGCATCCGACCGCTCTACCTGCCCGACGATCGCGTGGTCTACTCCCGCAAAGTCGCAGGACATTTCATGATCGAAGCGGCAGACCTCTCCGGCGGAAAGCCTTTGGCACTGACCTACGGCCCAGCCAATTTCCTGCCCACGGACATTCTCCACGACGGCCGCATACTCTTCGAGGCTGGATATCCACTGGGAAGCGCGACCACACCGGAAATTTACACCGTCTATTCCGATGGCAGCGGGGTCGAGTCTTACCGCTGCGATCATGGCAAGGCGCGCTACTCCGGCCGTCAAGTTAGTTCGGGTGACATTATCTTTGCGTCCGAGGATGGACTATCACGATTCACATCCGCTCGTGCACAAGCGATTCCGATCACCGTACCACCGGGCGAGTATGCCGGAGATATAGTCGAGACCGCTTCCGGCAATTGGTTGATCTCTTGGCGACATGATCACGAATCGTTGTTTCAAATGATGCAGTGGACTTCCGGAACAAAGCAGCTGCAAACGATCGTGACCGAGCACGATGCAGCTATAGTGCAGCCGACTTTGCTCGCATCCCATGCCGTCCCCAATCGGCATCCCTCAGGCCTGCATGATTGGCCCAACGCAAATTTGCTTTGCTTGAACGCGTACACATCGAAGTACGGACTTGCTCCGGGCTCTATTCATAGCGTCCGGCTCTACACCCGAAACTCTAACGGCAATCCGAAACTGCTGGGCACTGCGCCAGTAGAGCGTGATGGATCGTTCTTCGTCCAGGTTCCGTCCGAGCAGCCGCTCCAAGTCGAATTGCTCGACGCCACCGGCAAAACTCTGAAACGCGAAGCCGGATATTGGTGGATGCGCCGAGGCGAACAGCGCGGCTGTGTCGGATGCCATGCTGGCCCTGAAACCGCGCCGGAAAATGCGGTGCCGATGATTCTTTTGAAATCGACGACGCCTGCGGATATGACTGGCGCGACTTCGCAAACTGCTGCAGGAGGACGTTAGCTTGAGAACACGCACCTTCTTACTGCTTGTATTGTCCTCCTCGCTGTGGGCGCAGGCTCCGCAATCCGCGCCCGGTCCCATTCGCTTTGAGGACGCGACAGCCAAGTCCGGCGTTCAGTTCACGCACAACTTTGGCTCGGAAAAACTCGGTTCCTTGCTGGAGAGCACGGGTGGCGGGTGCGTCTGGTTCGATTACAACAACGACGGCCTTCCCGATCTTTACGTCATCAGCGGCAAGCCTCTGGGCGAAGGCATGCATCCGTACCCGCTGAAGGAACCGCCGGCCGTCGCGCCACACAATCATCTTTATCGCAACAATGGCGACGGCACTTTCACCGACGTCACCGACAAGGCCGGTGTCGCCGCCAACATCTATGGCATGGCAGCAATCGCCGCCGATTACGACAACGACGGATTTGTCGACCTATTC
>Ga0070735_10004026_pt1 | contig 12548 bp, 13 predicted proteins | sample Coa_R1_FD_66443 | JGI IMG/M metagenome (GOLD analysis project Ga0070735, IMG submission 66443) | Surface soil microbial communities from Centralia Pennsylvania, which are recovering from an underground coalmine fire - Coalmine... | ecosystem: Environmental > Terrestrial > Soil > Unclassified ...
GGCGTACATAGTTACATATGCCGACGGCCGCACGGTGGAGGCGCCCCTGCGGTACGGCCGCGAAATCCGTGCGCTGGACGACGGCGCCGCCGACCAGCAGCTATCCACCCACCGGGTGGCCGTTCCCGAATCCGGCGATACGCTCCGCGGGTACCGCTGGCGCAACCCGCGGCCGAACGTGGCCATCCGGCAGATACGCTTCCATACTGACAGCCCGCTCGCGTGTCCGATCCTGTTCGGCATCGCGGCCGTGCGATCCGGCAGTGCCCTCGACCAATAGCCGGACCGAATTGACCGTTCTTGGAGCCGCATACCATGTACCGTATCAACACAAGAGTCGCAATCCTGGTCGTCGCGTTCTGCCTCGCTGGCGCGGCGACGGGCCGCGCCGTGCCGCACGCTGACTCGGACGCCGTCTCGTTCTGGAAGCTGCCGGCCGGCGCGATTCAGCCGCAAGCGGTCGTGGACGCGCGCGGCGTCGCCCATGTGATCTACTTTGTGCAGGGCGGCGTCGACGGCGTCGGCGACCTGTACTACGTGCGCCGCGCGCCCGGCGAGCGCGAGACTTCGAAGCCCATCCGCGTCAACAGCGTGCGGGACAGCGCCGGCTCGATCGGCACCGTCCGCACGGCGCAGATCGCCGTCGGGAGGCCGGGACACGTCTTCGTGGTGTGGAACGGCCTCGGCCCCAAAGCGCCGAACGGCTTTCCTGTCGCATATGAGGCCTACGCCCGCCTGAACTCCGCCGGAACGGCGTTCGAGCCGCAGCGCGACCTGATCACCTGGGCAAAGGGGCTCGACGGCGGCGGCAGCGTGGCGGCGGATCGGGAGGGCCGCGTCTACGTGGCCTGGCACGCGCTTGCGGGGGCGAAGGACGAGGCCGGCCGGGCAGTCTACGTAAGCCGGTCCGACGACGACGGCGAGACGTTTGCGCGCGAGGTTCGGGCTATCTCCGATCCGACCGGCGCCTGCGGCTGCTGCGGCATGAAGGCCATGGTGGATAGCCGCGGCGCGCTCTACCTCCTGTATCGAACGGCGACCAACCGGACCGAGCGGGACACGGCGCTGCTCGTCTCGACCGACCAGGGTCGGACGTTTCGCCTTAGGCGCATCGATCCGTGGCATATCGACACCTGTCCGATGAGCACCTACTCCATGGCCCCCGGCCCGGCCGGCGTGACCGCCTCATGGGAGACCGCGGGCCATGTCCGCACGGCATCGGTCCGACCGGACAGCCTCGCGGTCTCCGCGTTCCGTGAGACGCCCGGCGCCGGCCAGAAGCATCCGTTCGTCGCAGTTGCGCCGGACGGGCGAACGCTCATCGTTTGGACGGAGGGGACCGGCTGGCAGCGGGGCGGCGCGCTCGCCTGGCAGATCGTCAGTACGGACGGCAAGATCGAAACCGGCGGACGCAAGGACGGCGCGATCCCGGTGTGGGGCCTCGCGACCGCCTACGCCGGCCCGGACAGCCGCTTCACGATCCTCTACTGATGAAGATCGAGGTCAGAACGGCCGAATACGCCGACATAGAGCCGCTCCGCGGGCTGTACCGCCTGGAGGCCGGCTGCCAGATCGTGCACGACTCGATCCTCGGCCGCGGCATGGGAGATCCCTATCTGATCCTGGCCGACGGACGCATTGCGGGCTACGGCGGCGTCTGGACGCGCTACGATCCTGGCCGGATCATGGAGTTCTACGCGCTGCCCGCTTTCAGCGGATCGGTCACCGTCCTGTATCGAGAGCTGATTGAGGCGAGCGGCGCCACGGAGGCGGAGGCGCAGACGAACATGCCGCGCATGCTGACGGCGCTATGCGACTTCGCGACCGACATCAAAGCGGACAACATCCTGTTCCACGACGGGGAGACGACACGTCTGACGTGCGCTGGGGCGCACTTCAGGCGCAGGCTGCCCGAGGACGAGTGCCCCGACCACGACGCCGACTGGGTGATCGAGGCGAACGGAGAGGCAGTCGCGTCGGGCGGATTTCTGTGCCACTACAACCCGCCATACGGAGACATCTACATGGCCGTCCGGGAGTCGAAGCGGCGCATGGGGTATGGCAGCTACCTGGTGCAGGAGCTGAAGAGGGTCTGCTACGAAGCGGGCAAGCGGCCCTCAGCGCGCTGCAGCCCCGACAACCTCGCCTCGCGCCGCACGCTGGAGCGCGCTGGAATGCATGTTTGTGGCCGGCTGCTTTCGGGAAGGATTCGGAAAGAGGGCTGAAGGTCACAATAGGTGTTGGGTGTTAGGACCAACCGCAGGTCCGCTAGGCCCGCCAAACACCGAATGCCGAACACCTGACTCAGGCCAGCTCCGGCCCCTGCTCGCTGTGCGTCATAAGCATCCAGCGGTGGCCGAAGGGATCGAGCAGTTTGCCATTGCGGAGCATATCGCCCTCAACGGGACGGACCACCATTGCACCTGCTTCGACAGCCCGCGCGAAGGCGGCATCCACTTCCGGAACCAGCAGCAGAAACATCACCGGCGATCCGCCGATCGACTCCGGGCCTAGGACACCGATCTCCGGGAACTCGTCCGCGACCATAAAGACCGCCGCGCCGATCCGCAGCTCGCAGTGCGTCACGCGCTCGCCATTGGAGAGGCGGAGCGTCTCTTCCGCGCCGAAGGCCCGCGCATACCAGGCGATCGCCGTCGCCGCGTCTCGCACCGAGAGCATCGGCGTGAGCGAGCTCTCGAACTGTCGGCCTGGCGTAACCATTGCCGCCACCCTTCACTCCCCGTATAAGCGCCGAACGCGCGGCGTAAACAGCCGGATTGGGCGGCCATAACCTCTGGCGCCACTCTTCGCCCGCCCCGTACAAGAGGCTGACCTGCTTCTCGCTGCGGCCCGGTCCACGCGCGACGCGCAGGGTCTACGGCTGCTTTTGCGCGGGCGCCTGGCTCGCGACGATCTGGTCGACGTACCAGTCCAGCCAGGCGTCCTTCTGAGCATTCACGAGCACGGTGCAGTTCGGCGGGCCGTCGCCGGCAACGGTCATCCCGACGTCGGTCACCGTCACGTGCCGGCGCTCCTCGGCACAGTGCGACTCGCCCAGCGCGTAGGAGATGGCGACGGGATCGTAGAGCGTCGGCACGCCGTTGCCCCACAGCTGCGTGAGGGCCGCGAGCGCGTCCGTGAGCGGCGTTCCGCACGCATAGATCCGCCGCTGCCGCGCCGCGTCCAGCTTCATCATCGTGGTGACCTCCAGCCCGGCCATCACGAGCGGAACGCCGCTCTGATAGAGCGTCTTCGCGGCCGCCGGATCGCACTTGATGTTCCATTCGGCGACCGGTGGAGACTGGTTGTTGTAGCCGACGTGGACTGCGCCGCCCATGATCACAATCCGCTTGATCTTGGGCTTCACCTCGGGATAGCGCGTCAGCAGGTCGCCGACGTTGACCAGCGGGCCGATCGCGACCAGCGTCACCTCGCCCGGACGCTGGTCGAACGACCGCTTGAGAAAGGCGACCGCCTCTTCGCTCTTCATCGCCCGGCTCGTGAAACCTCTCGCCCACAGATACTGCTCGCGGATTTTGGCGTCGCCGCGGCGGCCGGCATAGACCGGCACGTCCGAGCGGCCGATGAGCTTCAGAAACTTGGCGGCCAGCTCGGCGCGCTCATGTGTCTCGCCCCACGCGGTGGTCACGCCAAGCAGCTCGACGTCCGGCCGCGTCGCCAGGAGCGCGAGCGCGTAGATGTCGTCGATATCGTCGCCCAGATCCGTGTCCAGGATGATCTTCATCTTTTCGGCGCTCCTCGCCGGCGCGTGCGCCAGCGCTCCTGTCGTCGCGGCAAGCATCGCCAGCCCGGCGATCAGCGCGACGACGCAGGATGCGGCGCGGACCGCTCCGCGCGCCCACGAACCTCCCGTCAGGCGCTTACCCACGGCCGCCGTCCGGCCCGAATTGGCGCCCCGGCCCCCAAACGCTGGGGGCACGTCGGCTGCGGATGTCTGGACCGGTCTAGCCCCGGTGTCCCACGTTCTTGGGAGAATATGGGCCTCGATCGTCGGACTGTGGTTCGCCCCGCTGCCCCTCAATCTTGGGTGAGCATGGGCTCCGATCGTCGGACTGTGGTTCGCCCCGCTTCCCCCCAATCTTGTGTGAGTATGGGCTCCGATCGTCGGACGCTGGTTCGCCCCCCTCCCCTGCAATTCTGGGCGGCTACATATTGTCGGTGGTGGATGCGGTTCACGATGGCTTGCGCGTGGCATTCGGCGTCTCCTGGCCGGGCGCCCATTACGTTCGGCAGCACAGCCGGCCCGCCAATCTTTCGTCGTCCGGCGGCGATGTTCCTATGCGCCCGGCGCGGAGACGCCGCCTTGCGCTACCCGACGCGCGCCCGGCGCACCGGAGTCGCCATCGCCACCAGTGCCGCGTCCGCGAAGCAGAACGCGCCTGCGCAGACCGCGAAACGAAGGCCAGGTCGCTCGCCGAGCATCCCGCCTATCAGTGCGCCGGCCAGCATCGCCCCGACGGCGACGGTCTCGAAAAGGCCATGGATGCGGCCGAGCAGCCGGCCCGGCACGATCGATTGCACCAGGCTGGCCTTGAGTATCTCGAACACAGCGTAGGCGGCATCCGAGAGCTGATTCAGGATTAACAGTACAGCTGCGCCCAGGGTCGGGCCGCGCGCCGAGCCGGTAGCAACGATCCCCGCGGCGACGATCAGAAGCGCGCCCGCAAGCGCCGGTCCCGGCCCGACGCGGCGCGCAATCCGCTCCGCATACCGCGCGCCCACCAGCGAGGCGATACCGCCGACACTCCAGATCAGGCCGAGCGGTCCCGGCGGGAACTGCAGCACGCGCGTCATGAACGCCACCATCACCGCTCCCTCGATCCCGCCTCCGAGCCCCATCAGCAGCGTCACGCCGGCCAGCGACGCCAGCACCGGATCGCGGACGATCTGCGCGAAGCCGTCCCGCAGCCGCGCGTGCGCTCCGGCCGCCCGGTCCCCTTCCGCGGGCGCAGTCTCCTTCGCGCGGATAAGACCCAGCGACCCGGCGGAGAAGAGAAACGTGATTGCGTCTATGAGGACCGCGAAGGGCGCGGTGAACCATTGCACAAGCCAGCCGCCGATGCTGAATGCGCCGAATTCGGCGACGGCGGCCGTCGCCGTGAGCCGGCTGTTCGCGCCAATCAGATCCGGCGCGGGGACGATTGCCGGAAGATACGCGCCGCTGGCGACATCGAAGAGGAGGCCAAGCGCTCCGGCCAGCGCCGTCACGAGGATGAGATGCGCGATCGTCAGCCGTCCGACGAGGGCGGCGGCCGGAACCGTGGCGAGCAGCAGGGCGCGGCCGATGTCAGCGCCGACCATGAGCGTCCGGCGTGGCATCCGGTCCGCCAGGACGCCGGCAACCGGTCCGGCGACCAACCTCGGGGCCAGGCTCACCGCGAGCAGAAGGCCGAGCTGCCCGGGCGTCGCCTTGAGGTAGAGGATCGCCGTGAACGAGAGCGCGGTTCTGCTCACCATCGAGCCGAAATCGGACACGGCTCGCGCCGCCCAGAGCCTGCCGAAATCGCAATTACCGGCCAGCCGGCGCGCCGGATCGTCCATGGTTCCCCCGTTCGGCAAAAGGCAGCCGGCAGCCGGCAGTCGGGACCGCCCGGCGCCCCGGCCGTCCCCGCGCGGCAGCGCTGGAAATGGGCAATCGGGAGGGCTCGCGCCGCAGCAGCCCTGCGCCTGCCGCGCGGCGAGAACCTGTGAAACGTTCCTGGCTGGGGGTGCGCCTCGCCCCGCGCGATGTGACCGCCCGTTCTATATCGCCGGAGACGCGCCAACTGCAAGAGCGGGGTGCGTGTCGGCGCCGAGATTCCGGCCTGCAGGAAGGCAGGATATCGGGCGCGCAGGACCGCCATAAATAGGGGTGAAATATCCTGGGAACAAATCCGAACCCTGAATCGTTATATTACCAGCGCATGTCCTCCTTTTCATTGAAGTCCATCGGACTAAGATGGAGCCTGTGTCGGCCGCAAGGCCGGTGCAGGTTCTTTTTTTGCGCCCGGCGAATCCCTCGCGGGAGGGCGAATAGCCAGTGCGGCTGACTCGGGCGCGAAAATCGACGCTGGGAACGAACCCAAAGCCGCCGCAGCCGCCCACGGAGGTGCTTCTCGCCGATGATGAGGAGTACATCACGCTGGCGCAGGCGCTGAAGGCCGCCGGCATCATCGGCACCGGAGGCGAGGCGAAGCATTTTCTAACAGAGAACGCGGTCCTGGTGAACGGAGAGCCGGAGCAGCGGCGGGGACGGAAACTGAGAGAAGGCGACTTGCTTCAAGCGGCGGGCGCCCGCGTGCGCATTACGCGAGGACCGGTATCGGAATAAACGTCCGCTCGCGCTCGGCCGGCTCCGGCGTAACTTCGCGGTAAAGGCTGTCGCGCTCGACCGGCACGCGCCCGGCCTCCTCGATCATCTTCACCATCTGCTTCCGCGTCAGCACCTGCCGCTTGTTGCCCTGTTCGCCGTCCTTGTACGTGATCTCGTACTCGTGAACCGTGCCGTCCACGTCGTCCGCGCCGTACCAGAGCGCGAGCTGCGTCACCTGCGGCGTGTTCATGATCCAGAACGATTTCACATGGGCGAAATTGTCCAGCATCAGGCGGGCCACGGCGATGTTGCGCAGGTCGTCGACGCCCGTGGGGTGCGGAATGTCCTCCAGCTCGGTGCCCTCCGGGTGGAACGAGAGCGGCGTCATCGTCACGAAGTGCTTCGTCTCGTCCTGCAGGGCGCGGAGCCGCACCAGATGCTCTGCCCGCTCCTCCAGCGTCTCGATATGGCCGTAGAGCATCGTGGCATACTGCGTGAGGCCGACGCGCGCCGCGGTCCGGGCCACGTCCATCCAGCCCTCGCCGTCCAGCTTGCGGTCGAACAGCTCCTGGTGGACGCGGTCCGAAAGGATCTCGATGCCGCCGCCGGGCAGCGAATCGAGGCCGGCGGCCATGAGCTCGCGCAGCACCTCGTCCAGCGGCTTTTTCGCCTGGCGCTGGATCTCCACCAGCTCGACCATCGTGAACGCCTTGATGTGGACGCCGGGCCGGACCTCCTTGACGGTCCGCAGCAGGTCGAGATAGTACTGGTATGGCAGCCGCGGGTCGATCCCGCCGACCATGTGCACCTCGGTGATCGGCACGTCGATGTGCGCCTGCAGCTTGCGCCGCACCTCGGCCATGTCCATCTCGTACGGCGCGGGGCCGCCCTTCTTCGCGTAGAAGGAGCAGAACTTGCAGAACTTGTTGCAAATGTTGGTGTAGTTGATGTGCTGATTGCGGACGTAGTAGGCCCTGTCGCCGTGCAGCCGCTCACGGACCAGATTCGCCAGGTAGCCGACGCCCGCGAGATTGGGCGACCGGTAGAGCCGAACGCCGTCCTCGTAGCTAAGCCGCTCCTGCGCCTGCACCTTGTCGTACAGATCCATCAGGTCCGGGCCCACCGTGCGCTCGGCGCGGGGCGCCTCTGTCGACGATGCAGAAGCGGTTGTGTTGCTCATGAGACGACTCCAAATCGGCGCGGGCCGCGGCCGACCGCGGGTTCGTGAAAGATTTCACGTAATTGCCTGTAGTATACCTTCGCGGGTCTTCCGACGCAAGCAATTCCGGCGCGGCGTGCGCGCGTGGGCGGAGAAGGAGTATCGAGCAATACAGAGGAACGTATGCAAATAAGGCACCTGAGCGGACCGGCCGCGATGCAGCCATGGAAGGAACAGACGATGAACTCCGCCCTCTTGACCCCACCCACTACAGCGGACTCCGCCGAGGAAAACGCTCGCGAGACCTGGTCCGCCGAAACGGCCGGTGCGCCGGCGCGGTCCGCAGTGGACGCGTTGCCCGCCGTGCCGCTCGCCGACGCGGCTGCCTCGCGGTCCATGTCCGCGTCGGAACCGAGGCACCGCTGGTCGGAATCGGAGACGGCGGTTCGGACGAGAAGCGTCGTAATTGTCGAGGATCAGGGCATAACGACCCTACAGATTCGGCGTGGCCTCACGAACGCGGGCATGACTATTCTGGGCGACGCCAGCAACGGCCGAAGCGGCGTCGAGCTCGTGCTGCGCGAGCGGCCGGACATCGTGCTGATGGACATCCGCATGCCGGAGATGGACGGCCTCGAGGCGGCACGCGCGATCCTCCGGGAGCTCCGCACCTGCGTCGTTATGCTCACCGCATTTGCGACGCCGGAGTACGAAGCAATAAGCCGCGAAATCGGCGCCCACGGCTTCGTCGGCAAGCCGATCGAGTCCCGCGAGCTTCTGCTGCGAATGGACGAGGCCTGGCAGGCATTCGAGGCTGGATAGGCGGAGGCAGCCGCGCGAATCGGCACTTGCAATTACGTTCGCCGAGATTCCTCCGCTTCAAGCACGGTGGGCGGAATTCCGACGCTCGCGATTCGTGCCAACGCCTGTTTGATCCTGTCGCAAACTTTGTCGGTGTCGAACGGTGGCCGACCGAAGATTTCCGCGTGGGAAATGTTCTCGGGCAGCGGCACGGGCTCTACGTCAACATGGTAGGCACTACCGGTCTTTCCGTGCACCGTCGTTAGCTGCCGAATATCTTTGGCGACGAGGAGAAGTACGCCGCTCCCCCGGCTAAATCGAAGTTGAGAATCGGTTGGGCCGCCAGGACACAATATTGCTCGATCAACAGAAGGACGGCGGCCGGCGTCGTTGAACGCCATACTGCTAATCCGTCGCTCGCCCTGACCGTCCAATGGAAAAAGGCGCAGATCGCCGGCGACGGACCGGTAAAGAACCTCGTCGTCCGCGACATAGTCATCGGCCGGTGATAGCAGAGTCATTGGGTCGCTTCACTTTCCGTGAACAGCCAGCGGCAGAGCGCGACGAAATCCGATAGGCGGCTTACTTCGCCGTCCTCCATGTCTCGCTCAATGTCGGTGCCCCACGCCTTGAGGAAGTCCACGCGGTCTGGCGAGCGAACAAACAATGTCAGCGATCGTTCACCGCTCCACCATTCCATCGTTACCTGGCCGCGCTCGTTGGATCCAAGGTGAGGCTCGAGCCACCGTAATTCACGCGCCAGCGCGGCGGCGTGAAGCACGGCCAGCACCTCACGGGCGTACGCAATCACTGCAGGAGTCGGCGCAAGCGAGCCATGCAAGTCCCAATTGTCCGTCAGGCTGAACAGCTCTGCAAAGCGCGCCGCTAATCCCTGCGAAGTTAGCGGATAACCGCTTTCTGGAACAATGAGCACTGGAGTCAGGATCGTGTCCCCGTCCCGCGATTCGTGGACGGCAAATCGCTTCCCTGCGTACCGGCTGCCGAGCAACAGCCGCCCCTTCTGATCGGCCGTCTTGATATCGATTGCGGTTTCGTCGATAAGCTTCATTGTTACTACCTCGCTATTGTGGGATTTGCCCACAATACGGTCATTCTACCACAATTGCGGGTCGCGAACAAAGCCGCCGGTGTAAATCAGGACGTATCGAGGTCTCGCGTGTCGAGGCGCAACGTCACGCGGGTGGCATCTGCCATCGGACTAAGGGTTCCGTAGTGGAATCGTAGAGTCCGGAGCTTGCCGGGAGCAGGAGCGGCGAGGGCTCGCCGGCAGCATACATAGAGCGTGTGAAGGGCGCGCGAGCAGGCCGTATAGAGCGCGCGCCGCTCCTCGTCGTACCGGTAGCTTGCCGTGCTAGCGTCGTATACGATCACCGTGCCGAACTCCAGCCCCTTCGCGAGCCAGATCGGCAATACGTACGCGCCGGTCGGCATGTCACGGGTCGCGTCCGTCACCAAAGTCACTGGCGCGATTGGATTTAACGCACGGAATAGTGATTCGCTCTCAGCGCGGGTCTTGCAGACGATCGCGTCGGAACCACCCGAGCGCTCCTGTAGCTGCCCGAGGGTCGCCGCAATTGCGGCGACGGAATCGCCCGGCGCGCCGACGGACACAAGCTGTGGCTTCATGGTGCTGCGACGGACGCTCTCGATCGGTGCGTTGCTCGGCACGATTGTCGCCGTGAACTCGCTGATCTCCGTGCTGGACCGGTAGCTCGTCTTCAGATGCACGAATTCGACCGGCCGCGAGAAGGCTGTCTCAAGGCTCGCATAATCTCCCAGGCCCTGCAGCGGGTTCGTGGCCTGCCGCAGATCGCCCACAATGGTCAGCTTGCAATTCGCCGGCAGGCAGCGCTGGAGGTAGGCGAATGTCGGAAGAGAGTAGTCCTGCGCCTCATCGATGATCGCATGGTCCACGCCCTCCAGCGACGGGAAGCCGGTCAGCAGCCCGTCCAGCAGTAGGATCGGCACTATGTCCTCCGCGAGAATTTCGCCCTGGTCCAGGTGGAGCAGCGTCTGTGAGGCGATCTCGTTCGCGATGCGCACACTCTCTTCGTCCCGCCAGAGTGCCGCGTAGATTGTAAGCGGATCGCGGATCTGCAGCAGCGTCAGGCTTTGCTCCAGCCGGGCGACCTGCTCCTGCGCGGCCCGAACGACTGCATGCGGATGTCCGCCACCACCACAGACCACGCTCGTTTCACGCCTTGCCGTGTATAATGTAAGGCGTCCTCCTTGCTCAGCGACCGCGAATTGACGGCGCGAATGCAGCAAGTTAGCTGCCGGGAAATGACCGATATGTCTGCACAAACACTGAGCGTGACCATTCAAGTGGAGTTTCCGGCGGAGGACTACCGGCAGCTTGAGGCTCAAGCACGCCAAGAGCACGTCTCCGTCTCGCAGATAATTCCTGACCTGGTGACCAGCGAACTTCGGCGAAGAAAGAAAGCGCGTCGGCTCCTCGCTGAAGCGTCGCGGTCTTATCTCGCTCGCCTCGCCAAGGAAGGCAAGCTGGATCAGACCCCGGAGGGGATCTTCGCGGAGTTACGGGCTGTCCGCGAAGTCGTGGCCGATGAGCTGTTGCCACGCTGAACGGTGGACGATTTCATCGCCCTCAACACGAACGTGTTCGTGCTTGCCCTCCGCCGGGATCCCCGCTTTCCTGCCTGGGCCGCGCTTCTGTTCAACCACATCGACAGGCTTAGCGTACACGTGCCCCTTCAGGTGCTCAAGGAACTCCGGCACAATCTTACTCGAAGCGAGCCTCGCCGACTGCTGGACGCGCTGAATCTGGCGAGGGATTGCACGTTCGACTACTCAGACGGGAGCCAGGACCGTATCGCACACTGGGCGGCTCTGGGAGCGAAGAAGGGCGACGCAGTTATTGCCGCGCAGTTGGAGGCTTCCCACATCGGGTTCCTCGCATCGGAGAATCGGCACTTTCTTGCCGAAATCGATAACCTGCCATTCGAGGTAATTACGAGCGAACAGGCGCTGCCGAGGACAAATCGACGGTGAAGGCCGCACTCACCTGGAGCGAGCGGCCTATTCAACAATCGAACCCGTCTCGCGCCCATGGGCTGCAACTCCCGCAGGAAGCGGCGGCCAACGAATAGAAACTACCCTCGTTCCGGCCAGCGCGGAAGGGAGCGCGTCGTGAAAGTCACATTCGCGAAGACGGAGATGGAGCTCGGCGGCGCCCAACTGGGCGAGATGCGAGATTCGACGCCGGACCTGCACGAGCCGGCCGCCCTGCGCGAGCGGATGGCCGAGGACGGCTATCTGCTCCTGCGCGGCCTCCACGACCGGCACCGCGTTCAGGCGGTCCGGGACATGATCCTGGCAAACCTGGCGGAGAACGAGCAGATCGAAACGGCCTTCCCGGTCGAGCAGGGCGTCGTGGCGGCCGGAGCGCGCGGCGCCTTCCACGGCGGGAGTAAGACGCTCACTCGCTGCCGGACCTTCCTGGATCTGGTCGAATCTCACCGGATCATGGACTTCTTCGCGCAGTTCCTCCGCAGCGACGTGCTCACCTTCGACTACAAGTGGCTCCGCGTGATCGCGCCGGGCGATTTCTCCGGCGCCCACTACGACGTCGTGTACATGGGCCGCGGAACCCACAACCTGTACACCTGCTGGACGCCGATAACCGGCGTGAGCATCGACATGGGACCGCTCGCCGTGCTGGCGGGATCCCACCGCGGCCCAGGCTACGAGCGCGTCAAGGCCACGTACGGACGCATGGACGTGGATCGCGACCACGTCACCGGCGCCTTCTCGAACGACCCGGTCGAGATGGTGGAGAAGTTCGGCGGCGCCTGGAAGACCGCGGAGTTCGAGATGGGAGACGCCGTGATTTTCGGGATGTTCACGATGCACGCGTCGCTGACCAACACCAGCCGGCGCTACCGTATATCGTGCGACACTCGATACCAGCGCGCCGACGAGCCGGTAGACGAGCGCTGGGTCGGAGATAATCCGCCCGCACACTACGCCTGGACGAAGGGCGAGACCGTCACCATGGAGGAGGCGCGCAAGGCTTGGGCCGTCTGACTCGCGCGGACTTCGACCGCTTCACGCACATTACGTTCGACTGCTACGGCACGCTGATCGATTGGGAGACGGGCATCCTCGGCGCGCTCGCCCCGCTGCTGGCCGGCCTGGGCGCCGCCGTTCCGGACGAGCAGATACTCCGCCTCTACACGGAGCTCGAGGCGGAGGAGGAAGCCGGCCCGTACGCGCCGTATCGCGAGGTGCTTG
>Ga0070735_10004027_pt1 | contig 12548 bp, 10 predicted proteins | sample Coa_R1_FD_66443 | JGI IMG/M metagenome (GOLD analysis project Ga0070735, IMG submission 66443) | Surface soil microbial communities from Centralia Pennsylvania, which are recovering from an underground coalmine fire - Coalmine... | ecosystem: Environmental > Terrestrial > Soil > Unclassified ...
ACATCCGCTTCCGGAAGCGTCTCCGTGACCTGCCGGGCGACTTCGAAATAGGGCGCCAACTCATCGGTAATAAGGCTCTGCGCCAATGGAATCAGCCAGCGCGCATCGCGCACGATCACGGGCTGATCGGCCGGCGAGCCCCTCCACAGCTCATTGAGCACGCCTTGAATTTCCCCGAGCCGCCCGCCGGCCGTTTCCTGTGCAAAGCCGCTGGGGCCCTCATCCCAAATGCGCATGCTCAGAAACTGGAGACAGCGGAGTACATACAAGTTGAACAGCGTATGCGCGTAGTGTGTGCGACCGTTGCGCCCTGGCCATCGCGTCTGCTGCCAGCAATAAAAGCCGCGAATCATCATCTCCGCCGGATGGATCAGGTCGTTATAAAGACCCTGCACCTGACGAGGTCTGAATCCCCCGGCCCAATGCGCTTCTTCCATTTGGCCCCTGAGGCCGGTTTGGACACGTTTTTGGCTGGCGGTGGCTGCTGTGTGTGCAAAGAAGCAATCCTCGAAATGACGGGACAAAAGAGCGTGGTCCTGCAGGTACCCGATCGGCTTTCGCTGGGCATTCAGAAGGGCTTCTATGCTCTCGACGATATCTTCGCGATGCCTCAGAAACAAACGCAACAGCTCGACGTTTTCCTGAAACGGCACCTGACCAAGCGGCTTCCCTGTCACGATGCGCCCCGCGGTGAATCTGCACCCATTCGAGAGAGAGTATAACGAGGGATCAAGGTCGATGGGGGCGTGCGAGGCAATGAACCGAAGTATATTGATGAAGAGCGATACGGCATAGTTAGCGCGAAGGATGGACACCAGGTAGAATCACTGGCACATCGAGCGCTTCAGCGAAAACGAGAGGGCAATGCAAATGGCAACAGGCTTGAAGACTGGCCGGTTCTTGACGAGAGCAACATGCCTGGTGGTTCTGTTCGCAATCGTGAGCACCAGAGGCTTTGCGCAGCGCCCGCAGCCGGCTCCAATAACGATCACCTTGGCAGGACAGTCGATGATACGGTCGGATATCCGCGCGACCGCACCGTCGGCGGTACCCGTGATCCAGGGACTGCTAAAGGGCGATGTGGTGTTCACCAACCTTGAAGGCGCGGTCGCCGAAAAGGGCGAGACGGTCCACGAGGGCAGGGGATTTCTCACTCCTCCTGAAGCGCTCGATGCACTGACGACTTTGGGTTTTAACTTGTTGTCCCTGTCCGGCAACCATGCATTCGATCTGAAAGTGACAGGCATCCAGAACACGATCCGGGAGGCGGACCGCCGGAAGATCGCGCATGCCGGAACTGGGAACAACCTGACCGAAGCTGTCGCGCCGGGTTATTTGCACACCCCTAAGGGCACGATCGCCCTGATCGCCAGCGCGTCAGGTCTTATTACGCCGGGCGGAAGTGCCACGACGGACCGCCCTGGGGTGAATGAGCTTCGCATCGAAGCCGGCGACAAGGAGAACGAGGCGACGGTCGATCTGCCGGGGGCGCCCGGAAACACACCGAATCAGGCCGATTCGCAGCGCATCCTTCAAAGCATTCGCGACGCCCGCCAGCACGCCGATTTCGTGATCGTGTACCAACATAACCACGTTTTCGGGAATCACTCGTTCGCGACGATTTTTACAGAAGGGATGCAGGAACGTCTCGCTCCGAATGATTGGCTCAGGAAGTGGACGCATGCGGAGGTGGATGCGGGTGCGGACGTCATCGTGATGCACGGCGCGCCGCTGCTGCACGGCGTGGAGATTTATCACGGCCGGCCCATCTTTTACGATCTAGGAAACTTCATCTACAATGTGCCTCCGACGCTGACGTACATCGACGAACCGATGAATTGGGAGAGCGCGGTCGCGTACGTCCAATTTCAGGGAAAGGATCTGCATTCGATTTCCTTCCGTGCGATCGCTTTGAACAACCTGGGCGAGGGCCAGCCCGATGTTCACAACGAGTACACCAACAACCAGTTCCTCGATACGCGCGGCCTGCCTTCGCCGGTGACCGGCGCGAGAACGGGTTATATTCTCCAGCGTCTGGCCGACGCGTCAAAGCCTTTTGGCACGACGCTTGAAATAAAAGGCGACACGGCGGAAATCAAGCTGAAAGCCAGAAATTAGCACGAAGCTTGCATGTATGACAACGCATCCTTCTCACTTTCCCAGAACGCCGTTTCGCAGGACTTGCTCAAATGAGCACTGCGCGTTACACGCAGGCGATCCTCACCGGGTGCGGTGATAGCGGAACGAAAGCCCTAGTCGGCTCATAATTCGTCCTTGCTCGTGACGTGGAATTTTCGAGTGCCGCCTCGCTAACCTTCGTCAGTTGGAATGGCTCGGCGAGAGGATCCCTTCGACGAGGACTCCGATCCAAGCGGCTCACGGAACGGCTCTACTGAAATGCGCTGGTAGCACACGTCCAGCACGTCCAGGTATTCCGTACCGCCCGGCGCTTGGAGTACAACGCTGTCGCCCGCTGCCGACTTCAGCAAGGCGCGCCCCAGAGGCGACACCCAACTGATGTGGTTGCGGTCGAGATCAACTTCATCGGCGCCCACGATGCACACCACTCGCTCCACTCCCGCGGCATTGGCATAGCGCACGGTCGCGCCGAAGAATGCTCTGGTGGCCGCTTGCCCCGTCCTCGGAGTTTCCGGATCCACCACTTCCGCGGCTTCGATGCGCTTCCTCAGAAAGCGAATCCGCCCATCGATCTGGCGCAGCCGCCGCTTGCCGTACTGATAGTCGGCGTTCTCACTACGATCGCCGTTACTGGCAGCCCACGTCACCACCGCCGTCACGGCCCGGCGTTCCCTGGTCAGCAGAAACCGGTGCTCATCTTGGAGGCGCTGCAGCCCGCCGGGCGTTATGTAGTTCTTGCCTGTAATGGGCTCGTCCGGCTTTGGTTTTCTCGTAAACCCTTTTCGCATGCCGTGAACCTACTGATGCAGTGAGAATCCGGACGGCAAAGCTGCCTCAAGATGGATTTGATCTCCGGTGATGGGGTGATCGAATTTCAGATACTGGGCGTGCAGGAAATATCCTCCATCGCCGGGGAGGCCGGGGAGATTTTCGAGAGGCTGGCCGGCTAGGCCGTACAGAGGATCGCCTACCAGGGGATGGCCGATGGATGCCAGATGGATTCTGATTTGATGCGGGCGGCCCGAATTTAGGCTGACCTCAAATGTTGTGGTGCCGCCCTCGGCGGTATCCGCGATGCTGCGTGAGATCACCTTTGCCAATGACTTCGACGGTTTGCCACTTGGGTTGGCGGCCCACACGGAACCGATGAGCGGGTGCGGTACCAGGCCGATGGGTGTGAGGATTTCGTAGGCGTCGTGCTGTGCGATGTTTTGAGCCAGCGCCCGGTAGATTTTCTGAATTTTCGGTGTGTTCCAGTTTGCGAATAGATTAGAGGCCGCCCGCGGTGTTTTGGCGAACAAGACGATGCCGGTGGTAGCTCGGCCCAACCGGTGGACAGGGTTTGCGTTGGGAGTTCGATTTTGCACCAAGCGCAGGAGGGTGTTTTCCATGAAGCCCCCGCCGGGCAGGGTGGGCAGCCCGCTGGGTTTGTTGACAGCCAGCAGATGGGAGTCTTCAAACAGGACCTCGAAATGCTGAGGTGAGTCTGGTTCGATCCAGGGTGGACGGTTCCAGACAAGGGTTTGGCCTGAAGTGATCGATTCGCTTCCGTTGGCGGTGACGCCGCTGAGGGTGATTTCGCCGTTGCTCAGTTTTTGTAGCCAGGCTTGTGTGGTTGAGTGGGGGTAAAGGCTTGCCAGGTAGGACAGCAGGGTTCGTCCATGGTATTTGCTGCTGATGATTGTGGTGTAGGCATAGCCCCAGTTGAGCATCTAGCTTGAGTTTAAGCGATGGCATCTGCGGCACCAAACGGGCTAGAAGCCTTTCATACTGCGTAACGCTGTCCAGAAAAATCGGCCGGCCGCCGCCAGATCAAGGATGAATCGGAACATGAACTCGCAGTTGCATCACACGACTAAACCGCTGTTTCTGTGGCATGGCGGATTTTTGGCTACGGACAGGTGGGTTGTCCCGGTGTTGCAACTTGGAAGTGAAACTGGTGGTGGCGGACAAATGCGTGTAGAGCAGCCGGATCTTGTTCGGCCATCGCTAGCGCAACGTGGCCGTCCGGCCTAACAAGATAGGCAGCATCTCGCTTAAACCCCGCAGTATCCGCTGCCTCTGTCCATCCCAAGCCGTGCACAGGCAGACTGAGGTCTCCGCATGCGCGTCGAAGGTTTTCAGTTGGCTCACCGTAGATGTGCAACTGCCAATCCAATGACTTTAGAGGCTCGAAATTGTCTTTCGCCCTGATCCGAATCCACGGCAGCCTGTCGCCGCCGCGCACTTCACCCGCCTTACCCTCGCTGAGGGAACTCTCTTCGTAGTGAACGCGAATTTGAGACACGAGCCGAAATATCGCATGCCGGCCGAGTGCAAGTCTGGTCGCGACCGTCACGAGAAACGGGGCAAGAACCCGACGCGCGATCTCGCCTTGTAAGCCTTCGGCGACCATCGGTGTGAAGGCACGATCAGTCGTAGAAACGAGAGCACGGGCAAAGCCGATGCGCTCCGGTTCATAAGTCTCCAGCAAGGATGGAGCGGCACGCTCTTGCCAGACCTGCGCGAGTTTCCAGCCAAGGTTTATCGCGTCGCCAATTCCCGTATTCATCCCCTGGCCGCCGGCCGGGCTGTGAATGTGGCCGGCGTCGCCTAACAAAAAAGCTCGCTTAACCTGAAACCGATCCGCGACACGATGATGGACGCGATAGGTCGAAAACCAGTTAATGTCCTTCACGCGTATGTCGAGCAGCGGTTCGACGTGATCGCGAACGTCTTCGAAACTGAGATCGGATCGATCGGAGAGCTCGGGCGGAACGAGCCCGATCAAGCGCTGCATTCCGCTAGAACGCACGGGAAACATCAGCGACAAAATATGCTCTCCGAGACTCATGTGCAGATCGCGTTCGAAGCGGTTGCCAAGATTTACGTCGGCAACGTAGAAGAGTTGTTGATAACTTCCGCCGGGAAACCCAATGCCCAAAATCTCGCGCACGGCGCTGTGTGACCCGTCACATCCGCAGATGTAGGAAGCATCTATAGCGAGGGTTTCCCCGTCGCGTGAGACTTTCGCGTGCACGCCGTTTTCATCTTGCGAAAAGCCAACCAGGCTTGAACGCCACTCGACGCCTCCACCGGCGGCGCGGAGTTTATCGATGAGAAACCGCTCATGATCATCCTGGGGGTAGGCGAGGGCAAACGGGTACGGGCTGAGACCCTCGCCCAGATCCTTGAAGCTGAAAGTGAGAATCTCACGGCTTTTGCCGGCTATTGCCTCGCGCAGGTGCACGGCTTCAGCGATGACCCCTCGTTGAATGACGTCTTCGGCGAAACCATATTGCCCGTAAAACTCAAGAGTTCGGGCCTGAACGACCATGGCGCGAGAATGTTCACCAGGGCCTTCTGCATCGGAAATCAGCCGAAATCGAATCCCGCGCCGGGCTAAGCTCAGAGCAAGATTCAGGCCGGTGGGACCGGCGCCGACGATTAATATGGGTGCCGTCATCAGGGTTTGAGTTCCTTTTCGCACTCACTCCCATAAAGAGGAATGTGGCTGCACGAACATTGCCACGAAGGTGTAAGTCCCTTTCTATGAATCGATATGCGCAGCCCTTGCCAAGCAGCATCGGAGACCGCCGATTAGATGAAATGCATTCGATTGAATCAGTTAAATGAATCCCGGCCGAGGACACCCGAACCTTTGAATGTGGACGCTTGGATCACGTGCTCTTGGCATTTGGCATCGAAGCCGCATTGAAACAATTGAGCGTTTCCCGACTCATACGTGTAGAGGAGCGTTTCGATGAAGCATTTGTTTTTGGGAACCGTACTTCTAACTGGGCTGTTCGTCTCCACACCTTACGTTTTTCCGCAAGATCGTGACGAGGAATACCATCGCGACCGACGGGACGAGAACTACTGGCAAAACCGTTTGTTCGAAAGGGTTCGCGCTGATCTCGACAATCTACAGGCGATTCAACCAGTCTTTAGTAGCGAGCAGTTTAGGCTAGCCAAAGCAAAGCAGGATTTGAATGAATTGCAATCCGCTGCAGCAGCAGGTCGATTCGATGACCGCAACCTGGATGAGGTGGTGGGCGCTTTGGAGCGCGTTCAGGGGGAGAGTAGACTCTCCGATCGTGACCGAACGATGGTAGCAGACGATCTGAATCGTTTACGCGAGTATCGCGAACACCATGACCGGTATTATCGCCGGTAGATCCGCCTGATTGGTGCTATCACACTTCGGACGATGCCCGCTCGCTTTCGTCTTCGCGAACCGCACAGTCTGTTTGGTATCAGGTGTTGAATCGAAAGGAGTAAAGGTATTACACCTAAGAACCGCGGTTTCAATTCTGGTATTAGCGTTGGGCGCGATCAGGCTTTAGATCGTCCCGTTGCGTAACAGGTTAGGCAGGATTCTCCGCGGCTAAAAACCGAATCGTTGAGTCACCGTGCTGGTAGCGGAACTACCCAATCCTCCGTCAGGCAACTCACACGCAACCAGCACGGTGTTTCAACCTTATTGATGCCAGCCAAGCAAAAGCGTTTCGAGCATTTCCGCGGTATTCGGTCACCGTCGTGAATCGGCCTTATGACTGCGGACGCGAGCTAGGGAGATCCCTGGCGGTGTCCAGAGGTCCCGGATCTCCCCGCGATGCTCCCGCAGGGTTCGAAGAGGGAATCAATACGGAGGACAGAAGTTCAACTTCCCGAATAAAACGTTTAGCTTGCAGCTATTTTTCCCGTCCGGGTTATCTCTGTTCTGCCCTCTCACCCTGGAAGATGCGGAAGAGGAACTCTTCGTTTCAGGAATGTTCTCACGCTTGAGATCACCCGAGACTAATCGGTGCGTGCTACGGTCCAGGCGGAATAGCTGCAAGTCGGCGTCGCACTCTTACTTGTCGCTCGATCCTTCGGAATTTCGACAATCATCTACCGTCACCACAAGCTTGTCTGGCGTGACCGGCAGGTCGCGGACACGCTTACCGATCGCATGAAAGATGGCGTTGCAGATCGCGCCGATACCGCGGTGGCAAAGCCTAACGGTTGCGAAGCGTTCTTTTTCGGAAACAGGCTCCGTGCAACGGTTGCTGCTCTGACTCCAGATGCGAGGTGATCAGGCAAGCCGGATACGAGAATTGTGGAACGCGGAAATATTTACTTTCTGTAGCACCTGACATGCACGATCCGCATGAAACAAAATGAGAGTTGAAGGTGTCGACGATATTTGGCTGTGTGCACATATTGGTCCAACGTGGGGCTGACGCGATAGGATATTCGACTACAGCGGTGGGAATAGAATTGCATGGTCGGCACTAGGAGGGAAACATGACAATCAGGAAGCCAGCTCTCTGGATTCTCATCGTGATCTGCCTGAGCGGGATCGCCTGCAGGACCAATGAATCACCGGAAGCCCAGGTTGATGATTTTCAGATCACCACTCAACTAAAATCGAGGCTTGCCAGCGATATTGGAGCTTCCAGTGTGACAAACATTTCGGTGAATTCGACCAACGGGGTAGTGACCATGTCTGGCCAAGTCGACTCGGCGGACGCGAGAGCTAAGGCCGAGGCGATAGCCAAGAATATACCGAAGGTTGTCCGCGTAACAGACAACCTCCAGGTAGTTAGCAAGCCGTAGGCCTCGTCACTGCCTGCTCGGGTTGGGCATCGCTTGTGCCAGCGCCCATAATCGCCAGAGCCGTCTCCTGAGACCGCCTAGATAACTGCAGCGCTGGTTTGTTATTCTTGTGTTTTCCTGGTGCCGGGTTGTAGATGCCTAAAGCCGCCACTGAGATTCGGCTACTCCTCGCCTCCATCGTCGAGTCATCCAACGACGCGATTATCAGCAAAGATCTCAACGGCATCATTACCAGCTGGAACGCCGCGGCAGAGCGGATATTTGGCTATTCCGCCGCGGAAATGATTGGCAGGTCGATCTCGATTCTTGCTCCCCCTGATCGCGCCGATGAAATGCCAGCGATTCTCAAACAGATAAGTGACGGTCGCCGCGTGGATCACTATGAGACGGTCCGGCGTGCGAAGGACGGGCAACTCATCAGCGTGTCGCTGACTGTCTCGCCTATTCGCAATGCAGAAGGCACAATCATTGGAGCGTCCAAGATTTTGCGCGATATCACTGAACAAAAGCTGGCAGTGCAGGCGCTCGCTAAACAGGCGGAACAATTGGTGCGATCGAACGCTGATCTGCAACAATTTGCGTACGTTACATCTCACGATCTCCAAGAGCCGCTACGTACGGTCTCGGGTCTGAGTGAATTGGTCAAACGGCGTTACAGCGGACGAACGCTGAATGAAGATGCGTGCGATATGCTCGATCTCGTCGTGTCTGCGGCGGAGCGGATGAAAGCCCTCGTTCGTGACCTGCTGAGTTATTCCACAACGTCGCACTCTGAGATTCCGTTCACCAGGGTAGACATGAACTCGGTAGTCCAATGGGCGATTAACAACCTGCAACAAGCAATCGAAGAAGCAGATGCGGTCATCGAGGTTGACCAATTGCCGGACGTTCGCGGCAATAAATTGATTTTGGTCCAGCTGTTCCAGAACTTGATCAGCAACGCCATCAAGTACCGAGGTCTTGATCCCCCCAGAATCAAGATTTCCGCGATGCGTCGAGAGAACGAGTATGTATTCTCGGTTGCAGATAACGGTATCGGTATTGCGCACGCATATCATCAAAAGGTTTTTGGCTTATTTACGCGATTACATGGTGATCGCTATCCGGGAACCGGGATTGGTCTGGCGCTATGCAAGAGCATTGTGGAGAAGCACGGTGGTTCCATCCGAATCGAATCTGAACTCAATAAGGGAGCAACCTTTCAAGTCTCCCTACCAAAGGAGGTCGCCTGAGTGCCAAAGGCTCGCATAGTGTCTATCGTGATTGCTGAGGATTCACTTCCTGACGTAATTCTTTTCCAAGAGGCACTGCATTCGGTGGGTATCGAAGCTCAGCTCAAAGTTTTCTCAGATGGCGAAGAATGCGCCAGCTACTTTGGAATGAGCGAAACACCTCTGCCCGACTTGATCATTCTTGATTTGAATCTGCCGAAAGTGGATGGTTTCGATCTGATCCGCGTGGTTCGCAGCCACCGACGATACGATCAGGTACCGGTCGCTGTGCTGACATCATCCACCGCGGCGAAAGACAAAAACCTGTCTTTGGATCTGGGCGCGAACACCTTTATCTCAAAGCCGTCCAGACTCGACGAGTTTGTGGAGACGATCGGATCTGCGATTCGGGTGCAGCTGGGCGATACTGGCGGTACGGAAACATCGGATCTAACGTGGGAGCCAGGACCGAAACCGCGTGCCGGGCGACGGAGGAGATACTACCATCTCATCATGATCCCTCGCCGCAATTACAAATTCGAGCGCCGGTCGTTTCATTTTTCAATGGAACCTCAGAACAGGCCCTTCGATTATAAAGGCTACTGGAGGTTCAGGCTGAAATAGATTCTTCGTCGGAATGAGGGTTATGGGCCGACGGTTGCCCGATGGGAATTGAAGGTCAGAGCCACTCGACAATTACTGGCCGGCGGATGTCGCGTGCATCGGTTCGTCGAAGGCCGAATAGGGGATCACGCAGCGAGAATCTCACCCTGATTCGTGCTGGAACTTGACTTCCCCCAAACCTCGTCTGCGGTTTCGACGATCCTCGCCAGTTTCGCCCACTGCTGATCTTCGCTCAGGAGGTTACCTTCTTCAGTGCTGGCGAACCCACACTGCGGGCTGAGGCACAACTGATCGAGATCGATAAACTGTGCGGCCTCGTCTATTCGGCGCTTTAGCTCATCCCGCGACTCGAGAAGCCCGGTTTTCGATGTGACTAGGCCGAGTACTGCGGTCTTGCCCTTGGGCACGAATCGCAAGGGCTCAAAACCGCCTGCACGATGGGTGTCGTACTCCAAAAAGTAGCCGTCCACATTGATCTCGTTAAATAGAAGTTCTGCGATCGGGTCGTATCCCCCTTGTCCGATCCAGAGCGACTTGAAATTGCCACGACAAAGATGCATCGTGATCCGCATATCCGCCGGGATGTCGGAGATCGCTGTATTGATCATCTTCGCGTAGACCCGAGGCAACTGGTCCGGGTCGTCCCCGCGATCCTTCAGCATTTTGCGCTGATCCGCATCACAGAAATACGCGAAAGGAGTGTCGTCCAGTTGAAGATAACGACAACCTGCATCCGCAAAGGCGCGAACAGCCTTACGGTAGGCATTTCCCAAGTCATCAAAGAATCCATCCATAGAGGGGTAGATCGATTCGGGAACCGCTGCACGGCCGCCTCGAAAATGCAAAACTCCGGGTGAGGGAATCATCATCTTCGGAGTTTGATTGGAATGATTCTTGAGGAATTTGAAATGCTCGATCATGGGGTGGGATGTATAGCTGATCTTGCCGACAACGTGAACCGACTTAGGCTTGGTGTCAGCGCCCTTGAACTTAATTCCCTCGCCTGATTCATATAGCTCGACCCCGTCAAGTCCGCCCAGAAAGTCGAAATGCCAAAATTCGCGACGGAACTCTCCATCGGTGACCGCTTTCAGGCCCACAGCCTCCTGCTTGGAAATGAGACTGAGAATCGCTTTGTCTTCGACGATCTTCAACTGATCGCCGTTGATTGCGCCGGTCAGGAATTGGGCGCGCGCCTCCTTCAGTTCAACCGGCCGCAGTAAACTTCCGACTTGGTCCGCACGAAATGGTGGAATGGTTCTCAACACGAAATCTTCTCCTGTTAGCTCGCCTGGTGTTCCCTTGACCCGACGTTTACGGCAGTGTGGGCTCACTGCGAAGCACTGCAGTTTGCCCCTCGGCTAGCGTGTTCACAACGGCGATCATTTGTTCAGTACTCGCACTGTATGCCTTTTACCGTATGCGGAGAGGCTACGAGACACAATAGAACCTCCGTCCCGTTACAATCGTTCCGAAGTACTAGGTGCGCCCTTTCAGAGCAGCCCTTCCACAGCTATCGTGTTGTGAATCTGATAGATGCCGATGTAACGAAAATAAATCACAGTAGAGCCCGCCGCCGTGTTCGAATTCAGGGATGTGAATATACATATAGCCAGCCTGCCAACGATTCCAAATAGTTTTGGGTGAGAATAGACGGAGGAGGAGACATGACGACAACGGCAACAGCGACGAGCTGGGCACTCAAAGGCCAGGGCTATGAGTTTTGCAACTGCGATTTCGGTTGCGGTTGCAACTTCGGCGGCTTCCCAAACTCGAAGGACGGCAGCTGCCGTGCCTTAGTGGGGGTGATCATTGATAGCGGCTCGTGCGGCAGCGTCGATCTCTCCGGTGTGAAGTGTGCGGCGATCATAGCTTGGCCGAAGGCCATTCATGAGGGCCACGGCGAGTGCATCTTCGTAGTGGACCCGGCCGCAACTGAGAAGCAAGTCGAAGCACTCGGTCAAATCTTCACTGGGAAACTGGGCGGCATGCCCTGGGAGCTTCTCGGACCGACCTTCGAAGTCAAGGGCTTGGTGAAGGCAAGGATCTCGGTGGAGGGCAGCGGCCCCAAAAGCGTTTTCAAAGCGGAAGGTATCGGTGAGGGTCGCGGCGACACTTTTAAGAACCCCGTCACCGGCGAGGACCATTTGGCTAATATCGACCTTCCAGATGGATTTATATGGAAGAAGGGGCAATGCGGTCAGGGGACGTTCCAGGCCAAGGCGGGCGGCGTGTCCGTGGGGGCCGAGAAGTCCAACTGGATTCTGTATAACTTCGACTGGACGAACGGATAGAATCGTTGGAGACGATACTTCGACGGGAACGGTGGATCATCGGTGGGTGCCTTGCCGCGATGGTGCTCGTTGCCTGGTCATACCTCCTTCACATGAAGGCGGCGATGGCGGACATGGACATGCCCGGCATGGTCATGCCTTGGAGCGCGATGGCCGTCCTCCTTCTCTTCGTGATGTGGGCCGTGATGATGGTCGCCATGATGGTGCCATCGGCGACACCGATGATTCTAGCCTTTCTAACTGTGAACCACCGCCGACAGGCGACCGCCCGACCGATGGTTCCGGTCGGCATCTTTCTCTTGGGATACCTTGTGGTCTGGGCCGCGTTCTCCGCAGTGGCTACGCTGGCCCAATGGGGGTTGCACAAGGCCGCACTCCTCTCACCCACGATGGCGGCGAACAGTCGGGCTCTAAACGGCGGACTGCTCCTCGCGGCGGGCATCTTCCAATGGACCCCACTCAAGCATGCATGCTTGAACGGTTGCCGGTCCCCTCTTTCTTTTCTTATGAGCGAATGGCGCGACGGTACGGTAGGTGCGTTCGTCATGGGATTGCGGCACGGCTCCTACTGCGTAGGATGTTGCTGGATATTGATGGCTCTACTCTTCGTGGCAGGCGTCATGAATTTGCTGTGGGTCGCCGTGATTGCGCTCTTCGTGATGGCCGAGAAGATCCTCGCGCGCGGGGAACTGCTCGGTCA
>Ga0070735_10004028_pt1 | contig 12547 bp, 7 predicted proteins | sample Coa_R1_FD_66443 | JGI IMG/M metagenome (GOLD analysis project Ga0070735, IMG submission 66443) | Surface soil microbial communities from Centralia Pennsylvania, which are recovering from an underground coalmine fire - Coalmine... | ecosystem: Environmental > Terrestrial > Soil > Unclassified ...
CGAGGAGGAGGTAGAGATCGGTCGGCTGCATGCGGCAGGTTACGGGCGCGCTGAGGGCGCCGTCCACAGTCGGTTCGGCCACCGCGGACCCAGATGCTGCAAGCTGCGTTCCCTGCGTCGAAAGCGATATCAGGGTTGTGAGAAGCAGAAGCGCCAAAGCCGCTGCGAAACCGACAACAGGGCGAAACGTCATTGCTGTAACCTCCCCGTGGCGGCAACGATGCGCCGCCACGCATACAGCTCTGCCGCCATGGCGTAATCGTCATCGCGCTCCCCGGCTGCCACGGACCGAGGTCTGCCCCGCGCCAGCCAAGAGGCGCCGTCTCACCCAGCCGCCAGCCGCCGGCGACCACCTAACGACCACTACCTACCGACCGCCTGCGTCCTACCGCGCGGCACCGACGATCCGCTACTGACTGCTGGACAAATCTCAGAACCGATCCAGGAAACAAGGAGTGACGGGGATCAGGTGATACAATCCTGACCTAAGCCCCTTATGACCGGGATCAGATGATGAATGTCTACCACTAGCAACCCCCTGCCAGCTACCGACTACCTGCAACCAGCTACCGCGCGCAGCGGAAGCCGTTGGGGATCAGGAAGATGTCGGGCGGCTGCGTTGAGGAGCCGATGCCCAGCATCGCATAGCCGACGAAGTCGTTCGAGTCGCGCGCCCACTCGCGGCCCATCTCGCGGTGCATGTGCTTCGGCGGGCCGGACCAGAACGCGTAGTACGGCGTTTCGTAGAAGTACCTGCCGTTGAATGCGCCGATCACCTGGTCGACTCGCGGCTCGGTCCGCTCGTGCGTGTAGATGCGCATGATGTAGTGAATGCCTGGGGCTTCAATGTAGCCCGGATTGGTATCGTTAAGCACGTCCGAGTAAGCAAGCGGCCATCCTGAGTTGGCGGCGCCGGCTTCCAGCCACTCCGAACCCTTTGTTAGCGGACTGACCTTGTGGGTTATCGTCCCGGCGGAGAAGTTGCCGGAGTCGATCGTATCGTTCGACATGGTGCCGATCCGCAGATCGCAGACCGGGCAGATCATCTCCCTCGTTTCCAGCAGATGCTCCGCCAGCTCGACGAACTCCTCGTTCTGCGCAGGGCAGAACATCCGCGTATTCGATACGACGCGGGCGCTCGACGCCACCAGGCGGCGGGACAGCAGCGGGTTCTCGAACAGATCGTCCCGGACGACGCGGAAGTCCTCGCGGACGAGACCCGGACCTGCCGGGCGCAGTCCGCCGAACTGGCTTCGGAGCCTGGCGTCCGGCAGGTCGAAGAGCAGGAGCGGGTTGGTGATTCCAGGGATGAAGGTCGGGGAGATGAACTCCTGCGGCGTAGCCATCTCGGCGTAGGCGGCGACGCGTTCATTGCCGTTGAGAAGCATGTCGCAGACGCCGAACGGGCTTACGTCGAACGGGCGGCTGCCGCCTGGCAGAACGTAGAGCGGATCGATCCACGCCGCGCAGAGCCGGTCCACCTCGGCGTTCACGCGGTTCGCGGACCACTTCGAGAGATCGGCCCTGCGGTCGTTCAGCGCGAGAATGGGGATGGAGAAGTACGGAAACAGCGGATCGTAGATGCTCATGCCCTCGGTTATCGGGACGGGACGGCGGCTGAACTTCTGGTCGATCTCGGCGGCCTGCCGAAGCTGCGCGTCTCGCTCGAGTATCGGCTCGACCTGCGCGTAGTGATCCAGCACGAGCCGGCGCCAGGTCTCCTGCCGGTCCTGGATGTAGCGGGTCACCCACTCCGGCGGCACGCGATCGCCAAGAGGGCCGAACGCCGCGCGGCACCACTCGTAGGCCGTCGGCAGCCGCTTGCCCTGCGCGCGGGCGTAGGCCTCCGCTCCGGCGATTGGTACGCCGAGGACGGGCGTGTCGTCGATCTCGGCGGGGAACGGCGGATCGGTAGTCGCCCAGGAGACCGGATAGAAGGCGGCGATCACCTCCGGTTTCTTGCGCTCCTTTTCTGGCAGGGCGCTCCAGAAGGCGTAGTACTCCCTGTTGCTCACCTTGTACCGGTCGATCTTGAACTCCGGCACGCACGCGACCATCTCGCGCGCCATCTCATGGTAGTCGGTCAGGATGCCGAGCGGCAGCTTCACGGGTCCGCCGGGCACGGTGACCATGTCGTTTGCGATCTTGGATTTCGGACTCAGGATTTTGGATCGGTCATCCTGCGCGGCGGCCGGCGACTGGTCCTTTGATTGGCCCAGCGGCGCAAAAGCCTGGGCGAGGCCTTGATCTTGCGGGTCGGATTCGTGCCCGGCCGCTTTCTGCAGCCGGGCGAACTCCTCGTCCGTCGTGGGTACCGGCACGACGCAGCCCGTAACGCCGGCCAGGACCGCCATGCTGATGAACCGATCGTGGCGCGCGGCGCTGTCGGGCAGGATGCCCAGCGCCATGCCTTCCGGCCCGACGACCGCCGCGCCCGGCGGAACTCCGGCCAGCGACTCGTCCAGCCGGATTTCGCCGGCGCGGATATCCTGTGCCTTCGCCTGCACGGCGTCCTTCGGCGGCTCGGCGACGTGTACCGTGCGCTGGCGAACGCTCGCGAAGCGCGCAGTCTCGTCGTCCCACTCCGACCAGACGACCTCGATACCATCGCCGGGCTTCAGCGTGTCCGGAAGCAGCGTGCGCGCCGCCGGAGCGTGGGTATATTTCAGCCGGATGACCGCCATAGCGACACGCGTGGAGGTGAACCGGTTCAGATCCGCGGGGACTCGCTTCGCGTCCGGAGTGCCGGGGTTGAGCGTCACCTGGATCGTCTGCGTCTCCGCCTCCCGGCCGCCGGACATGCCGCGCGACACGAGACGCAGCGGGACGAGCACGAATCCATCGCAGCGAATGAGCAGGCCATCGAAATGCCGGCGCTCGGCCTCCCCGCTCTTCGTCTTGTTTACCACTTCGACGCCCACGACGGCGCGGTCGGCGGGGCCGGTGTGGACGCCGGCGAGGAAGTCGACAAGCAGCTCCTTCGGCGGAGGCGCATAGCTGTCGGCGCGGACGGACCTGGCGATCTGGTCCGCGACCGGGCCGGCGGCCAGCCTGCGCGCCTTATCGTCGGCGACGGGGAGCGGCGACTTCGCGCGCTTTACGGAGGCTGGTTGCGATTGCACCTGCGCGGTATCGTGCCGATCACTCTGCTGCGCCCGGAGCGGGTGGCCGCCGGCCGCTATCAGGCAGAGGGCGGCGATGGATCCGAGCGTCCAGTGCCGCGATAATTGCGATCTGATTGCGTACTGCATCGATTTGGGCCCCACGTTGGTGGATCGGTGTTTGGTGTTTAGCGTTCGGTCTTTGGTGTTCGGTCTTTGGAGTTCGGTTTTCAGGTTTTCAGGTTTTCGGGTGCAGGCAATTGCGCCGCAACGGTCGAATAGGCTGGCAGCACTTCCAAGGAGTCGCTGGACCGATGGCTATCGAGATTCGCGAGCTTAACCACGTTGCGCTGCATGTCCGTGACCTGGACGCGTCGATCAGGTTCTATCGGGACGTGCTGGGCCTGCCGCCGATTCCGCGCCCGGCGTTCAACTTTGCGGGCGCCTGGTTCGCGCTCGGCCGCCAGGAGCTTCACCTCATCGCGGATCCGCTGCTGGAGTCGTCGAGGCGGCGGCATCACCATTTCGCTCTGCTCGTGGACGACACGCACGCCGCGAAGGCGGAGCTGGCCGCAAAGGGCGTGACCGCAATGGAAGGCCCCGCGCCCCGGCCGGACGGTCCGCTCCAGCTCTTTTTCCACGACCCCGACGGCTACCGGATCGAGCTGTACCATTGGCCGCACGGTATCAGCCGTTAGACGAAGAGGCGACGCACGGGTAACAGAGCGCCGGCCTACCACGGCCATCGAGGCGTATCACGCCATCACGCCATCAATGACCTGCCCATGCACGTCCGTCAGGCGGCGGCGGATGCCGTTGTGGTAGAACGTCAGGCGCTTGTGGTCGATACCGAGCAGCCGCAGCACGGTAGCGTGCAGATCGTACACTTCCGCGGGCCTGTCGACGGCGAAGTAGCCTACCTCGTCTGAGGCGCCATACGCGAAACCCGGCTTCAGCCCGCCGCCCGCCATCCACACGGTGAATGCGTGCGGATGGTGGTCCCTGCCCTTCGCGCCGATGCCCTGCGTTATCGGCGTGCGTCCGAACTCCGTCGTGCAGAGAACCAGCGTGTCGTCCAGCATGCCCCGCCGCTTCAGGTCGTGGAGCAGCCCCGCGACCGGCTGGTCCATCGTGGCGGCCTGCTTCGTGTGGTTGTCCACCAGGTCCTCGTGCGCGTCCCAGTTGATCCGCGGCGAGCCGAACGCGCCGCCGTTGTAGAGCTGGACGAACCGGACGCCGCGCTCCAGGAGCCGGCGCGCGAGCAGGCAGCTCCGTCCGAACGGCGCCGCGACGGGATTCTCCATACCGTACAGCCGGCGCGTCTCCGCCGGCTCCGTCTCCACCGACACCGCCTCCGGAATGCTCACCTGCATCCGCGCTGCGAGCTCGTAGGAGCGGATTCGGGCATCGAGCGCCGAGTCTCCGGGATTGTCCGCGGCGAACTGCCGGTTGGCGCGATCCAGAAGCGCGAGGCCCTCGGCTCGCCTCGGCAGGTCGAGGTCTGCCGGCGGAAATAGGTCCGTAACCGGCGCGCCAGACGTGCGGAGCGCCGTTCCCTGGTGCGCGGCCGGCAGGAAGCCCGACGTCCAGTTGATGGCGCCGCCGGCCGGCACGCCGCGCGAATCGGGCAGGACCACGAAAGCGGGCAGGTTGCTATTCGCCGTTCCCAGACCGTAGGATAGCCACGATCCAAGGCAGGGAAAGCCGTTCATCGTGAAGCCGCTATTCATGAAGAAGGTCGCCGGCGTGTGGTTCGAAGACTTGGAGACCATCGAGTGGATGAAGGTCATGTCGTCTACGCAGTCGGCGATATGGGGCAGCAGGTCGCTTACCCAGAGGCCGCTCTTGCCGCGCTGACGAAACGCCCAGGGGCTCTTCATCAGGTTGCCGGGCTGGCCGAAGAACGTGTCGACGGTCCCTTTGCCGGTCATCGCCTTACCGTGACTCCGAACGAGCTCGGGCTTCCAGTCGAACGTGTCGACGTGGCTGATTCCGCCCGCGCAGAATATCTGGATGACCCGCTTCACTCTCGGCGGATAGTGCGTCGCGCCGAGCGCGCCCGGCGTGGATTGCGCCTCGGCGCTCTCGTGCAGGAGGCAGGCCAGTGCGATGGCGCCCAGCCCACCGCCCGCCTGCGTCAGCATCGCGCGGCGGGAGATGGGAGCGGCCTCTGCTGTTCTCGGATTGCTGTTCATTCCGTGATTCCCCCGCGGCTAAATGGACGACGCGCGCGGCGCCTCCGGATAATAGTTGACTGCGCTGCCGCGCGGTGACGGGCGGCCAGCCCGCGATACTGCGGGCCGCCGAGGCCAGTGCGCGGGCGCCGAGGACCCTGCATGCGCGCCGCACACCACACCCCGCACGCCACAGGCTCGGGGCGCCGAGGCCATCGCACGGGTGGCCAGCGTGGGCGACCGCGCCGCGCGATGGCGGGCCGCGCATTTCGGCGTGCGGGCGCCAGGACCGCGGTGGCGGGCCGACGACGTCGGTGTGCGGGCGCCCGGGCCGCGCGAGGGCGGGCGTGGGCCACTGGGCTGAACCCCGCGCAGCCATAGCGCACCCGGCGGTCTTGGCTCATCGCCCGCCCATACGGGGCTGACGCCCCATGCGGGCGAGGCGTTCGTCCGGTTGTTCAATCGATACGCGAACGGACGAATTTCGATGGCACGCGCCGCGATTGCGACCAAGCAGGTAGCACAAGTCTCTTTGACATCGATGGCGGTGATTGCTGAGCGCATCGATCTCGGCGACCCAAAAGCGCGGATCGACTTGTCAAATTACTTATTGCGACGCGCTCAGCGCACCGTTAGAAACTCGGTGCTGTTGAACAGGGCCCAGCAGAGGGTTGCGGCGGCGCCCTTGCGGACGAGCGACACGGCCCGAATCCGCTCGGCCGCCAACGGCGCGCGGCCCAGGGCGAGCAGATAGGCGCGGTCGGCCTGTTTCGCCGGGTCCGGGCCGGCGTCGGCGCGGATGCGTGCGGCGAAGAAGCGGGCTTGATCGAGCACGAACCGATTGTTCATCAGCTCCAGCGCCTGCAGCGGCGTGGTCGTGACGCTCCTGCGCGGTATCTTCGTGGACGGATCGGGACAGTCCAGCGTCTCCAGCAGCGTGCTCTTGGCCGAGTCGACATTGATTCGGTAGACCGTCCGCCGGTTGAACTCGGGGCCGTCCTTGTCGAAGACCGCGTAGAAGTGCGAGTTGTTGACCGTCTCGACGAACGGCCGGAAGCCGGGTCCGCCGCGCTTCCAATCGATGCGCCCGCTCGCAACGAGCATCGCGTCCCGGATCGCCTCGCCCTCCAGCCTCCGCGGCTCGAAGCGCCAGAGCCACCGGTCGTCCGCATCCCGCCTCGCCGCCGCGGGGTCGTAAGCAGCGGACTGCCGGTAGGTATTGGAGAGCAGGATGAGGCGATGCAGCGGCTTCAGGCGCCAGGCGAAATGGTGATTGGGTGATGAGGTGATGGGGTGAACGGGCACGCGGGCGAGGTCGTGGCCGGGCCTCTCTCTTCTCTCCCCATTTCTCGGTGACTCTGTGCCTCCAGCGGAGCGGGTGGTTGGCCTCTCCGGTGCGGAGAAAGTGGCGGCCAGCCAGTCGAGCAGCTCGGGATTTGTCGGCTTTTCGCCGTTGAAGCCGAAGTCGTTGGGCGTGCCGACGATGCCCCGGCCGAAGTGGTAGTGCCATACCCTGTTGACCATGACGCGCGCGGCGAGGCCGTTTTCGGGGCGGACCAGCCAATCCGCGAAGCGCAGGCGGCGCTCGCCTTCCGGAGCGGAGGCAGGCAGGCCGAAATCTGAGGCGCCCAGCGCGCCGATGCCGCCGGCCGTCACCTGCGGGCCGTGGGCCTCGGGGCTGCCGCGGAGCAGCACAAAGGTTTCCGCAGGCTGCGCGGGCCGCGCGGCGTAGACCGTGTCCGGCGCGGTCGGGCCGGAGGCAATGGCCTCCATCCGGTCGCGCTCCGCGGCGAGCTGCGCCAGCCGCTGGGCGCGCTCCTGCGAAAGGGCGACCGGCGCGATCGGCGGGTGGCGGCGCGGTCCGGCCCGGTAGGAGGCGGCGACCTGCGCGGCGGTCAGCGCGCGGTCGTACAGCCGTGCCTCGAGGATCGTGCCCTCCAGGAAGCCATTCGGCGCTCCGGAGTGGCGCAGGCCGATCAGCGCGCGCCCCTCGCCGGCCTTGAACGTGCGGAGCGCGCTGTTCGGGCCGTCAGGAACGTAGGTCGCGCCGTAGACGGCTCCGTTTCGGTACACCGTGATCCGGTTATCGGCTCCGTACGCGACGGCGACGTGGATCGGACTGCCGGGCGGGGTGGTCTCTTCGGGCGCATCGAGATCGCGCGTGCGCTCGAACAGCGAGCTGCCGGCGATCCACTTACGCGGCTGCCGCTCGCCGAATACCACGCCGTCGAACGCGGCCGCGCCGGGCATCTGGATCGAGAGCGCCGCGCCGCCGCGCTGGTCGCGGTTCGGAAGAAGAAGCCACGCCTCCAACGTCTTGGCGCGCAGATCGCGCCGCAGCGGCTGCGTCTCGACGAAGGCGGCCTTGCCGTTCAGGCGCAGACCGTCCGCCGTCAGCTCCGCGCCGCCGCGCAGCGTGCCGTCCATGCCGCCGATAGTGTCTCGCGCCGAGCCGACGAAGGACCAGCGCGCGAGCGGCAGCGGCACGTCCGGCACGTCCCACAGCTCCTCCCTCGTGCGCGCGCCCGCCTCGATGACGCGGATCTCCTCGGTCGCACTGTCCGCGGCGGCGCGGGCTCGATCCCGCTCTGCCTGGCGCGCCCGCTGCTCGGCTGTCGGCGGCATCGGCCGGTCGCCCCCGTGGACGCCGTCGAATACCGCCTTGAGCCGATAGTAGTCGCGCTGGAGGATGGGATCGAACTTGTGATCGTGGCAGCGGGCGCAGTTGACGGTGAGGCCCAGGAACGTCTGGCCGACGGCGGCGAGCATGTCCTCCAGCTCCTCCTCGCGCACCATCGCCCGGAGCGAGGCGCTTACGGAGCTGTTGCCCGCCTCGTCGTACGGCCCGGCAACCAGAAACCCTGTAGCCGCGATGGTCTCCGCGGTGGCGCCGGGCAGCACGTCGCCGGCGATCTGCTCGCGGACGAACCGGTCGTACGGCTTATCGGCGTTGAGGCTGTCGATGACGTAGTCGCGATACGGCCAGGCGTGGTCCCTTATCGCGTCGCGCTCGAAGCCCTGGCTCTCGGAGAAGCGCGCCACGTCCAGCCAGTGTCGGCCCCACCGCTCGCCGTAGCGCGGATCGGCCAGCACGCGGTCGACCAGACGGGGATAGGCGTCCGGCGCGCGGTCGGCGACGAAGGCGCGGATTTCCTCCGGCGCTGGCTGTGCGCCGAGCATATCGTAGTAGACCCGACGGATGAGCTTGGCGCGATCGGCCGGCGGCGCGGGATGGAGGCCGCGCCGCTCGAGATTCGCAAGCACGAAGGCGTCGATGGGATTCGCGACCCACTTCCGATCGTGGACCAGCGGGACCGCCGGGCGCGCTAGCGGGCGGAGCGACCACCAGTCCGCGCCGGCGCGCGCGGCCGGCGGCGCGGCACGTGGCGGCTCTGCGCTCCAGGCTGCGCCGGACGCGATCCAGCCGCGGACCGATTCGACCTCGGTGGCGGACAGCGGCATTCCGGGCGGCATCTGGCGCGTCGAGATTTTCTGGAACAGCAGGCTCGCCTCTGGGTCGCCGGGCTTGATCGGCGCGCCGTGCGCGCCGCCGCGCCGCGCGGCGGCCTCGCCGATCAGGTCCAGGCCGCCGCTCCGCTGGTTCGGATTGTGGCAGGGAGCGCACTTCGCGCGCAGCAGGGGCCCGACGGTCGATTGGAACGCTTCTGCGTTCGTTGGCGCCGGCGTCTGGCAGACCGCTTCCGCCGCCAACAGCGCCGCCGAGATCACGAGACCGCACATTATGGGTGGGTTTCCGGTGCCGCATCGCATGCCAGCCATGTTGCGTGTGCCGACGCGTTTTTCCTGCGCTTCGCCGAGAAATGCGCGCCGGCACGGAGCGCCCTGCACGCTCTTCGCAGGCTTGCCACGAGCATCGGCCCGCGATATCCCGAACGTATGACGATTGAATAGTCGCGGACCTTCGGAGCAGGTCCGTTGACACGCCGCGCCATCTGCTGTAGACTTCAGACGGGTTTCTAGCGTTCGATCTGGAGGTGAGCGGTGCGATTTCATGGCGTGATGGCGATGGTGCTCGTCCACGACATCGACCGGGCGACGCGGTTTTACCGCGACGTGCTGGGTTTCACGATACAGGAGGAGTCGGAGGACTGGGTGATGTTCAACGAGGGGGTCGGGCTGCAGGTCTCGCCGGAGCCGCTGCCGGAGCACTCCGCGAGCATAAACGCCGTCCAGGTCGCGCTGAGCGTCGAAAACGTCCACGAGAGCTACGATGAGCTGATCAAGCGCGGCATCCCCTTCTACCTCCCGCCCATGGAGTCGGGCGGCATGCTCTTCGCGACCTTCCGCGACACCGAAGGCAACCTGATCCAACTCGTCGAGATGCAGTAGCGCACGGCCGACATCCTTCGTTGGATAGAGTGGCGTAACGGCGGGTGCGCGAGATCGTATACAAAAATAGACGAGAAATTGCTTGCAATCCGAGACCAGATGAGGGATACTATTAGTACGTTATAGTACTAACGCGTGGACATGGAGAAGATGTGCGCCTCCCAAGGAGGGCGTTATAGTGAAACCGAACACACCGATCTTGATGCTGTCGCTGATGATTCCCGTCGTCCCGGGCGTCAGCGCGGAGCAGATAATGAACGTGATTGGCGGCCAGGTATACGAGGCGATACAGCAGCTCGAAGCCCACCAGAGGGCCGAGGCGGCTGCCGAACCGGCGGATTTGGGCGACCCGGAGGCCATTCCGCAGGAGGAGTTCAACGCTTCCGTGCCTCGCGAGACATTCGAAGCGTACACCGACGATACGAAGGAGGACCTGCTGGCGAGGCTTGGCTACGCGGCCGAGGCTTGACGGGTCTGCGAGGCTTAACGGGACCGCATTGAGCGGCCTGGCGATCCACTGGATCGCCAGGCCGTTTTTTGCGTCCGCGGACCGGGGCGAATTCTCGCGTCTCCGCGAGTGCACACTGGCCTGCCTAGTCCAGGTGGAGGACCGCCTTGCCGGGGAACCGGCGATCGCGGAGCTGCTGCGCAATCGCGGCGACCTGCGACCAGGGCGCCTCGACGCTGATGTGGGGCGCCAGCTTGCCGTCGGCAACGAGTCCCGCGAGCAGCGCGAGACCGATGCTGGCCGGCTCGATGCGCTCCAGCTCGTCGAACAGGATGAGCCCGTAGAGGCGCGCGCGGCCGGTGAGGAAGAACGCCGCCGCGTTGAAAGTGACCTCCGCGTCTGCCGAGACGCCCAGATTTACGCAGACGCCGCCCTCCGCAAGCATGGTGAGCGCGGCAGCCAGCACGGGACCGCCAACGGAATCGACGATGAGATCGAACGGCGCGAACGGCTTGCCCGCTTCCGCCAGGTCTTCACCTATCGCGACCGAATCCGCTCCCCACTCCCGGACGAGCGCTTCCTGCTCCGCGCGGCGAACGTGCGCCACGACGCGGGCGCCGGAGAGGCGCGCGAGCTGGATGGCGTAGTCGCCCACGCCGCCGGTTGCGCCGGTGATCAGTACGCTGCGGCCCACGAGCAGCCCGCCCTGCCGCAGCGCGTGAAGCGCCGTCAGGCCGGCTACGGGCAGGGTCGCCGCCTGCGCAAAGCCTACAGCGTCCGGCAGAACGGCCACCGCTTCGGCGGGCGCCAGGACGCGCTCGGACCACGCGCCGTTCGCTACCATGCCAACGACGCGGTCACCTACTTTCGGACCGCCGGCCGCGGCCGGCCGCTCGACGACGCCGGCGAAGTCCCATCCAATCTGCCAGCCGTCCTCGGCGTACGAGAACGCCTTGCTGACCTCCCCGCGGTTGAGCGAGACCGCCTTAACGGCGACGACCATCTCATCGTGATGCGGCTCGCGCAGCTCGGTGTCGCGCCGGACGAGCCGCTCGGCGCGTGCCGTGTTCACGATTACGGATCGGTTCCTCATTGCCTCTCTCCGCAAACATGCTGCACCGATCGGCGCGGCCTGCAGCAGGGCGCGTCAGGCGATGATCTCGGCGATCGGCTTGCCGAGGCCGTCCCGCGTAACGTAGAACGGACGCCGTTCGATCTCGTAGCTCAGACGCGGCGAGATCCCTGCAGCCTGGTAGATCGTGGCGTGGAGATTCTCGATCGGCACTGGCTTCTCCAGCGTCTTGCATGGTCGCTCGTCCGCGGTCTTCCCGTAGAGCGCGCCCTTCTTCACTCCGCCGCCGAAAAGCAGTACGGAGCCCGCGTCGGTAAAGTGCCGATGCATTCCGTAGTGCTTGAGTTCGGTCATGGTGTCCGGCACCTGGACCTGGTCCGGCACCTTGTTGTCCGGTTTGCCCTCCGTCATCATGTCACGGCTGAACTCGCTCGCGACAACGATCAGCGTGCGGTCGAGAAGGCCCCGGTTCTCCAGATCCAGTACGAGCTGCGCGATCGGCGCGTCGATCAGACGCTTCATATCGACGAGCCGCGTGTGGCCGTTATCGTGCGTGTCCCATCCGAAGAACGGAACGTACTCCGTCGTCACCTCGATGAATCGCGCACCCGCTTCCGTTAGTCTGCGCGCGAGCAGACAGCCCAGCCCGAACCGGCCCGTGTTGTACCGATCGTACGACTCCTTGGGCTCCAGCGTCAGGTCGAACGCCTTCGCCGCCGGACTGCTCAGCAGCCGGTGCGCATTGTCCAGCGACCGCAGCAGGCTCTCCTTCTGGTAGTCGCTGCCGTAACGATTGATCGGGCTGTTCGCCGCCAGCGTCTTAAGGAGCCGGTCACGGCTTTCGAAACGCGAGGGCGACATACCCATCGGTGGGCGAACGGCCTCGACAGCCTGGTCCGGATATGGCAGGTTAAAGGGGCCGAACTCGCTGCCGAGGAAGCCCGCGCTGTGGAACGACTTGAGCTCCTCGCCCTCGCCCACGTCGAACCGCTGGCCGATGTTGATGAACGCGGGCACAGCCGGATTCTTCGGGCCGAGCGTCCGCGCGATCACCGCGCCGATGTGCGGGGCGGCGACGGTCTGCGGCGGCGCATAGCCGGTGTGCCACTGGTACTGGTGGCGCGTGTGGAGGATCGCGCCCAGGTCGCCTGCCTGATAGGTCCGGATGAGGGTACCGCGATCCATCACGCCGGCGATTCTCTCCAACCCCTGCGAGAACTTGATCGAATCGACCGCCGTATCGATCTGCGGAAAGGTGCTGAGGACGGCGCTCGACGCGAGTCCCGCCTTATACTCGGTGAAGCGCTTCGGGTCGAAGGTCTCCGTGTGCGCCATTCCGCCGCCCATGAACAGCACGATCACCGTGTCCGCGGTGGCTTTCGCCTTCGCGGCCTGGTGAGCT
>Ga0070735_10004029_pt1 | contig 12546 bp, 12 predicted proteins | sample Coa_R1_FD_66443 | JGI IMG/M metagenome (GOLD analysis project Ga0070735, IMG submission 66443) | Surface soil microbial communities from Centralia Pennsylvania, which are recovering from an underground coalmine fire - Coalmine... | ecosystem: Environmental > Terrestrial > Soil > Unclassified ...
CGTTTCGCAAGCCGATTTTCCTATTGCACAAGATGGACAAGATAGGCGAAACGGATTGACTTGCACCCCAGAGCAGATAGCCCCAATCATGAATTTTCAGCGCTTGTGGATTCGGTTTACAACAACGGCAGTTCTGATCGGCATCGCGGCCGCCGCACGAGCGGATGAGGGCTCGAAAGGTTCCGACGAGCCGTCCGCCAAGCCCGAAAGCGTAGCGTCCCCCAGCGATCCCTTGGCTGCTCAGGTCGAGCAGGCGATACAGGCCACGAGCCTGCGTCGCCTGACGGCCGGCGTGCACACGCCCTGGCAGGTCGTGCATGGGATTCTCGCCCAGCGCTGGGAACTCAGTCTACTTAAGAAAGAACACCCTGGCGAAGAGCTAAACGCCATCGAATGGATCACGAGCGGTGTGACGTTCGACGGCGAGCCTCTGTGGGAAGCGACGCCCTATGGGGGAAGGGGGCATCCATTCACGCGGCCTTATGCGTTCGAAGGGCATCCCACCCAGTTCATGGGCTACATGACGATGGCCAATATTCCGTTGGAATATGAGGTCAAGACGCCGACCAAGGTGATCACGATCGGCGACATCATCAAAGATGCCAAGATGCAGATTCACCAGGGAGTCGAAATCACCTGGACGCTTTGGGCCCTCGCGCACTATGAAGAGCCCGACGCGCAGTGGTTCAACGCGGCCGGCGAACCCTGGAGCATCGAGCGACTCGTGCGGATGCAAATCGACGAGCCGGTCACGACGGGGGCGTGCGGCGGCTGTCACGGATTATTCGCTCTGGCCTACGCCCGCAACATGTACATCTCGACGGGGAAGCCTCTCCGCGGCGTGTGGTTTGAAGCCGATCAGAAAATCAAGCGGTACATCCTCGAAGCGCAGATTCTGCAGAATGCCGACGGCTCGTTCTCGGCGAACCATTTCAACGGCCCGGGATACAGCGAAGATTTCGCCACGCGAATCGCCACCTCGGGGCATCAACTGGAATGGCTGATGATCGCCCTGCCGCAGAGCAAACTGAAGGAAGAATGGGTGCGTAAGGGAGTCGCCAATATCGCCAGGGACCTGATGAAGCATCGGTACGACCCGTCGGACTGCGGCCCGTTGTTCCACGGGATGCACGCCCTGGTCGTGTATCGTCAGCGGACGGTTCCCGGACACTTGATTCCGAAATTCAATTCGCACGTCAAACTCGCCGAGCGGGGAAAGAAAAAGCTCGTCCCCGAAAGAAGCGCGAAATCGGTCTCGGACGACAAGCCGGCGCCGTCCAAAATTTCGCGTGGAGATTCGCAAAAGGTCATTCCGGCCGGCCAGCAGCTCAAAGCGCGTGGGGCCGAGAACGGCGCCTCGTCGTCGGAACTGGACCCCGCGAAGAAGTAGCCGAGGATGTGAGAATCGCCAAGCAAGGGAATGCTATGAAAAGCGATAAAAGGGACCTGGCCGTGCTGGGAGGCACGCGGGCCTTTGAACAGTCTCTGCACGTGGGGCGGCCCAATCTGGGAGACCGCAGTCGGCTGCTGGAGCGGATCGGAGAAGCCCTCGATCGCAATTGGCTCACCAATCAGGGTCCGCTGGTGAGCCAGTTCGAGGCGCGCGTGGCCGATTACGTGGGCGCAAAGCACTGCGTCGCCGTGTGCAATGCGACGGTGGCGCTCGAAATCACGATTCGCGCCCTGGAGCTGGCCGGAGAAGTCATCGTTCCGGCGTATACTTTCGTCGCCACGGCGCACGCCTTGCAGTGGCAAGAGATCACCCCCGTCTTCTGCGACATCGACCCGCACACGCACACGCTCGATGCCGGCTGGGTCGAACGCATGATCACCCCCCGCACCACCGGGATCATCGGCGTGCACTTGTGGGGCCGGCCGTGCAATATCGAGGCGCTCGAAACGATTGCCCGCACGCACGAACTGCGGCTTTTGTTCGACGCAGCCCATGCTTTCGGCGCATCGTACAAGGGGCGAATGGTGGGCGGCTTCGGAACGGCCGAGGTGTTCAGCTTTCACGCCACGAAGTTCGTCAACTGCGGCGAAGGAGGAGCCGTCGTCACCAATGACGACCGCCTGGCCCAGAAAATTCGCCTGATGAGAAATTTCGGATTCGCCGGACTCGACCGTGTGATTTACATCGGCACCAACGGCAAGATGAGCGAGCTTTCGGCGGCGATGGGGCTGACGTCGATCGAGAGCATCGACGCTTTTGTCGCCGCCAACCGCCGCAATCACCACGCCTACCGCACCGAGCTCGCCACGATTCCAGGAATGTCGCTGGTCCCTTATGACGCGAGCGAGCGCTGCAATTACCAGTATGCCGTGGTCGAGGTCGATCCCTACCTGACGCGGCTCACGCGCGACGAATTGATCGAGGTGCTGGTGGCCGAAAACGTCTTGGCGCGGCGGTACTTCTATCCCGGTTGTCACCGCATGGAACCGTACGCCTCCCTGTTCCCGCATGCCCATCTCGTGCTGCTGTCCACCGAGGCGGTCGCCGAACGGGTGATGCTGTTGCCGACGGGGACGGCCGTCGGCGTCGATGAGATTGTTCGCATCTGCCAGATCCTGCGTTTGGCTGTGACCTGTGCGGGCGACGTGCATCGGGCCCTGGAAGCCCGCCGCCAGGCGCCCGCCCCCGTCATCGCCGGCGACGAGCGAAAAGTGGCGTAAAGAAAGGGATTCGTAGCTGAACTCGCCAGAGTTCAGATAGTTTCGAGGAACGGAGAACCTGCCGAATGCAGAGCACTGAAAGGACTCTCAAGCTGGGTTTGCAGCTTCACGAGGCGCGGCGTTTCGACGAAGCGCGGCAATGCTATCGAAAGGTGCTGCGCGTCGACCCCGAGCATGCCGACGCCAATCATCTTCTTGGTCTCTTGGCCTATCAAAAAGGTGAGCACGACGTCGCCATCTCCCAGATCCAAAAGGCCTTGGCGAAACGACCTGCCAGCGCTCAGTATCTCAATAGCATCGGCGCGGCGTATCGCGCGGCCGGACGCCCTGCGCAGGCGCAAGCCGTCTTCGAGCGAGCGATCGAAATTCAATCGAACTACGCCGAGCCGTGCAACAACCTGGGGACCGTTCTATTCGAACAAGGGCGATTTGCGGAAGCCGAAAAATGGTTCCACAAGGCCCTGGCGCTCAATTCAAAATTCGTCGATGCCTACGTGAACCTCGGCGGTTTGCAGCACGCGCTGCACCACTTTGACGCGGCCGAAAAATCGCTGCGTGCCGCGCTGGCGCTGGCGCCGCATCATCCCCTGGCCTGGAACAACCTGGGAAACGTCTATAAAAGCCGCGAGCGCATGCAAGAAGCCATTGATTGCTACACCAAGGCGCTTCAGTCTGACGCGAATTACGCGGCGTGCTGGGGCAACCTGGCGCTGTCGCTGCAAGCTCAAGGCGATTGGCATCGCGCGGTGGAGGCATTCGACCGCTCGTACGCGCTCAAGCCGGCCGCGGGCCTGCTCGTCAAGCGGGCACTGGCGCTGCCTGTGATCGCCGAATCGACGGCGCAGCTCGACGAAGCGCGGCGGCGGTTCGACGTCGAAGTCGATCGCATTCTCAATTCAGATTTGAAGGTGGATGATCCGCATCGCGAAGCCGGCGTTTGCGTCTTTCATCTGGCTTATCACGGAATCAATGATCGCGACCGCTACTGCCGCGTGGCTCAAATGTTTCGGCACATCTCGCCGCGGCTCGACTATACGGCGCCGCACTGCCAAACCGAGCCGAGCCAGACGGGCGGCCGCAAGCGCGTGGCGTTCATCTCGCAGTTCTTTCACAACCACTCGATCAGCCGGCATTTTGCCGGGTTGATTCGCCATTTGCCGCGCGAGCGCTGTCGCGTCTTGCTCTTGCGTTTTCCCGGATCGGGAGATGACACGGCCCGCACGCTCGCCGAGTCGGCCGATGAAGCGATCACGCTGAGCCCCGACCTATTCAAAGCCCGCGAACAAATCGCCGACTTGAAGCTCGACCTTCTGTACTACACCGACATCGGCATGGACCCGCTGACTTATTTTCTCGCATTCGCGCGGCTGGCCCGGGTGCAATGCGTTTCGGCGGGACATCCTGTCACGACAGGCATCCCCACGCTGGACTATTTCATTTCCTGCGAGGCGGTCGAGCCGGCCGACGCCCAACAGCACTACAGCGAGCGGCTGGTGCGGATGCGAAGCATTCCCAACTACTTCGACCGCCCGCATCTTTCGGGACCAGTGCCCGCTCGCCGCGACTTTGGACTAAGCGACGATTGGCACGTCTACATGTGCGCCCAAAACCTGTGCAAGCTGCACCCCGACTTCGATCTGGTCATGGGCCAGATTCTGCGGCGCGATCCGCAAGGGCGGGTGATTTTGTTCCACGGCGCCGAACCGGCCTGGAGCGAGCGGCTCGCCGAGCGATTGCGGCGCTCGATTCCCGATGTCGCCGAGCGCGTGGGATTTCTGCCCCACCAGTGCAACGACCGCTTTCTGCATTTATTGACTCTGGCAGATGCCGTGCTCGATTCGACGCACTTCAACGGCGGCACGACGAGCGCCCAGGCGCTGGGCGTCGGGGCGCCGATCGTCACCTGGCCGGGAGAATTCATGCGGGCGCGGCAATGCTATTGCAATTATCACCACATGGGGATGTTCGACTGCGTCGCCCGCAATGCCGACGATTACGCGCAGATCGTCGTGCGATTGGGAACCGATCCCGCCTACCGCGCCGCCTTGCGGTCGAAGATTCTCTCCCGCAATTCGGTTCTGTTCAATAACCCCGCTTATGCGCACGAGCTCGAGGCATTCTTCGCCCAGGCGCTCGATCGGCCGCATGCCACCGCGTAGAGTTCCAACTCCGCAGCTGAACTCGTGAGAGTTCAGTCGTGCATTCCGAATGTAGCTGAACTCCCCAGAGTTCAGGGACGCGTTCTGAATTCTCATGAATTCAGCTACATTCTTGATACTTGGCGCGGTGGAGTCCGCCTTCAGTCGATGAAGCGGAACTTGAGATCACGATCGGCCGTACACTTATTTTTGTCGGTTTTTGCCAGGACGTTGTAGTGCAGCGGAAATAAGTCGCGACCGGGCGTTTCCAGGATGTCGATCTCGATGATCTCGAAGTCGCGCAGCAGCACCTTGAACCCGTGTTCGGTAAAGCGCCAACAGTCGGGAATGGGGCCGTGAATGCGCCAGTTCAGGGGCGCTGAAACCAGCAGGTGGCCCCCGTGCTTGAGAATGCGGCGCATCTCCCGCACGGCTCCGAAGGGGTCGAGCGTGTGCTCGAGGACCTCCATGCACACGACGCAATCGTAGGTGCTCTCGGCGATCGAGTCGTTGCGCTTCGTGATGTCGCCGACGTGCGTGGGCTTATACGTATCGACGATGTCAAAGGTTTCATGGGCAAAGCTCGCGAACGATCGCCGCACGTCGCTGCGGTCTTGCGGGCCGATCTCCAACAGTCGCCCCGATTGCGTCGACAACGCATCCCCGATTCTTTGAATGAAGCGGGTGATGTGGTCTCGAGCCAGCGGCATCAAGTCCTGATCGAGCTGAGATACAACGGCCATGTCAGCGATCCTTATTCTGTCATTATGTTGCGGCCATTGATGTCGCATGTTTCGCAAAAAGCGGGAAGACCAATTCGAGAGAAACCAGCGCAACGGGGTGCACGACGCCAGTTGTGGCCGGTCTCTCCGCCGCTGTGGCCGGTCTCCGACCGAGCCACACGCCGCCCGACCGCAGGTCTCCCGAACGTCGCTAAAGCCGCAATCGGCAACCACCCGGGCGTCATCACGTTCGGGAGACCTTCGGTCGCGCCCACGGCGGGGTCAGGAGACCCGCGCCGAACAATGCGCCCGCGGCGGGGTCAGGAGACCGCGCCGAACAATGAGCGGGGTCGGGGAGACCCACGCCGAACAAGGAGACCAATTTGCAATTTGCATTTTTCAATGGCCAATTTGCAATTTCCCTATTCGTCGGTCCGAGTGCCATCCAGTTCCACCGCTCAAAATTCCACTTGCCGCAAAACCGACGTTGTGGTATCGACTCCGCCCGGCCAGCGCCCGGATTCAGCGCGCGGCACGATGGCGAGGGGGCGGGCGAGATGTCAGGAATGGCGGCATGACGACAGCTTCGGCCGAGACGGCTTCCAGCAGCGCGCGCCTGCAAGGACCGATTGCCAAACTGGCCCGGCTGAAAACTCAATGCACCGGCGCGGTCTTCGACAAGCACGTCTTTGCGGAAGTCGGACTATTCGTCGTGACCGGCGCCTTTCGGCCGAGCACGATCGAGCCCTGGCTGCGCGCCTGGTCGGCCTTCGCCCAATCGTCCTTGAGCGCTCGCCGTGTGAACGCATTCAATCCCGTGGCACTGAACGAAGAGCCGCCGGACGAGCTTAAAGCAATTTGCCGCAATAAGACGTTGCTCGACATTGCCGAACAGATTTTTGGCCCCAATATCGCGCTCTACAATTTTCGACTGGTCGTCAAGGATCAATATTCGCGCGGCCCCGTCTTTCGGCACCAGGATATCCCGTATCACACCGGGCACATGAATCGCGCCTCGTTTTTCGTTCCCCTGTCGAAAGCGAACCGGCAGAACGGGGGCATGACCTACTTTCCTGGAACGCATAAATTCGGGTACCTGGGTGATGCCGGCGAGCTGCTGGATGACATCCTGCCGGGCGAGTGGCCGAGCCTTACGCCCGACCTCGTTCCCGGCGACCTGGCAATCATGGATTCGGCATTATGGCATGAGTCGGGATCCTTCATCGAAGGCGAAGACCGAGTGCTCGTCGACATCCATTTGCAACCCGCCTCGGATCCGAGCAGCGAAGAAGTCCTGCGGGGAGAATTCTGCGGCGAATATCGAATTCCGCCCGCGCTCCGCGGAAAGGTGTTCAAGCGAAGCCGAGTCACGCGCCTCGTCGAGCTGCAGGCCGAAGTCGACCGCTTGAAGAGCGAATGCCGTCCAAAGCCGGCCGCGGCGGAGAGATCATGAGCCCACTTTGCAGCGCACTGGCCCGGCTGCTCGAGGTCGAGTCCATCGAGCCGGGCGACAGCCTGCGCGGCTTCGAGAATTGGGACTCGCTCACGGTGCTTTCGCTGTGCGCGACGCTCGATCGCGACTATGGAATGAGCCTGTCGGCGCAAGAACTCAATGCCTTGACGACGGTGGCGGAGCTGGAACGACTGATCGCGGCCCACCAGAGGGGTTGACTCGCGTGCGCCATCCACTCGACATGCAAGGGCGACGCATTCTGGTCACGGGCGCGGCCTCGGGAATCGGCCGCGCGACGTGCCTGATGTTGAGTCGCGTGTCGGCGCGGCTTGTGGCGGTCGACGTTGATGGCGACGGCCTGGCGGAAACGAGCCGCCTTGTGGAGGGCGAAGGGCATGTCTCGCGCAGGCTCGACCTCTCGCACCTGGATGAAATCCCGCAAACCGTGCTGCGCGATGGCGAGGAAAACGGCCCCCTTTCCGGATTGGTTCATGCCGCCGGCATGCCCTGCATCGAACCGGTCCGCCAGCTCGCTCCCGACAAATATCGAGCCGCACTGTGCGTCAATGCCGAAGCGGCGCTGGCGCTGGCACGGGCCTTTCAGCGCAAGTCGGTCTGCGCCGCGGAGGGGGGCGCGATCGTATTCGTCTCGTCGGTGATGGCGCTGGTGGGCTCTCCCGGCTCGGCCGCCTATTCGATGTCGAAGGCGGCGCTGCATGGCTTGGCGAAATCGCTCGCGCTGGAGCTGGCCCCGCGCAAGATCCGCGTCAATTGCGTGGCGCCCGGTTTCGTCAACACGCCCATGTACGCGCGGCTGGCGGCTTATTGGGCCCCCGAAGAACGATCGCAGGTGGAGCAAAATCACCCCCTGGGTATCGGTTCGGCCGAAGACGTCGCGCACGCCATCTGCTTCCTGCTGTCGCCGGCCAGTCGCTGGATCACCGGCTCGATCCTACCCGTCGACGGAGGCTTTACAGCCCGCTGAAACGCGCCATTTGTCGCTCAATTCATTCATGCCATTGCCACGACCATACACGCTCATCACCGGCGCCTCGTCGGGAATCGGGCGGCAGACCGCCATCCAGCTTGCCGGATCGCGCCCCTTGATCCTGCACGGCAGAGATGCGGCCCGTCTTGATGCGACCCGCCGGGCGTGCCATCAACCCGAGACGCACCTGGTCTGGCCCTATGATCTAAAGCAGATCGACCAGCTCGAAAGCGCGCTGTCGGAATTCCTGCGGCGGCATGACGCGCCTGTCGGGGCCTGCGTGCATTGTGCGGGCGACGTGCAGGTCATGCCGCTGCGGCAGCTCGAACCCGGTTTGGCCCGCGACCTGATGAATGTGAATTTTCACGCCGCCGTCGAAATCTCCCGAGTTCTCGTCCTGCGGCGGATCAACGAGAAAAACCTGCGCCAATTGATCTTCGTCAGCAGCACCGCCAGCAATTTCGGGGCTCGCGGCTTTCAGATTTATTGTGCGAGCAAGTCGGCCTTGGATGGTTTCATGCGGGCGCTGGCCGTCGAGCTGGCGCCGCACGTGCGCGTCAACTCGGTGCACCCGGGAGCCGTCGAAACGCCGATGACCGAGCGCCTGTTGGGCGACGCGCCGACGCGCGACCGGTTGGCCGCCAGCTACCCGCTCGGTTTGGGAAGGCCCGCCGACGTGGCCGGCGCCATCGAGTTTCTGCTTTCGGATGGCGCGCAGTGGATCACCGGACAGGAACTGGTCGTCGATGGCGGACGATCGATCAATCACACCGCCTGAAGGGACGCCAGGGACGAACGCATGCCCGATCAAGACTTGATTATCGTGAGCGCCGGCCGGTTTGGGCGGGAGGTGTACACCTGGGCCGTGCAAGCCATCCAGCACGGCCTGCGCTGGCGAATCAAGGGATTTCTCGACGATCGGGCGCAAATCCTGGAGGCATACCAGTACACGGTCCCCATCATCGCGGCTCCCGAGCGATACACGCCGGAATCAAATGACATTTTCCTCTGCGCTCTGGGAGACCCGGCGGCCAAGCAGCGCTTCGCCGCGCTGATCGAGCGGCAAGGCGGCTCGTTCGCCACTCTGATGCATCCCACCGCTCTGGTGGGACAGAATGTCGAAATCGGAGAAGGCTCGATCATTTGCCCTTTCACGCAATTGTCGTGCGACATTCGTGTCGGCAAACACGTCATGTTCGGCACGCAGAGCAGTGCCGCGCACGATGTCGTGATCGGCGATTTCTGCCAGATCAGCGGAGGTTGCCAGATCAACGGCTGCGCGACGCTCGAGACGGGAGCATTTCTGGGAAGCCATGCCACGATTCTTCCCCAGGCGCGCGTCGGCGCCTGGTCGCACGTGGGCGCTCACAGCGTCGTTTTGAAGCGCGTCGAAGCCCATGACAAGGTCTTTGGCGTCCCGGCCATTTCAATCGGCGCCGGTGAACACGGACGAATCGTCGCCTGAAAATCGGCATCGCAATAAGCCACTGGGGAGCGAAGTTTGCAAACGAATGTCCTCGAGTATCTGGAACGCGGGGCGCTCGCGACCTGCCCCGATGCGATCGCCGCGGAGCTGGGCGACTCGACGTGCGCTTTCCGCGATCTGGCGGCACAGGCCATGCGCTGCGCCGCGGCGCTGTGCGAAAAAGTCACCGTCACCGGGCGGCCGGTCGCCGTCTACCTGCGCAGGCACTGGCAGGTCATGGCGGCCGACCTCGGTATCGTTTACTGCGGCAACTGTTACAGCAATCTCGACGCTTCGTCGCCGCCGCGGCGGACTCAGGCGATTCTCAAAAACCTTCAGCCGGAGGCGATTATCACATCCGCCGACTTGCGGCCGCAGCTTGTCGAGCTGGGGGTCCCCGTTGAGCGGCTTTTGACGCTGGAAGAGATTGCGTCCGGCACGGCCAACTCGGAAAGAGCGTCCGGCGAGATCGCTCGGCGCCGGCGCGCCGCGCTCGATACCGATCCGGTGTGCATCATCAACACGTCGGGTTCGACCGGCGTCCCCAAGAGCGTCGTGATGAATCACCGCAATGTGATCGACTTCATCGACTGGACGCTGGAAACGTTTCCATTCGCTTGCGGCGATGTGTTCGGAAGTCTCTCGCCGTTCCATTTCGACATCTACACGCTGGAATTGTTTGTGGCGCTGGCCAAGGGGGCCACGCTTTCGATCATCCCGGAAGACCTGGCCGCGTTTCCCGCCAAATTGATGGACCATCTCGCGCGGCGGCGAGTGAGCTTTATTTTCTGGGTCCCCTCGATCATGGTGCACGTCGCGAACCTGGGGCTGCTCGATAAGTTCGACGTGTCAAATCTCAAGCGAGTGTTCTTCGCCGGTGAAGTCTTCCCGACCAGGCAGTTCAATCTCTGGCGCAAGCGTTTGCCCCAGACCCAATTCGTGAATCTGTATGGCCCCATCGAGATCACCGTCGATTGCACCTGCTACATCGTCGATCGCGAGTTCGCCGATGACGAACCCTTGCCGATCGGCGTTCCCTGCCGCAATACCGAGATTCTCATTCTGAACGACTGCAACCAGCCGGCCGGCGCGGGCGAGGTGGGCGAACTTTGCGTCCGCGGCAGCTCGCTGGCGATGGGCTACTGGAACGACCCCGAGCGAACGGCCGCGGCGTTCGTGCAAAACCCCTTGAACACGAGCTATCCCGAGCGCGTCTACAGAACCGGCGATCTGGCGTTTCGGAACGAGCGCGGCGAGATCATGTTCGCCGGCCGGAAGGACTATCAGATCAAGCACATGGGATACCGGATCGAATTGGGCGAGATCGAAGCGGCCGTCGGGAGCATCCATGACATTTCGGCCGGATGTGTCCTCTACAACGCCGACTCCAAGGAGATCACGCTGTTCTACACGTCGGCGTCTTCACTGACGCCGGGGCAGATTCGCAAGCGCATGGCCGGCGCGCTGCCGGCGTACATGCTGCCGAAGGTCTTTCACCGCCTCGATGCGATGCCGCTGAATCCGAACGGAAAAATCGACCGGCATCATTTGAACCAGCGGCTTGTGCGGCGCGCCGATCGACCTCTTTCATAGATCAATTGAGATTGCTGCCAATGTCATGCAACTATCAGCAAATCGTCGTCATCGGTTCGGGGCGGGTCGCCTCGCGAGCGCTGCAAGCAGTGGTCTGCGCCTCAAGACCGACCGCCGTCGTCGCCGTCGAGCCTGAGGCGCCGCTCACGGAGGCATTCTCTGCGACGTGCCGAACGCACTCAATCGCTTATTCTCGCCTGCCGGGCCGCAATGCGCTCATTCAATTCTTCGATCTGCGTTCCGCCAACACACTCATCATCAGCGCGCACAATGTATTTCTCTTTCCGGCCGCGATGGTCGCCGATGGTCGGTTCACGATCGTCAATTTCCACAACTCGCTGCTGCCTCGGCATCGCGGGAGGAACGCTCCCAGTTGGACGATCTTCGAGCAAGATGCCTGGGCCGGCATCACTTGGCACCGCGTGACCGCGGAAGTCGATGCAGGCGACGTCCTCTGTCAGCGCCGCATAAGACCGGATTGGAACGAGACGGCCCTGACGCTCACTCAAATATGTGTCGATTTGGGAATCGGCGCCCTCGTTGACATGCTGCCGCCATTGTTGTCGGGTTCCATGCGGTCGTACCCGCAAGACGCCGCCATCGAACCCTCGTTTCACCGAGCGCGCGACATTCCGAACCAGGGCATCCTCGATGCCAACTGGCCGCTCGGCAAGGCGTGGGCCTTCTTGCGCGCCGTCGATTTCGGAAAATTGCCGGTCTTTCCTCCTCCGCGAGTCAAGGTCGATGGCCGCGAGTATCTGGTCACTGGCTATCGCCTCGCCGCCGACGGTCGCTCGCCGCGCGATTCGATTCCGGTCGAAGGGCGCGAGTTACATTTTCAAGAGAGAGGCCGGACGCTCACAGTCGCCCTGGCGCCTGCCGGCCAGGCGCCCATGACACCCCTAAATGTCCCCGCAATCGAGCCCGCCGCATGATCCAGAGTCTCAATAGCCTGCTTACAGAAATCCGTCCGGAAGCCGAATTCGACAAGTCTCAAGATTTCTTCAGCGACGGATTTCTGGACTCATTCGATCTGATCACCTTCGTCGCCGCGCTCGATCGCAAATATGCTATCTCGATCGAAGGAACGGACATTCTGCCCGAGCACTTTTGCAATTTCGACGCCATCCGCTCTCTGTTGCAGAAATACGGCGTGGCCGAATGAATTTCGTCTTTTCACGCAAGCGCATTGCCGGCATTCTGGCGGTGCTTCCCGCGAACGAGCGCCGCTTCATCGACGATATGAAGCAGTTCGATTTCCCCGAAGCGCGGTCGCTCAAGCTCATGCAAGTCATGGGATATGACCGCCACCGGGTAGTCAACGATGGCGTGTGCGTCTCGGACCTGGCCGTCGCGGGAATGGAGCACCTGTTCGCCCGCGAGCTGGTCGATCGCCAGTCGCTCGATGCGCTGATCGTCGTCACGCAAAGTCCCGACCACTTCATGCCCGCCACCAGCAACATCATTCAGGGGCGGCTGCGGATGAAGCGCGACATGCTGTGCCTCGACATCCC
>Ga0070735_10004030_pt1 | contig 12541 bp, 8 predicted proteins | sample Coa_R1_FD_66443 | JGI IMG/M metagenome (GOLD analysis project Ga0070735, IMG submission 66443) | Surface soil microbial communities from Centralia Pennsylvania, which are recovering from an underground coalmine fire - Coalmine... | ecosystem: Environmental > Terrestrial > Soil > Unclassified ...
GGCTGGCCAACAGAGCTGTCACAACGGCTGGGTTATACCGTGACAAACGGCGAGCCGTACTGGGTCGCCGGCTGCAACACGCTGCAGGATGCTCAGAACGGCGTCTGCGTGTTTCCTGGAGGCGTCATTCCCCAGAGTGCCTGGTCGCCAGCGGCGGTTGGAATCCTGCCTTACATTCCCGGGCCGAATACCAGCTCGGGTACGTACACGAGCAACAGCCAAAAGAATACTGTTACCGACAATAAAATTGGGGAGCGTGTCGACTTCGCCAATCGCAAGACTGGCAACTGGTCGTTCTACTACCACTTTGACGATTCGACGGTATTGAGCGCGCTGCCCAGCGGCGGTGCAAGCGTTCCGGGCTTTCCTGCGCAGACGCCGACTCGTGCGCAAGAGTTCGTCATCAGCAACACCAAAACTCTCGGCCCTACCGCGGTTAACGAAGCTCGGGCCACCTTCTTCCGCACCTCTACTCACCTGGCTAACCCGAAGGGCGGTCAGGCCTCGCTTTCCTCTCTCGGATTCGTGACCGGCGCTGGCAGCCTCGGAATTGTTCCCGATGCCTATCCCGGATTTCCCGAATATGTGCCTCAGGTGTATTTCAACAATTTTTCTATCGGTGCTCCATCTCTGATCACGTTCCAGCCCGATAACACCTACACGGTATCAGATGGACTTTCCAAAGTAGTGGGCAAGCATACGCTCAAGTTCGGCGGAGAATTCCGATATCTGCAGGTCAATGAACGCAACTTAGCCAGCCAGGACGGAGCTTTTACCTTTGATGGCAGTGTGACCGGCGTTGATTTTGCCGACTACTTAATTGGAGCGCCAAAGAACCAAGGCGGCTATCAGCAGGCTGCATTACAGCTCTTGGACTCCCGCACGCGCTACGGGGCGGCCTACGCGCAAGATTCATGGAAGGCAACCCCCGACCTTACCGTGAACTTCGGGCTGCGCTGGGAAGTCAGCATGCCCTGGTACGACACCCAAGGCAAGATCCAGACTTGGGTGAAGGGAGAGCAGTCCGTAGTCTTTCCGAATTCTCCCACTGGGCTCGTATACCCGGGCGATCCAGGCATTCCAAAAACTCTAGCGCCCACGAGGTACAACAACTTTGGGCCGCGCCTCGGCATTGCTTACTCTCCCAGCTTTAGTGACGGAATCTTGGGCAAGGTGTTTGGTGGACCCGGCAAGTCCAGTATTCGTGCTTCGTATGGCTTGTATTACACGTCGGTTGAAGACCTCAACCTCTTCTATGAGGTGGCCGATGCTCCGTTTGGCTTGTACTGGAGCAATCCGACTCCCGTTGAATTTACAGAGCCTTTCCGAAATCGACTGGACGGAGGCACCGACGGCGAAGGGCAGCGCTTCCCGTTCACCATCCCAATTCCGGGGAGCCCGGCAAATAAGACTCTCAGTTTCGCAGTTTACGAACCGATGTCATATTTCCCCGGATATGACATCCATAACAAGCTGCCGTATGCCGAGCACTTCAACTTATCAATACAGCGTGAGTTGTCCAAATCGACGGTGTTGACGCTATCCTACGTTGGCACAGCGGGTCACCGGCTCATATCGCAGTCCGAGGCAAACCCCGGTGATGCCAATTTGTGTAAGCAACTCACGGCTCAAGGGTATTTCGACCAGTCAGCCAATTCCCCCGGGTGCGGGCCGAATGCCGAGCAGGACGTTTTCACTCTGACGCCGAACGTTCAGTGCGCGGGACCGCCTTGCATCTACGGCACCAGGGACACTCTTCTGAATCCGAATTACTGTCCCGCAGCCCAGACCCTGTGTTTCGGTTATGGCAACACCTTTACCAAGCTGGTTGCGAATTCGATCTACAACGCTGCCGAGGTGACCGTCGAGAGAAAAGCCGGCGATGTAACCTTCCTGGCGGCTTACACACTAGCCAAGGCCCTGGACGATGCATCGGGGTTCAATGATCTCGTCAACTTCTCCAACCCAAAGTTAAGCCGTGGGCTGTCATCGACCGATATTCACCACAATTTCGTGGTCAGCTACATTTGGGAAATGCCTTTGAGTCGAGCCTTCCACGGGCCCTCGTGGCTGACGAAAGGATGGCAACTGCAAGGCATCACCCGGTTCGCGACCGGATTTCCAATCCAGATGAATCAAAGCGTCGGTGACTCTTCCCTTGCGGGCAGTCCGTCCACCGATATGCCGAATCAGGTCGGTCCGGTGCACATCTATAACCCTCGGGCCACCGCGACCACCGGAGCATTCACGTACTTTAGCCAGAGCTCGTTCGCCCCGACGAACTGCTTCTTCACCGGAACGACTCCAAGCCCTGACTGTGGAACTTTCGGGACGTCGAACCGTCGGTTCTTCCACGGACCAGGATTCAACAACACCGACTTTGGAATAACGAAGATCTTTCCGGTCAAGGAAGCAATGTCCTTCGAGGTTCGCGGTGAGTTCTTCAACATTTTCAATCACGCGCAATTCATGAATCCGAGCGGCGACATCAACGGCAGCTTCGGTAATGTCACAAACGCCCGCGACCCGCGTATCGGTCAGGTCAGCGCCAAATTTATCTGGTGATTCTAAAATTGACGATTTGGGGCGAGGCTGAAATCAGTCTCGCCCACAAATTTTCCCCTTGGATAGAACTTGGTCTTTTCGCCAGACCCGACATGCTAGGCTGTAATCCTGATGGTCCTGCTTCTTCTTCTGTTCATCATTACAGCGCCTTGTTTCGGGCAAACGGCTGCGAATTACCGCCAGCAGGCCATTGAAGCGTCCCGCCAAAAATCCTGGGACCAGGCGATCGCCGATTACCGCAAGGCAATCGAGATTGAACCCAAGGACGCTCTCACGCATTACAACTTAGCCCTCGCGCTTAAGTACAAAGGCGACGATGTTCAGGCTGTCGAGGAGTTCGAAGCGGCGATTCGCCTCAAGCCGAAATCGGCCGAGGCCCACTATGGTTTAGGAGCGACGTGGTATGACCTGCACGAGCAAGACAAGGCGCTAAAGGAACTGCGTCTGGCCGCAGAGCTCGACCCTGCCAAAGCCGCATCGCATCAGCTGCTGGCCCGAATTTATGTGGAGCAGAGCGCACCCTCCGATGCACGGAAGGAATTGCTGAGCGCAGTGGCATCAAAACCCTCTGCGGAACTGTACTCGGAACTGGGAGTCACAGAAGGTCAGCTTGGAAACCTTCCTGCTGCGGCGAGCGATTTTCGCCACGCCATCCAGCTGAATCCGAAGCTTGCGAGTGCGCACGTGCTCCTGGGCGTGACCTTGCGCCGGCAACAGGATCACCCGGGCGCTCTCGCGGAGTTCCGTCGCGCCGTAGCGATCGATCCCAACGATGCTCAGGCACAATTTAATCTTGGCAAGGAACTGAAAGTGGACGGAGATTTGACTGTCGCCGTTGCTGCATTCCAGCGCGCGGTCGAGTTGAAGCCTGATTTTGAAGAAGCTCACTACAACCTCGGCATCGCCCTGCGTGCTCAGGGCCAGACTGATGCAGCCAAAAAGGAACTGAATGAGATCGGCGGCCTTAGGCAATTTCGCGCTCGTCTGGCCCAAGCAAAAATGCTGACCCTCCAAGGGGTCGATGCCTTAAAGCAGCAAAAGCTCGACGAGGCGCAAGGCCTCTTTCAAAAAGCGATCGACGAAGGTCCAGAGTTGCCAACCGGCTACTACTACATGGGCCTCACGTGGGAGCGGAAGAAAGATCCGGACCGTGCCCTCGCAGACTATCAAAAAGCACTCGAACTGAAACCGGACTACGCCCAGGCACACTCAAGCCTGGGCTTGCTTTACTGGCGTGGAGGCGATCATCCGCGGGCGATACAAGAGTTTCGGAACGCCGCCATGTGCGATCCCGACTTAGCCGAGGCTCATTACAACCTTGGACTTGCACTGGCGCAGGCAGGCAATCTCGACGAAGCCGTCCGCCAACTGAACGAGGCCATCAGCCTCAATCCCGCGTACACCGATGCGAGAGTACAACTCGGGTTAACGCTCGATCAAAAAAAAGATACAGCCGGCGCTACAAACGTTTTCCGCGAACTCGTTCATCGCGAGCCCAATTTCGCGGAAGCCCACAACAATCTCGGATTGATGCTGCTCCAGGCCGGCAAGCTCCACGAAGCGCAGGCGGAGTTTGTGGCTGCAATCCATCTAAAACCGCAGTACGCGGAAGCCCATTTCAATTTGGGTTTGACGCTTCACCGGCAAGGCAATGAGCCCGAATCGCGTCAGGAATTTGAAAAAGCGTACGCCATCGAGCCGGCCTTGAGAAATGAGCCGCATCCCTGAGCCTGTCAGACCGGATCACGACTATAAATTAATGGGGGATTTGAAAAATGCAGCTGAAGGTTTTCAAAGATAGGGCATCATTGGGCCGCGCAGCCGCGGAGCAGGCTGCTACAGCAATCCGAAAAGCAATTGCGGAACGCGGCCGCGCACGGATCGTGGCTGCAACTGCGGCTTCGCAACTCGAGTTTCTGGATGCGTTGACGAAGGCGCCAGGTATCGATTGGACGAAGGTAGAAGCTTTTCATCTCGACGAGTACATCGGTCTGCCAATCACTCATCCTGGCAGTTTCCGCAAAATGCTCCTGGAGCAGCTGGTGAAGAAGACCGGCATCGTTCACTATCACTTGCTTGACGGCGACGCTTCAAATCCGGAGGATGTCGCTCGTGAAGTGGGCAGGGAACTCGCGTCGGCCCCTATCGATATCGAGTTCCTTGGCATCGGAGAAAATGGTCATATTGCCTTCAATGATCCCCCTGCCGATTTCATCACTGAAGATCCCTACATCGTTGTGAAGCTCGACGAAGCGTGCCGTCAGCAGCAGGTAGGGGAGGCTTGGTTCGCCGACATCACGCAAGTCCCCGAGCATGCTCTTTCGATGTCAGCGCAACAGGTTCTCAAGGCTAAAGAAATTCTCGCCGTGGTTCCCGATAAGCGGAAGGCGCAAGCGGTGAAAGCGTGCTTCGAAGGGGATATCAGCCCGTTCGCGCCCGCCTCAATTTTGAGGAGGCATCCGAACGCGACCATCTATCTTGACACCAACTCCGCATCCTTATTAAGTCCCGTCCTGCAGACGAAATTGGCGGAGCAGTCCCAAGTGACGATTACCGTCTAGACAGGAGGCGACGCGCAATATCCGACCACAGAGCGCCGCTAAACCTGTCGCAGACGCGGGGCACGCCGTTTGGTTCGACCGGCCGGAAATCTGCGCCGGACTCGTAAGTCTTGAGGCCCGTTCCTGCCGGGAATCGCACCCAGACGATCCAACAACTCCAGCAGACCAGCCCCCTGCCGACTGGGCCAAGGGCCTTCATTTCATGGTGTGATTGCAACAACGCGTAGAGGACTGCCGGATCCGCCGACGATCTTCAGCGGCGCGGCTATGACGATCGCTCCCGTCGGCGGAAGCTGGTCCAGATTGCAAAGACTGGCGAGGCCAAACTTGCCGCTGCCGTGCATCAGGTAATGATTTGGAAATGGAGGATCAAACGTGAACGCCTGTCCGGCGTCGGTCCCCACAGTTTCGACGCCAACGCCGAGTACGTCCCGCTCCTGAGCCAGTAGCGCGGAACTTTCCTTGGCTAATCCCGGAGCATGTGGACCATTTTCTTTTGCGTTGATGTAGTCTTTCGGATCACTCCGCTTCGACCAATCCGTACGCAGGAGGACCCATGCACCTGCCGGAATGCGGCCGTGCTGATCTTCCCACTGATGAATGCGCTCGGGAGTCACCAGATAATCTGGATTACGCGCGACCTCGCGGCTGACGTCCATCACACAAGCCGGGCCGATGAATCTTCTCGGCGGTATCCGATCAACTGAATTGTCGGGGAGATCCTTGCCCGAAACCCAGTGCACCGGCGCGTCGAAGTGGGTGCCGGTATGCTCGCCGGTTTCGAATCCATTCCAATACCAGGCTGGACCGCGCTCATCGTAGTGCGAGAGCTCCCAGATCTTGAATGCGGGAGTGTTGTTGAATTGAGGCGGGAGTGGAAGCAGCGGTGTCTGCGGACTCAAAGGCTGGGTAAGATCCACCACGCGCAGCCGGCCACTCGCGAGTTCTTGCAGGAGTTGTTTCAATACCTCAGACATTCGCGCTCCTTCCCGGCCGTAATTCCTCTGGCGGTAAAAGCCCCTATCGACTATGTCTATTTCAGCGTCTGAATATATCTTCGGAACTGGAAGCGATTCTCTACCAGAGACAAATCCGTGACGTAGCCGGAAGGGCCGGTCGCTTCAACCTTGGCGACGATCGTGGTCAGTTGCCTTTCATCTAACACCTGTTTCATCGCGCTTCTGAAATCCTCTACTGTACGTACGGTGAGGGCCTTCGGAATTCCGGATGCACGAGCGATTCCTTCCAAATCCGCACCCGTGCTTGTTGCCGTTGGAAAGCCTCCGACCGACAACAAGCTTTCATTGTCAAAGACGACATGCACCAGGTTTTTGGGCTGATAACGCGCCATCGTGCTCAGACTGCCCAGGTTCATCAGAAGCGAACCATCGCCGTCAAAGACAACAATTCTTTGGTTCGGCAATGCCAGTGCCAATCCCAGTCCGGTTGACGAAACGAGTCCCATGGCATGTTGCAGATAGAAGAAATTCGGACGGTGACCCAGCGAATGCAGTTCGGCCGCCGTTGCCCCCATGATCGTAACCACCAGGCAGTTTTCCAGTTCGGAATATACGGAGCGAAGGCATTCGAGGCGTAGCATCACTCCTCCCACATCAGGTCGCGCGTCAGCAACAGGGCGACGGGTTGCAAGCTGCTTTCCGCGAGCGTTTGTGCCTGCCGGATGCGCTTCGCTACGGGGTCGATTCCGTCGAGAATGGAGTAGGGAATGCCCATCGCGCGCAACAACGCTTCAGTCACATTGCCACCTTGCGTCTGCCACGGGTCACGCTCGCCAAAAGTGCCGCGATAGCTGATCAGCATCAGCAAAGGAATCTTGTAGAGATGAGCCAAGGAGACGATGCCATTGATCGACGCAAGAAAGCCGTGGTTCTGCATGAGCATGGCCGACTTGACACCGGCAAAGTGTGCACCCGCTGAAATGCCAACGCCCTCCTCCTCTTTCGCCAGGCGCACGAGAATGGTTTCCGGATCCTCGTCGGCCATCCGAATGAGATGCACGAGCCAGGTCTCGGGCAGAGCGGAGAGCATGCGGACGTCACACTGCTTCAGAGCGTCGAAAATTGCCTTGGAGCTTGCTAAGGACACTGGCATGTTTTTGCCATGATAAATGGTCGGATTCCATCCCCAGGTGAAATCGGTTTTCACATCGTAAAGGAAAGCAGATATTCTAGCCCACAGCGGAAAAAAGCACTGCCTTTTCAAGATGGAAACAATGCGCCCATGCTAACCGACGAACAAGTTCGCAAGATCCGATCTCACTTCAAGGTTTTTCAGTCCAAGACCTATCTCAACAGCTGCTCGCAAGGAGCTCTGTCGGATGCCGTCGAAAGCGGCTTCGACGATTACATCGCAAGTTGGCATGAGCAAGGCTCAGCTTGGGAAACATGGGTTCAACGTTACGAAGAGGCTCGAACTGCATTTGCGGGCTTTATCCATGCCAACCCTGACGAAGTGGCCATCGTCACCAGTGTTTCAGCCGGTATCAACGGCATCGCGAGCGCCTTGAACTTCCGCGAACGCAAAAAAGTGATCATGGGGGAATTCGAGTTTCCTACCATGGGCCACGTCTGGCTGGGGCAGCGAGTGCACGGGGCAGAAATACAATTCGTGAAAGCACAAGGTGATTCGATCGGGGTCACCGCTTACGAAGCGCTCATTGACCAAGAAACACTCATTGTGCCGCTCACTCACGTGTGTTTCAAGAACGGATTTCGTACCGACGTCGGTACCATCGCGCAAATGGCGCACAATGCCGGCGCTCTCATCATGCTCGATGATTATCAGGATTGCGGCACCCGCCCGGTCGATGTGAAAGCCATGAATCTCGATTTTTACGTGACCGGAACTCTTAAATACCTCCTGGGACCTCCTGGCCTCGCGTTCTTGTACGTACGGAAGGAGCTTATACCATCGTTGGCGCCCACCGTGACTGGTTGGTTCGGGCAAGCGAATCCTTTTGCTTACAATTCTCAGCATTTTGAGTTATCTCCGACGGCGCGAAGATTCGAGACGGGTTCTCCTTCAGTGCCCAACGTGTATGGGGCAATACGGGGTCTCCAGATGCTGCAGGGAATCGGCATGGAAGAAATTGCCAATCACGTCCAAGAGCTCGCGCGAACCCTATTGAATCGAACTCGCGATCTGGGAATTCTCGCTAAAACGCCCGCTAATACTGTAGGCCCGCTCGTCGTGTTGCAGTGCCGCGATTCAGGTCTACTATTAAGAGCGCTGGGACAGAGCGGCATTGTTGCCTCGAACCGGTTTGATGGCCTGCGGATTTCTTTTCACATCTACAATACGCAGGAGGACGTGGAACGTGTCGTCGACGTCCTCAAAAAAAACCTTCATCTTCTGATCGCATCCCCAGTCACTGTCGCCCAACATGACTGATCAACAGCGATACGGGGCGGGCGCTGTTCTTCCAACAGAAGCAGCCTCGCCTGAAGCGGATGGCCTACATCGCCGTCTCACCCAGAGGCAGCTCACAATGATGGCGATCGGCGGCGCGATCGGTGTTGGACTGTTCCTGGGCAGCGGCGTCACGATTCGATTGGCCGGCCCGGCCGTCATTCTGTCTTACCTGTTCGGGGCGGGGATTGCCCTGATCATCTCGTATGCGCTGGCGGAAATGGCGGTCATTCATCCCGTCGCGGGAGCGTTCGGCGTGTATGCGGAAACTTATCTCAACCGCTGGGCGGGATTTTGCGTCCGCGCCACTTACGGCGCCGCACAGATCATTGCGATCGGCGCTGAAGTGACAGCGGCGGGAGTCTACATTTCTTTCTGGTTTCCCGGAGTCCCGCAATGGATTTGGGTAGTGCTCGTCTCTGCCGCTCTGGTCGCTCTTAATTCCATGCAGGTCAACCATCTTGGCGAATTTGAATACTGGTTTGCCATGATCAAAGTGATGGCGATCGTCGCGTTCATCGCCGTTGGAATCTTTTTGATCTCTGGACACGGCTCTTACGGTGCTGGCGCTTGGGCCAATCTGACGCAGCACGGAGGTTTTTTCCCAGCCGGTTGGAAAGGCGTCTGGCTTTCCCTGACCATCACCATCACCAGTTATATGGGTGTCGAGATCATCGCCGTGACCGCAGGAGAGGCCGAACATCCGGAAGTCACGATCCCCCGAGCCATGAGGAACATCGTCTGGCGCCTCATCCTCTTTTATGTGCTGGCGATCGCGATCATGGTCGCCATGGCTCCTTGGAACCAAACCACCAGTGCATCGGGCCTTTCCGGCAGTCCGTTTGTCACGGCATTCTCCGCCGCACATGTGCCGTTCGCTGCCTCGATCATGAATTTCGTCGTGCTGACCGCAGCTCTTTCCAGCGTCAACACCAACCTCTATCTTTCTACCCGGATGTTGTTCTCGCTCGGCGGGGAAGGCTACGGCTCGCGTTGGCTGGGTAAGGTAAGCGGCAATGGCGTGCCACACCGAGCCCTGGTCGCTTCCACTGCCGGGATCGCCGCCGCTATTCTCCTGGCGATCTTTGCGCCAAAGAACGCTTTTCTGACGTTATACGGAATCGCAGTCGCCGGAATGTTTTTCGTTTGGCTGGTGATCCTCGGCAGTCATCTTCGCTTTCGCAAAACCGTTGCCAGCGAGAGACTTTTACGGTTGCCAATGCGATTACCGGCACATCCAATCTTTACCTTGCTCGGTATTGCCGTGCTTCTAGCACTTTCGGTGACCACGTTTTTAGTGGACGGCTTGCGGTGGTCGATTCCGGCTTTCGTTGTTTTTCTGGGATTCATCACCCTTCTTTACGCCCGCAATCGAAAAAGCCAGATCGCCGAATAATCTTTCCACGACATCCCGGAACACTGCACGGCTGCATATCTCGGTTAATTACGATTTATTTCTAAAGCTTTCGCGTTGCTTCGATACTGGTGTACTATTTGGTCGTCGCGCGTTGGCTCTCCCTCGTGCTTACCGGAGGACGTTTTGAGGATCAGACCTCCCTTCATCTTTACGTTGTTTATAGTATTGCTGACCTGCATCCCCACTGCATTTACCCAGACAAACTCTTCGTTTTACGTGGCGACGACCGGGGCAGATTCGAATCCCGGCACTGTAGCAGCGCCTTGGCGCACCATTCAACACGCCGCAGACACCGCACGGGCGGGCAGTACGGTTTACGTTCGGGGCGGAATCTATGAGGAATTGGTGAGCGTCAAAGCGTCCGGCGACGCGAGCGATGGATTCATTACTTTTCGGAGCTATCCGAACGAGACAGCGATACTCGACGCCTCGCACTTTACTCCCTCTGGAAGAACTGCAATTCTCACGATTCAAAATAAGAGCTACGTGAGAATTGTGGGTTTTGAAATACGCAATTTCCGGACTGCGGAACACCGGCTCGCTCCACTGGGCATCAGCGTCATCGGGGCCGGCTCACACATCGAGTTGCTGAAGAATAATGTCCACCACATCGAAAACACGTTCCAGGGTCGGGATCGCCCCGGAAGCGGAGGCAACGGCTTTGGCATCGCCGTATACGGTACCGATGCCAGGACGCCTATCACTGACTTGATCATTGACGGCAATGAGGTGCATCACCTCAAAACCGGTTCGAGCGAGTCACTAGTCGTGAATGGCAACGTTACGAATTTTCGTATCACAAACAACGTCGTCCATGACAACAACAACATTGGTATCGACGTCATCGGTTTTGAGCGGACGGCGCCCGATCCATCCGTCGATCAGGCACGCGATGGAATCGTCAGTAACAATCTCGTTTACAACATCACTTCAAAAGGCAATCCTGCTTATCGCGATGAAGAGAACTCTGACGGCATTTACGTAGATGGAGGCACCCGGATCCTGATCGAACGGAACGTTATTCATAATGTGGACTTCGGAATTGAGCTGGCCAGTGAGCACAAGGATCGCGCCACCAGCTATATCACGGCGCGGAATAACCTTATCTATCACTGCCACACCGCCGGAGTTTCCATCGGAGGCTATGCGCCCGATCGAGGTCACACTGAGCACTCCACGGTAATTAACAATACGCTCTACGAAAACGACACGTCCGCGACCGGCACGGGTGAGTTTCAAATGCAGTGGAATATGGCCGACAATGTTTTCGAAAACAACATTGTCAATGCCGGCCCTCGCTGCCTTATGACCCTGAACCGATCGCGGCTTGACAGAAATCATCCGCCAGCCATGATCGATTACAACTTGTATTACTGTGCTTCTGGAGCGAAGGCGAGCAAGTGGGCAGGTGTTTCCGACAGCGTGACCGGATTTGACAAGTATGTCGAAGCCACGGGAAATGACCGTCATTCACGTTTTCTCGACCCACATTTTGTAAGCCCCGCCGCGAATGATTTTCATATGCAATCTGATTCTCCCGCGATCGCCGCGGGTACGCTTGACGGACTGCGAGTTGGAGAACTGGACCTTGACGGTTTACCGCGCGTCCACTCTGGAAAAATAGACATCGGCTGCTACGAAAAAAAATAGGAGCAGTTCATGTTGAAATCGGATTTGAACCGCCGAGAATTTCTGACGATTTCCGCTGGTGCTGGCGCCGCCTTAGCCATGCCAACCTTAGGCCATGCCGCTATGCCCTCTCGAATGATCGGTATCCAGATCGGAGCGGTTTCGTTTGTGGATGAAGGCACGGAGAAAGTCCCCGACGTGCTTCAGGAACGGGGGAATGTAAATACGCTTTTCCTCGCGGTGTTCACTTACGGCCGCGGCATCGCGGGAAGACAGATTCCGGGCCAACCTCTGCCCGATCACGGCAAGCAGGAATACGATTTTAATTTTCACGGCGGAAATTTCGCCTCCCCTCATCCGCAGTACTACAAAAATACGGTTCTCAAAGACACACGCGCCCCGGACCATGGAAACCTCGATATCCTGGCCGAAGTTCTCCCGGCAGCTAAGAAGCGCGGCATGAAGGTGATCTGCTGGCTCGAGGATGTGTTCCGCGCTGACTTGCCGAATATTGAGAAATTGCAGGAGCGGGACTTACACGGGCGCAACGCCGAAACGCTGTGCGTGAACAATCCCAACTACCGGAATTTCCTGACTGGGTTGGTGGAGGACTACGCGCGTTCCTACGAAATTGACGGACTCATGTGGGGATCGGAACGGCAAGGCGCACTTTGCGACAGCCTTGCACTCACGCACGACACGCCACCGGTCGATCCGGGCACGGTCACTTGCTTTTGCCAGTTTTGTGAAAGCAAAGCAAAAGAGCGCGGCATTAACCCGGAGCGTGCTCGCGAGGGTTTCCTCGAACTGGAAAACTTCGTTCGCTCCTCACGCAGCAGTAAACACCCCGTGGACGGCTACTACGTCCAGTTCTGGCGACTGCTGTTGCGCTATCCCGAATTGGCAGCGTGGGAAATGCTGTGGACCGACAGCCTGCGCG
>Ga0070735_10004032_pt1 | contig 12540 bp, 8 predicted proteins | sample Coa_R1_FD_66443 | JGI IMG/M metagenome (GOLD analysis project Ga0070735, IMG submission 66443) | Surface soil microbial communities from Centralia Pennsylvania, which are recovering from an underground coalmine fire - Coalmine... | ecosystem: Environmental > Terrestrial > Soil > Unclassified ...
GACAGCATGTACAGCGCGTCGTCGGGGCCGAACGACGCTTCAGAGATCTGATCGGAAAGGCGCGTGATCTGGTGCCAGCGTCCGTCGGGAAGCAGCATGTAGTGCAGGTAGTCGCCGCCGTCGCCGTTGGCGATGCGCGCCAAAACGAATTTGCCGTCATCGGACGCGCTCAGCGCAATCTCGGCGATGCGCGGGAGTTCTTTCCCCAGCGCGTATTTGTCTTCGGACACGGGAGCGCCCAAGCGATGAAAATACACCTGCTGATAGAAATTCACATCGGCTTCAGGACGCTCGCCCGCATGCGGATAACGGGTGTACCAGAAGCCGGTGGAATCGCCATTCCAGGCCACGCTGCCGCTGGCGGTAGCGAAATTCACGCGCGGAATCACCTGGTCGAGCTGTCTGCCGCTGGTGACTTCAAAAACGGAAACGGATCCATCTTCGCTGCCATTTTTCGAAAGAGACACCGCGACCAGCTTCCCATCCAGCGACGGCACGTAAAAATCGATGCTGGTGGAGCCGCTGGGGTCGAGCGCGTTGGGGTCGACAATCGGACGCGCCGATCCGGGATCGTCGGTCGAGCCTAGCGTCACCAGGAACGGCTGCAATTTGGGGGGCTGCGTTTCAATGGCGAACAACACGCCGGCCCGGCGCGAAAGCGCGCTGAAGCTGATCGATTCCGTCTTGTACAGGCGATTCAAGCTTGCGACGATTTCGGGCCGCATGGGCAGGGCGTCGAGGTACGAACGGGAATACGCGTTCTGTTGATTGCTCCATTCACGCACTTCGGGGTCCGCGGCAGGCTCCAGCCAGCGGTAGTCGTCGGTAACTTTGACGCCGTGGTAGTCGTCGACTACCGGCTTTTTGGGGGTGGGCGGCACGTCCGCAGCACCCAGAATGGCCGTAAGAGTCAACAAGATGCGGATCGTCGCCATAATTAATCTTCAGATTACTCTCTACGTTGACAACAATTGACAAAGCAACCGTTTAAAACATATTGTGTACCCTAACCCCCAGAGCCTGAAGGGCCGATTATCTGGGAGATGGAACTTCGAGCCGAGCCACGCTTCAACGTTAACGCGTCAGCGAAGGTGATCCCGTTCGACGCACGTCAGGACGAGATTCCATCTTCGCTGCTGAACATTTCCGCTACCGGAATCCGTGTACTGGTGGACCGGGCGTTTGCGCCCGGCCAGATCCTGCTGATTGAACTGGAAGATCACCTGGTGATGGCGGAAGCGCGCTATTGCGAATGCAGGGGCGATAAATACGCTGTAGGATTGCGGCGCGTCCACGATGTGGAGAAGAGCGGTGTGCCGGAATCGCGCGAAGGCCGCGTTGCCGCTGTGATCGAAAGCCTTGAGCAACGTGTGTCGGTCCAGGATGACGCATATCTGGAGGAAGTGCTGGCCAGGGTGCTGGGGAAACCCGCTCCGGTGCCGCGGCTTGAGCTGGTTCCACCTCCCGAGCCGGTTGCCGCGATCACGCCTCCGCAAGCTCTACCGGCGGAGGCGCCGTCCCCGGAACCGCAGGCACCCGTGGCGGAATCGCAGCCCGAGCCGATTGTTCATCACCCGGTTGCCGATCACGTGGACCGTCAGGAAGTTACTGCGCCAGAAGCACTGTCTGCTGAAGTTCGTTTGCCGAGCCCCGAAGCGTCCGTTCCGGAAGAGCCGTCTGATCCGGTTCCGAGCCAGACGCAGGCTGACGACGCTGTTCGGCCGCCGGCGCCGTCTCACAAAACTGACCTCCGCGAGCTGCCCGTCGTCACCGCGGCGATTGCGGCTGCCCACGAACAGCCCAAGACTCGTCAGCGAAGCTGGAAGATGGCGATGACGATCGCGGCGAGTTTCGCTGTGGCGATGACGATTGGATACGCGAGCCTCCACAAGCGTTCGACCGCGGTCGCGCAACCTACCCAGATTGCCACTGTGCCGTCCGCACCGGTTCAACCGGCGCAGGTTGCCGTAGTGCCGCCGGTTCCGGCCCAGCCCGAGCCCGCCGCACCGCCTCCCCAGGCTGCAGCGATTCCGGAACCGCGCCCCAATCACGTCGCGACACCGCCGAAGCAGACGGGTAAACACCACATTCAACTCGAAATCACCAAACCGAATTGGATCTCCGCGTCCGTCGACGGGACACGAGTCTTCGCAAAAATGTTCCAGGGCGGCGACCGTCCGGAATTGGATTTCGCGCAGGAAGCCCTCATTCACGTGGGAAACGCTGAAGGCGTTGAGCTGATCCTGGACGGCAAATCGCAGGGCGCCCTGGCGAATCATCAGACGCTGAAATTTATCAGTGTCCGGAAGGACGGCGTTCATCCGCTCCCCTGGAGCAACGACGATCCCGGCACGAAGTAGCTTTAGCGCCGCCCGGTGTAGCGCAACCCGGCCGGCAGCCGCGGATCGGCGACCGGCTCGCCCGTCTGGGTTCGAATCGGAAGAACGCCGGCCCACACTGGAAGCGAATAATCCTCTTCGTCATCAATCGGCGGACCGGTTCTGATTTTCGCGGACACCTCCGCAAGGGGCAGCGAGAGCACACTGGTCGCTTTCAATTCCTGATCGGTAGGCTGGCGAATCTCCTCCCAACGATCCTGCACGATGTGGTTTGTGAAGGCGCGCAACGCGGCCATCTTTTCTTCGGGATCTGTGACCAGTCTCGCCTTGCCCAGCACGACTACCGAGCGGTAATTCATCGAATGATGAAATGCGGATCGCGCCAGCACCAGCCCATCGAGCAGAGTCACGGTGACGCACACGTCGATTCCGCTGTCGAGCGTTCTCAGCATCCGGCTGGCGGCTGACCCGTGGATATAGATCTGATCCCCGCTGCGCGCGTATCCGGTGGGGATCACAAACGGCTGCCCGTCGACGACGAATCCGACGTGGCACAAAAATCCCTCATCGAGAATCGCGTGGACTTGCGCTTTGTCGAACACACCTCGCTTGGGAAGGCGGCGCAACTGGGTTCTGGGCGTGGGAGAGAAGGCGTCCATTGTTCCTACTCTAAAGGAACCGTGACGTGCGTGCCGCTTACGAGAGATGTGCTAGCTGTTCGTTCCCGGACAGAGGGTCCCATACGTGAACGGCGACATCGTATAACGCTGTGCAATTTCTATGACTTGCCGGAGACTCGGGCGTGCTCCCTGAACCGCATGGCCATGTGGAAAGACGTTGTGTATGCGACCCGCCGGCTGCTGGGCAAGCCGGGATTTCTGGTGATCGCGCTGCTGACGCTCGCGCTGGGCGTAGGATTCAATGCGGCGATTTTCACGTTCGTCAACGCGTTTCTCATCCAGCCGCTGCCCATCGCCGCGCCGCATCGCGTGGTGACACTGAATTTCACGCATCGCCAATCCAGCCCGGCGGCATCTTTTCCAAACTATCTGGATATTCGCGACCGCAACCAGGTCTTCTCGTCTCTGGCAGCCATGCGCATCGCCCCCATGGTGCTGAGCATGACCGGAAAGAATGCGCGGATCTGGGGATACATGGTGACGGGAAACTACTTCGAGACGCTGGGGATCACTCCAGTGCTCGGGCGATGGATCGGGGTGGAAGACGACGGAAGCGCGCCGAGTCCGGTGGCCGTTCTCGGATATGGGCTGTGGCAGCGCCAGTTCGGAGCAGACCCTGGAGTGCTCGGGAAGAACCTCAAGATCAACGGCGAGCAATTCACGATCATCGGAGTTGCGCCTGCCGGCTTCATCGGCACCGAACGCATTTACGGAAGTGAAATCTGGGTGCCCTTCTCGGTGATCCGAACGATTGAAGGGTGGGAGTGGCGGACCAGTCGCAACAACGGCAATGCGAACCTGATCGGCAGGTTGAAGCCGGGCGTCTCGCAGGAGCAAGCCGAGGCGTCGCTAGCCGTGCTGGCCGCCGCTATGGCTCGCGAGCATCCTGAGTCGAACCAGGGCTGGAGCATTCAGCTCTCGCCTCCGGGTTTGTTCGGAAACACACTGCGGAAGCCGATGCTCGGCATGGGGGCCGCATTGCTCGGCGTCGCGCTGCTGACGTTGCTGGTGGCTTGCACCAATCTTTCAGGACTGGTGTTGGCGCACGCGGCGGACCGGCGCAAGGAAATGGCGATCCGCCTGGCGATCGGAGCCGGACGCGGCATCATCGTGCGGCTGATGCTGGCCGAAGCGATCGTGCTGGGCGCCGCGGGAGCCTTGCTGGGAATGATCACTGCGGTGTGGCTGAGCGACCTGATCCAGGCGTGGCTGCCCGCCGACCAGTTTCCGCTCGCGAAGTTCTCGCCGGATTGGCGCGTCCTGGCCTTCGGGATTGCCGCAGCGATGATCACTGCGATGGTCTCCGGCCTGATTCCAGCCATTCGCGCAGCTGCGGTGGACGTCGCGCCGGCGCTCAAGAACGAAACCTCGGCGGGACTCGGGCGCGGCTTGCATCTTCGCGATGTGTACGTCGGCGTTCAAGTTGCGGTGTGCATGATCCTGCTGGCTGGCTCGGTGATGATGATCCAGACCCTAAAGGAGACGCTGGCGATGCGGTTCGGATTCAACCCGGATCACGTCGTAATCGCGCGCATGGACATGGCGCTGCAAGGCTACGACCAGCAGCGCGGGCGCCAGTTTCAGCGCGAACTGATCCAGAAAATTCGGGAGATCCCGGGTACCGAAGCTGCCGGGTTGTCGAACTCCATTCCGCTGTCCATCGATCAATCCAATAGCTGGGTGACCGTGGAGGGCAAGCCGGTTCCCAAGCTTTCGGAAATCCTCACCGCCGTGGTGTACAAATCCGGGCCCGGATATTTCAGCGCAATGGGGACGCGCCTGATCGCCGGGCGCGACTTTGACGACCGCGATCGTGAAGGCTCGACCAAAGCGGTGATCGTCAATCAGGCCTTCGCGGACAAATTGCTTCCGGGCGAAGATCCGATCGGAAAGCGGATGCGCTTTGGAGCCACCGGGGATTTCTGGCAGATCGTGGGTCTGGCGGAAAGCGGAAAATACACGACCATCACGGAAGATCCGCATCCGGCGGTGTGGCAGCCCATGGAGCAGGCTTACAACAGCTCCATTTCGGTGATCTTGAGAAGCCGGCTGGGCGCGGATGAGGCGCTAGCCGACGTGCGCAAGGTGATTTCGGCGATCGATCCGGACATCGCAGTGTTCGACGCGCAGCCGCTGGCCGCGTTCCTGAATTTCCCGCTGGCCCCCATGCGGCTGTCGACAGGCGCGCTCACCGCGATGGGCGGACTTGCCGCGCTGCTGTGCGCTCTGGGATTGTACGGACTGCTGGCGTACTCGGCGGTTCAGCGCACGCGCGAAATCGGAATCCGCATGGCGCTCGGCGCAAAGCCGGGCAGCGTGCTCGGGCTGCTGTTGAGGCGAACGGTGGTGCTGGTCGGCGCAAGCGGCGTGCTCGGCATCGTGATCTCGTTCTATGCGATGCGTGTGCTGGCGCAGTTCTTGTACGCGAAGTCGGACCCGTCGATCTACGGCGTGGTCGCGGTGCTGCTGGGGGCGATTTCATTGGTCGCGGCCGTAGTGCCGGCGCGGCGCGTGTTGCAGGTTCATCCTCTCGATGCGCTCCGCCACGAGTAACGCTGCCTAGAGCGACGGGAGCGCCGTCAGGAGCTGCAACCCAAACGCGGCGCTTCTGCGCAGCAAGTAAAATCGCGGTTCCGGCGGTTCGCATAACATGGTTTTCTCGCCTGTAGGAGTCGCGATGGTGACGGGAAGCTCGGAGATCAATCCTCGATTGCCTGCGAGCAGAGGAGTGAGACGCTGCTTTAGCTGCGCGCTTCCGTAGCTCATCGCCATCATCGGCCAGCCGAGCTGAGGAACGATCACGATTCCCGACAGCCACGAGTTCCCCGGAATGAAGGCGCGCTCGAGTGCGGCCACCGGCACAAATCGCTGCACCGGGATCCCCGGAATGATGGGGCGCCGGAACGCGACCAGGCTGATCGACGCGGTGAACGTCGGAATCCACGGCACTCGAGCGGTGACGGCGCCCTGCAGCGGACCGGCGAAGCTCGTGGTTCCGACCGGTCCGGAAAGCGACCATTTTCCAAGTTTCCGCTCAGTGAGCCGCACGTTGACGTCGGCCACGCCCTTGGACTCGTCGGGAGAAATCAGAACGTCCTTCACATCGATCGGTTCAAAAAAATTGGTCCGGTTCAGCCGCGCGATGCTTTTGCGCAGCTTGTATTCGTCGAACGGCGCGGCTTCGTCCAGAACGAAATTTCGACGAATAACCGTGTCGCCGAAATGGTGATGGCCGCTGAAATTGATTCGTCCCACGCGATACGCCGGGCCTCGGACGACGTTGGTCTCCAGCTCGCCATCTCTCAATTCCGCGCGAACATCGAAATCGAGAATTCCTTCGTGTTGTGCCTCGCGGCGCTGGGCGAGCAGTGCGGGGCACGAGATCGGATTGCGGACGTCGTAACGCGCGCCCGCGTCGATCGAGATGTGGACCACGGCATTACCGCTCTGCCATTCCGGTTGCTGCGCCCGGACTTGCGCGTCGAAGTAGCCGTGCGAAAGATACAGCGACTGAATCCGCACCAGGTCTGAGCTCACTGCCTGCTCGCTATATGATGGCGCGAGCTTCCAGGACAGAATCCGCCGAGTATGCAGCGCGTGCAGTTCATGGCGTGCGTCCAGGAACGTGTCGCCCGAAAAATCGATACGCCGGACGCGCGCGGGATCGGTGGCCCGAACCTTGAGCTTCAAATCAGCCAGGCCTTTGGCGAACGGAACAAACTCGTAGTCGACCTGGGGATCCACATAGCCGCGCTGTTCGAGCTGCGTTTTGGCTTCTTCGGCGATCAGGTGCGCGCGCAGGCGGTTTAGCGGCGTTCCCTCGGGGGGCTTGATCCGCAGCGCATAGGACGAGGGCTCGATCCGCACATCGTGAAGACGGAGGATCGGCGACGGCACCACCCAAAAGAGCACCGCGGTCCCGCCGTTCTGTTCGGCGGTCTCCACGCGGATGTCCTCGAAGCGGCCCGTGTCCCACAGCCGGCGGATGTCCTGATCGATGCGCTCCGTATTGAACGGTTCGCCCACCTGTGTTGCGAATTTCACATCGGGACTCGCACCGCGAACCGCTACGGAAGTCACCAGATCGTTCGACAGGAAGGAGGTTAGGAGCAGCAAGATCGAATACACGGACCATTCGCGTGCATTTCGTGGGCCAGGATCAGAGTCCGCTCTCGGCGACTTCGAAGATCAGACATTTCAGGTAGTGCGTTTCCGGAACGGTGAGCAGGATGGGATGGTCTGAAGCCTGAGTGCGGCGCTCCAGCACACGCAGCGTCTTTCCCGCGTCCAGAGCGGCTTCGGCGACGATTTCGAGAAGCATCGCTTCGCTCACGTGATGCGAGCAGGAGCATGTGACCAGCACTCCGCCCTCATCCAGCAGGCGAAGAGCACGCAGATTGATCTCCTTGTATCCGCGCGCCGCGTCGTCGAGCTGCCGGCGCGACTTCGCAAAAGCCGGAGGATCGAGCACGATGGACGTGTACCGCCGGTCCACTCCGGCGAGAAACTCGAAAAGATCGGCCTGTCGAAACTGGATGTTGGTGAATCCATTTGCCTGTGCGTTCTGTTCGGCGGTGGCGAGCGCGGGAGCCGAGGAATCGACCGCTTCGACGCTTTCGGCGCGCGCGGCGGCGTGCAATGCGAATCCGCCGGTGGAGGTAAAGCAGTCGAGCACCCGGCCGCGCATCCAGCGTGCCGCAGCGACATAGTTTTCGCGCTGATCCAGATACACTCCGGTCTTGTGGCCGCGCAGCAGGTCCGCTTCGAGCTTCAAGCCGTTCATCTCGATGGCGACGCGCTCCGGAACGTCGCCTGAAAGCACCGCGGTTTCGAGTGGCAGGCTTTCAAGCTTGCGGACGCTGGCATCGTTGCGCGCGAGAATTCCGGCGGGCGCCAGCAACTCACTCAAGCAATGGACGATGAGATCGCGGGCCCGCTCCATCCCCTGGTCGAGCGTTTGCAGCACCAGATACGGTCCGTAGCGATCGACCATCATGCCGGGCAGCAGGTCGCCTTCGGAGTAAACCATGCGGCACGCATTGGAATTTTCTACTACACGCTGGCGATGCGCGATCGCGGCGCTCAGACGGCGCAGGAAGAAAGTCCGGTCAATCGGCTCGATCGCGCGCGACAGCATGCGCAGAGTGATCTGCGAAGTGGAGCTGTAATGCGCCACGCCGATCGGCTTGCCGCGTGGATCGGCGACGCGAACAGCATCGCCTGGCTCAGCTTCGCCGCGATCCGTCACGTCGCTCGAAAAAATCCAGGGGTGGCCGCTGGCGAACCGGTCCGCGCCTTTGCGATTGACCTTGACGGTTTTCACTGGAACGATCGCGCGTGCGCCACCATGGGCAGATCCGCATCGGCGCTTTTCCACGCGTCCAGAAATTCACGGTAAGCGCGCGCCGCCTCGATGCGGTTGCCTTCAGCTTCCCAGGCTTGTGCGATTCCGTATAGCGCGTGCCCGCTGGCCGGCCGATAGACCAGCTCGCGATGAAACGCGTCGCGCGCTTCCGCGAATCTCTTAGCGCGGAGAAACACGTATCCCAGCGATTCGAGCTCGGGCCGCGCGTACTGCGGAGGCTCGTTGTAGCCGATCTTTTTGTCTTTCTCGACGGCTTTCTGTACCAGGCTGATGGCTTCGTCGAAACGGCCTTGGGCGGCGCGCAGGTTTCCTCGCAAATCGAGCGACGCCGTCTCTAGAATCAGCAGCGCGCGCTTAGGATCGTCGTCCTTGTCGCCGGTCTTGGCCTGATCGGTGCGCCAGGAAATCGCGTCGAGCGCGTCGGATTCACGCGCGGCTTCCTCCAGTCCCTTGGCGAAGATGGCCTGCATCCCGCGCGCGTAAGCCAGCATTCCGTCGCGAAATGCCGCGGCCGATGCACCGGCCATGTTTTCATCGAACCCTAGCTGGATGGGATGATCGATCGCGGCCTGATACTCGCCGAAGCGGATCCTGAGCCGCACGGCGGCTCCACCCACGGTGAGGACGTGCGTGGGAGCTCCTTTGCCGAGAAACGGATTCGCCGGCAGCCCGTCCAGCAGCGCGGCCAGTTCCAGCGCTTCTTTATAACGGCCCGATTCCGCATCGCTTGCGATCAGATAGCTCAAATTGTGCGGATAGTTCCAGTCGTCCACCGTCGAAACTTTTTCGCGCTTCATGTAGTCCTCTTCGAACTTCTTCGATGTGAGGAACGATTCGCGCGCGCGATCGTACTGGCCGATTCGGTAATAGATGTGGCCCGGCATGTGGATCATGTGGCCAGAACCGTTCGCGAGCCTGGTCAACGCCTCGGCGTTTGGAACGGCGTCCTGAGCGTGCAGGCTCGATTCGAGCACGTGAATCATGTAGTGATGCGCGGCGGCGCTGTCGGGATGATCGCGCAGCACGCTGGCGATCAGAAGCTGCGAATAGGGCTCTCCCTTGCGGGGATTGCCATCGTCGTCGAAACCATAGGGGCGGCTGAGCGCGAAGAACAGCTTGGCGTCGATGTCGTCGGGATACTTGTCCATCAGCGCTTCCATTTCGCGCTGATAGTCGTCTTCCTTTTCGCGTTTCTGCTGCGCGCGGATGTAGAACTGTTCGTGCTCGCTGATGTTCGGAAGCAGCGCTTTGGCTTTGGCTTCCGCCGCGTCGCTTTCTTCGGCCATCGCCTTGTATCCGCTGAGCGACTGGACCATGCCCCACCAGGCCATGGCCGCGTCCGGATCGAGCCGCGCGGCTTCCTTGAACGCGCGATACGCTTCGAAATCCCAGAAACAGTGCAGCAGATTCAAGCCCTGATCGAACCAGGCCTGCGCTTGGGGTGAGCTTGTCGTGATTGTCAGATGACTGGTGCCGATGCCGGCCAGCTTGCGTGGCGCAGGCATGGGAGTCATCTTGTAATCGCGCGCGATGTGATCCTTGTGGCACGATGGCCCCAGTTGTGCAAGCAGAAGCGCGGGAAGAATCGCAGGAACAAGCAGACGCATGAATTCTTAGACGTGCTTACAGCAGCTTTTCGTCCCCGAATTTTTTGAATCCCGCGGCCACCAGCTCGCGAAGCTGTAATATCGCCTGGGGATCCACGCTAGTGAAAGTGAAACACGATTTCCCCTGCATGCGCCTTTTCAATCCGGCCGGAACGGACTTCAGCAATTCGGGGTACGCGTACAACGGCATCAGATACAGACTGACGCAGGCCTTGCCCGTGCGCACGGCGCCGAAAAACATCCGCTCGCCTTGATAGCTGCGCGACTTCGTTTCCAGAGCATAGTGATCGGGCTTGTCGGTCTGGACGAACAGCCGTTTTTCATACTTCGCAAATACCGGTTTGAGCGCGCTGAAAACCTCGCCGAAGCCGGCTGTCTGTGCGACAGGCATGGCGACAGTATACAGAACCGCAACACCCGGTTGTTACAATAGTGGCCGGGCTTTAGTCGAATGAGCAATGTCATCGTTTTAGGTGCGCAGTGGGGGGACGAAGGTAAGGGGAAGGTGGTGGATCTTCTCTCCGGGCGCTTCGACATCGTCGCGCGCTACCAGGGCGGCCACAACGCCGGGCACACCGTCTTCATCGGCGAAAAGAAATTCGTGCTCAAGTTGATTCCCAGCGGAATCCTGCGGCCGGGCGTGCAGGCGGTGATTGGCAACGGAGTGGTGGTCGATCTGGCCGCGCTGATCCAGGAGATGGAGACGCTGGAAGCCGCGGGAATCGCGGTGAAGGAGAACCTGCGCATCAGCAATCGCGCGCACGTGATTTTTCCATTTCACCGGCTGGTCGAGAAAATCTCGGAAGCGCGCGAGAACCGGATTCCCATCGGCACCACGTCGCGCGGAATCGGTCCGTGTTACGAGGACAAGACCGGCCGCCGCGGAATCCGCATCGCGGATCTATACGATCCCGAAGCCTTCCGCACCATGTACGACATCCTGGCGGAAGACAAGAAAGCACTGGCGGCCACTTTCAAGATCGAGGAAGAAATCGACTACGCAGAGATCCGGCGGCAAACCGAAGAGTATACCGCGCGGATCCGGCCGATGGTCTGCGACACGGCGGCTCTGCTGAATGGCGCGATGCAGCAAGGAAAGCGTGTCATGTTCGAGGGCGCGCAGGGGACCATGCTCGACGTCGACCATGGGACCTATCCATTCGTGACGTCGTCGAGCGCGGCCGCCGGAGGCGCTTGCACTGGGACCGGGGTTCCGCCCACTCGCATCGACGGGATCATCGGGGTTTCCAAAGCCTACATCACTCGCGTCGGGTGCGGGCCTTTTCCCACGGAAAGCAAGGATGCCGCCGGCGAGCTGCTTCGCCGCGAAGGCAACGAGTTCGGGGCCGTCACCGGGCGCCCGCGCCGCTGCGGCTGGTTCGATGTTCCACTACTGCGCTACACCGCAATGGTGAACGGCTTCGACACGCTGGTGATCACCAAGCTCGACGTGCTGGACCATCTGGATGAGATCCCCGTGTGCGTCGGCTACAGTCACGACTTGCACGAGATGCCCGCCACCTGGCGCGCGCTCGAACAAGTCACTCCTGTGTACGAAAAGCTGCCCGGCTGGCGGACGCCGACACGCGGCGTGACGCGCTATGAGGAATTGCCCGGGCGCGCCCGCGAATATCTCGATTTCTTGCAGAAAACCACGTGCGTTGAAATCGGCGGAATTTCCACCGGCCCGGAGCGCAACGAAACCATCATCCGTCCCGGCAGCAAACTGGAAAAACTTCTTTAGAAAAACGGTCATGAACGACGCCAAATCGCGCGCGAGCCGCGTGATCGGCTCCTACCTCACATTCGCGGTAGTGCTCGCAACGATCGCCGTAATGCTGACGGAGGCACTCGGTGCGTTGCACCAGCTCAAACCAGGCGTTGTGCAAATTGCCTGGCTGCTGATCTTACTGGGCGCCGCCGTTACGGCCTGGCGGCAGCGGGCGAAGTTCCGCATCGAGCTTCCGAACGGGTTGGACGCGATTCTTGCATTGGTGATCGCGTGCATTTTCGGAGTGATCGCGTGGACGGCCGTCTTGAGCCCGCCGAATTCCGCCGATGCGATGGCGTACCATCTTCCACGGATCATCTATTGGATCCAACAGCGCAGCGTCGATTTCTTTCCCACTCCTTACCTGAATCAGATCATGCTCCAGCCATTCGCGGAGTATCTGATGCTGAACACGATGCTCATTTCCGGCGGCGATCATTTCGTGAACCTGGTGCAGTGGTTCGGATGCGTCACTTCGGTAATCGCAGTCGCAGGGATCGCCGGCGAATTCGGGGCGAGCTCACGCGGCCGAATTCTCGCGGCACTGTTCTGCGTGACGCTTCCAAACGGCATCCTGCAAGCTTCGGGAGCGAAGAACGATTACGTTCTCGCAGCATGGCTGGCCGCTGCCGCCTATTTTCTATTGCGCACGCCAAAGGATGGCCGCCCGGCTGCCGCACTTGCCGGCTTAGCGTTGGGCTTGGCCGCGGGAACCAAAGCCACCGCTTATCTTTACGCGCCCGGATTGCTGCTTGTGGTGATGTTGCCGGCATGGAAA
>Ga0070735_10004035_pt1 | contig 12525 bp, 5 predicted proteins | sample Coa_R1_FD_66443 | JGI IMG/M metagenome (GOLD analysis project Ga0070735, IMG submission 66443) | Surface soil microbial communities from Centralia Pennsylvania, which are recovering from an underground coalmine fire - Coalmine... | ecosystem: Environmental > Terrestrial > Soil > Unclassified ...
TGAAGAAACGGACAAAGCACGGGCACTGCGGACAAAGCACGGACCGCTCGGCTGCGGCTGGCGGAGACGTCGCGCCCCGCATCGCCGCTGCATGAACGACAACAACGTGTTGTTGTTAACAACCATCCAATGCTCTCGCCAATGAGCGCCTGGACCCTCACCCGCAGCCGAGCGGTCCGTGCTTTGTCCGCAGTGCCCGTGCTTTGTCCGTTTCTTCCTGAGCGTAGTGACCAGAACCAGCTGCTATCCTAGACTCAGAGGCGGTTCACTAGCCTTGACGTAGGCCTCGAGCGGCGTTAGGCAGAGCTGCCGCTCAACGTCCAGCCGACGCTTGGCGTACTATCTTCGGCGGTGGTGTCGACCGCCCCCCGGCGCTACCCACTTTGCGGCTCGATCCCCTCCCGAGAGGAACTTTGAGGATGTCCGACATTTCCCGGAAAATCCGGCTCGTCTGCACGTTCGCGGGTGCGACGATGCTGGTGTCGCCCGCGGCCCGTGCCCAACAAGCCATCGACTCGGCCTACACGGCGCAGATCAAACAGGACCTCGAGGATCCGCGCATTTCGACCGAGCTCGTCGACTATTTACCCGCATCGGCGACCGTACCGTCACCGCTCAAGGTATTGGGCCACATCATCGGGGCGCCGGGCATCCTCGATCGCAGCGCGGACATCTACAAGTACTTCGACGCGCTCGCGAAGAGCTCGCCGCGGGTGAAAGTGTGGCGGATCGGCAAGACCGAGGAAGGGCGCGACATGATCCTCGCCGCGATCGCGGACGAGGCGACCCTCGAGAATCTGGACAAGTACCGCGGCATGCTGGCTGCGTTAGGCGACCCGCGCAAAACGACGCCGGAGCAGGCGCAGCAACTCATCCATACGGCCAAGCCAATCTATTATATCACGAGCGGCATCCATTCCCCGGAATTCGGCGGACCCGAGATGCTGATGGAGCTCGCGTACCGGCTGGCTGTCGATTCGTCGCAGTTCATCCAGAACATCCGCAACAACGTGATCGTGCTGATCACGCCGGTGATCGAGCCGGACGGCCGCGACAAGGCGGTCGACACCTACTACTACAACAAGAAGCTGCCCAAAGGCGCCACGCGGCTGCCGCTCATGTACTGGGGCAAGTACGTGCAGCACGACAACAACCGCGACGGCATGGGGCAGTTCCTGCAGCTCACCAAGCACACCACGCAGGCGGTGCTCGACTGGCATCCAACGATTCTGCACGATCTGCACGAGGCGCAGACGTACCTTTATGCCTCGACGGGTACCGGTCCCTACAACGAGCAGATCGACCCCATCACCATCGACGAGTGGTGGATGCTCGCCGAGAACGATGTCATGGAGATGACGAAGCGCGGCGTGCCCGGCGTGTGGACGTACGGGTTCTACGACGGGTGGACGCCCAACTATCTCTTTTTCATCGCGCACACGCACAACGCGCTGGGCCGCTTCTACGAGGTGCAGAGCTACGGCCCGGACAACTACGTGGTGAAGCCGCGCCCAACGACGACGAGCCGAGAGTGGTTTCGGCCTAACCCGCCGCTCGACAGCATCAACTGGGGTCCGCGCAACAACACGAACATCCAGGAATCGGCCATTCTGTTCGCGCTCTCCGATGTGGCAAAGAACAAGGAGACGTTCCTGGACAACTACTGGCGCAAGAACGTGCGCGCGGTGGACAAGGGGAAGACCGGCCCCATCTATGGATGGGTGATTCCTGCCCAACAGTACCGTAAGGCGAACGCCGCCGACGCGGTGAACGACCTGCGGGCGCAGGGCCTCGAGGTGGAGACCGCCAACGCCGCGTTCACGGCCGGGGGCGTCTCAGTAAAGGCGGGAGACTACATCATTCGCGGCGATCAGCCGTATCGCACGCTCGCCGACATGTACTTCGCGCTCCAGCACTTCTCGCCGAAGAATCCCGCGCCGTACGACGACACCGGTTGGACGTTCCCGCTCATGCGCGACATCACCGTCACGGCCATCGACGACAAGACGCTGCTCGATCAGCCGATGACGATGCTGACCAGGGATGCGGTGGCGCCGGGCGGCGTGTCGGGCAGCGGCAGCGTGCTCGTGGTCGACAACACGGCCGACAACAACGTCGCCGCATTCCGGTTCAAGTTCTCGAAGACGAGGATGCAGGCGGCCGAAGAAGATTTCGATGCCGGCGGGCATCATTTCCGGGCCGGCGCCATGATCATCCCGAACGCCAATCGCGCGCAGATGGAGCCCGAGCTCGCGAAGCTCGGGCTGTCCGCGTTCGCGATGGCCTCCGCGCCTAACGTAAAGAAGCACGAGCTCGATGTGCCCCGCATCGGCTACGTGCACAGCTGGACGCGCACGCAGGACGAAGGGTGGGTGCGCGCGGCGCTCGACACCTACGGCATTCCGTACTCCTACTTCGGCGACATCAAACTCCGCGACTCCAATCTGCGGCAGAAGTACGACGTGATCATCATGCCGCACATCGGTGGCACGGTTGAGACCATGGTGAACGGCATCCCCAAGACCGGTGCGACGCCCCTGCCCTACAAGAAGACCGCCGAGTTCGAGAGCTTCGGCACGCCAGACTCGTCGAGCGACATTCGCGGCGGCATGGGCCTCGACGGCGTGAAGAATCTGGAGGAGTTCGTGGAACAAGGCGGGACGCTGATCGTCGAGGGATCGACGTCTGAAATTTTCCCCGCCTACAACCTCGCGCCCGGCGTGAGCATCGAGCAGCCGGACAGCTTGTTCGCGCGCGGCAGCATCATGCGCGGCGACATCACCGACATGTCGAGTCCGATCGTCTACGGGTACGAGCACGACGAGATCCCGGTGTACTTCAACCAGGGTCCGGTGATGCGTGTGGCGACGGGACCGGGCGAGTTCTTCGGTGGATTCAACCGCGGGCCCGATGTTGGGCAGGACGTGACGCCGATGGCGACGCCGATGCCGCTGTCGCCGTGGAATCCCGATTCGGCGGCGGCACTGCGGAACCCCGCGCGAGGGACGGCATCGGGCATCGCCCGATTGCGCGCCCGCGTGGCGCCTAACGCAAGTGCGGATACGTCATCCAAGGGACCGCGCGTGATCATGCGCTTCCCGCGCCGTCCGGCTGACATGCTGCTCTCGGGCACGCTGCAAGGCGGCCAGGCGCTGTCCGACCGCGCGCAAATCGTGGACGAATCGGTGGGCAAGGGACACATCGTGATGTTCGCGATCCGCCCCTTCTGGCGCTGGCAAACGCAGGGCACGTACATGTTAGGCTTCAACGCGATCATGAATTGGAACCACCTCGATGCCGGCCGTCACGCCGCAGCTGCACCTCAGGTGGGCCAGCGCTGACCGTCAAGCTTTCGGGATACGGTAGCGAATGCGGCAGAGCCGGCGTCGAAAGGCGACGGCTCTGTTGTTTCGCACCGGCCATAGGTTACTGTGTGAAAGGCAGCTCTTACCAAGGGGTCAAATTCGCCTCATATTAAAGTCTCGCTTTAACAAGAAACGACGCCTAACGACGCGGGCTGTCCGGCTGCAACGCCGCCAGGCGCCGCGCCGCGTCGCCGGTGAAGCGCTTGAGCTCGGGATCGCAATCGCGCCAGAGCGACACGAAGCGCTGGTACTGTGCCGCCGCCTCCGCGGGGCGGCCGAGCGCCTCGAGAATCTGCCCCTGGCGATAGGCGGCGGGCCCGAGATACACGAGGTCGTACGGCGAGTTCTGATCGAACGTGCGATACCACCGCAGCGCCTCCTCGTCTCTGCCTAACTGATGGAGGAGCTCGGCGCGAGCGTAGCGCTCGAGCGCCTGCGACACGAAGGCCGACGTCCACGACGTGACCCACGGCGTGCGGCGCGCGCTGTGCTCGAAGGCAGCGAGCGCCGCTTCGGGTGCGCCCGACGCGCGCGCGATCTCGCCGCGGATCGCGAGGCGCAGGCCGGAACGAATGTCGATCGCGCCCGAGGGATCGGGCAGCGTGTCGAGCGCACGCATCGCCGCGACGGCCGCGGCGGTATCTCCATCGCGCGCGCTCAACACGCCCGCCAAGTACGCGCGCAGCATCGCCTGCAGCGACTCATCCGTTAGGCGAAAAGGCAGCTCGGCCGGCGGCGGCGGCGGCGCCGACCGAAGCTCGTCGCGCAACCGCAGCCTCGCCTCGCGCGCCCCGGGCTCCTCGTCGACCAATGGTGCGAGCGAGAGCAGCGCCTCGTGCTCTACCGCATCGAGCGGCGCGTACGCCGTCGCCAGCGCCAGATCGGCACGCGCGTCGCGCCATCGCCCAACGGCGGCGTCGAGGTGCGCCAGCATCACCTGGCCGAAGCCACGCTGCTCCGGTGGGCGCACCGGATCCACCAGCTCGCGCGCCAGTGACCGCGCGCCGACCATGTCGCGCGCGAAAACGGACACGTAGAAAATCGACGTGATGAGCCAGAACCCGCGATCATCCTTCATGCGCGCCAGAAATTCTGCGCGGTCGCGCGGCGAGCCGAACGCGAAGCGCCGAAAGGCGTCGGCCGGCGGCAGCGTGTGCTCCGGCCCAACGAGTGCCTCGTAGCGGCGGAGCAGCGAGTCGGCTTCGGCGCCCTTGCCCTCGTACGCGGCGACCTCGGCCAAATGTTGGAGCGCCGGCCAGTGGTGCGGATCGAGCGCCAGCACACGCTCGAACGGACGGCGCGACTCCACGAGCGACCGGCCGCGCTTCCAGTTGTGGTGATACAGAACTTCGCCGAGGATCACCCAGGCTTCCACGTCGTCGTAACGATCGGCGACGCTTGACGCGAGGCGCTCGGCCGAGTCAGCGTCGCCCCGACTGAACGCCGCGAAGGCAGCGATGAGCAGTCGGTTCCGCTCCGACAACCGGCCCGAGGTGCGTACCGCGTGGTCGGCGGCATCGCGCTCGGCCCTCGACATGAGCATCCAGGATGCGGTCGCCGCCTGGCCGTACCATGCGAGCGAGAACGTGCTATCGGCGTCGGTCGCGCGCTCGAATGCGGCTTTCGCGGCGAACATGTCGTTGTCGCGGTACGCCGCCTCGCCCTCCAAGTACGCCTTGAGCGCCGGCAGCGACGAGGTGGTGAGCGCGCCTAACTGCATGGCCGGACCGCGGGACGTGCTGCCTTGCGACACGGCGATCTCGGCGCTCAGACGGTCGACCAGCCCGAACAAGTCGTCCTCCCGGCCTTCGGCACGGGCGGTGGCGAGCGGCGCCCCGCCGGCGGTCGAATACAGCGACGCGGTGAGCGCGAGCTGCTTGTTCGCAGCCACGGCATCGCCGACGATGAACAGTGCGGCGCCGAGTTGGCGCGCCGCGCCACGGGCCGCATCGGGCGTCATGTCGTTAGGCAATGCGCGGCCGGCGAGCACGGTTCGCGGGTCGAGCGTGCGCAATCCTGCCGCGCCGTCGAGGCTCGTGCTCAACAAGCTCACCATGCCGCTTTGCAGGAAGGTCAGATCGGAGCCGCCGCGAACGGCGAACGGGAACACGGCGACCGTTCGCTGCCGGCCGGCGGCGGTGGTCCGCGGCCTGAGCACGACCGTCCATGCCGCGACGGCAATGACGGCCATGGCCGCGAACGTCCGCACCGATCGGCTCCGCCACATCGCGCGCGGGTGAGCGATTACCGTTCGCCCGCGTTCTTCGTGATACGTGAGGCGCGACCGATCGTATGATTGGCCGCGCCGCGATGCGAGCAGCGCAGCGCACGCCGCGTGCAGCCGTTCGCGCTTGAGCACCGGTATCAGCTCGTATGCCGCGCGCCCAACGATTGGCGGATCGAGCGCGACGCCGGCCGGCGGGCCGCTCGCTTGCCGTGCGAGCCCGCAGTGCAGGAGCGACGCGACCGCATGCTCCGCGTCCGCGGGCGCAACCTCGGCCAGGGCCGCGGCATCGGCGGGCGCCAGGGACGCCCCGAATACGCCTAACGCATCGAGCACGGCGCGCGCACCGGCATCCAGCGGCCGGGCGACGTCGCGCACGAGAGCGCGCGCCGCCAGCGGCACGCCGGGCGGCCGTCCATCCGCCGCCCGCGAAAACGTGAGCGTGCCCGATGGGCCGATCGTCGCGACGTGATCGGCAAGCATCTGCTCGAGTTGCGCGACGAGGTAGGCGGGCACACCGCCGGTGTCGCGGTGGAGGCGCTCCACGGCGTCGGCGTGGCCAGCCACGGCCGATGCAATGGTGGCTGCGTCGAGCGGGCCTAACGCAAGCCGAACCACGCCCGGTGCATCGCGCAGCGCCGCCAGCGCCGCGTCGTCGTTGATATCGGCGCTGCGATCCGCGACCACGAGCAGGATCGGCGCATCGGTCAGCGCGGCGAGAGACAACACGAGCGTGCGACTCGCGGAGTCGGCCTGCGAGAGCGCGTCGGCAATCACCAGTACCGGACCGTCGTCGGCGACAGCGAGCATCGCCTCGCGCAGCGCATCGCCCACCGCCGTGTCCGGGATCGCGCCGCTATCGGTTGCCAGGCGCGGGAAACGCGTCGCGATGTCTGGCAGCAAGGCGCGGAGCGCGCCGAGCGACGACGGCGCCATACCGCCTAACGCGGCCGCCGTCGCGAGGGGCGAGAACATCACGCGGGCGGCGCTCCGCGGCTCGGCCCCGTCACGAGAGCGCCCGCGGCTGTCGTGGCGCAAGACCACCGCGTCTCGCCGCGCGGAGACGACGCTCGTCGCGAGCTCGGCGCACAGCCGCGACGCGCCCATGCCGGCACCGCCTTCCACGACCGCGATCGTCAACCGTCCGTGCACGGCACGCTGCCATGCACGCATCAGCGCCGCAAACGAGTCACCGCGTCCGACGAACGGAAGGGCGACCGGCGCGGCGTCGCCGCCGGCCTGGTCGTCGCGCGCCTCCTCATCAATCGATGCGCCGAGTGCCATGAAGGCCGCCGACGGCGCCGCATCGACGGCGTCGCGGAGCCGGGCAACGAAAGTCGCGTGCGCTGCCACGGCAGCGCCGTGTCGGCCGGCGGCTCGGAGCGCGCCGATGAGCCGCGTCGCCGCCCGTTCGTCGAGCGGCGCGGCCTCGCACCATCGCTCGGCTTCCGCAATCATTTCATGCCAGTCGCCGCGTCGTTCGGCTGCGTCGAGGAGCCGGTCGAAACAGAGACCGAGCCGTCGGCGTAGCGCCGCTCGTTCAGTTTCGATCCACGTGCGAAGAGGAAGGTCCGCGTCGAGCTCAGCGGCGGCGAGGAATTCGCCCGACCACTGACCGACCGCAGCGCGGTCGCGGCGCGCGGCTTCGTCCCGCTCGAGCAGCGTCAGGTCCATCTCCACGGCGCCGTCGGGCAGTGCAACCGAGTCGGCGTTGATGTCGAGGACGTCGCCCAGGTGCTGACGCAACTCGAGGAGCGCTTGCCTCAGCGATTGGCGCGCCTTCGACTCCGCGCGCTCACCCCACAGCAGGTCGACCAGCTCGGCGCGGGCGACCGGGCGCGGCGCTCTGCGACAGATGTAGGCGAGCAGCACGAGCGGCTTTCGCCGGCGCAAAATAGTACGGCCGTCCGCGGCCTCGAGCCGCAGTTCGCCGAGCGTGTGGAGACGCAGCATGACAAGCAAGACCCGCGAGCGGGACAACGTCGCGCCAGTCGCGCTTCGCGCTGTCGTGAAACGACTTGACGCCGTCGTTGACGGCCGCGTACACCGCCACGCCTAACATGACGCCCGACTGAGCGCCGCGCCAGATGATGGCGCGAGTCGCTCGGCGACTCGGATCGACCACAGGCAGCGCCACTCGGGAGGAATCATGCGGACACACAGGAGCAGTCTCGTTCACCGGATGCTCGTCGCAGCGATGGCCATCGCAATGCTGTCAACCGTTTCCACGAGCGCCAGCGCGCAGTTTGGTTTGTTCAAGAAAGGGAAACACAAGGCCGACTCCACGGCGCACGACTCGACAGCGGTTTCGAATGGCTCAATCGCGCCCGACAGCGCCACCGCTGCGACGGCCGATACCGCCAAGAAGCACCGCTCTTTCTTCGGCAGAGCACTGAGCGCCGCCGGCAAGGCCAACAACGCGGTGCAAGAAAAGACCGGCATCGACACCAAATCGCTGGCGCTCAACGTAGCGACGGGCGGCATGGCCGGCGTGGTAGGGAAGGCGCAGGCGGCTGCCGCGGCCGCGAACGGCGGCGGCGCGGGGGCGGCCGCAGCCATCGGCCAATCCCTTGGATCGCACAAGCTGCCGCTCGGCGCGAAACTCGGTGTCGCGACGGCGCTCACCGCCGTGACGCCGCACATCGGCGCCCCGGTAGCCGCCGCTCCGGCACCGGCGATGACAACCTCGGCGCCTAACGCAGACCAGGGCGACGTGATTGCCTTCCAGCAGGAGATGCTGGACGTGCAGTCGAAGGCGGCGAACGGCGACGCGGGCGCGCGCGCGCGGCTCGAACAGTGGCAGGCGATCAGCGTGAAGTATCAGCCGCAGATGACGGCGGCCACGCAGCGCGCCAGCGCAGGCGATCAGAACGCCGTGAAGCAGCTCTCCGACCTCCAGATCAAGATGATCCGCGAATGGCGGGCGAGCGGCGGCTCGTCGTCGAGCAAGCCCTGACTTCCGTTAGGCAACGAGAACCGGTGCGCCGGCGGCGGCCTGTGGGGCGCCGCCGGCGACGCGACGTAAGCGTTGGAATGGACGGCGTCGCCGCGCGATCGTGCCGAGTCCGGCGACCGGCGCGGCTTACTCCAATGTCAAAGCGCAGCCTTCCGCGCAGTCTTCGCTGGCCACTAAACCCCCGCCCGGGTCGCGCTGTCCAACCTCTGACTTCACCCGTGATGCGACCCGGTGCTTGGCAGTCTTTCGCTTTTGCTTGCGCTGCAAGCCGTACAACCTGTCGCTGCAACCACGCCTTCCCCGACGGGCCGCGTAACGGCCACATCGGTTCACGCGACCTTGGCAACCACGGCCCCGGTCATCGACGGCCGCGATGATGATGCGGTCTGGCAGACCGCTCCGGTCATCACTCAGTTTCTGGAAGCCGAGCCCACCGAAGGGGCACCGCCGAAAGCGCGAACGGAAGCGCGCATCGCTTACGACGCACACAACTTGTACGTCTTCGTCCGCGCGTACGATCCGCATCCCGACAGCATCGTGAGTCTCCTGTCGCGCCGCGATGACCAAACGGCGTCCGACCACATCACGATTCTTCTCGACTCGTACCACGATCGCCGGACCGGCTTCGAATTTTCCGTCAATCCCGCGGGCGTGAAGTGCGATTACGCGATCTATAACGATGGCACCGAGGACGCCTCGTGGGACGCGATCTGGGATGTCGCGACGCGCACGGATTCGCTCGGATGGACCGCCGAGTACCGCATCCCGCTCTCGCAGCTGCACTATCACGTGCACAAGGACGGGGTGTTCGGCATTCTCATCTGGCGGGTCATCGAGCGGTACACGGAGACGATCACGTGGCCACTGTACCGGATGTCACGGTCGGGCCTCGTCTCGCAATTCGGCGAGCTCACGGGACTCGATGGACTCGCCCAGCCCGGCGATCTCGAGGTCACGCCGTATCTCGTCACGAAAAACGTGCAAGGAGCGCCGTCCTCCGGATACGATCGTGATCAGCAAGTGAGCATCGGCGGCGACCTCAAGTACCAGCTCTCGTCCAACTTGCTGCTCAACGCGACGGCGAATCCGGACTTCGGCCAGGTGGACGCGGATCCATCGCAGCTCAACCTCTCGGCGTTCGAGACGTTCTTCTCCGAGCGGCGCCCGTTCTTCGTCGAGGGCAAGGGACTGTTCACGTTCAACGTGAACTGCGTCGTCGTGCTCGACTGCAATACGGGCGAAGGGCTGTTTTATTCGCGCCGCATCGGCCGCTCGCCGCAGCTCGCGGACGTGTACGACGACTCCACCGCGGAACAGGCCACGCGCATCCTCGGCGCGGCCAAGCTCACAGGCCGGTTCGACAACGGCCTCTCGTTAGGCATGATGGACGCTGTCACCGACCGCGTGGGCGGCACGGACGGCGTGACGCTCGAGCCGCGCGCCAACTACGCCGTGGTGCGCGCGAACCAGGACTACGCGGATGGAAACGGCAGCGTGGGCTTCATTTTCACGGGCGTGAATCGGCAGACCGACTCGTCGAGCAGCCCATATCTCCACACCAGCGCGTACGCCGGCGGCATCGATGCGCGACGCCGGTTTCTCGGCGACTACGAGGTCTCCGGCTCCTTCGACGCGAGCCGCGTGGCCGGGAGCACCGCGGCGATCGCGTTGACGCAGGAGGATCCGGTGCATCTCTATCAGCGGCCCGATGGCCCGCTGACGTTCGACTCCACGCGCACCTCGTTGTCGGGCACCAACGTCGAGGTGCGCGCCGCCAAGGTGGGCGGCAAACTCCTCCAGTGGGAAACCGCGTATCAGCGGCGGTCGCCGGGTTTCGAGATCAACGACCTGGGGTTTCTCCGGCAGGCCGACCAACAGGAGTGGACCTCGTGGGCCGCGCTGGCGTTCCGCACGCCTAACGCAGTGTGGCAGCAGTTTCGCTGGAACTTCAACTACTGGCAGTACTGGAGCGACGCCGGCCTTCCCACGGAGCGGGCGTTCAACACCAACATCCATACGCAGTTCAACGACCGGTGGTGGCTGCACATGGGCGGCACGATCGGTCAGTTAGGCACGACGTTCTGCGACCGGTGTGCGCGCGGCGGGCCGGCCGTGCGCCAGGATCCGTACGTCGCGCCCTGGCTCCAGATCCAGGGCGACGATCGCGACAAGCTGCTCCCCTCGGTCTCGCTCAACTACTGGCGCGGCGATGGCGGGCGCTCGCACTCGCTGAGCGTGACGCCGGAGCTCGACGTCAAGGTGTCGTCTCGCTTCGCCACATCGGTGTACGGAACGTACACGCGCAACCGCAACGACACGCAGTACTACGATACCTACACGGATTCCGCGGACGCCCTGCACTACACGTTCGCCCACCTCGAGCAGCGGACGCTGAGCCTCACCTGGCGTCTGGACTACGCGTTCACGCCTAACGCTACACTGCAGCTGTACGCGTCGCCGTTCGTCTCCAAAGGCACGTACACGAACGTGCGCGAGCTGGCGGATCCGCACGCGGTGGCCTACTCGGCGCGCTTCCGGCCCTACGCCGACACCACCGTCACCGACGACCCCGGCGGGTTCAACGTGCAGCAGTTCCGGTCGAATCTCGTGTTCCGCTGGGAATATCGCGCCGGCTCGACGCTGTTTCTGGTCTGGAGCCAGGGGCGGGACGGGTCGTTCCCCATCGAGGGCGGCCGGTCATTCGGCGGCGACCTGCGCGAGCTGTTCGCCCAACGGTCGAACGACGTCTTCCTCATCAAGCTCTCGTACTGGTTCGCGCGCCGATGACCGCGGACAGTGCGCAGACACGGCCGTGTCCGCCGTAAAAGCGCGCCGCCCCCGGCCTAACGTAATGGCCAAGGACGGCGCGGTGACCACGGTCAGCCCGAGACGGTCGCTCGGCTGACGCCGGGCACTAGCTCAGGCGATCACCGAGTGGCGACCGTTTGCCCAGCTCGGGCTGACGGTGGTACTATGACTGCTGGACAAGGGATCACCTCCTGGTTGCAGGGTGAAACATCGGGCGGACACCGAACAAATAACCGGGCGCACACCAGAACCCAAGAGGAGCCGGCTATCGCATGATGCTGCAAGCGGCCGCATCGCCGTTCAGCGACTGGGAGAACTTCTACGTGATCGTCGGCTCGTCCGCGGCCGCGCTCACCGGCCTGCAGTTCGTCGTCATCGCCCTCGTCGCCGAATCGAGCGCCAAAACCGGGGGCCGGGCGATTGCCGCCTTCGGCACGCCGACCGTCGTGCACTTTTGCGCCGCGCTATTGGCGTCGGCCATCGTGAGTGCGCCCTGGCGGGGCCTGGCGAATCCCGCGTTTCTCATCGGTGCCCTCGGCGCGGCCGGCGTGGTGTACGCGGTCGTCGTCACCAAGCGGGCGCATGAGCAAACCGTCTACAAACCGGTCTTCGAAGACTGGCTCTGGCATTCGATTCTCCCGTTCTGCGCGTACGGCGTGATGACGGTGGCGGCGTTCGTATTGCGCCACGACCCCGAGCGGGCGCTGTTCCTCGTCGGCGGCGCGGTCTTGCTGCTGCTCTTCATCGGCATCCACAATGCATGGGATACCGTAACGTTCATCGCGCTCACCTACGGTCCGGGCGGGACGGAGGCGGAGCCGGCGGCCTCGCCGGCCGCACCGCGCTCGAGCGCCGACACGACGCCCGCGTCCCACGCCTAACGGAAGGCATCGGCCAGTGATCAAACGGATGGTGCTGTTCGGACTCGATTGGATGCGGAGCGCGCGCCCGCGCGCTGCCGTGGCCGCAACGCTGTATTGTCTCCTGCTCGGCGTGCTCGCCGCACGCGCATCGGCTCAGGTTTCGACCGAGACGCGGGTTCGCCAGTTTTCAAGCGTCGCGATGGCGCCGGACGGCCGGCACGTCGCGTGGATCGGTCCCGCGTCGTCGGACGGCGACACACAGAGCCTGATGCTCGCCGCGATGGCGAGCGCGGCTGCGCCCGCTCGAGT
>Ga0070735_10004036_pt1 | contig 12523 bp, 4 predicted proteins | sample Coa_R1_FD_66443 | JGI IMG/M metagenome (GOLD analysis project Ga0070735, IMG submission 66443) | Surface soil microbial communities from Centralia Pennsylvania, which are recovering from an underground coalmine fire - Coalmine... | ecosystem: Environmental > Terrestrial > Soil > Unclassified ...
GACCGCGTCACCCCAGCTCGGCTCGGCTGCTTAATCGATCAATTGGCGGAGCGCGGCGCCACAAGATTGGCGAAAGGAACCGTGGCTGGGCTTGACGCTACAAAGCGCACGTGGCGCGTCGAGACTCATCTCGCGGAGCGCGGAGCGAGATACTACTTTAGCCGACGGGGAATTGAACACCCTGAGAGCTGCCTTGACGACAAACCGCCGCACAGGGCGTATAATGATGCATGGGAATGATTTCCCCGCGGAAAATCTGGTCTTGCAAGAGAATGACATGCTGCTGACTCCCCTCACAATGCTCCCTGCCGGCTCGGAAGTAGACGACGACCCGCTTGAATTGATGGACGACATCGAACGCCTCAAACGCGAAAAAGACGCCGTCCTCTTGGCTCACTATTACGTCGATGGCGAGATTCAGGACATCGCCGACTTTACCGGCGACAGCCTCAAGCTGGCGCGCGAGGCTGTAAAGGTCGCCAACTCGACGATCGTTTTCGCCGGCGTCCACTTCATGGCCGAGTCGGCCAAGATCCTGAACCCCGCCAAGACCGTGCTCATCCCCGATGTGCTGGCCGGTTGCTCGTTGGCCGAAAGCTGCCCGGCCGACAAACTGGCCGCCTTTCAAAACGAGCTGCGCCACGCCGGGCGCGATTTCGAAACGGTCGCCTACATCAACACCACCGCGGCGGTCAAATCGCTGTGCGACTGGATCGTCACCAGCGGCAACGCCCGCGAGATCATCGAGCGCGTGCCGCGGGAAAAGGAGATTCTGTTCGTCCCCGACCGGCACCTGGGCCGGTATTTAATGGAGGTCAGCGGGCGGAAAATGATTCTCTGGCCGGGGGCCTGCATGGTGCACGAGATTTTCAGCGTGCAAGACCTGTTGCGGGCCAAGCGGCACAATCCCGATAGCATCGTGCTGGCTCATCCTGAGTGCCCCCAGAGCATTCTCGAGGCCAGCGACGTGATCGGCGGCACCGAGCGGATGCGCAAATATGTGGCGGCGATCGAAAAACCGGCGACGTTTCTGGTCGCCACCGAGGCCAACATGCTGCACCCCCTGATGAAGGCAGCCCCGCAGCACACTTATATTCCCGTGCCGGGCGTGATGGAGTCAGAGGGCAAAACCTGCGCCTGCAACCGCTGCCCGCACATGGCCCGCAATACGCTTAGGGCCGTGCGAAACTGCCTCGAATCCGGCAAACCGGAAATCGCCTGGCAGCCTTACTTCGAGAAGGCCCAGAGCGTGCTCAAAAAGAGCCTGCTGGAATAAATCACGGCGAATCGGGAATCCCGCGGCCTTCCTTGCCGATCGTAGTCGCCGGCGAATCGTCGATCACCAATTTCGTTCCCTTCGTGCCGGTTTGCTTATCGAGCTCGGCATTGAGGGCGGGAAGCACGCGCTCGATGTGATTGACCAGCGTAATGCCGCCGCCGCCGGCAAACAACAGCCCGACCGGGTTCCTGTTCATGTCGACCACGAGCGAGCCGGAATCTCCGGGCATTCCCAGGGAAACGAATCCATTCGTGCCCGAGACCTCGATCTGGTTCGTGAAATTGGCCGCTCCGGCCTGATAGCCGACGGTCGCGAGCACGTTAAGCCCGGTGACGATTCCCTGCGTGTAGCCGCTCGTCCTTCCATACTTTTGCACGGTTTGGCCGAGGAACGCGGCCACAAGCGCCGACTTCGGGACCCCGTAGCCATCCACGAGCGTCGACGTATTCACGAACTGCGCCGACGTGCGGATGATCGCCGTGTCGACTTGATTCGTCCCGCTCGACGAGAAGTCGATGGGAACGAATGCGGCAAGCGTACCAATGATGTCCGACGCCAGGCCCGTGAAACAATTGTCGTCGAGCGGCGAGGGGGCCACCGCGGGATTGCCGATGGGCGCGTTATTCTCATCGGCCCACACGTGGTTATTGCTGAGCGCAAAAATACCGCCGGTCTTCAAGTCTTTTAGCCGGCAGCCGCAGGTGGCCGCCGCGCAGAGTGTTCCATTCGCACCCGGATCGAAAATTGCCGTCGTTCCGATGGGAATCGCGCGGGGCAATCGCGTTTGCCGCTCTGGCGTGATTTGGAAAGCGTGCAGCGGTCCCGTGAGGACTTCCACGACCGCCACGTTTTCAATTTGCGTGGGGATTTTGGGATTGTCGGCTCCGGTCGTGTAGACCTTGATCACCACGTTGCCGTCGTCGTCAAGCCCGGTCGCCGTGCCGGTGATTCCCTTTTGCTTCGCCAGCGCCGCGTGATTGCGATTCTGGACGTCCATCACCTTCTGGACGATGGCCGGGTTGGGGCCCTGTTGCGGAGCGGCCGCCTGATTGGCGCCGCCGCCTTTGCCCACGCCTCCGGTGGCCGGGGCGCTGGATTTTGCAGGTGAAGTCGACGAGGCCGTTCCGCCGCCCTGAGAGTTCGAATTGGAGTTGGTCGAAGAGCTGCCGCCCTGGCCGGAAGTGGCGTTGCCGCCGCTCGAACTCCCCGAGCCCGGCGGAAGCCCGCCGGCGCCAGAGCCGCCGCCTGAACCCCCCGACAACCCCGAGCCGTCTGCCGCCTCAGCGCTATTGTCGGCCCCTTTCTTGCCCTTCTTTTTCGCGTCGGCGCGGGCCTTTTTCTTGGCATTTTTCTTCGATGTGGCTGTCGAGTCGGCTTTGTCCTTGGCCGAAAGAACCGGCGCGTGCTGCGAAGCCAGGCACAGCGCAAAGACCGCAAAAAACGTCACCGCCGAACGAGCGCACCACCGCAAACCGCTCATGAAACCCCCAAATCGGAAAAAAAGCCTCGAAGTGAACAGCACGGAACCGTCTAGCTAGTCTACCCGGTTTCAGGCGCGAATCAACTCAATTTCCGTGAAAATCGGCATAATCCGCGCGGCCCATGCACCCGATCCGGGCGCAGGCCGGCGAGAGACGGATGGCCGCAAAGGCACTGCAAAGTAGTCATCCCGCTCCGTCGTGATGAGTCTCGTGGCCCCACCTGCGCATCCCTCCACTCAAGACATACCGACCCCGCCCCCGCGCACTTCGAAATAACGCGGCCCCCCGGAACACCCAGCCCGGGACCGAGGGCCGCAACAAAAACGATTCAAAAAGACAAATGACCGCGGATTTTGCGGATACGCGCGGATGCACAAATTGACCCCTCGTGGTATTTATCCGCGCGTATCCGCAATGCAAACAGTTCATATTTGCGCGCCGCGCGAAGAATTTCATGCGGCGACCTCGGTAAGTTGGGGGACGGCGGGACCACCGGGGTCCGGCTGGGAACCGGCAACCTGAAAGGTTGCCAGCCGATAGCCGGGGGTCGAGCGAAGTGAAGACCCCCGGAGAGAGCGCGTCGATCGCGCAGCACCCCGACAGGTGTGCCAGGCGAATGCAACTTCGAATGCCGATCCGGTCGAACAACACCGGGTCAAACTGTTTCGCGAGGAGCTGATTGAAATGCTTCATCATCGGGGTGCGGCGTAAACGTCCGACGCGACCGGCGTCCATGCGAGCGGTTCTGCGGACCCCTGCGGGGTCGGATGGATATGACAAAACACGCTACCGGGGGTGGTCGCGAAGACCCCCGGCTCCTGAGGAACACGACCGGAACTGATTCTGCGACTCCGATTTGTCGGCCGTCAACCCACGGGCTGACGCCCGTGGCTCGCCTGATCTTGTTCCTGTCTGAATTGTGCACCGCCCGGGGGTGATGGGGAGCTAATTTCTTGCACCCCTCATCGAGGTGCAATTCGGTACGAGGTAGCCTCGGTCGTGCTGATCCGCGCGGGGACGAAAACGCGAAGCGTGGAAACAAAAAAACCCGGCCTGGAGAGAGGCCGGGTTTTCGGAGAACTTGTGGCGAGCCGGCTACGAAATCGGCCGCCGGCGAGGCATTGGAGGAAACGCCTGGCCGGCAAGCCGCTGGCGCCGTAGGCTCGCAAGCGCCAGTCCGCACTTAGAACGCATTGTCCCCGATCGGGTTCTGGCCGCGGCGGGTGCCGCCGGGGCTGAATAGCGAGGCGTACACGACAAACGACATATTCTCGTTGAGCACCTTCGCGCGGCCGTCGCAAAACGCCACGGTGACGATGCCCGGATGCAGCGAGCTGGCAAAGGGCGAATTGCCCGGCGTCAACCCCTTATTTCCGTTGATGCGCGAAATGGCGACCTGAGCGAACGTTGCGTTGGGAAGCAGATTCAGCGGTATCTGCTGATTCAAAGCGAAATTAATATCGCCCGTCCCAACGGCGGCAGGCACTGCATTGAGCACGACGCCGCAATCCAGCACCGAAGTGAACGAATTCACGTAGCTTCCGCCGGCATAATTGAAGGCGGGAAACAGATAGCCCAGAAAGCCGGATCCCGGATTGGGGAACTCGCTCCCTCCCCAGTTGCGCGCATTGTGGTTTTCGATGATCATCAGAGTTTGACCCTGGCCGTCGCGGAGCGAAATCCGGTCGAGGCTCATGCGAAACTGATCGAACCCGTAGGGCAGGTTCTGACCGCCGATAGTTCGCAGATCGCGCCAGAAGACGCCCGTGTCGCGGGCGCAATCTGCGTCCTGCCGAGTCGTGTTCGGATACGAATTGCCCGATACCCAGCCAAGGTCATACGCGCCGTGGAAATTGGTGCTGCCGCTGTTGGCATCGGCTTCGATGATGAGATTGTTGTTAAAAATGAAGTTACCGTAGCCGGCATTCACGCCGTAGCTGAGTCCAGCCGCTTGCTTGTAGTGGTTCACATCGTCCGGGCACGTGAACACGTCGAGCGCGAGGACATTGTAGAAGCTGGTATTGCCGACGAGGTCATTGCGGTCGAGGTAAGCCAGGAGCGCCACCGGCCAGTTGGCGCCGCCCTCATTGAGATACGGCAGGCCTCCCCCGTTCCCAGTGGCCCAGTTCGTGATCGCCAGCGACAGGTTATGCTGGTTATTGAGGCATTGCGTGCGGCGGGCCGCTTCGCGGGCGCTTTGCACGGCGGGCAGAATCAGCGACATGAGCACGGCGATGATCGAAATCACCACCAGCAGCTCGATCAGGGTGAAGCCCCCGCGAACTTTGGTTTTTGGTCTTGGCATGGAACGCGCTTGCATGGCTTCTCTCCGGTTTTTGAAACAAGTTCTCTGGTTTGTCGGTGGGATTCGGTTGTCGTTTTATCTGTGTCGTTTGATGTTTCGTCGGCGCGATGCGCCGCGAGTCGGCCCGGCCGTTTTCTTCCACAAGTCTACGTCTCATTCAGAAACATGCACCCTCCATTATGCCAGACGGCACGGTGAATTGGGAAGGACATTCGGCGTTTTGAGCCTCGTTTTATCTGATTCTTCATGGTCGTCGGCGCTTTGTGCCGTCCAATTTTCAATTTCAAATTTTCATTTTTCAATTTTCAATTCCCCTCCTCATTGAATCGTCTTCCGATACTGAATGAACTTCCGGAAATCATACGTCTGCGCGGCCGGGTTCCAGGCGTCTTCCAAAAGGCTGCGGTCGACGATGAAAAATCCGCGGCGGCGCGTCTGGTCGGTCATTTCGGCCCCGATCTGCACCACCCCCGGGTTATTGACCGGGTCGGGCTGATTGGCCTCGAAGAAGCCGACCGTGAGCCACACGATGAACACGTTGCTGCGGGGCGTCGTGTTCCCCGAGATCTTGGCGAGCAGCCGCTGCTGCGTGTAAAAATCGACCGTGTTGTGTTGACTGCTGCCGTAAGTCTGATTGAGCGACACGAGGTCGGCCTGCGTGCGGGCCTCGAACAGCCGCCGCTGTTCCATCGGCGAACCAGCCGTTCCCTGAAAGTTCGTGGACGTTTGCGTCGGGTAGAGCGGCGTCGTCGGCGGCGGAAAGATCTGCGGATTATTCGCGTTGAACGTCTGTTGTTGAAAATTATCCAATGGCAGCGACTTGAGCAGGGTGTCGTCGATGCTCTGCGGAGGGATGCCAGGCGGCAGCGGCAGCGTTGGGTTCTGGTTGTTGTAGGGGCTGTTCTCCAGCGGGCTGAAACTGCGGATCGGCCGCGACGTGGGCGAACCGGGCAGGAACAGGCTGACGGTCATGTTGTTGGCGTTGTTGTAGGCGGCCGAAGCCGTCGGATCGACGCCGTCCCGCGCTTGCAGCAGTTGGTACCACCAGTCGCGCACGGGAAGATTGGTGTTGTTGCTCTGGTATTCGTACATGTCCTGGTACGAGCCGGTGAAGCTGTTGTAGCCCACGACGTTAAACGTCCCCGACGCCTGGTTCAGCGTGAGGTTGAACTGATTGGCGTCGTCGAGCATGGCGAACAGGTTCTCGCCGTAGCGCATGGGATTGAGGTTCATCTTGGCGCCCACGCGCTGCAGGGCCTGCGGCGCCAGCCACGGATATTGCGTTTGCAGGAAATTCTCGACCTGCATATTTTCGCGGGTGGGGACTTCCAGCAATTCGAATATCCGGTGCCAGCGGTTGTCGAGCAGCGGGTTGGCCGGAGTGCCCGAATTGAGTGCCAGCCCCGCATTCAGCGGATGCTGCGGGCGGAAAATCTTGGCCTGCGCCACCAGCGGCTGATAGAAGTTCTGGACCGTCGCCGGGAATGGAAGCTCGCTCACCAGCGTGTTCATCGTTGCGTTGATGCTATTGTTGCTGCTCGTATCTTTAGGCGCGAGGCTCGTCGTGACGTTGCTGGGGCTGTAAAGCGGTATCGCCAAAAGCTCCATCAGTGAGGCAAAGTCGCGATCGAAATGCGGCTGCCAGAGCGTGAACGTCTGCGGCGCATTGGGGATCGGCGGATTCGGCGCCTGGTTGTTCGGCACGCCGATCGTGTTGGGAGAGGTGAACTGGCCCACCGGCGGAAACGTCAGATTTTGACTCTGATAATACGCCACGCGGCTGGCCGGATAGAGCGTCGTGAATTGAAAATTGCTCGGGGCGACATTCAACGGTGGTGGCGGCGTCGACGGCCATGTTTGCGGAATAATCGTGTTGGGCGAAGTCAACCCTTCATAGCCGTCAAGAGGCTGTTTGCGCTCGCGCCCCACCAGGCGCATCAATTTCGGTTGAATGTCATTGAGCGCCGGGTTCGACGAAGCGCCGGGATCGTTCTTGGGGTCGCGCAGATTGAAGAACGTGCCCGACGAGGGAATGTACGTCCCTTGAGAAGGCAAGCTGCCGGGGAAGGGCAATGGCGCGCCCGGCGGGTCGCCGATGGGATTCGAGTTGAGGTATGTGATCCGATCGACCTCGACGAAGGGGTTGTCTTGCTCGCCGGGATTGCCCGGCGTGACAGTAGGAGCCGGCCGCTGTAGGTTGAGCCGCCGCCTGAGCGTAAACGTGGTGGCATAAGGGATGGAAGCCTTCGCAAAATTGCCGGTCGTCACGTCGCCGGGGCTTGTGGCGCCGATCGTCATATCACAAAACTGTCCTTGCAAAAGGCCTGTGTACGTGCCGTCGGTCAGTACAAACGAGTTGACATTGTTCGGCAGCAAAAGATCGAGATTGAGTGTGCTCCCGATGGGATAATTCGCGTTGTACGAAGGGGCCATCTGCGAGGCGGCCGGCGTGGCAAACGCCGGATCGGGAGAGGGCGTCCCCGAAGTCCAGAACGGGTCGACCACGAACGTGCTGGGATACGGCTGTCCTGGGGCGATGTCGTCGGTGCCGCCGATGTAGGTCCGCGAGCCGATCGTGTAAATTTGACCCGGCAAAATCTGCCCGGCCTCGTTGATCGCCGCGTTGCTGTTGACCTGATTGTCTTTGAGCGTCACGGCCGACAGCGCGGTTCCCGCTGCGCCGGGAACGGTCGGCATGGCGACCCCCTGCGAAGTCGTCTGCTGCGGATTGAGTGCAGCCGTGTTGCCACCCAGGGGGTCGAGCAACACGACCTGCCAGTTGAGCAGGTTGACAGGAACCGGATATGGACTGACATTGAACAGTTCCAGGTAGGTGAACGTGCGGTCGGTGATCGAGTCGTTGAGCTGCGTGGCGGGATGGTCTTGCCACGTGTTGTTCATCCCGAACACCGGCACTCGTCTGGAAACAATGACCAGCGCCTCGTTGAATGCGAGCTGCTGCGCTTCGACGCCGAAGACGACGCCGCGGTCCTGCGGCTTGCCGTTGTTAACGATCGGATCGTTGACGGGGGGATTGCCGGGGTACGGATTGTCGTCCAGGTTCCAGCCGTCGCTCAGGTCCTTGTCGTATTCGAACATCGTGATCGTGTCGTCGCGGTCCAGCGCGTCGACATAGTTCACCGCGAACTGGGCCATCTCGGCAAGCTGCCAGTCCTGGTACAGCGGCCGCTGGCCCGCGGGAGGCGGCGGATTCTGGCTGTTTGTCAGCGTGGCGTTGACTGCGTTCGACGTCGTGGCGTAATTGATCGTCGTCATCGGGTTCGAATTGGGGACGGCGTCGGCTCCGCCGCCGAACATGTACAGCATGACGTAAATGTCGCGTGCAAGCTGCTGCCGGTCGCGCCTGGCCCAGTATTCCTGCAACGCCGGGTTCCCCTGGAACGACTGCGAATCGCTGACGAACGAACCGGTCGGCGATACGGGGATCGGCGCGCCCACGTCGCCCGCGTTGACCCATTCCTGGTACGTCGGGTGCGGCGTCAATTCGCGGTAGCGCAGCGGATTATTGGGATTCGTCCAGCCGAACGTCTGGGTCGGCTGGTCGTTGGCCACCGTCAAAAACCGGTTGACATTCAATCGAAGCTGCTGCTGCCACGGGCTCTCGACCTGGCCGGGCAAATTCTGCGGCGACGTTTGCGCCTGGTACGGCGGGATATTGAACGGAACGTTGAGGTTGGCGTTCACGTTGTTATTGTTGGCATTGAAATTATTCGGGTTCGGAAAGTTGTTCGAGTTGCTGGCATTGTTGAGATTGACGCCCAACTGGCCCACGCCGTTATTCAGCTTGGCGCCGATCGCGGCGGCCACGGCTATGCGAAATGGCTCGCTTGCCGTCGGGTTGCTGGCGCCCGGAGTGTCGACCAGTGCCGGGACGGAGCCGTCCATCTGGTTATTGAACACCATGGGCGGGAATTGCGGATTGCCGCTGCCGTCCCAATTGTTGACGTAATTTGCCGAGCCTGAGGTCGTGAGTGTGCCGCTGCCCGCTGGGGCTGGGATGACGCCGTACTCCCAAACGCGATTGGCCGCCAGAACCGGCGAATTCGCCGCCACCGTCGAGGGCCTCGCATCGGGCCCCATCGCGTGCTGGCGGCGGTCCCAACTGGAGGTGGTGAAGTGCTTGCGAATGAGCGAGGCCTGCTGGTTGAGATCGAAATTGAGCGCCATGAGCTGCCGCAGCCGCGACTGGCCCAGCACGGCCGTGTAATCGGCCTGCGAGGCGTGCAGGCCCAGCATTTCGTCGACGGCAAACATCTGGTCGCCCGACTGCTGATAACGCGGGTCGATGACGACTTCGTCCCCTTCATCCATCACTCCGTTGAAGTTCGGCGGCGAGTTGGGAATCGGCGGGAGCCAGCCGGCGAATAGGTTTTGATTGTTCATCAGCGCCTGCGGGTTGTTGTTGAACCCGTTGGTGAAGGCGCTCGAATAACTTGTGCCGGCCTGGTAGTTGTTGTAGATGAGATAGCGCGCCGGGCTCGGTGGATAATTGAACGGCGGCGTATTCGGCAGCGGCGGCATGCCGCCCACATAGGCAATCAAACCGTTGCTGTTGGCGCCTGTGCTGAACAGCCAGTTCCCGCCGCCGGTGAAATCGAGCGGCTGCGAAAAAGAGGGGACGGTGTTGAGCGGCGAGGGAGTGAGCAACGGATACAGCTTGGTGCCGTTGGTGATCGGCGACGCCAACGACCAGCGGTAAATCGTGGGGTCGCCGTTGTCGGTGTAGCCTGCCGCCTGATCGCCGTCGTCATCGACGTTCGAAAAGCCCGGCCGCGGGAAGTCGAACGGCGAGCCGCTGCTCACGCCTTTCAGCAGGGCCGCCGGTTCGCCCCAGCGCCCCACGTTGATGTCGTTGACCGTGAAGACCTCTTGCCCGTTGCCGTTGAGCGTTACGCCGTATTTCGGCCGGCCCCACAGCAAAAACAGCATGTCCATGTTGGCCGCTTCGACGCGGTCGATCTGATACTGGCTCGAATTCGTGTTCGAGCGGCCGAAGAAGCCGCGGTATTGCTGCAGCGCGGGGGATGGCCCGTTGTTCTGATTGTTGGCCGGCGTCAGATAAAACGAATCGTAGGGATTGGCCGTCAGCGCCCAGAGAGGGTTGATCTCGGTCGGCGAAAGACCCAAATTTGAGCGCGAGATGGGAGTCGTGGGTCCATTGCCCATCATCGCCACCGGGGGACCGGTAAACGGCACGTTCGTAATCGCGTTCTGGCCAAACCAGCCGGAAAGATTGCCGGCGATATTGGCATTGATGAGGCTGTCGGCATCGAGCACCGTGTACGAGAACATGGCGACCGTCTTGCGGCCGTCGGCCAGAATCACCATCGGGAAATTGAGATCGAGCCAGACCCCTTCATTGATCCCGTCGCCGTCGTTGTCGACGTCGTAATCGAAATTGCCCGGCAGGTTGACGTTGCTCCAGATGCCTTCTTCGCCAAACGTCCCGTTGTTGTTGGCGTCAAAGCGGAACGGGAACGGGGCAATCGGATTGCCCAGCGCGTTGACCGCGCCTGGCCCTGTGATGTAGCGCAGGAAATTCGAGTTCAAGACGCAGACATGCGCCGGGTGCGGCCGCATGACGCGGGCCGTCGTGTCGTTCTGCCCGCCAGTTGAATTGAACCAGTCGGGGTTTCCATACAAAAACGAATTCAGCGGGCTGCCGTTGTTGAAGTCGCGCAAATACTGGGGCCGATGGAACGACGGTGTCACGATCGACATTCCCGTCGTTGGCTCGACGCTGAAATGCGCCAAAAACACGTTGTTGATGTCGGGATACGTGTAGCCCACGTCGATCTGCGGAATGTTGGCGTCGTTGAGAATCCCCTGGCGGTTTTGCAGCGCGGGGCCGGGGTTCCCGTTGGGGAGCACGTAGGCGCCCCCGGCCACGTTGGGATAACCGGCTGGAATCGTCGCCGCGGGAGACCAGTTGCTCCACAGCAGCATATTGTAATTGAGCGAGTTGTATTGGACCGGGTCGGGGATGCCGTCGTGGTTCTGGTCGATCGCCGGCGCGCCGTTGGGCTGATTCTGGTTGTTGAGGCCGCTGATCACGTTCACCCCCCAGCCGCCATTGAACGGGTGCCGATCGGTGGGCGCGGTGGGAAACGTGCTGTTGAGCGGGTCGTTGGGGTTGTAACCGAACCAGCCCAGCATGTTGGGAACCAGGCTACCGCGGCCCGGCCAGAGCACGCTCTGCTGGTTGTTGTCCCAGGGGCCGATGATGAGCTGCTCCATCCCAAAGTCGAACATGACGTCGACATTGGGAGGCGTATCGAAGACCTTGGCCGAGTCGGCAAAATATTCGGCGCTGGCTTGTTCTTGACTGGTGAACGTGAAGAACGTCAGTCCCACCAGCATCAACAGGAGCAACAGGCCGATCACCACGATCAAGACCGAGCCGTCGCGGTTGGCGGCCAGGCGCTCCAGGCGATCGTCACCGTTCGGGCGCGATGGAAGCGCGCGCGAGCCGCAGTGCGGAAAGCGAACCGCCGGAAGCCGTCGCTCGAAGCGTTGCGTTGAGGGGTGGTGGCGATGCATGAGACGATTCTCCAGGTAAGCCAAGTTTCCGCGGCCCGCGGGAGTTTTGACCGTGCGGGGGTCGGAATATCCGGCTTGAGCGGAGCTACCACTGGAAACGCGAAACGGCCCGCCATTTCAACACGTTTCCAGGAGTATTCCGCCGCAAGTCAAAAATTCCGAAATATAAGTCCCAGTTTAGTTTACGTGAAAACAACAACGCTTTTGGGTTGCGTGCCCATCCAAAGCCCCGAATGAGTCGCACTCCCCCCCTTAGCAAGGGGGGGGCAGGGGGGGTCGCGTGGCGTGGCATTCGGCTCCGATTTGCAAACTCCAGGTCGCCGTCACGAGAGCACTGACGGCTCGGAGTCACGTCACCGCGTCGAAAAATAAGGCGCCACTTCAATCCTTCAGAGCCAAGCCCGTTTAAAGCAGTTTCGTGCGACAACATCGCCAATGCGAGCCGGTGCCACGTTCCGCTCAACCCCCCCCTGCCCCCCCTTGCTAAGGGGGGGAGTGCATGCGCGGCCCGTCCGCGAGGGTTTGCACCGTCGATCGACGCGCGACCCAGGGCTGATGCGCCCCGGGCTATCGAATCCCGCCCCTTTGGGGCTGCCGCGACATCGTCGCCGGCCCTTCCAATTTGCAAATTGCAATTTTCAATGGCCATTTTGCAATTCCCAAACCTCCCGGCCTGCAGAACCCTTTCAGGGTTCGCGCGTGGTGCGGCGGGGCCCCAGGGTTGGCCGATATCGGCCAACCCTGGGCTGAGCTGCAAAACGCTTTCAGCGTAGACGACTACCCCGAAGGGCAACGCCGTTAAGGACTTTGACGAAATGGGTACCCTCGTCCATCGACGAAATTGCCCGGTTTTCCAGGGCTTTCTTATATCACCATATTTTCACAGTACCCAAGGCT
>Ga0070735_10004037_pt1 | contig 12521 bp, 13 predicted proteins | sample Coa_R1_FD_66443 | JGI IMG/M metagenome (GOLD analysis project Ga0070735, IMG submission 66443) | Surface soil microbial communities from Centralia Pennsylvania, which are recovering from an underground coalmine fire - Coalmine... | ecosystem: Environmental > Terrestrial > Soil > Unclassified ...
TCGAACTGGTGATGGCCCTGGAAGAGCAGTACGGGATGGAGATTTCGGACGAAGACGCCGAGAAAATCCGCACCGTCAAGGATGTCGTCGCTTACATCGAAACGCACAAGGCCTGACCCTTCGCAACGCACCTCCACTCTCCCAAGCTTGCGAACGGCGCCTCGACGCCGACCCCGAAGGACGTATGGGCGGTCTCCTTGCGGTGAATTCGAGGCGCATTCGCGAGCCCTCCACTAACCGGGTGCGCCTGGGCTTAGCCGGCCACAGTTGGCGCGCTAGACTCACTTCATGAGATGCCCGTATTGCCGCCATCGCGGCAACCGCGTGGTGGACTCGCGGCTGAGCGGTGACGGCGCGACGATCCGTCGGCGCCGGATGTGCTCGTCGTGCAAGCGGCGCTTTACGACTTACGAGCGGGTCGAAGAATCCGCGCCGATGGTGGTCAAGAAAGACAACCGGCGCGAGCCGTTCGATCGCGCGAAAATAGTTTCCGGTCTCAAGAAGGCGTGCGAGAAGCGTCCGGTCTCGATGGAGACCATCGAGCAGATCGCCGACCGCATCGAGGCCGCGGTTGCCGAGCAGGGCGGACGCGAGGTCCAAAGCTCCGTGATCGGCGGCGCGATCATGAATGAACTGCATAATGTTGACCAGGTCGCCTATGTGCGCTTCGCCTCGGTCTATCGATCATTCAAAGACATCGACGAATTCATGCACGAGCTGGAAGACCTGATCCGGCTGCGCAAGGAAGCCGGCGCGTCCCCCGCTCCCACTCGCGACCGCAAAGGTGAGCACGCTTCCCGCAAGGGCGAGCCCGCTTCCTAAGCCGCCGTGCCCGCCATTCCGGCCTTTTCCGTCGATTCACGCTACATGCGCAAGGCGCTTGCGCTCGCGCGCAGGATACTCGGACTAACCTCGCCCAATCCGGCCGTGGGATGTGTGATCGTGCGCGGCGGCCAGCGCGGTGGACGGATCGTCGGCCAAGGAGCGACCGCGGCCGGCGGCCGCCCGCATGCCGAGGCCGTGGCACTCGCCCGCGCAGGAGCCACGGCGCGTGGCGCGACGGCCTACGTGACGTTCGAGCCATGCGCGCATCAGGGACGCACGCCGCCATGTGCGCGTGCGCTGGTGGAGGCGGGGGTGCGGCGGGTGGTGATCGGATGCATCGATCCGTATCCGCCGGTGCGCGGGCGCGGCGTCGCCATGCTGCGCGCCGCGGGAGTCGAAGTCGTAATTGGCGTGCTCGAAGACGAATGCCGCCGCCTGAACCTTGGCTTCATCACCCGGGTGACCCGCGGACGGCCGTTTGTGACGCTCAAGCTCGCACTCTCGCTCGACGGCCGAATCGCCGCCGCTTCGGGCGATTCGCAATGGATCAGCTCGCCCGCGTCACGCGCGCTGGTCCATCGCTGGCGCAATGAGGCGGACGCGGTGATGGTCGGTGCGGGGACCGTGGCGGCTGACAATCCGCGCCTGACCTGCCGAATTGCGGGCGGACGCGACCCCGCGCGAGTCGTCATCGACGGACGCTTACGATGTTCTCCGCTGGCACGGGTTTTCGTTGAGCGGTCGGCGGCGGCGGCGCTTTTAGTGACAACTTCGGCCAACGCGGCGCGCGCAAGGCGCCGTTGGGGCGCCGGCGGGCGCGTCGAGGTCATCGGATGCGCGGGGCGGGGCGGCGAAATCGACCTTCGCGCCCTGATGCGCGAGCTTGGGCGGCGCGGATGGTGCAACGTGCTGATCGAGGGCGGCGCACATCTGGCCGGCGCGGCGCTGGGAGCGGGAATCGTCGATCGCGTCGCCTTCTTCGTCGCACCGATCGTGATTGGCGCGGGCACCCCTGCGGTGGAGGGCCTCGGCTTCGCGCGCGTGCGCGACGCGATTGTGCTTGGCGGCCTCGGCGTGCGGCGGCTCGGGGCCGACCTCCTGATGGAGGCGGAAATCGCCCCCCGGCGCCGCGCCCGGTCACGCCGGACCTGAAACGGGCGCGCTGGTCAGCTTACAGAGGCGGTGATAATATTCGAGTCCGAATTCGCGATGGTCAAGTCATCCAAATCGCTGGAGGAAATCTTCAGCCGTATCCGCGCCGCCAAGATGGTCCTGATGGTGATGGAGGAAGGCGAGGAGGCGGAGGGTGACGTCGTGATGGCCGGCGAGAAAGTGACGCCGGACCACGTCAACTTCATGGCGCGGCACGCGCGCGGCGTGGTCTCGGTCGCGTTGCCCGAGCGGCGGATGCGCGAGATGGGTATTCCGCTGGTCGCCTCGCCCCAGAGCGAGATCGCCGATGAGCAGGCTGGCTCGCTGGTCGAGGCGCGCGAGGGCGTGACCACCGGAATCTCAGCACACGACCGCGCCCGCACCATCCAGGTGCTGGCTTCCGACAAGAGCGGTCCGCAGGACATCGTGATGCCGGGGCACGTGCTGCCGCTGATGGCGCTGAGCGGCGGCGTGATGATGCGGCTGGGACGCGCCGAGGGCGCGGTCGACCTGATGAGGGCAGCGGGCATGCGTCCGTGTGCTGCGATGTGTTCGGTATTGCGCGAGGATGGCGACGCTGCGCGCCTGGGCGAGTTGCGCGAGTTCGCCGCGGCCCACGATCTTCCGATCCTGTTCGTCAAGGACCTGGTTTCATATCGCCTGACCAACGAACTGCTGGTGCAGCGCGTCGCCGACGTCGACTTTCCGATCGATTCCGGCGAGCTTAAGGCGGTGGTCTTTCGCAGCACGGTTGACGGCCGCGAGCATCTGGCACTGGTCAAGGGCAACGTCGGCGGCGGACGGCCGGCGCTCGTGCGGCTGCACTCCCAATGCCTTACCGGCGATGTGTTCGGCTCCGAGCGTTGCGACTGCGGAGAGCAACTGGCGGAATCAATCGAGCGCATCCTCGCCGCCGAAGCCGGCGTGATCATCTATCTGCATCAGGAAGGGCGCGGAATCGGCCTTGCGAACAAGATCAAGGCCTACGCACTTCAAGACCAGGGCCTCGATACGGTTGAGGCCAATTTGCAGCTCGGGTTCAAAGAAGATTTGCGCGACTACGGAATCGGCGCCCAAATCCTGCGCGACCTCGGAGTCGGCGAGGCCCGGCTGTTGACCAACAATCCGCACAAGATCGAAAGCCTGCAAAGCTACGGGGTGCGCGTGAGCCGCGTGCCGATCGAAGTGGCGCCGCACATGGGCAATATCGACTACTTGCGCACCAAGAAGGAGAAGCTTGGCCATCTCTTCTCCAAACTCAAGGTCATCACGTAGGTTGCGCCGCAGCTCCGTCGGCGGAGCCTGCGCGATCGGCGCGAGTATCAGAGGGCCGGCGGTTTTTGGCCATGGGACTCAGACATCTGGGGCGAGAGCTCGCGCTCAAGGCGCTTTACCAAATCGACATCCGCGGCGGCACTTCGCGCGAGGAGTTGGCGCTGCTGTTCGAGAGCTTCCAGGCCGACGACCGCGCACGCAAATTCGCGGTTGAGTTGGTCGCGGGCGTGGAACGCGAACGCGGAGCCCTCGACCAGCAGGTGGCCGGCGCGCTAGAGCATTGGACGGTAGGGCGCCTTTCGCGGGTGGACCACAACATCCTCCGGATCGCGCTCTATGAGCTATTATGGATGAACGAGATTCCAGCTCGCGTCACGCTGGACGAAGCGATCGAGTTGGCCAAGGCCTATGGCGACCAAGACTCGGGACGCTTCGTTAATGGCGTGCTGGACGAACTCGCGGGGCGGCTGGGACTCAAGCAAAAGGGTGAGGAGCGTGGCGTTGGCGAGCGAGGCTTCGACAAAGAGCACTAGGGTTTGGTTCGGGGCGATGCTGGGGGCGCTGCTCGTGGCCTCCGGCTGCGGTTATCATTTCGCCTCGGCGGGAAGCGGTTTGCCGCAGGACGCCAAGACGATTTACGTCGCCCGCTTCAGTAATACCTCGCGCTTCACCGGCTACAACGATCAGTTCATGCGTTACATGAAGGATCAGATCGCCGAACACAAACGCCTGCAACTGGTCGACGAGCCCGCACAGGCCGACCTTGTGCTGACTGGTCAAATCCTGCGCGTCGAAACGACCCCGGCGGGCTTCAATGGCGTCTCCGAAGCCAGCATCTATCAGCAATACATGGTCGTGCGTGCGCAGTTGGAGGACCGGCACACCGATAAAGTGCTGTGGGCCAACGTGCTTAGCAGCATCGACCAGTTCCCGACGGTTTCATCCACCGTGGTCACGACCTCGCCTGAATTCCTGCAGCAGAACCTGCGCTCGCAGGACATCGCCAACCTGCCCGACATCCAGGTCGCGCAGACCCAACAGGCCGCCTCGAGCACCCAGATGATGACCAGGATGGCCCAGAGCATTTACTCCGCGATGTCCGAAGGGTTCTAGATCGTCGCAATCAACCGTCGTCCTGGCCTGTTCGATCCAGCATGCCATCGCCCATGCAAATGGAATCGCTGTGCGCGGATCGTGCGCCTCGCAGAGCGTCCGCGCTGGATGATCGACGAAAACACTTCTCCGGAACAAGCGACTCGCTTCGCCGAAAAATCACGACTCCAGGCGATGACTTCAGCAGGATTCATTTCCGCTCCGACGAAGGTGGTGGCGGCGGATTTGTTTCCGTCGCCGGCGGTGCGGTGTTGACCTCCGGGCTGTAGTTCAGCGGTTCGGCCGGCGCGTAGCTCGGTGAGGCAGTGGTGCTGAAGGGATGCGTCAGGCTATACGCGCCTCTGAACAGTGAGAAGCCCCATCCGCTTGCGCTCACCAGGTTGGTGGTCCTGTTGTAGAGCGACGGATCGTTGACCAGCAGGCCGAGGGTGCCCTGGCGGCCGTTGATTTTGTCGAGCACCTCGCGCATGTCCTCGGAAGACCGGCGCAGGTTGCTCATCACCTGGCCAGCATACGTCTGGTCTTCCATCAACTGTGGCAGCAGGCCGCGGGCGCGATCCATGCGTGCCACCAGATCCTGAAGCTGCGTCGAGGTCTGCTTGAGGTTGGCCGACGCCATGCGCATGGAGGCCGCCGCGCTGGTGATATTCGCGACCACGCGCCTGCCGTCATTCTCCGGACTCAGCATGGCACCGATTACGCCTTGGCCGCGGTCGACGCGATCAACCGCGAGGTCGAGTTTGGCGGTCAATGTCTGGAGGCCATCCAGGGTCTCTCTGATCGAGGCCAGAGTAAGCGTCTTTTCGTTCGGATTGGACGGTCCCTTGATAAGTTCAGCGAGGATCCCTTGGCCTTGGTTCGCTGCCTCGAGTAACTGCCGCAGCGAGTTGGAGATCGCGAGCACGTTGGCCACCAGGTCGCCGGCGCCGGGGGCCTGGAGCAGCGCCGCATAATTGACCGGATTCTGGCTTTCCAACAACGCATTGGCTTTAACCGATGGCGCCTCGGGCGTTCCCGCGGTCAGCAGCAGGAACTTGTCTCCGAGCAACCCGAGTGATTCGATTTTTGCCACCGAATCCGTACGCACGCGCGAAATCGCGTTAGCTTCGATCCTGAGCCGTACCACAACGTAGTTGGCGCGCCGATCGCTGGGAAACTGGATCGAGGCGACCGAGCCGATGTTCACGCCGGAGAGAAAAACCGGCGCTCCGATCTGCAGACCGTTGACCCGCTGAAAGCGCGCCGTCAGTTCCTCGCTGCCGCTGAGCCATCGCAGGCCGCCGCCGATCGAAAAGATCGCCATCGCCAGGATCGCGATTCCAATTACCATTACGATCCCGACCCGCAAAGAATGACTGCCCTGTTCCGCCATGGTCTGAAATCTCCCTGCCGGCACACCCGGTTCAGAACGCGGCCTTGAGAAACTCCCGCATCAATTCGTCGCGCGTGCCGCGCACTTCCTCCGCGCTTCCCATAAAGCGTATGCGCCCGCGATCGAGCAGGGCAAACCGGTCGCCTACCGAGAACGCGCTCTTGAGATCATGCGTCACTACCACCGAAGTAAAACCGAGGCGCCGCTGCATGCTGCGAATCAGTTCATTGATGTGCATCGTCACGATCGGATCGAGCCCGGTGGTCGGCTCGTCATAGAGCACCGCGCGCGGCTCCAGCGCGATCGCGCGCGCCAGCGCGACGCGCTTCTTCATTCCCCCCGACAATTCCGCCGGATAAAGCCGCTCCGTGCCCTTAAGATCGACCATCGCGAGCAGTTCGGCGACGCGGGTGGCAATTTGCGGCTCAGTCAACGCGGCATGCTCGCGCAGCGGATAGCTGATGTTGCCATACACGGTTTGCGAGTCGAACAGCGCGCCCAGCTGAAAGACCATCGCCACCTTGCGACGCACGTCGTAGAGCTGGTTTTCATCGAGTCCGTTGAGCAAGCGTCCCTCGATCCAGACCTCGCCACGGTCAGGCATGACCAGGCCGTTTAGGTGGCGCAGGATCACGCTCTTGCCCTCACCGCTTCCGCCCAGCACCACCAGGGTCTCGCCTTCCCGAACGTCGAAGTCGACCCCCTCCAGCACGGGCTTGCCATTGAAGCTCTTGGCCAGCCCGCGCACGCTGATATACGGCCGCCTTTGGTCCGTCATCCGATCGCCATGAACAGCTTGGTCAAAAAGAAGTCGGAAACCAGCACGCCGATCGAGGCCGCCACCACCGCCGAAGTGGTCGCCCGCCCCACGCCATCGGCTCCGCCGGTTGCGCCGAGGCCCTTGCTGCATGCGATGATCGAAATGAGATAGCCGAAGAACACCGCCTTGCCGAGGCCGCTGGTCAGATCGCCCAACCGCGTATGTTGCACCATCGAAGAAAAAAAATAGCCGGCGGTGAGCCCGAGCTGAGTGACCGCGATTATCAGTCCGCCGATCAGTCCCACCGCGTCCGAGATAACCGTCAGCACCGGCAGCATCAGCACCGTCGCCAGCACCCTCGGGACCACCAGCTTCTTGACCGGGCTGGTCGCCAGCGCGCGCATCGCGTCGATCTGCTCGGTGACCTTCATGCTGCCGAGCTCGGCGGTGATTCCCGCGCCGACCCGCGCGCCGATCATCAGTGCGGTCAGCACCGGACCCATCTCGCGAAACAGCGACAGCCCCATGATGCGGCTGATGTAAATCTTGGCGCCAAAGCGGGCGAGAAACTGGCCCATCTGTAGCGCCAGCACCATCCCGGTGAAGATTGCGGTAAGATTGACGACGTTGAGCGAGCGCACGCCAACGCTGTCGAGTTGTTCCACCAACAGGCCGACTTCAAACGGTCGGCGCAGCGCCTGGCGGACGCATTCGCGACTCAGCAGACCGATGTCGCCGAGTTGTTCGAGGAAACGCTTGAAGGCTTGACCCATCGCTTAACCACAGCCCAACGCCGAGAGGGTAGGTGAAGCCGCGCGACGCGGCAACCAGAGCGCGCCGCCGCGGAAATAAAAAACAGCGTGTGAATTGCCCGCGAATTGCGATGACCGAGACAGAACCGGATAACCATGATGCGCTATTCGTATATGGCTCGTTGCTCGACGAGGCACATCGCACGGCCCTGCTCGGGCGAGAGGTCACCTGCGCACCCGCGCGGCTTGCGGGCTACGAGCGCCGCCGCGGCCGCTACTTCTATATCGTCGCGCGCGCGGGGGCCGAGGTCGCGGGTGTGGTGCTCAACGGACTTGGCGAACGCGATTTCATCGTGCTCGATCGTTACGAGGAAGTTCCGAGGCTCTATACTCGGGTGAAGATCGAAGTCGCCGCGGCTGGCGGCGTGGTGCTTCGATGCTGGGTTTACCTGCCCACGCCGGCGCTACTCAGGCTTTGATGTCGGTCGGCTGCGGGCGCCCGTCGGGCTTTTTGATCCCGAATTTGTCCAGCCGGTATTGCAGCGTGCGATAACTCATCCCGAGCATCTTGGCCGCCTTGGCGATCACCCACTCGGCGCGCTCCATCGCCTGCAAAATCAGATCGCGTTCGAGGTTTTCGAAGTTGATTCCCTCGGCCGGCATTTCAAAGCGCTCACCGCGCGCGCGCTCGGCCGGACGCGCAGGCATCTTCCGCGCCAGGACTTCCTGCGGCAGGTCATGGGGCATAATGCGATCGCCCTCGCATAGGAGGAGCGCGCGTTCGATCGCCGATTCGAGCTGGCGCACGTTGCCCGGCCACGAATAGTCGAGCAGTACCTCCATCGCCTCGCGGCTGATTTCCTTGACCCGGTCGTGCGCCAGGTGCGCAAAGCGATGCTTGAGGGCGTTCTCCGCCAGCAACGGGATGTCCGAGCGGCGGTCGCGCAGCGGCGGCAGCGTGATGGTGACGACGTTGATGCGATAGTAGAGGTCTTCGCGAAAGCGTCCCTGGTTGACTTCCTCGGCCAGCTCGCGGTTGGTAGCTGCGACCAGGCGGACGTCGACCCGAATCGACTCGTTGCCGCCGACGCGGCGCAGTTCGCGCTCCTGCAAGACGCGCAGAAGCTTGGCCTGGAGGCTGATGTTGAGGTCGGCAATCTCGTCGAGAAAGAGGGTTGACTTGTCCGCGCTCTCGATCAGTCCGATCTTGCGTTCGTTGGCTCCGGTAAAGGCTCCGCGTTCGTGGCCGAAGAGTTCGTTTTCGATCAGGCTGTCGGGAATCGCCGAGCAGTTGATCGCCACGAACGGCCGCGCCGCGCGCGGCGAGAGCTTGTGGATCGCGCGCGCGATCACTTCCTTGCCGGTGCCGCTCTCGCCCTGGATAAGCACCGTCGAATAAGACGGCGCGACCTTGCGCACCACGCGAATCACGTCCTCGATCGCCGGATGCTGTCCGACAATGCCTTCGACCTGGAATTTGCCCTCCAGCCGCCGGCGCAGCAGGATGTTCTCCTGCGCTAGGCTCGAGAACTCGGCCGCCTTGCCGACCGTCATCACCAGCTTGTCGCGATCGGTCGGCTTGGTCAGGTATTCGAAGGCGCCGCTCTTGGTCGCCTTGACCGCGCTCTCGATAGTGCCGTGCGCGGTCAGCAGCACGACCTGGCTGGCCGGATAGGTCTGACGCACCGCGCCCAGGAGTTCCTCGCCGGTCATCCCGGGCATCATCAGGTCGGTCAACACCACGTCGAAGCTGCCGAGCGCGAGCTGTTCCATCGCGCGTTTTCCGTTGGGCGCCTCGTCGACCAGAAAGCCTTCCTCGCGCAGCGTCTCGACGGTTATCTGCCGCTCCAGGTCGTTGTCTTCGACCACCAGTACGGAAGGTTGGCTCATGTACGTCTCCCTGGCGCGCCGAGCGGCAGAATAAAGGTCACCATCGTGCCTCGTCCGGCCGGGTTCGCGCCAATCCGGATAGTGCCGCCGTGACGCTCGACGATCGCCCGCGAGAAGAACAGGCCCAGGCCGATGCCCTCGCGCTTGGTGGTGAAGAACGGCTCGAAGACATGGCTTGCGACCTCGGGATCGATGCCCGCGCCGGTGTCGGAGAAGGTTATCACCTCGTTGTCGCCGTCACGCTTGAACGCGATGTCGAGCTCGCCCCCTTCGGGCATCGCCTGGATCGCATTGGCCACCACGTTGATGAAACAGGCGTGAAGCTTCTCAGCGTCGACGTTGAGAATAACCGGCGCCTCGGCACCCTGCTGCAGGGCCTGGATCGATTGGCTCCGCAGCTTTGAATCCGACAGTTCCAGAACATTACCGACCAGCGCGCGCACGTCGGTGGGCGCGGGATGAACCTCGATCGGACGGCCGTAGTTGAGAAAACTCTGGATCAGCTCGGAGAGGCGATGCACCTCGTCCTTCATTACTCCGAGCTGGCGCCGATAGTTGTCCTGGTCGCTCTGAAGCTGCGGCGCGTAGCGCGCGCGTAGCTGGTCGATCGCCAGGCTGATGAAATTGAGCGGGTTCTTTATCTCGTGCGCGAGCGCGCCGGCCAGCTGGCCGAGCGCCGTGAAGCGCTCCAGCCGGTTAAGTTCGGCCTCGCGCTCGCGCGCGCTGCGCAACTGGTCAACCATCTCGTTGAAACTGCGGGTGAGCAATCCGATTTCGTCGCGCCGGTGCGCTTCGGGTACCGGTTCGAGGCCGCGGGCGGCGATATTTTGCGCCGCGGCCGCGACCGCGTGGATCGGCTCAACGTAGCGGTCGGCCAGCACGTATGAGAAAACCAGTCCAATCGCGAAAATCGCCAGCGCCACCGTCAACAGGTGGATGCGATGCTCCTTCAGCGGCCGCGCGAAATCGGCGAAGTCGGCCACCACCTGGACGTATCCGAGCAGATGGTCCTCGACCTCGACCGGGATGAGATAGACGGTCTGCTCGCCAGCCGGCCCGACCGTGAAGGCCGGCACCGAGAGCGGGTCACCGCCGTGGACGCCGGTTTGCGTTGACACGTTGCGTACGCTGCCGCGGTTGATCGCTTCGCCGATCAGCGCCGGGTTGGAGCTGTTGATGATCAGATCCTTGCTCGAGGCAATCGAGACCTCGAGTCCGTTGGTGTGCAGCGAGTTGACGTAGTTCTGCAAGCGATCCCGATCGAAACTGCCGACCGAAGTCAGCTCCTGCACACTGATCTGAATCGCGCTCGCCAGTTCTTTAACGTTATCCTGGGTCGCCTCGACGATGCGCGACTGGGTGTTCAGGCTGACCAGCAACTCGGCGCCGAGCGTCAGCCCGAGCAGCACCACCATCAGCGCCATCAGTTTGGCTTTGAGATTCAGCGCCGGGAGTCTGAATTCCATATTGAGTCTGAAATGGGCGGAGGGCCAGGCATCGCGCCCGCATCGTCCATGCGCTGCTGCGGGGCGCCGGGATGCATCAGGCGGCCTTCTAGGTAGGGGTTTCTCCGCGCTCGCGCGTGAACATCAGCATGCGCATCGCGATGACGCCGAGCGATAGCGCCACCACCACCCAGACCATTTTCTCCACTCCGCCGATATAGTGCAGCACCACCTCAAGCTCATTGCCGAAGAGGTAGCCGAGCGTGACCACGATTGGCACCGAGATCACCGCGCCGGCCAAATCGTACAGAAAAAACCGCAGCGGGCTCACTCCCAGCGATCCCGCCGTGAGATAGACCAGGGCACGCAGGCCGGCGATGAAACGTGCGTAGAGGATCGCCCGATGGCCGTGGCGCCGCATGAACTCCTTGAGCTTGTCGATCTGGCGCTGCGAGCGCGGTCGCCCGATGCCGAGGTAAGTTACCAACCCGGTGCCAAAGCGCCGCCCGAGAAAAAACAGCGAGTTGTCGCCGGCGACTACGCCGACCAGCGCGACCGCGAGCGTCATCGGGTACTGGATGACTCCACGATGCACCAGGAAGCCGCCCGCGAGCAGTGCGACATCCTCGGGTATGGGCAGGCCCATCCCGCACAAAATCAAAACTGCCAGCAGTCCAGCATAGGTGAAATGCTGGATGTACGCCGAAACCAGACCCGCCAAGTGTTAATTCCCCTGAGCGTAATGCTCGCGCAGTACGCGGCGAATCTGTTCGACGGGGAGCCCTTCGTCCGCCAGCTTGGCCGCCTCCAGCGCTTCGCCGGTGCAGATCGGGCAATGGCCGCCGTGCTCGTCGCGATAACAGTCGAGCAGGCTCTGATGGCCGATTTCCTTATCGCATCCGCAGTAGCAATGAAGTTGCGCCAGCAGCGCCGGATTTTTCTCGGCGACTTCGTAGGCCTGCCGCGCCGCTCCGTTAAAGCGCGCGGGATCGAGCGTCAGGCGCTCGCCCTTGGCGGTCGCGCCCGAAGGATCGGCGGCCGAGCGCATCGTCCACGCGGCCGCGCCGATCGAGACGACCACGACCGCAGCCAGCGCCGCGATGATCCATCTTCGGTTGCTTCGGGGGCCGCGTTTCCCGCCGCCCGGAGGATTGTTGGTCTTCGGCATTATGCTCACCGGATACTGGCAATACTATAGCATTTCCACGACTTGCGGGTCGCGCCGCACGAAACTGTAAAGCGCGGCCGGACGATGGGCGCCGCGGCGTGTGGCCGGCAGGCGGCGCAGGATTCCCATCGAGAGAATCCGCCGGCGAAAATTGCGCCGATCGATCGGGCGCTTCAGGATCATCGCGTACAGCGCCTCCAGTTCGGCGAAAGTAAAGGTCGCAGGCAGCAGATTGCATGCGATGTTGGTGTACTCGAGCTTCGCCTTGAGCCTTGCCAGCGCATACTCCGCCATCTGCTGATGATCATACGCAAGCGCGGGCAGCGCCGAAACCTCGAACCAGCGCCCGTCGAGATACTTGCCGCCCGGCGCCGCCGCGCTGCGCGCGTCGGCGATCAGCGCCATGTATGCCACCGAAACCACGTGGGCGCGCGGATCGCGCGAAGGATCGCCGAAGGTGAAAAGCTGCTCGAGGTAGGCCTCGCGGATGCCGGTCGAGGCGAATAGCTCGCGATGCGCCGCCTCGTCCAGCATCTCGCCCATCCGTACCAGGCCACCCGCGAAAGCCCATCGCTCGCGCACCGCGCCGTGGCGCAGCTGCACCAGGTAAGTCTTGAGCCGGCCGCCTTCGACCGCGAACACCACCGTGTCGACCGCGACCTTGGGCCGCGCGACACGCCGGCTGCCCGCGGCGGCGACGCCGGCGGGCGGGCGGACGCTTCTCGATGGCGGCGGCGATTCGGAGTTCACCGGCGCAAGTATATCCGCC
>Ga0070735_10004039_pt1 | contig 12513 bp, 5 predicted proteins | sample Coa_R1_FD_66443 | JGI IMG/M metagenome (GOLD analysis project Ga0070735, IMG submission 66443) | Surface soil microbial communities from Centralia Pennsylvania, which are recovering from an underground coalmine fire - Coalmine... | ecosystem: Environmental > Terrestrial > Soil > Unclassified ...
ATAAAGCGGGGGCAAACGCCCAAGCCGGCGAGTATGCATGAAGAATGTGGTAGGAGAACACCATCAGAAACGACAGCAGAAGATACCCATAGATCGCCGAGAGCACCGCGTAGCCGAGGTAAAAGGGGCGGCGCCGAAGCGGTATGTACTCCACCTCTGCAGGCATGCCGAACAAATGCTTTCGCGTCCAGCCAGAGAGATAGGCAGAAGTGCGTTCCTTCAGATCTGGTTCTCCGATCAACTCACAAAAAATGTAATACCCATCGAGTTTGATAAGCGGATTCAGATTGAGCAGGGACACGCCAATGCCGGTGACCATCATGACCTTATACGCCAGATTGTGTGCCAGCATGCCTGGAGCGGTCGCCCACCAGACTGCCGTTCCCACAAAACATACGATCAGGTCTCCCCAAATGCCCGCGGTCACAGTCGCGATCCGTTGCCACTTGCCTCCGTAGATCCAAATCTGAGTGACATCGCAAAAGAAGCTGGGCGCAAAATACATCAATGAGAAGCCCATTTTTTCCACGCCTCCACCGAAGTGCTTGCAAGTGAGGCCGTGAAACGATTCGTGCAGGAACGCCATCGCGCCAAACAGGACCCAGAATTCGAACAAGTCGCGCGCCGACTTCGTTGTGAAATTGTAGAACTCAAAACTGTCGTGCCAGATTTCGCCGAAGCGGCCCGCCCACATCCAGGTCATCACCGCAAACATCGCAAGCGCCAGCAGCGTAAACCACCACGTAAAAACCCACCGCAGTCGCGGGTAGATCCGAGATATGAAATCATCGGCGTTGGGCCACTCGGCAATGATGATGTCGGAGAAGTCGATGACCTTGAACCGCTTGCGCTTCTGCCGCTGGCCGCGCAGTCTCTGCTGCAAGGCGATGTTTCTCTCCAGAGGACTCTGATAGAAAAGTTGGGTGTTTGTCTGGATGAACGAAGCAAATTCACGTACGTCGTCTTCGTGATACGTTGTTCCCGTCTGACTTGAGGACAGGTTGGAGATTTCGAGATAGGAGCGTTCTCCATCGAATAACTGAAGAAGGGCCCATTGCGAGGGCTCTAACCGAATAAAGTTGTCAGCCCCCGGCAGCTTCGCCAGAACCGTAGGCTGGCCCTTCTCGATCTGCTGCTTCGCGATTACGCGCGAGTCCAGTTTGGGGACCGAGCGTTTAATCACTCTCTCCGGCAGTTCCGGCAGAGCGACCTTGAGGGCGTTGGCGATGTTCATGGATGCGCCGGAAGGTGGACGTCGGCCTGCATTCCGGGACGCAGTTCTGGCACTGCACCCACTAATTCCGCCAGAACCTCAATCGTGCCGCTTGCAGGATCGACGACCGGACTCAACTGGATGACTCGCGCCGCATGTTCGATCGCTGAATTGCCATCCGCGACGGTCACTGCCACTCTTTCCCCAACTTTGACCTGATTCACAAATCTGGAGGGCAGCGTGAACCGCACGCGCAAGGGGCCTGTTGCCGTGACCCAGAACAGGCGTTCGTCTCGCGCCACTGTTTGACCCTCCCGAATATATCGACGGGCGACGATCCCATCGAATGGCGCCATGATTTGTGTCTTCTCCAGTTCCAGTTCGAGGGATCGCTCCGTATCACGCGCATTGATCAGCAACTGCTCGACGCGCTTGACATCCCATTGATCGCCCTCGGCTTTGTATCGGGCATGGTCAAATTGTTCTTCGGTGATGAGTTTTGCGTCCCACATTTTGCGGGCTCGTTGATAGTCCGCCTCCAATACTTTGGCTTCCGCTTTCCAATTGTTCAGGTCGGCTTCAGTGCTGGCAGTCTTAGCCTTGGCCCCTTCCAGATCAGCCATGAGCTGGCGGTCGTCCAGTTTGGCCAGAAGTTGCCCCTTCGTTACGTGAGTGCCCGCGTCGACAAGAATCTGCACCACTATTCCTTCCCGTTGTGCCGCAACGTCAACTTGATTCTCGACAACGATCGGACCTGATGCGGTATAGCGATTGTCGATGGACGCTGGCGGAGTCGCAGCGGATGCGGGCTGAGTGGAAGGCGCCGCCGCAGCGGCTTCTGCGGGCGCCGCCGCGCGATCGCAAGATGTGCACGCCAGCACGGCGAGAAAGAGCGAACTAAGAATACATGCGACTGTTTTCAAAGGTCACCAGCCAAACCATTCCCAAAGCTTCGACCAGATCCACATCACAGGCTTTCGAAAGAACACTTGTCCCGCGGGGCGCCATCCAGTGGATACTTTGGCGCGGCCCTGCATTCCTGAACGCAGTTTGTTCTCAGGATTCGGAACCGCAATTCGCGCAGAGAAGATGCGAGTATCACCGTCGAGTCGTCCCACCGGACTCACCACAACAACTGTTCCCTCGAAGGTACGCGCAGGGAAACCATCGAGCTTGACGCGTGCTTTCTGTCCGCTATCCACAAGTGCGACGTCGGTCTGATCAATCGCCAAATCAACAAGAGCCTGCGAGTTGTCGACGATTTCTGCGAACGTATCCCCGAACTTCAATTTCTGGCCAACCATGTTCTCGATGTGAGGAGTAACGACGACGCCGTCAATCGGCGAGCGAACGGAAGTTCTGTCCAGGCGTTCCTGAGCTCGAGCTACTTCAGCGGTCCAATAGTCGGCTTGGGCCTGCTGGATACCGGCCTCGGTATCGTCATTCGCCGCGAGAGCGCGATTCATTAACGTGATCGCCGTCTCGCGTTTCGCCTGCGCGGCCGCGAGAGCGGAGCGATAGTCCCAATCTTCGAGAGCCCCAATAATAGATCCGCGCCGAACCGGATCTCCTTCCTTCACGAGGACCTCTTTGACGACTCCCTCGATCTCGGTCCCAACCCGGGCGGCGCGCCCAGGCGCAACTGTGGCTGGGCCATCGATGCGCAGCGGAAGAGGAAACAAAGCAAGGAAGAGGACAACAGCAGCGACAGAGACAATCAGCATCACACGACGATGCTTTTCGAGTGCAAGAAACTTCCGCTTCTTTTCGATCAGGGGTTCGAGCACCCCAATAAACGGCACCTCTTTATAGAGCGAAGCATTTCGCAGCGCAACCGTAGCCTGGCTCGCCAGCACTTTGATCATCTCGAGGTGGGCTACGGTCAGAAAATCGGGATCGCTGCTTTCAAACGAGAGCACTCCTACGCGACCTTCTTCGTCCGCCAGGGGAAGAGCATGGAACGCCCGCATTCCGGTTTCCGAAAAATACCGCTCAAACTTCGCCCGAGTCTCTTCGCGATCTGCGGAAATCATCTCTCCGCGCTGGCAGATCAGCGTGGGTTCCCGAAGCAGAGACGCCCATTGCAGGATGGGTTCAAGCGCAGCGATTTGCGGATCCCGGGGATTGAATTCAGTCACGCCAGAAATTGCTCGCAACTGAATGTGTCCTCGCTCCTCGAGAGCAATTGCCGCCCGCTCGTAGGGAATGACCGTTGCGGGACCATTCACCACCGCCTGCAGCACTCGATCCAGATCGAGAGTCGACGTGATTTCATGACTGACAGTGACGAGCGTTTCCAGAACTTCCACTTTGCGCTCAGCCGCCAGCAAACTTGCATTGTGCAATGCGATAGCTGCGGACTCTGACAAACGGCTCAGAGTAAACAAGTCGTCATCATCAAAAGGTGTTCCGTCGAGCTTGTTTGTTGCCTCGAGCACCCCCACGAGCGACTCGTGATCCATGATCGGAGCGACAATGAGAGACGTTACTCCCCCGTGTTCTATCCCCCGGCTGCGGGCTCCTTCGTTGCGCCGAATCAACCTCTCGTCATCCGGATGTTCGATCAGAACGGGGTCGCCGGTGTCCGATACATCGCCGGGCACCCCGTCCCCGGGTTTCTGTAGGGAACCTTGCTGAACGGTCGGATCGTCGCCAGCCTGGTGCATCAGCCGCAGACTCTCGTCCGGTTCGAGCAGCCATACGTTGACGGCCTCGCAGTCGAGCATCTCGCGGACCTTGGATCCGATAATCGGCAGCAACAGGTCCATTTCCAGCGTTGAGCTGAAGACCTTCTCAATGTCGTAGAGTTGGGTGAGTCGAGTGATCGATGTGAGAGTGTTGTTGTGTTCGTCCTGATAGATCTGGGCCCCGTACAGTGCGCCGCCGGCCATTTCTCCGACTTCGGCTAAAGCGTTCAGTTGGACTTCGGTCAGCTTGCTCTCGAAACTGAGAATCTCGATCGCGCCGATTAACTCCTCGTCTTGCGTTAAGGGGAGATATGCCAAGGAGTGCAGGGTTCGGCGGACGTTGACATGGGCATACTCCTCGCGACTGAGGGCCTTTCCCTCGAATAGCATCGGCTTGCGCTCGCGCGCCAGCACTCCAAGTGTGCCTGCGTCCAGCGGGATTGCCGTCTCGGGCATGGCGCCTTCGCCGGCTGTTACCAGCACTCTCCATGTGTCGCCGTCGTCGCGGGCGGAGGTGGCATAAATGCTTATCGCACTGCCGGGCAGAACGTCGGCGATTGCCTGTGCGACAACTCGCACGCGCGGGATGAGCTCAAGTTCCGCCAGCAAGCGGGCCGACAAGGCAGCAATGTTGAGCGTCAGCCCAGAACTTTGGATTGGCATGAAGTGGCCCTAAAGCCTTTACTGTGAGCCGCGGGGGACGTTTGCTGTTTGCAAATTCGCGGTGCTTCTTCTAAGTTGGAACGGGACTTTAGCAGACGATCCGGCGAGTGTCAACCGCGTTGCCTTGACAGAGCTGCGACAACTGACGTCAGCCTTCAATCTCCGTTAGGGAGGATAGAATCGGTGGATATTGAGGTTCGCAGTCAATCCGCAGTGAAACTGATCAAACTCCGCGGTCGCCTCAATCTTGGTGAGGCAGTCGACGGAATGCGTCAGACCTTCGACGACTTGATGGCCGCCGGAGACAGCCAGTTTGTCGTGGATCTGGCCGAAGTCACCATGATCGACTCAAGTGGCATCGGCCTGTTGGTTCGTTGCTTGACGGTCGCCAAGCAGACCGGCGGTTCCCTGAAGCTACTGAATCCTTCCAAGTTTGCTGTCCAAACCCTGAGGATGACCGGACTGCTGAAGCTCTTCGAAGTATTCACGGATGCGGAGCAAGCGGTTGCGTCCTTCCGCTAGAGCACGGTAGGAAATTCGGGACCTCGACTTGCGGCTCTTGGGGAACCATTCTGTCGATGGAAAAAATCTTCTGGGGTTTCCAACTGGTTCATGTTTTCCCGGAATGGGAAACGTCGAGCCACGCCTTCGGGGGGGTACCCCCCTCCCCCTCGATCTACTGAAATCATCAAGTTAGGCGAAAATCGCAAAGTAATCTATGGGGCTCAATCACTTGTGGGCAAAATCTTGGATTCAAAGAACTTAGGAGCTTGTTGCTCCGAACAGCGTTCCGAAACGGGACGATATCGCAATCCGCGTATCGTCATGGCCTCGACGATGATCGCTCAAGTCGAGAGTTGAAGGCAAGGTTAGATGTCACACACGCCTGTGGAAATCAGCACGTTCCGGTCAGGTGCCAAACGCTAGCGTGAGGGTTCGGTCACTTTCAGAAGCTGATCTCCGGCAACACTCTGAAGGGTCTGCACCGTTCCCGATGGCCAGTAGATCGTGATGGACTCCGCCTCTTTGTCGCCACCGAGACCAAAATGTACCGGACCGTAACTGGATGAGGCATAGCCCACGCTGGTTGTCATGTGGTTGTATTGAGTGCCGCTTTTCGTGACGACCTTGATTCGCGCTCCAATGCCGTCGCGATTGCTCTTCGTGCCCCGGAGTGCGATATCGAGCCAGTGCCCGGACTTCTCGCTCCGGTTCATCCAGATTTCGGTGTCGCGACCGATCGCGGTCACAACTACATCAATGCGACCGTCGCCATCCAGATCGCCAAAGGCGCAGCCACGATGCCGCGCTGGAGGCTGCGCATTAAACCCTGCTTCGTCGATCAGCGGCACCCACTTCCCGCTCGCGCCTGGATTAAGGAACACGACGTTCGGTTGATCAATCGGCTGACTGGGCAGGGAGATCGATTGCACGTGACCTCCGCTCACAAACATGTCCTTCCAGCCGTCGTTGTTGAAGTCATAAAAACCAACGCCAAATCCCGCCATGCGCAGGCTGGCGTCCCGCATCCCGCTATCGCTCGTTATTTCGCGGAAGCCCCCTTTCCCGGTGTTTTGGAAAAGTGGGAATGTCTGGTTCATCAGGGCAACGAAGCCAATGTCCGGATAGCCGTCATTGTTGAAATCGCGAAAGTCCAGGCCCATGCCGGAAATGAAGCTCCCATCTTCGGTTAGAGCCACGCCGGTTTCGAAAGCGACTTCTTCAAACTTGTTTCCCAAATTGTGAAAGAGGGAATTGTAAGAAGCGTCGTTAGTCACAAATAGATCCTGGCGCCCGTCGAGATCGTAATCAGCCATGCCGACTCCCATCGCTTTGCCCACATGGCTGCGGATCCCCCACTCCTTCGACACGTCGCGAAATGTGCCATCCCCGTTGTTCAGGAACAGCTGGTTCGGCTGTCCTTTATAGAACTTGGGATGGCAATAATCTCCCATCCCATTGATGAACCCGCACAGCGGCTTCGAGGAGTAGGTCCACTGCATGTAGTTGGCGACGAACAAATCGAGCAGACCGTCGTTGTTGACGTCAACCCACACAGCGGTGATCGCCCACAGCGGGCCGAACTCAGGGTCAGGCCGGTTCAGGCTTGCGTCCAGACCCGCCTTGACGGTTACATCGGTGAACGTACCGTCACCATTGTTGTGATAGAGCGTGCTGTGGTGCAGACCTGCTACGAACAGGTCGGGATGTCCATCGTTGTCGTAGTCTCCGACGGCGGCGCCCATATCGTAGCCGGAACCGGCCAGTCCAGCCGCGTCGGTCACATCGGTGAAAGCTCCATTCCCGTCATTGCGAAACAGTCGATTGCGGTACTTCGGATCGTCCTTCTTGAGCGTCTCAATGTTGGCGCCGTTGGTGAAAAAGAGGTCGGGACGACCATCGCCGTTGTAGTCGAAGATAGCCATACCTCCCGGCATACTTTCCGGCGCATTCTTCGCGGGAGTGACGCTGTTCTCAAGACGAAAGGGAAGTTTCTTCAGCTCAAACGAGACAGGACTCGGGGCGGGAGATGCAGGCAGCAGTGCAGTCCCGGCTAAGGCTAACAACGCGGCGGCCGCCGATCGAACGAGTGCAGGGAAGGGCATTAGTTATCCCGGGCGAAAAAGAAGGGGTGGCCGAAGCCACCCCCGAGGATTGTAAACCGTCACCGTACCTAGAAGAAGTACTTGACGCTGAACAGCAGCGAACGGCTGCCGGTCTTGAAGCGCGGTGTACCGGTTGTGGTGCTGCTGTTGCTCGGTGTGCCAGGAGCGGGTATGGCGTTTGTGGGTACCAAGCACCCGCCACTGGTAGAGGTAGTACCCCCGATGTTCGCGAGCGCATATGCACACTCGTTGCCCATGGTGCCGGTCCCACTGCTGCTGATGAAGAACGGCGTGTTGTTTGTGAACGACAATGTTTCGTCGGTGTTGCCCGCCAGCCCGAATTGGGCGAGCGGGTGGTTCAGCCAATTGACAGCCGATATCCGGAACTGCAGCTTCTGCCGTTCGGTGATCTGGAAATTCTTGAACAAGGCCAGATCGCTGTCGAAGTAGGCCGGACCACGCATGTAGGGCCAATTTAGCGGGCCCTGCTGACCGTACGCCGGCATGCCGAAGCACTTGGGGTTAAACCGCTGTCCTGACTTCAATCCTTTGGAAGGATCGCAAATCAGGGCAGGCATGAGCAGGAAGCCGCTATTATCTGGCGATACTCCGAACCAGGTTTGCGTGCTGACATTTGTAGCTTCCAGGCCATTGGGGAGTCTGAGTGCATAGTCCGGAAGGTCAGGCATCGCGTTAGTCGGCATCGTCAGCCCACCGGCATAAGCGGCGTTCAGGTTGCCGTTGACGTTGGGTTGCAACACCGCACCACTTTGATACGTGGTGTAACCCGACAACTGCCATCCATTCACTGCCCCTTCAAGCGCGCGGTGCCCGTGAATCACCTTGGGAAGATTCCACGAGAATGAAGCGTTCAGGATGTGAGTGTGATCGTATGCCAACGGCCCGTAGTTATTCGCAATATTGAAAGGATCAACTACTGTGCCATTGCCAGCGCCGTTATCCGTTTGCCCGTCGCGAATGCCAAGAACCTTGCCGAACGTGTAATTCGTCAGGAAGGTGATGGGACCGGACTGCTTCTGCCATGACACCTGCAGCGAATTGTAGTTCGCGTAGCTGCCGTGATAGAGCAGATAAACGTCCTGGTAGACGTTTAGAGGCCGCCAATCGTTCGCGTTGAAGGTTAGCAGATAGTTCGGACCGTAGGTGCCAGCGCATGCCAGCGGTTGGTTTTGGACCGGAGTACTGCTGGTACAAGCGGGAGCGTTGGGAGACATGAGCTTCCCGAAGTTCGCGCCGCCGTTATAAGCGCCGGTTGGGTCAGGCAAGAAGAACCCACCAGGCGCCACGTTGTTTTGATCTCCGACCTTCCCGTTGCCTCCGTCGATCCACTCGTTTTGGCTCTTGTTTCCGACGTAGGACACTTCGAGGACAGACCGCCACGGAAGCGTTTGAGAGATTGTGACGTTCCAGTCGGTCGTCAGAGGAGTCTTATTGTCCCCCGGCAACAGGCCGTAGATTGTCGCTCCATTCTGCGCAACGCTTGATGGAGGCACGAAACCGGGTGCGCCAGATTCGATCTGATTATATCCGCTGGTGATGCCATTGGTCTGGAAGGTGAACGAACCTTCCGGACCGGTAGCCGCGTCCGCTACCTGTGTAGAGACTTGGTAGTGGAATATGGCGAATCCGGCGCGGAGCACCGTTTTCCCAGTTCCGAAGATGTCGTAGGCGAGACCCACGCGAGGTTCGTAATAGAACAGTGGCGATTTCATGCCCGACAGCGGGACGCCGGGAGTATTTTGATGCCACTGTAACCCAGTATTGTTGGGAGCTGCCGTTATGAGCCCACTGGGACCATATACGTTTTGTTGATAGAGGGACGGGTTCCAGGTTTGGAAGCCTTGCGGCGTTCCGTACCATTGGCCGACGTGATCAAACCGCAACCCGTAATTCAGGGTGAGTTGCCGATTCGCCTTGAACGAATCCTGGGCGTAAAGCGACCACTGGTGGAACTTTAGATCGTTCGTCGGGAACGAACTGACTTGTTGATAGTTCCCTGCACGTCCGAGGAGGAAGTCGGCTACGACGTTTCCGGAACTGTTCGGTCCCCAACCCAGGTTGTAGGTGCCGTTGTCGCCCGGCCCAAGGCCGCCGCTGGACTGGATATTCTCGCTCGTATCCCAGTAGAAGCCAGCCTTCAAGGTGTGCGTACCGATCACCTTGGTGTAGTTGTCGTAAATCGCCGGATCTCTCTTGATTGCGCCGAAGGCGTTTCCTTGGAAGCCTCCATCAAATGAGAATTCCTCGAAGTTCGGGAAGGCGCCGCCCCATGGACCCTCGAAATTGGGGATCTGGTCGGTGGTGTGACCGAACAGGCCCGTCACGTTGAACCCCAGAGCTGATCGACTTACCGCTTTCGGATTGGATAGAGTGCTGGGGTTGATATAGCGAGCCAACGTGAACACGAATTCGTTCGTCGTGGTCGGGCTAAACACATGGGTGACGTTCGCCATGTATTCCTGAGACGTTGTAGCCGCTGCGACGCCGGATGGATACGGCAGCGTCCACGGTGGTGTCCACCACACACCGATCGGGTGCTGGTCGTTTTCGATCTGGCGAGTGTAGGAGAAGGTGATCTTCGTGTTGTCGCTGATTGCGTAGTCAACCTTACCTGTAGCTTCCCAACGATTCTGCGGAGAGGTGTTGATGTACTGGTAGTTGTTCCAGCCGTTGGCAGCGGACGGGGAAATATTCGCTTTTGGCATCAAAGCAGCAATGCCGACGATATTCGTATCGTAGTCGCTAGTGGGCATTGTGCTCGTGCCCGTGGGGAGGCCGTACGCCGAAGAATAAGCGTATTGCCAAACGCTAGGGCTGGAGAGGCAAGTGAGCAGAGTCGTATTGGTGCCGCAACCAGATACTGCAGTGCCACCGGGCACGCCATTGATCGTGGTTTCGCTGAAATCGCCTGACATTTGCTCAACGGTAGGTACGTTGTAGTTGATCGGGGTAGCTGCCGGGTGCTGATTCATGTACTCATAGCCGCCCCAGAAGAACACTTTCCGCTTCCCGTGATTGAGGAACGGAATTGGACCGCCAACGTTGCCGCCGATGTAGTAGTAGTGCTCGTCGGAGTTGGGAACGCCCTGACTGTGAGCGTACGCGTCGTCAGAGTTGAGGGCGCTGTTCCTGGCGTACATATATCCTTCGCCGTGGAACTGATTTCCGCCGCTCTTGCTGAACGCCTGGAAGATCACCGGGCCCTTGGCGTATTCAGCGCTGTAGGACGACATGAGAACTTTGACTTCAGAAACCATGTCCTGGTTGATGTTCGCGATCTGGGTGCCCGCGTTTCCGGGGTCGACCAGATTGGCGCCGTCGAGCATGAACGCCATGGCTCCGTTCGGCTGGGTGCCGTTGGCAGAGTAGAAGCCGACAGGCCCGTTGTTGGTGCCGACGACCTTGTCGTTGAATCCAGAACCTTGGGTCAAGCCATTGGTTAATGCCATGCCGGGCATGACCTTGAGCAATTCGCCCGCGTCCCGACCGACAATGGGAACGTCCTGAATCAGTTCCTGATTGAGGGTGGTGCTGACTTCGGCGTTGTCGGGGATGACGACGTCCGCGCCCGCCTTGATTTCTACGGTCTCGGTAACGTTACCCACTTCGAGTTTGACGTTGGCGAGGGTGTGGTTGTCGCCCTGCGCGAAATTGATTCCGCTGCGTGCCCACGTCTTGAAGCCTGGCGCCTCGATCGAAACTGAGTAACTGCCCGGCTGAACTGCGGTAATAGAGAAGTAGCCCGAACCATTGCTGACGGTGGTACGAACGTCGCCAGACGCTTCGTTCTTCATCGTCACTTTTGCGTTCGGTACGACCGCGCCGGCAGAATCGGCTACGGTGCCAGTCAAAGTTCCTGTCAACTGCTGACCGAAACAGGTCGATGCCAGCAGGACGAGAAACAGCAAGCCTAACGCGGTAACGGCTGTTCTTTTCAACGCCGTAATTTCAAACGCTGTAATCATTACCCCTCCCCGAGACTGCATAGACGCCTCAGACTAGTGGATAAGTACTATTCCGAGCCAACGGGAAAGTAGCTCTGATCGGCAACGACTGTCAAGAGAAAAATCGTTTTTTTAAGGAAAGCGTGCAACTTTGGAATATCCGGCGTACACTGTGCGCGTCTGCTGAGCCCGGAATCGTGGAAAGACCGTCGACACCGGTCCGACGGGGGATTAGAGGTGGGGTATATGCCTACACGTATTCTTCTTGCACTGGCTTCGAACCTGCTTGTTTCTCTACCTATCCTTGTGGCTCAGGCCAGTTCAGCGCCGGCGGTCGAGCAGTCCCGTCCTGTGATTCACACCACCACGCGGGAAGTGCTTCTTGATCTGGTGGTCCGCGACAAGCATCACCACGCGGTCACAGATCTTCGGCCGGAGGAAGTGGAAGTTTACGAAGATGGTGTCCGCCAGAGCGTCCGAGTATTCCGCAACATCCAAGGTACCGAGCAACTCGAGACCGAGCGTAGCGTCGACGGAATTCGGGTCGCGAAGCCCGCGGCCAAAAGTGCGAACGCATCCGCACCCAAAGGCGGCGACGACCTGCATCCTCTAAATTCGATGCGGCAAGTTAACTTTGTTTCGGTTGTGTTCGCGGAGATCGGTCCGCTGAATCTGGAATTCGCGCGTCGAGCCGTCCAGGAATTCCTGAAGAGCGACAATCTGCCCAACACCTACGTCACTATCTACAAGCTCAATCGCACGCTGGGGGTGATTCAGCCTTACACGAGCGACAAAGACGCGCTCGCCAAAGCGGTTGACACGGCCGCAAAGGGCTTGAGCATAGGAGGTAGCGACGGTCCAACCGCTACTGTCGCGAGCGGTGCCTTGGCATCAATGCAGGCAACTGGGGAAGTCATTCTCGCCAATCCCGCGACCGGAGTTGCCACCACCCAGTCGGTGCAGAACGAACTGAATAACCCCATGGCGAGCCTCGCCAAAGATCCTCTCTTTTCCGCGAATGCTGCGTCGCTGGACGTTTCTATCACACTCGGAAGCGCGCTTCGTACCCAGGCCGAACTCGAAAAAGGACTGCGTCTCGTTACCAGCCTCACGAACGGCATGGATGCGATGGACTCGCTGCACGCGCTGGTGCACAGTCAGGAACAATTGCCGGGCCGCAAGATCATCCTGTATCTCGCCGACGGTTTGACATTTCCTGTAAATCGGCGCGACGCCGTGGATAACCTCATCAGCTATGCCAATCGACAAGGCGTGTCGTTCTACACCATCGATACGCGCGGACTGAACGTAGACGATCCGATGATGGACGCGCTCGCCGCACAGCGGCGCACTGGCGCCGAGAGTGCAGTCCATGTGGT
>Ga0070735_10004040_pt1 | contig 12512 bp, 15 predicted proteins | sample Coa_R1_FD_66443 | JGI IMG/M metagenome (GOLD analysis project Ga0070735, IMG submission 66443) | Surface soil microbial communities from Centralia Pennsylvania, which are recovering from an underground coalmine fire - Coalmine... | ecosystem: Environmental > Terrestrial > Soil > Unclassified ...
CGGCCGGAAGCGCCGCGATCGTTCGAGCCATCAGCGATTCTCCTGCTATTCGCCGCAAGAGAATATCGCCAAATTATCATTAAGTGAACAGTATTGGGGCTAGATCCATTGTGCAGCTACCTGAGAATGGCGCCTCTTCACCCACCCCACAAGAGCCCGCCAAACCCTTGGACACGCCCGACCGGGTGGCGTTTTTCCCGCCTGTCCGGCACATTGTCCAACCTCGGAATGTGACGCAAGCAACGGAGAAGCCGGCGATGGACAGAAGCGAGTTTCTCAGGCTGCTGAGAGAGCGTCTGCCGGCGCTGCGGGACGCGGTCAATCAGCAGCAAGGGCTGCTGAATTTCGAGATGGACGTGTTGCGCAAATGCGCACAGCGGGCGATCTTCGACGGCGACCGGCAAACGCTCGCGCTCTGCTTTGCCCTCGCGGAAGCGGGCTATCGGGATGGTGACAACAAAGTCAAAGACGGCATCGATAAGTCTTTCGTCGAGACGCTTGACTTCGTCACGCCGCATAACTCCTATCTCTGGGCGTGGCAAATGCTGCCGGAGGCGCTGAAGCGGCTTTATAGGGATTTCCACGGCGCCGGCAAGATTCCCAAGGCGATCTGAGGCGTCCGCAACGCCGCGCCGTTACGCTCCGGTGGTGGTGGGCGAGCGTTGAACCGCGGCGGCGAGCGGGGCAAGGATGGCTGCGGGATTGGCCTGCGCGGGAATTTCCGAGACTTGGCCGTCGCCGATCTCGATGACGAGCCAGGCGCCGGTTTCCGCCCGAGCGAAATCTATAGACGCGGAGGGGCTTGGCAGCGCGCGAGCGATCTCGGTAACGAAATCGAGCGGCGGCGGCTCGTCGAAGGCCTCGCCCCGCGGCCAGCAGCCGAGCACCTTTCTTTCCAGGACGAAGGCACGCCACTCCGCGGGCTTGCTGTTGACGAGCATAAGCGGCACGTAACGGCGGAAGACCAGCCCGCCGACCAGGCTCTCGCCTTGCAGCTCGAGGAAGCGCGCGACGACTCGGCGGACGGCCGCGCGGTCGGAGGCGCGCGGGATGAAGCACGCTTCCGCCCAATGCCCCGCCGCCTGCGATTTCACCCAGTCCTTGAGGACGACCGCGCCGTCGCCGAAGGGCGCGAGCGCGGCGGAGAGAGCCGCATCGTCGCCGAGGTGCTCCGACTCGATCCAGGTGACCTCGGGCGACCATTGGGCGATATGCGGATAGGCCGCCGGAAAATGGTGGCAAGCGGCATACTGCGCCGGCGTCGTCAGGAGATGGACGCCGAGCCGCCCAAGCTCCTCGTAGAGAAGCGCGTAGTCTTCGGCGCGCAGCATCCAGCCGCGGTAGAAGCCGGCGCCCGGCTCGGCGACGCGCGCCCGCCGAAGCGCTTCCCGGGCATCATGACGCTTCTCCAGCGCATCGTGGTCGAGGAGAAGCGGCGTCAACTCTAAAGCGCGCGCAATCTCAAACTCCCGCGCAAAGGCCGGATCCGGCGAACGCGGGTTGAGCGGATCGGCGCAGAAGACCGCATATCCCGGTATCCGTTCCTCAGACGGCATGCGCCTTCCCTCCAGCCACCCTGGACTCACCGCCAGCGCAGCAACCGCTCCTCCACCGTGGCAACGCTCTCACGGAAATAGCAGCGGACGATCTCGATCTTGGTGCCGTCGCGCAGCAGCAATCGCAGCGAGCTCGAGGTGGGAATGCCGTTGATCTTGAAGACATGACGCTGAACGTCCTTGATCTCAGGCCAAGCGAGGGAGCGGCGCTCGATGCGGAAGCGAAAGGCATGACGCTCGGTTGGCATCCGGAGCTCGATGCCCTGGCGACCCGCCCGCAGATAGCAGCCGCGCGCGAAGGCACCCACAAGCCGCTTCAGAGCGGCCGACAGCCCCGGTAGGCTCAACAGAAAAGGGATCACCGCCGCGAATACCAGCGGCCATGGCGCCGGATCGATGTGCTGCGTATGAGGTTGGTAACTCCACCATACCGCGTAGACCACAATACCGGCGACGCCGAAAAACAGGCTGCCGAAGAACAGATTGAAGAGCCCGCTGATGACGAGCCGTATCGGCGCGTAGTGCACGACATCCTCCAGCACCGTCGCTTGATCGCTCGCCGCCATCGCCTTTTCCCCGTCCGCTCCTTCTTATCCCTTCCTATAGCCACATTTGGGCTGCAAAATCATGAGTTAACCGCACCGAAGAGTGCGCCGTCACGCCTTCGGGCGGAGCCCGAGGGTATTCGGCGCCATCTTGTTGATGAACGCGGCGGCACAAGCTCGGATGAATCGCTCGGCGTCTTCATAGGGCATCCAGCCCGCATCGAACTCCTGCTCGCCATAGTCGCCGCAATGCACGAAACTCACGATGCCGTCGCACTCGAAAAACACGTCGTGCTGGTCATCGGTGTAGCCAGCCAAATTTGTGGGACAAGGATGCGCGCGGTTCACGACGACCTCGCAGCTCCAGGCGTTGCCGCGGGCACGGAAGTAAAAATAAAAGCCGCAGATGGTCCCTTCCCCTTGCACCGGGCAGTTGCCATAGAGCTCGCCGCTGAGGCCGAGCGCCGCATCTTCGATCCGATAATCGCCGCTCCTCACACGCCATGGTGTCGCGCGATGGGACGGGCGGACAATCCGCGTTGCCCCGGCTTCCGGCTGTAAGATCAAGATCACATTCTCCGGACACTGCCACGGAAGCGTGGCGAAAAAATCGATGAACGCATCCTCCGGAAAATGGTTGTACCCCGCTGCATGCAGATAGAGTTGCGGATGCTTGTTGCCGCTGGCGTATCGATCGGCCAGCTCGGCCGGTGCCTCGAAGTTCCGCTCGGCAAGCCATTGGTTGATCCGCGCGACGCTCCCGGGCGGATGCTCAGCGCTCATGACGTCCTCGGCCAATGTGTAGATGAGGACGAACCCGGTCACCGCGCTCATGGGCTTCTCCCCTACGGTACTGGCTCAGGATACCAGCTTAGTTCGCGCCTGTGGCGGGATCCAGCAAGATCGCCTCCCGGTCAAAATACCCCGCCGTCACTGTGAGCTCACGAACGATGTGCAGCCGGCCGCCGTCGCCGTCCACCAAGGCCGTGCCCGCATCGTCGGCGAGGAAAGCCCGATCGCCATCCCAAATCACGGACCAGTAAGGGGCGCTCGAGTCACCGGCCATGCATCGGCACCGCCAGAGAGGTGGTGTGCCAGGATCACACCGAGCCCGATGCCCATCACCGGAAACACCACCGCGAAGGCCAGCCATCCCTCGCCAATCGGGATGTTGCCGGCCACAACGACCCACACCGGCAGCACGGCGATGCCCGTGCCAAACAAGCCCGTCACCGCAGCGATCCCCAGTTAACGCACTGTCATTCTCCTATTCGATCCGTCGATTGTCCTGCCACCGGCCGGCCTCCTCGGTGCCGTCGGCGGCGATGACGACGCCGAGGCCATGCTGCTTATCCTTCCGCCACCCGCCTTCGTAGCGCGTACCGCTTGCCCAAGTGTAGACGCCGTGTCCTTGGCGCTGGCGGTGCTCCATTTGGCCATCATAGCGCGCACCGTTCGGCCAGGTCTGCGATCCATGACCACCAATGCCAACAAGAGCTCGGAACCGCGCGGTCTTGGCAAGGGATTGCGCAGTCTGCACCTTGACCGGGTGTGCCGGCGAAGAATTGCGCCCGCCCCCCGAGCCAGAGGGCTTCCATCGGTCCCACAGCGCCTCTTGCATCACCCACAGAATAATCGCGAACACGAAGAGCGGGATTATCAGCCAATCGGAATTCGGCGACAGGTCGGGAAAGAGCAGACGCCGACCGAGCTCAATCAATATGAGCGACGCGGCAATTCCCACCGATACCATCGCAATGCCAGCAGCGTAGAGGAGAAGTCGCCGAGCACGGGTGAGCTCGACCGCTTCGAGGGCGGCAGCGCGAGCTTCCCCGAGCGTGCCGAAGATTACGGAGATGATAAGCAGATACCTCCACCCTTCAAAACCTGCCAACTCGAGTTTGAGATAGATCACCGGATAGGCAAAAAGCAGAATGAATGCCGCGCCGACCACGATGTTTGCGGCGGAGAACAAAAGCCTGCTTCCGGCTTCGCGTGCAGCGGCGGGCAGGAGCGGCGCCACCACGGGATGCTCGCCGGCGGTGATCCAGGCGTCTGCCCCTTCACTGCGTATTTGCGACGACGCCGTTATCACCCCGCTCAGGACCGCGCAGAGAAGGTCGATCCGATAGGCGATCTTGTTGGCATTCCCATCCGACCGCAAATGCCAGATCGGCTGAAACGTCCGCTTATCCGTCCGCTTACGGCGCGACATCGATCATCCCACGAAGTCAGAAACGAAACCTTGTCAAGTCGTCTTGATTTTATCGAAGGGGCTGCGGCGCTACCCCGGACAACTCACAGAAGATAGGTGCATCGAGGCGCGGATTCCGAGAAAGTTGTTTTGCAACAAACACTTGTCTCTGATCCAAGGAGAGCCTCGATGCTGACAGAGTGTATACCAGAATGGCCGGTCTGATTGAACATGAAGTCCGGACCTTGGTGGGTCAGCGGGTGTTCGGCATTGCCCTTGGCTACGAGGATTTGCTCGACCATGACCAACTGCGCCATGACCCGGTGATGGCGGTTCTGGCGGGGAAGCTGAAGGCGCGGCGCAAAGACTGTGCCGCGATCGCGGGTAAGAGCACGCTGAACCGACTGGAACACGCGCCGAAATGGGCGCCCACCCGTTATCACAAGATTGGGCACGAGAGCACCGCCATCGAGCGCTTGTTCGTCGATGTCTTCCTGGAGGCACACGCGGCGGCCGCGAAGGAGATCATCCTCGATCTTGACGCGACCGACGATCCGATCCACGGCCATCAGGAAGGCCGCTTCTTCCATGGCTATTGCGACGGTTATTGCTATTTGCCGCTCTACATCTTCTGCGGGGATCACTTGCTGGCGTCGAAACTGCGCCCGGCCAATATCGACGGGGCGGCCGGGGCCAAGGAGGAGCTCGCCCGCATCGTCGCGCAGATCCGCGAGAGATGGCCGCAAGTGCGGATCATCCTGCGCGCCGATTCCGGCTTCTGCCGTGCGGAACTGATGGCCCTCCCGATCGCTTTGCGATCGGGGCCTTCGGCAGGGAGGTGCGGCTTCGCCGCGGGTGCGAGGAAAACCAGGTCGACTATCTGTTCGGCCTGGCCCGCAACAGTCGGTTGGTTACCGAGATCTGCGCCGAACTGCGGGACGCCGAGGCCGACGCCCTGGCAACCAGCAAGCCGGCCCGTCGCTTCAAGGACTTTATGTGGACCACCCGCAAAAGCTGGAACCGTCGACGCCGCGTCATCGGCAAGGCGGAGTGGTCCGGGGGCGACGCCAATCCCCGCTTCGTCGTCACCTCGCTGAGGAAGGCCGATGGTGGTGGCCAATACCTCTATGAGAAGGTCTATTGCGCCCGCCTCAAGCTCTTGAAGATCGGCGCCCTGATCGCACTCAGCGTCCGCCGCATCAAGATCGCCATGGCCTCCGGCTATCCGTGGCAACAGGAATGGGCCGAAGCCTACCCCCGATTATCCGCCGCCGCCTGAGCCAACCGGCTCGTCAAACCCCCGTCTTCAACAACAGAGTTTCACCGCCAAACCCACCAAACCGCCGCGACAAACTCGCGCCGGCGAGCGGACGCATCTATCGGTACCACTCTCTACGACCGTCACAAGATGGGAACAAAAAATCTATCGCTCAGGCGAGTGGTAGAAATCCGGCCTAAGACGTGGATCCCCTTTCCCGCTCGGCGTGGAGAGGGAAGGGGTGAGGGTTGCGAAGTGAGGGTTGGCCTATGGGTCGGTGCGCCCCAGCAGCGGCTTCAGCGTTTCCGGCGGCAGCTTGACGAGACCGGGGGGGACCGCGAACAGGGATGAGTCCTGCGGCCCGAGTTCGAGATTGGAAAGCTCCATCTTGATCGCGGTCGGCTTCTGCGCCCCGGGCCTCATGACGGTTCCCTCGAGCTTCATCACGATCCCCGCGCTGCTGCGCCAAACGACGCCCTTCACTCGCGTCCCGTCCTTTTCGCTTCGATCCACCCGATATTTGGTGGTGCGTATCCCATCGATGCTTTCGTAACCGAGACTCGCGCCCAGCAAATGTTCATCGCTGAGGATCATGATCGCCTTCGGAAAGGCAAAATCGACATAGGAGTTGAGGCCCGGCAAAATCAGAGTGCCGTGGGCGGCCGCGGCATCGAGAAGTACCACGAGCTTGGTGCCCCGGAGTTCCTGTTCATGCCGCGCATGACCAGGCACTTGATAGACCCGGCCATCATAAAGGCGGCCATCAATCGTCAGGGTCCGATCGGCGCTGAAAGGAATGCTCGCGTCACCGAGGAGGCCCGCCCGCCCCGGTGTAGCCACAAGCACCAGCAGCATCACCGAAAGAAAGACGGCGCGGTGGCCGATCACCTTCAGCCACGCTATTCTCAGGCGCAAAGTCGCTTTCATGGAATGGAATATCATGGCCCAAGGAATAGCGGCGCGTCTTGCCGAACTCAAGATCACCCTCCCCGAAGCAGGCGCGCCCCTCGCCAATTACGTGCCGGCAGTGAGGAGCGGCGCGCTTCTCTTCATCTCCGGTCAAATCTGCCAATGGAACGGCGAGCGGCGCTTCATCGGCAAGCTCGGACGCGAGATCACGCTCGAGCAAGGACGCGATGCCGCGCGCCTCTGCGGGCTCAATATCCTGGCGCAGCTCGCCAAGGCGCTCGGTGGCGATCTCGATCGCGTGATCCGCTGCGTGCGCCTCGGCGGCTTCGTCCATTCGACCGAGGATTTCTTTCAACAGCCGCTCGTCATCAATGGCTGTTCGGATCTCATGGTCGATGTCTTTGGCGAGGCGGGGCGCCATGCCCGAACCGCGGTCGGCGTCAACGCGCTTCCCGCTGGAGTCGCGGTCGAGATCGACGGGATCTTCGAGGTCCGCTAAGCATGAACCCGTCCGAGGTCTCTGGCCTCGTCAAATTCGCGCCTTCCATGGCGGAAATTTCCGCCCCCGCCTGGGATCGATGCGCCGGCACCGACAACCCATTCCTGTCCCACGCCTTCCTCGAGGCGCTCGAGGAAAGCGGCTCGGCTACCGCCGAGACGGGTTGGCTGCCGCGCCACGCGATCATCGAAGATCAAAGCGGCCGCCTCGTCGGTGCCATGCCCCTCTATGTCAAAAGCCATTCCTACGGCGAATATGTCTTCGATCAGGGATGGGCCGATGCCTATCGCCGCGCCGGCGGCCGCTATTACCCGAAGCTCCTCGCCGCCGTGCCCTTCACCCCGGTGAGCGGCAAGCGCCTCCTCCTCCATGGGCAAGCACCACCCAATACCGCCGAGACGCTCATCACGGGCGTCATCGATTTCGCGCGGCGTTATGAGCTCTCCTCGCTCCATGTCAATTTCCCGACGCTCCCCGAGTGGGAATGGCTCGCCGGCCACGGCTTTCTGAAGCGCATGGACCAGCAGTTTCATTGGGAGAATCAAGGGTATGGGAGTTTCGACGATTTCCTCGAAACCCTGACCTCACGCAAACGCAAGCAGATCCGGCGTGAGCGGCGCGACGTGCTGGAGAGCGGGATCACCATCGAAACCCTCACCGGCGCGGACCTGCAGGAACATCATTGGGATGCCTTCTTCCACCTCTATCAGGCGACGTCCGATCGGAAATGGGGTTCGGCCTATCTCACCCGCCCGTTCTTCTCGCTTCTGGGCGAGCGCCTGGGCCGCCAAATCGTCCTCGTGATGGCCAGACGGGACCATGCTTATATCGCGGGCGCGCTCAATCTCATGGGCGCGACCACCCTCTTCGGCCGTAATTGGGGCGGGGTGGGCGATCTGCCCTTTCTCCATTTCGAAATCTGCTATTACCGCGCCCTCGATTTCGCGATCGAACGCGGCTTGAAGCGCGTCGAAGCCGGCGCGCAAGGCACTCACAAGATCCAGCGCGGCTATCTGCCGACCCCCACCTATAGCGCCCATTGGATCGCCGATCCCCGCTTCGCGCGCGCCGTCAACGACTATCTCGAACGCGAACGGAGCGCGGTTGCCGACCATATGGAAGAGCTTCAGGAAACTCTCTCCCCCTTCCGACAGGTGCCGGAACCATGAGATCCCCCACGTTTCTTTTTCGGCTATCGCTGGTGTCAGTGGGCATCATCCTTGCCGGCTGCACCGTCGGACCCGATTTCAAGACGCCGGCACCGCCCCCGGTCGAAGGCTATACCGAGACCCCGGTGGCCCCGGTGACGGCGAGCGCGTCGGGGCCAGGGGGTGCGGCGCAGCATCTCAACGAGGGTGCCGATATCATCGATGATTGGTGGCAGCTTTACCGCTCCCCCGATCTCGATGCGGCGGTGACCCAAGCGATCGCGGGAAGCCCCAATCTCGCCGCCGCGCGCGCGACATTACGCCAGGCGCATGAGGCGGTGAACGCCGCCGCCGGTGCCTTCTATCCGCAAATCGACGCCAATGCCGGGTTGAGCCGCCAACGCGCCTCCTTCGTCCCCTTCGGCGAAAACCTGTCGATCCCCGATTTCACGCTTTATACGATCGGCGGCGCGGTAAGCTATCCGCTCGATATTTTCGGCGGCAACAAGCGCCTTTATGAGGAAGAGAAGGCGCTCGAATCGGTGCAGGAGCAGGAACTCCACGCCGCGCAACTCACCCTCACCGGCGATACCGTGACCGAAGCCATCACCATCGCCGAAGCGAGCGAAGAGCTCAACGCGGTCAACGACATCATCAAGAGCGACGAAGACAATATCCGGCTTCTCAACACCGCGATCACCGCCGGCGAACTCGCCAAGGAGGGGCCCGAGATCCTCGCCGCCCTGAGCCAGCTCGCGAGCGATCGCAACTTGGCACCCCCCCTCCTCCAGCAACGCGACGCGGCGCGGCATGCCTTGACCGCGCTTTTAGGGAAATTGCCGGCGCAATGGGCGCCGCCCGATTTCGATTTCACCAAGCTCCAGCTCCCGACCGAATTGCCGGTGGCGCTGCCCTCGACGCTCGTCGCTCATCGCCCGGATATACTTGTGGCAGAAGCCCGTCTTCACGCCGCGAGCGCCGCGGTGGGGGTGGCCTCGGCCCGGCTTCTACCCAATTTCTCGCTCAGCGGCGCGCTTTCCTTCAACAGCTTGACGCCGGAGAAGCTCTTCGATCCGATCGGCCTCATCTATAATTTCGGCGCGCAGGTTGCGACCCCCCTCTTCGCCGGCGGCACCTTGACCGCGCAAAAGCGCGAAGCGGTGGCGTTCCTCGAGGCAAGCGATGCGCAATATCAGCAAGTGGTCGTGGACTCCTTCCGCCAGGTCGCCGACGTGCTCCGCGCACTTGGCCATGACGCCGATTTGACGGAAGGGCAGCAGCGGGCGCTCGAAGCCGCCCAACGCTCGCTCGCCTCGGCGCGGGCCGGCTTGCGCGCGGGCGCGGTCGGCTATCTTCAGGTGCTCGACGCCACCCGCCAATATCAGCAAGCCCGGATCGGCTATGTGCGCGCCGCGGCGCAGCGCTATCGCGACACCGCCCAGCTCTTCGTCGCGATGGGGGCGGGATGGTGGCATACATAGTAGGGGCTGAGGCTGAGAGCCCTCACCCTCCCACCGTCCGCCGCGTTGCGGCGAACGGCGGGCCCCTCCCGCAAGCGGGAGAGGGTGCCGAACGAAGTGAGGCGGGTGAGGGTGCCGAGGCGCCCCTGGCCTCACCCTTTCAAAAGCCCGAGCTTGGAGCGGCGCCAGAGGATATCCTCGTCCGTCACCGCCCATTCCGCGGCCCTCATCCAAGCGGTCTCGGCGGCGGTGAGCTCCGTCGCGCTCCGTGCCGACCCCAGCACAAGACGCGCCTCGCTGCCATAGGCATGGGCGAGCCGCGCCGCTTCCCTCGCATCGAGCCATGGGTATTCCCGCTCGAGCGCGGCGATGAGCGCCCTCAAGCCGCCGGGTCCAAGATCCCCTCCCGGCAAGGGCGAGGTTGCGGTCCAGGGACCGCGCGCGGCCGGCTGGGAGGGTCCGAGCTTTGCCAGCGCATGCTCGGCAAGGCGCCGGAAGGTGGTGATCTTACCGCCGAAAATACTCAGCGCCGGCGCACCTTTTGTGTCGAGCGTCAGGACATAATCGCGGGTCACCGCGGCGGCCTCGCGCGCATGATCATCATAAAGCGGCCGCACCCCGGCATAGCTCCAGACCACCGCGTCGGGACCCACCGGCCGCGCGAGCCAATGCGAGGCGGCGCGGCAGAGATAATCGATCTCCTGCGGCGTGATCGCCGGCTTTTCCAAGGGCATCGCGACCGGAACCTCGGTGGTGCCGATGAGGGTGAAATCGCCGCCGAAGGGGATGAGGAAGACCACCCGGCGATCCTCATTCTCGAGGATATAGGCGTGATCGCCGTCATAGAGCCGCTTCACCACGATGTGGCTCCCCTTCACCAGCCGCACATGGGCTTTGCCCTGATCGAGGCCCAAAAGCGCTGCCACCTCGCCCACCCACGGCCCCGCGGCATTGACGATCACCCGCGCTTCGATCTCCTCCTCGCGAAGGCGCACGCGCCAAAGCCCGCGCGTCCGGGTGGCCCCCAGGAAGGGGGTGCGCGTTCGAATGAGCGCGCCATGCCTGGCCGCGTCGCGCGCATTGGCGATCACCAGCCGCGCATCATCGACCATCGCGTCGGAATAAGCGAAACCCACGGAAAGATCGGGCCGAAGCGGCCGGCCGAAGGCATGATGGCGAAGATCGATGGTCGCGGTCCCGGGCAGGCTGCTGCCGCCACCCAAATGATCATAAAGAAAGAGCCCGAGCCGGATGAGAGCACGCGGCCGCGAGCTTCCATCATGGGGGAGCACGAAGCGCAAGGGCCGGATCAAATGGGGCGCGATACGCAGGAGCACCTCGCGCTCCTTGAGCGACTCCCGCACCAGGCGGAATTCGCCATATTCGAGATAGCGCAAGCCGCCATGGATGAGCTTGCTCGAGGCCGAGGAGGTGGCGCCGCCGAGGTCCCCCTTCTCGCAGAGCATGACGCTCCACCCCCGCCCGGCCGCGTCACGCGCGATCCCCGCACCGTTGATGCCGCCACCGATGATCAGGAGATCGACCGGTTTCACGCCTTGATCCCGCAATGAGTGAATAAAATCCGAGGGAAGCGTCCGAAACGCCCCTCTCCCGCGCTCTTTCGCGGGAGAGGGGCTTTTTTTATCTGCGACGGGATCAAGGCGCCGACCCCGCCCGACGCTTGCTGGTGACCCGCTCGCGATGCGCGATATAAAGACCGCTGCCGATGATGATGGTGGCGCCGATCCAGGTATTGGTGGCGGGGATCGTGCCGAAAATCTGATAGCCCAGCAGGATCGACCAGAGCATCTGCGAATAGGAGAAGGGCATGATGAGCGAGGCCGCCGCGCGCATCAGCGCGATGATCACCAGATATTGGCCGCCCGCGCTCAACATCGCCACCAGAAAGGTGCGGAAAATTGCCTCGGGCGTGGGGGTGATCCAAACCAGCGGCATCGCCGCCGAGCATAACACCAGCCCGACACTCGTGGAGAAGAAGAGCGTGGTGATCGGGCGGTCGCGGCTTCCCATGCGGCGGGTCGCGACGATGCTCATGGCCCAGAACGCGGCCGAGCCCAAAGGCAACAGCGCCGCCGGATCGAAAGCTCGGGTACCTGGGCGGATCACCACCAGCACCCCCAGAAATCCCACCACCACCGAGGCCCAGCGGCGCGGCCCCACCCGCTCCCCCAGGAACGGGATCGACATCGCGGTCACCAGCAGCGGCGAAGTAAAGGCGATCGCGGTCGCCTCGGCCAAGGGCAGGAACTGAAGCCCGGCAATGAACAGAAGCGCCGATCCCATGACCGTGATCGCGCGCACCAGCTGAAGACCGGGCCAGGCGACCCGCAGCATCCGCCTTGGATTCCGTAGCACGAAGGGGAGCAGCAGCAGGAAGATCGCGACATAGCGGCCCCACGCAACCTCGAGCGGCGAATAGCTTTGCGCCAGGAGTTTCGAAACCGAATCCATCAGCGAAAAAAGCGCCACCGCGATCAACATCAAGCCGATCGCGACAAAGGGACGCGGCGCCGGCTCGCGCGGATGAGCGGGCGCGGGCGCCAAGGGATCATTCATGAAGAAAACTTTGCGAAAAGAGTTTCGCCCTCAAAGAGGGAAATCAGCCGATAAGGGAGGACAGCCTCTATCGGTGGTGATGGGAGCGCGGGCGCCGGTGTCCCGGGCGCGGCTCCCAATGTCGTACCGGCCCTACATCGATATGGACGAAATGGGAATGCGGATAGTAGCCGACACCGCCGCCGCGCTGCGCCATGGCAGCCCGCCGCAGGACGGAAAGATTACGGCCGGGAAGACGGACATCGATCGCCATGCCTTGCAGATGATAGCTGTTGGGAGCGACACCGCGATGCTCGCTCGCCAGCATCTCGTTCGTCTCTTCGCTGCGATAGCCCGAAATCACATGGAACGGCGCTTCGCTTCTGA
>Ga0070735_10004041_pt1 | contig 12512 bp, 22 predicted proteins | sample Coa_R1_FD_66443 | JGI IMG/M metagenome (GOLD analysis project Ga0070735, IMG submission 66443) | Surface soil microbial communities from Centralia Pennsylvania, which are recovering from an underground coalmine fire - Coalmine... | ecosystem: Environmental > Terrestrial > Soil > Unclassified ...
CATCGCGCTTTAATTCTTTGATTGAGCATGATCTTTTCGGAAAACCGCTTCACACTTTTCCGGATCATGCTCTAGCGGCGGCGGCCGCGCAATTTCGACTTCCTGATCAACCCCTCATATTGATGGGCGAGCAGATACCCTTGCACCTGCGCCACGGTATCCATGGTCACGCTGACCACGATCAACAGCGAGGTGCCACCGAAGTAAAAAGGCACCGAGGCGTAGGAAATCAGAATTTCGGGGATGAGACAGACGATTGCGAGATAGACCGCGCCCAGGACCGTGATACGCGACAATACGTAGTCGATATATTCAGCGGTGCGCTCGCCCGGCCGGATGCCGGGGATAAAGCCGCCGTGCTTCTTGAGATTGTCGGCGGTCTCGGTCGGGTTGAAGACGATCGCGGTATAGAAGAACGCAAAGAACACGATCAACGCAAGGTAGAGGATCAGGAACAGCGGCCGGCCGTGCCCGAGCTGCGTCGTGATCCATTGAAACCATTCCGGGCCGCGACCGGCGTTGAAATTGGCAACCGTGGTCGGCAATAACAAAAGCGATGACGCGAAAATCGGCGGGATCACGCCTGAGGTATTGAGCTTGAGCGGCAGATGCGAGGACTGTCCCTCGAACATCTTATTGCCGACCTGACGCTTCGGATACTGAATCAGGAGCCGGCGTTGCGCGCGCTCCATGAACACGATGAAGGCGATCACCGCGACCGCCATCACGATCACGATCAGAATCAGGCCGGTGGAGAGCGCGCCCTGACGGCCGAGTTCCAGCATGTTGGCCAGCGCCGAGGGCAGTTCGGCGACAATGCCGGAGAGGATCACAAGCGAAATGCCGTTGCCGATGCCGCGCGAGGTGATCTGCTCGCCGAGCCACATCAAAAACATCGTGCCGCCGGTCAGCGTGATCGCGGTGGACAACCGAAAGAACAGGCCGGGATCGCTGACGACGTTGCCCGCGCCCTCAAGCCCGACCGCGATACCGTAAGATTGAAAAGCGGCGAGCAGCACCGTGAGATAGCGGGTGTATTGATTCAGCGTCTTGCGGCCGGCCTCGCCTTCCTTCTTCAGCGCTTCAAGCTGCGGCGAAACCGTGGTCAGAAGCTGGATGATGATCGAAGCCGAAATATACGGCATGATGTTCAAGGCAAAGATCGCCATGCGGTGAATGCCGCCGCCGGCGAACATGTTGAACATGCCGAGAATGCCGCCGGCCTGGGACTTGAACACCTGCTCCCAGATGTTGGGATCGATGCCGGGGAGCGGAATATAGGTGCCGAGGCGATAGACCAGCAGCGCGCCAAGCGTGAACCAAATCCGCTTCTTCAACTCGTCCGCCTTGGCGAACGCGCCGAAATTGATATTGGCCGCTAATTGTTCCGCCGCTGAGACCATCGTGAGAGCTCCGATTCCGAAGTTCGTACCCGCCGCAAATCCCAAAAAGGTAGGACCGTCAGCAAACGCCGGACATTATTTGGTGCTCGGCTTCGATAAGTCCATCGTCCATTGTGCGGATCGCCCGCCGCAAAAGGCCGATGACGCAGATGTTACGCCGCCGCGCCTTCGTCCTTCTTGGCCGGCGCCAAAATCTTCACCGTGCCGCCGGCCTTTTCGACCGCCGCGATGGCGGATTTCGAAGCGCCGTGAACCTCGATATTCAGCTTGGCCTTCAGTTCACCGCGCCCGAGCAGCCGCACGCCATCCCTGGCGCGCCGCAATACGCCGGCCTTGACGAGCGATTCGGCGTTGACCGTGTTCTTCGCGTCAAAGACCTTGCTGTCGATTGCCTGTTGCAGGCGATCGAGATTGATCTCGACAAATTCGAGCCGGAAAATGTTGTTGAAGCCGCGCTTGGGCAGGCGCCGATGCAACGGCATCTGGCCGCCCTCGAAGCCCTTGATGCGCACGCCCGAACGCGCGGTCTGGCCCTTGCCGCCGCGGCCGGAAGTCTTGCCCTTGCCTGAGCCGATGCCGCGGCCGACGCGCATCCGCTTTTTGCGCGAACCGGCGTTGCCGGCGATGTCGCTGAGCTTCATGGTTGGCTTCCTTCCTTCTTTCGTTCCGTCGTCCTGAGGTGCGAGGCAAAGCCCGAGCCTCGAAGGACCGCGGTTGTCATGCATCGAGGGTCGCTATCGCGGCCACCTCAGGATGACGTGAACTTACTTCTCGTCCACGATGCGAACGAGATGGGCAACCTTGGCGATCATGCCGCGAACCTCGGGCGTATCCTTCAGCTCGGTCACGCGGCCGATCTTGTTGAGCTTGAGGCCGATCAACGTCGAGCGCTGCGAGTGGTGGCGGCGGATTGCGCTGCCGATCTGCTCGACCTTGATCGTCTTTGCGGCCTTGGCCATCGTCATTAACTCCGTAACGCGCCCAAGAGCGCGGATTTTGTTATTCGGCAACCGCTTCGGCGTCGCCGCCGACCCGGCGCGACTGCAACGTCGAAACCTTGATATTGCGCCGTGCCGCAACCGCGCGCGGCGAATCCTGGTGCTTGAGCGCGTTGAAGGTCGCGCGAACCATGTTGTAGGGGTTGGACGAGCCAATCGACTTGGCCACCACGTCCTGGATGCCGAGCGTCTCGAACACCGCGCGCATCGGACCGCCGGCGATGATCCCGGTTCCGGCCGGTGCCGCGCGCAAGTAAACGCGCCCCGCGCCGTGACGGCCCGCGATATCGTGATGCAGCGTGCGGCCTTCGCGCAACGCCACGCGAGTCAAATTGCGTTTCGCAGCGTCGGTCGCCTTTCGGATCGCTTCGGGAACCTCGCGCGCCTTGCCGTGGCCGAAACCGACCCGGCCCTTTTGGTCGCCGATCACGACCAGCGCCGCAAAGCCGAAGCGCTTGCCGCCCTTGACCACTTTCGCCACACGGTTGATGTGGACGAGCTTATCGACGAACTCGCTGTCGCGTTCCTCGCGATCCCTGCTTCGTTCGCGTCCGCCGCGTTCGCGTTCACCTGCCATGGTGTTTTCCAATCCTTGAGAGGCTTCGAGCCCCTGTCCTGGTGTCCGTTAAAATTCCTAGAAACTCAATCCGCTTTCGCGCGCGGCATCCGCGAGCGCCTTGACGCGGCCGTGATAAAGATAACCGCCGCGGTCGAAGACGACCTCTTTGACGCCGTTTTTCACGGCCCGCTCCGCGAGTAACTTGCCGACCGCTTTCGCCGCATCGATATTGGCGCCGGTCTTGCCGCCGTCACGCATCGCCTTTTCCAGCGACGACGCCGAAGCCAGCGTTTCGCCCTTCAGATCGTCGATGACCTGGGCGTAAATATGCTTCGACGAGCGGAACACCGACAAGCGCGGACGGCCGCCAGCGGAACGGCGCAACGCAAGCCTTACGCGTTGCTTGCGCCGGGCATTCGTAGCTTTCATTCTCGACATGACCGGCTCCGTTACTTCTTCTTGCCTTCCTTGCGGAAGATGAATTCGTCGACATATTTCACGCCCTTGCCCTTATAGGGCTCCGGCGGGCGATAGCTGCGAATCTCGGCCGCGACCTGGCCGACGCGCTGGCTGTCGTTACCGACGATGACGATCTCGGTCGGCTTCGGCACCGTGATCGCGATGCCTTCCGGGATCGCATAAACCACGTCGTGGCTGTAACCGAGCGCGAGCTGCAGGTTCTTGCCCTGCAAGGCGGCGCGGTAACCGACACCGTTGATCTCGAGCTTCTTCTCAAATCCCTTGGTGACGCCGGCGACCAGATTGGCCACCTGCGCGCGCGCGGTGCCGTACATCGCCTGGGCGCGATTGGTCTTGGCGCGCGGGGCGACCTTGACCGCGCCGTTTTCGAACTTCACCTCGACGTCGTCGTGAACGACGAAAGAAAGCTGGCCCTTCGGCCCCTTCATCTTCACTGTTTGTCCCTCGACGGTCGCGGTAACGCCGGAAGGGATCGTCACAGGCCGCTTGCCGATACGTGACATGGCGTGCTCCTTAAAACACCGTGAAGAGAATTTCGCCGCCCACATTGGCGTCGCGCGCGTCGTGATCGGCCATGATTCCCTTCGGCGTCGATAATACGGAAATACCGAGCCCGTTATTCACCCGCGGCAGGTTCTTCACCGAGGCATAGACCCGCCGCCCCGGCTTGGACACCCGTTCGATCTCGCGGATCACCGGTTCGCCGTCGAAATATTTCAGTTCGATCTCAAGCTCGCTGCGCCCCGAGGCATGCTCCACGCTGGCATAGCCGCGGATATAGCCTTCCGACTTGAGCACATCGAGTACGCTGGCGCGCATCTTCGAACCCGGAGTCGAGACCTTCGGCTTGGAGCGCATCTGCGCGTTGCGGATACGGGTGATGAGATCGCTGATCGGATCGTGTGTCGACATGCCCGCCCCTCCTTACCAGCTCGACTTCACGAGGCCGGGAATCAGCCCCTTGGAGCCAAGCTCGCGCAGCGCGATACGGGAAAGCTTGTTCTTGCGATAGTTCGAGCGCGGACGCCCGGTCAGCTCGCAACGGTTGCGGATGCGGGTCGGCGACGAATTACGCGGCATTTCGGCCAATTTCAGCGTTGCCGCGAACCGCTCTTCCATCGGCTTGGTCTTGTCGGCGATAATGGCCTTCAGCTTCGCGCGCTGGGGAGCGGCGTTCTTCGCCATCCGCCTGCGCCGGTTGTTCTTCTCGATCGAACTCTTCTTTGCCATGCTTGGCTCCTTGCGGTTCCGCGTTTGAGAGGCTTGTTCTAAAAGCGTCTCACTGCCGGAACGGGAAATTGAATGCGCTCAGCAATGCCCTTGCTTCGTCGTCGGTCGCCGCGGTGGTGCACACCGTGATGTCCATGCCCCACGTCTCGCCCATTTTGTCGAAGTCGATTTCGGGGAAAATGATGTGCTCCTTGATGCCGAGCGAATAATTGCCGCGGCCGTCAAAGCTCTTCGGATTGAGGCCCCGGAAGTCGCGAACGCGAGGCAACGCGACGGTAACGAGGCGATCGATGAATTCGTACATCTTGGCCTTGCGCAGCGTGACCTTGCAGCCGATCGGCTGGTTTTCGCGCAGCTTGAAGGTCGAGATCGCGATACGCGAATAGGTCACGACCGCCTTTTGACCGGCGATCAGCGACAGGTCGGTCGCGGCGAGCTCGGCCTTCTTGCGGTCGTTGACGGCCTCGCCGACGCCCATATTGAGCACGACCTTATCGAGGCGCGGCACCTGCATGATATTGGCGTAGCCGAATTGTTCGGTCAGCTTGCCGCGAATGCTCTTGTCATATTCCGCGCGCAGGCGCGGGATGTATGCGGTCTCAGCCATCGATCTCTGCTCCCGAGCGTTTGGCGATGCGTACTTTCGTGCCATCCGCCTGAATCTTGAAACCTACGCGGGTCGGTTTGCCGTCCTTGCCGACGATTGCGATGTTGGACAAATGGATCGGCGCCTCTTTCGAGATGATGCCGCCCTCCTGGGCTTGCGTCTGCTTCTGGTGACGCTTGACCAGATTGATGCCGCGCACGAGCGCCTTGCTCTCGTCCGGGCGCACCTCGAACACCTCGCCGGTACGGCCCTTGTCGCGGCCCGACAACACGATGACCTTGTCACCTTTCCGGATTTTGGCAGCCATCACAGCACCTCCGGGGCGAGCGAAATGATCTTCATGTGGTTCTTGGCGCGCAGCTCGCGCGGCACCGGCCCGAAAATACGCGTTCCCACCGGCTCCGCCTGGTTGTTGATCAAGACGGCGGCGTTGCGGTCGAAACGGATGACGGATCCGTCCGGGCGGCGAATGTCCTTGCGGACCCGCACCACCACGGCCTTCATCACGTCGCCCTTCTTGACCTTGCCGCGCGGGATCGCTTCCTTGATCGACACGACAATAATGTCGCCCACGGTGGCATAGCGGCGCTTGGAGCCCCCAAGCACCTTGATGCACATGACACGGCGTGCGCCTGAATTATCGGCCACGTCGAGGTTGGTCTGCATCTGAATCATTGATGCACCTCGTCCTCTCATCTAGCTTCGCGCAAAGTCGCGCTTAAATTTCCCCGAAAGTCATTCCCGGCGGCGCCGGGCCGAAACTCTCAGGCCGTTTTCTGATGTTCGCCCCGGACCACCGTCCAGCGCTTCAATTTCGAGATCGGCTTGCTTTCCTCGATCCACACCGTGTCGCCCGGCTTGAACTGATTGTTCTCGTCGTGCGCGTGATAATTCTTCGAGCGGCGGATCGTCTTCTTGTAAATCGGATGGGTGAAGCGGCGATCGACGCGCACCACCACGGTCTTGGCCTGCTTGTCGCTGACGACCACGCCTTGAAGTGTCCGTTTCGGCATTGGTCTGTCCCCTACTTCTTCTTCGCGCGAGCTTGCGCGGCTACCGTCTTGATGCGGGCGATGTCGCGGCGGGCTTCACGCAGCCGCGAGGTATTTTCCAACTGCCCGGTGGCGCGCTGGAAACGCAAATTGAAGCGCTCCTTCTTCAGATTGAGGACGGCATCGTCCATCTGATCGGGACTCATCGCGCGGATATCGGCGATTTTCATCTGGGCCATGGCCGTATTTCCTACTCCGCGATACGCGCCACAAAGCGCGTCTTGATCGGTAATTTGGCGGCGGCAAGCGAGAGCGCTTCCTTCGCGGTCTGCACCGTGACACCGTCGATTTCAAACAGCACCCGGCCCGGCTTCACCCGCGCCACCCACAATTCAGGCGTGCCCTTGCCGGAGCCCATGCGGACTTCCGCCGGCTTCTTCGACACCGGCACATCCGGGAAGACGCGAATCCAGACGCGGCCCGCGCGCTTCATGTGGCGGGTCAGCGCGCGGCGCGCGGCCTCGATCTGACGCGCCGTGACGCGCTCGGGCGCCATCGCCTTCAGACCAAATTGGCCGAACGACAATGTCGCGCCTGAAGTCGCGGTGCCGTGGATACGGCCCTTATGCGCCTTCCGGAACTTTGTCTTCTTGGGTTGCATCATGGCTTTAAGCCCTCAAACCTTGTCTGTCTCGCTTCAGGCCGCGGCGGCGTCACGGCGAGGCCGGCCGCTATCGCCTTCCGCCATTCGCTTGTCTTGTGCCATCGGATCGTGTTCGAGAATCTCGCCCTTGAATATCCAAACCTTGACGCCGCAGGTACCGAACGTCGTGAACGCGGTCGCAACGCCATAGTCGATATCGGCGCGAAGCGTATGCAACGGCACGCGGCCTTCGCGATACCATTCCATGCGCGCGATTTCGGCGCCGCCAAGACGGCCCGAACAGTTGATGCGGATGCCTTCGGCACCCAACCGCATCGCCGATTGCACGGCGCGCTTCATCGCGCGGCGGAACGCGACGCGGCGTTCGAGCTGCTGGGCAATCGATTCGGCGACCAGGGTCGCATCAAGCTCGGGCTTGCGGATTTCGACGATATTGATGACGACGTCGGACGCCGTAATGTCGGCGACGCGCTTGCGCAGTTTGTCGATATCGGCGCCCTTCTTGCCGATTACAACACCCGGGCGCGCCGAATGGATCGTCACGCGGCACTTCTTGTGCGGCCGCTCGATCACGATCCTGGCGACAGCCGCCTGCTTGAGCTCCTTGTGCAGGATCTCGCGGATCTTCACATCCTCATGCAACAGCTTGCCATACTCGTTCTTGCCGGCGAACCACCGGGAATCCCAGGTACGGTTGATGCCGAGGCGAAGCCCGATTGGATTGATCTTCTGACCCATCTTATTCTCCCGCGCCTCGTTTTAAGCGCTCGCCTCGACCTGACGAACGACGATCGTCAGTTGCGAGAACGGTTTGAAAACCCGACCCGAACGGCCACGGCCGCGCGGGGCAAAACGCTTCATCACGATGCCGTTGCCGACATGTGCTTCCGCAACGACCAGATCGTCGACATCGAGATCGTGATTGTTCTCGGCATTCGCGATCGCCGATTCCAGACACTTCTTGACGTCAACCGCGATCCGCTTGCGCGAGAATTGCAGATCGGCGAGCGCCGCCGAAGCCTTCCTGCCGCGGATCAATTGCGCGACAAGGTTGAGCTTCTGCGGGCTCACCCGCAGCATTCGGGCGACCGCCTTGGCCTCGTTATCGGCGAGACTCCGTTCGCGCTTTGGTTTGCTCATCGCTTAATCCTCAAGCCTTCTTGGCTTTCTTGTCGCCCGAATGGCCGTGGAAGGTCCGCGTCGGCGAGAACTCGCCGAACTTGTGACCCACCATTTCTTCATTCACCGAGACCGGCACGTGTTTATGACCGTTGTAGACGCCGAACACCAAGCCGACGAATTGCGGCAGGATGGTCGAGCGGCGGCTCCAGATCTTGATCACGTCATGACGGCCGGATGCACGCGCGGCATCCGCCTTCTTGAGCAGCGATCCCTCAACAAACGGGCCTTTCCAGACTGAACGGACCATGTCCGGTGTTCCTTACTTCTTCCGCTTGTGGCGGCTAATGAGAATGAATCGGTTGGTCGATTTGTTCGAACGGGTCTTCTTGCCCTTGGTCGGCTTGCCCCATGGCGTCACCGGGTGGCGGCCGCCCGAGGTGCGGCCTTCGCCGCCGCCATGCGGGTGATCGATCGGGTTCATCGCGACACCGCGGTTATGCGGCCTGCGGCCGAGCCAGCGTTTGCGGCCGGCCTTGCCGATCGAGATATTCATGTGATCAGGGTTCGACACCGCGCCGATGGTGGCGGTGCAGCGGCCGTGAACCAGACGCTGTTCCCCCGAATTCAACCGCAGAATGACGTAATCCTGGTCGCGGCCAACGATCTGGGCATAGGTGCCGGCGGAGCGCGCGAGCTGACCGCCCTTGCCGATCTTCAACTCGACATTGTGGACGATGGTACCGATCGGCATATTGCCAATCGGCATGACATTGCCCGGCTTGACGTCGACATAGTTGCCGGCGATCACGGTATCGCCGACCGCAAGCCGCTGCGGCGCCAGGATATAGGCCTCGGTCCCGTCGGCATATTTCACCAGCGCGATGAAGGCGGTGCGGTTCGGATCATATTCCAGCCGCTCGACGGTTGCGGGCATGTCGAGCTTGGCGCGTTTGAAATCGACGATGCGATAAGCCTTCTTGTGACCGCCGCCGCGGAAACGCACGGTGATCCGGCCGGTCGCGTTGCGCCCGCCCGAGGACATTTTGCCCTCGGTCAGCGTCTTGACCGGCTTACCCTTGTAAAGCGCGGAACGGTCGACCATCACCAGCTGGCGCTGGCCCGGGGTCGTGGGGTTGAATGTTTTCAATGCCATCGCTGTGTCGCCTTATAGTCCGGTGGTGACGTCGATGCGGTGGCCCTCTTCGAGGGTCACGACCGCCCGCTTCACGTCCGACTGGGAACCGAAACTGCCGCGGAAGACCTTGGTCTTGCCCTTGCGCACCAGCGTGTTGACGCTCTTGACCTTCACGTCGAACAGTTTTTCGATGGCTTCCTTGATCTGCGGCTTGGTGGCCTTGCTCGCGACCTTGAACACCACCTTGCTGTGTTCGGACGCCATCGTCGCCTTTTCGGTGACGACGGGAGAGATGATGATGTCGTAATGGCGCGGATCGATGGTCTTCATTTGAAGCGCGCCTCCAACGCATCGAGCGCCGCCCTGGTCAGCACCAGCTTCTCTCGGCGGAGAATGTCGTAGACGTTGATGCCCTGGATCGGCAGCACGTCGATATTGGGAATGTTGCGCGCGGCGGTGGCAAAACCGCCATTGAGCTCCGCGCCGTCGATGATCAGCGCATTGACCACGCCAAGCTCGGAGAAATGCCCTACCAAGGCCTTGGTCTTGGCGGCTTCCAGCGCCGCCTTCTCAATGACAATCAGGCTGCCATCCTTGGCCTTGGCCGAAAGCGCATGACGAAGCGCCAAGGCGCGAATCTTCTTGGGCAGGTCGATGGCGTGCGAACGCACGACGGGGCCGAACGCCCTGCCGCCGCCGCGGAACTGCGGCACGCGGGCCGAGCCGTGACGGGCGCCGCCGGTGCCCTTCTGCTTGTACATCTTCTTGCCGGTGCGCCAGATTTCGGCGCGGCCCTTGGCCTTGTGGGTGCCGGCCTGACGCTTGGCCAATTGCCATTGCACGCAACGAAGGATGATGTCCTTGCGCGGTTCAAGGCCGAAGATTCCGTCGGACAACTGCACCGAGCCGGCGGCTTTACCCTCGAGGGTTGTGACTTTCAGTTCCATCTCACGCGCCCTCCCCTTGGGCCGGCGCCTCGGCCGCCTTCTCGCTTGCCGCCGCGACCTTGAACTTGCCGGGCTTCGGAGCATCCTTCGGCAACGGCTTCTTCACCGCATCGCGCACCGCGATCCATCCGCCCTTGGAGCCGGGAACGGCGCCCTCGACCAGGATCAAGCCGCGCTCGACATCGGTCTTAACGACGCGCAAATTGAGCGTGGTGATGCGATCGACACCCATGTGCCCGGGCATCTTCTTGTTCTTGAAGGTCTTACCCGGGTCCTGACGGCCGCCGGTCGAACCAATCGAACGGTGCGAAACCGACACACCATGCGTGGCGCGAAGACCGCCGAAATTCCAGCGCTTCATACCGCCGGCAAACCCCTTACCGACCGAGGTGCCGGTGACGTCGACAAACTGGCCGACGACGAAATGGTCGGCCTGAATCTCGGCGCCCACCGGAATCAGCGCGTCTTCCGACACCCGAAACTCGGCGAGCTTGCGCTTGGGCTCGACCTTGGCAACGGCGAACTGGCCGCGCTCGGCCTTCGGCATATAGACGGTCTTGCGAGCGCCCGAACCGAGCTGCAAGGCGACATAGCCGTTCTTCTCGGTGGTGCGATGACCGACCACCTGGCAATTGCCCAGCTTCAGCACGGTCACAGGGATATGTTCGCCGGCCTCCGTAAAGACCCGCGTCATCCCAACCTTTTGTGCGATCACTCCGGAGCGCATCGGCGTGCTTCCTGTTCTTTCTGTCCGCAGATAGTGGCGGACGGGAGCTAAAGGTTTAGAGCTTGATTTCGACGTCCACGCCGGCCGCCAGATCGAGCTTCATCAGCGCGTCCACGGTCTGCGGGGTCGGATCGACAATATCGAGAAGACGCTTGTGAGTGCGCATCTCGAACTGCTCGCGGCTCTTCTTATCGACATGCGGCGAACGGTTGACGGTGAACTTCTCCAGGCGGGTCGGCAGCGGAATCGGTCCGCGAACCTGAGCACCGGTCCGTTTCGCCGTATTCACGATCTCACGCGTCGACGAATCGAGAATTCGATGGTCGAACGCCTTGAGGCGGATGCGGATGTTCTGGCCGTTCATTGCCGTCGCTTTCTATTGTGAGTGGCGAATAGCGAAAAACGAATAGAGGAAACTCCAATTCGCTACTCGCTACTCCCTATTCGCTTCTTCACTTACTCGATGATGCTCGCGACGACGCCGGCGCCGACGGTGCGGCCACCTTCGCGGATCGCGAAACGAAGCTTTTCCTCCATCGCGATCGGCACGATCAGGTGCACTTCCATCGCGATGTTATCGCCCGGCATCACCATTTCAGTGCCTTCGGGCAGATGCACGACACCGGTCACATCGGTGGTACGGAAGTAGAATTGCGGCCGATAATTGGTGAAGAACGGGGTGTGACGTCCGCCCTCTTCCTTGGTGAGGATGTAGGCCTCGGCCTTGAACTTGGTATGCGGCTTGACCGAACCCGGCTTGCACAACACTTGGCCGCGCTCGACTTCCTCACGCTTGGTACCGCGCAACAGCGCGCCGATATTGTCGCCCGCCTGGCCCTGATCCAAGAGCTTGCGGAACATTTCGACGCCGGTGACGATGGTCTTCTGCGTCGCGCGCAAGCCCACGATCTCGATTTCCTCGCCGACCTTGACCACACCGCGCTCGACACGGCCGGTGACCACCGTGCCGCGACCCGAAATCGAGAACACGTCTTCCACCGGCATCAGGAACGGCTGGTCGATCGGACGCTCCGGCTGCGGAATGTAGCTATCGACATTCTTCATCAGCTCAAGGATCGCGTCATGGCCGAGCTTCTTGTCCTTGTCTTCGAGGGCGGCGAGCGCCGAACCCTTGATGATCGGAATCTTGTCGCCCGGGAAATCGTACTTCGAGAGCAATTCGCGGACTTCGAGCTCGACGAGTTCGAGCAATTCCGGATCATCGACCATGTCGCACTTGTTGAGGAACACGACCATCGCGGGAACGCCGACCTGCTTGGCGAGCAGGATGTGTTCGCGGGTCTGCGGCATCGGGCCGTCGGCCGCCGACACCACGAGGATCGCGCCGTCCATCTGCGCGGCGCCCGTGATCATGTTCTTCACATAGTCGGCGTGGCCCGGGCAATCGACGTGGGCGTAGTGCCGATTCTGGGTTTCGTACTCGACGTGAGCGGTCGAAATCGTGATGCCGCGCGCCTTTTCTTCCGGCGCCTTGTCGATCTGATCATAGGCTGTGAACGTCGCACCGCCCGTTTCAGCCAACACCTTGGTGATAGCCGCCGTCAGCGACGTTTTGCCATGGTCGACGTGACCAATCGTTCCAATGTTGCAGTGCGGTTTAGTACGTTCAAATTTTGCTTTGGCCATT
>Ga0070735_10004044_pt1 | contig 12510 bp, 11 predicted proteins | sample Coa_R1_FD_66443 | JGI IMG/M metagenome (GOLD analysis project Ga0070735, IMG submission 66443) | Surface soil microbial communities from Centralia Pennsylvania, which are recovering from an underground coalmine fire - Coalmine... | ecosystem: Environmental > Terrestrial > Soil > Unclassified ...
CCCGTACTCGATGCCGTTGTGGACCATCTTGACGAAATGGCCCGAGCCAACGGGGCCGCAATAAATGTACCCTTGCTCAGCGGTCGTCGCTTTGCGGCCGGGCGTGTCGGGAATATCGCCGTGTCCCGGTGCGAGTGTCTTGAAGATCGGGTCGAGGCGTTCGAAAACCTCGCGCTTCCCCCCGATCATCAGACAATAGCCTCGCTCCAGTCCCCACACGCCTCCGCTGGTGCCGACGTCCATGTAGTCGATGCCCTTGCCGGCCACTTGGCCCGCACGCCGCACGTCGTGTTTGAAATACGAGTTTCCGCCGTCGATGATGACGTCGCCGGAATCGATTCGTTCGGCGAGCTTCTTCACCATCTGCTCCGTCGGATCGCCCGCGGGCACCATGATCCAAATCGCTCGCGGCTTCGCGAGACTCTGAATCAGATCTTCGACACTCGACGCGCCGTGCGCGCCGGCCTCCGACAGCTCTTTGACCCTGGCCGCATCCAGGTCGAACACGGAGCAGGTGTGGCCGCCCTTCATCAGGCGGCGCACCATATTCGCTCCCATTCGGCCGAGGCCGATCATTCCTAATTGCATGTGGCTCCTCCTCCTCTACTGTACCCGCGCCGCTGAGCCCGGTGAAGAAACCGGGCCGCGCGCGTCAGCAAACGGTGCGGAGCTGGATCTGCCGAGCCGCGACGGTGAGAGGAGCGGTCAGTGCTGCGCCGAGCGAGGATACTGTCCCTTCAACTTCCGCACGAACGCATGCATGCGATGAAACCACGCAGGATGTCCGAGGAACATGAGCGGGCACTCGCCCGGCACGACGCTGATCCCGTGCGTCTCGCAGAACTTCACTGCGCGATCGTTCACGGCTCCGCGGCCGCCGGCCCCGCGATGCATCCAGATATGATCGACGTGCGCTGCGGCGCAATCGTCAACCGCTTCCTCGGTGCGATCGCCGGGTGTGAAGAGAAGGGCCGCTTTGACAGGCGGCTCGATCTCCGAAACATGGGCAAAGCAGCGCTTGCCTTCGACGTCGGCCGCTGCCGGATTCACCGGCACGGCGTCGTAACCCTGCTTTTCGAATTCCCGGAAAACGGCGCGGCTGAAATCGCGCGGGTTGCGCGAAACGCCGACGACGGCCAGCCGCCTGTGCGCCAGGAACTCGTCGATAGTCTTACGATCGGTCATAGAAATCGGAAAGTATGTCTATTGGTTTTTGATCACAGTGCGCCCGCGAATTTGTCCCGCGACGATCTGCGCGGCCAGCGCGGGCAGATTCGACATCGGCTCGACGGTGATGATGGACTCGAGCTTCGAAACCGGCAGGTCGCGCGCCAACCTGCTCCAGGCTTCGTCGCGAAGCTCTTTCGGCGCCAGCGGCGAGCTGATACCCAACAGCGCCACGTTGCGCAGTATGAACGGAAAAACCGAGCCGGGGAGATCGGCGCCGCCGACGAGCCCGCACGCTGCCACGGCTCCGAAACTCACGGTCGACGCGAGAACATTCGCCAGCGTTTGTCCTCCAACCGAGTCGATGCCACCGCCCCAGCGCTCGGCTGCGAGCGGCGGACCTTTCTGTTCGAGCGTCGCGCGCTCGACGATAGTCGTGGCGCCGAGTGCGCGAAGGTAATCGCCATTCTCCGGACGCCCCGTCGACGCCGCGACCTTGTAGCCGAGCTCACTCAGCAAAATCACGGCGACGCTGCCGACGCCTCCGGTAGCGCCTGTCACGATCATCTCGCGCGCACCTGGGCGAACGCCGATTTTTTCGAGCGCCAGGATCGCCATCATCGACGTGAATCCGGCCGTGCCCACCGCCATCGCACGACGTGTATCGAGCGGCGCGGGAATGTGATTGAGAGCATCGGAGGCGACGCGCTGCATTTGTGAATAACCGCCCCAACGCGTTTCGCCGAGTCCTTGTCCTACGGCTACGACTTTGTCGCCAGGCTTGTAATCGCCGGACGCGGACTCGATCACCGTACCCGCAAGATCGATGCCGGGAACCATCGGGAATTTGCGCACCACTTTGCCTTTGCCGGTGATCGCAAGGCCGTCCTTGTAATTCAGACTGGTGTATTCGACGCTGACGAGAACGTCGCCGTCTTGAAGATCATTGGTGGTCAGTTCGCGAAAAGCGATGTCTTTGCCATCGTGGTACAGCGCCTGGAAGGCTGTGCTCATGACCACATATTAGCGAGACGCGGAGGTTCATCATTGACGGCAACCGCTTCTTTTGAGACACTTGAGTCTCCGACCAAGCTGCTCTTGCATGGCCTGCGCTTGTTCCGTAGGCTGGCACGACATGTGGCGCGGGCGTTCGGAAAGGCGCCGGCGCATATTTCAAAAGGAAAAGATGAAACTCAGATTCGTATTAACAGTTGCATCGGCTTCGCTGGTTGCGCCGTTCTGCTTCGCGCAGAACGCTCCCGCGATGGCCACTAACACCGACAAGAGATTCGACATCAGCGTCGATGAGTGCGCGCGTTTGTCAAGGCAAGCGCTGGAGCGAGAGGGGTACCGGATCGGGAACTCGGGCGGCACTTGGGTTTACGGAACGCGAGCGATACACCACGCGTTCATGAATTGCCACGCCGTCCCGAGCGGATCGAACTGGGTCATCGTGGTTGCAAGTTCGGCAACCGATGCGGCGGTGCCATCGAGCGAGCGCGACATCCTGCAGCGTCGCATGGAAGAACTTGCCGGCAGTGGGGGTTCGCGGCCGGTTTTGAATGGGCGTTGGATCAGTCTTGGACAGGGAGATGCCTTGCCTCGAAACGCCGTCCTCGGCGGACGTGAGCGCGATGGCCGGCAGCAGGCCGTGTGTCACGCGTTCCATGAAGGCAACGTGTTGCCCGGAAAAACCGTCGGTTCGAGCTGCAACGTCGCGTATGGTGGAAGGGAGTTCCATGCGCAGAACTTCGAGGTTCTCGTAGGCAACACCGACGAAAACCTATGGGCGGCTCCCACGGCGCAAGGCTCCAATTTTTACGCCGGACAGGAAGGCGGTCAACAGATTCGCGCATGCCGTGCCGAAATCACGGTCGAGGGATCGAACGTCGGCCTTCACCTCGGCAAAGAAGTGCGGGGCCATTGCTACATGGGCTACGGCGGTATCGAGTATGTGACCGACCGCTACCAGGTCCTCTACAACAGCCGTTGATGTGGGACAGGCCATCGCCATGTGTGGCCTGTCAGCCCCGACCCGCCGGTCTGCGAAACCGCATCAAAAAGCGCACGACAGTTCGGTGGTAGTCGGGGTACAGCACCGCTTTTCGATCCTGTCTTTCCCGCGATGCGGCCGTCCCGCCTTGGCCCTCCGCGTCCTCAGCGGTGAATTGACCTCCCGCGCTGCCGTCCGCACACCCGCATGATAACCTCGGGATATGCCCGCGGCTCGCCTCCGCACCACATCCCTTGAGGACACCACGGATTCCCTGCGACAGCGCGGCGTCCGCCTCACGCGCCAGCGAAAAATCCTGCTCGATCTCATCGACAGTTCCGGCGAGCACCTCGACGCCGAACAACTCTACCAACTCGCCAAAGAAAAAGATCCCAAGCTGAATCGCGTCACCGTCTACCGCACGCTCAAACTGCTCAAGACAGGCGGCCTGGTCGACGAGCTCGACCTGATGCACCACAAAGGCGATCAGCACTACTACGAAACCCGCCTCAAACAGGAGCACGCGCACATCATCTGCCTCCGCTGCGGCCGCATCGAAGAATACTTCGGCGAGCCTCTGCAAAGCATGCGCGACCAGATCGAATCGCAATTCGGTTTCGAAATCCTCCTCGCGCGCACCGAGGTCGGCGGCTATTGCGCGCATTGCCAGATCCTGCGCGAACGCGAGATGGCGGAAGCCGCTAAGGGCCGCTGATGTCGCCCGCCGAGCAGGCCAAACAGATCGTTCCGGCTCTTATCGTCGTCAATCCATCCGGCCACCGCAGCCGCGTTCCGATTATTCCGCTTCCCTTCACCATCGGCCGCCAGGGCGACAACCATTTGATGTTGCGCGATAACCGCGCCTCGCGTGCCCACGCCCGCATCGTGGCCGAAGGAGGATCGTATTTCGTCGAGGACCTCAACAGCCGCCACGGCGTCTACGTGAACGGCGAGCGCATCGGCCGCAAAGAGCTCGCCAACGGCGACCGCATCGATTTCGGCTTTCAGGATTCTTATAAACTCCTCTTCACACTCGAAGAAGACGAGATCACGCGCATCATGGAGCAGATGGCCGCGCCGCGCAACGCCGCTCCCGCCGGCGCGAGTCTCGCGAAACTTCGCGCGCTCGTCGAAGTGGCTCGAGCGCTCCAAAGCTCGCTCTCCACGCAGGACGTGCTGACCGCCGTCGTCGACGCGGCCCTCACTGTCACCAGCGCCGAACGCGGCTTTCTGCTGCTCGGCAAAGCCGGCGACCTCGACGTTTCCGTCGCGCGCGACAACCGCGGCGTGCCACTCTCGATCACCGACCTTCGCGTGCCGATGTCCGTGATCAATCGCGCGCTTCGAACCCGCCGCGAGCTGCTCTACATGAATTTCGACCCGCTCGAGCAGCAAGGCGTTCGCCCCGAGATGTCCGTCGCCGATCTCGAGTTGCGCAGCGTCATCTGCCTGCCGTTGATTCGCATCCGTACCGGAAGCTCGCACGAGACCATGGTGGCGAGCGTCAACGACACCGTCGGTCTGCTCTACATGGACTCGCGGCAGGCGCCCGCCGATCTCTCCGCCGGCAATCGCGAAATTCTCCAGACGCTTGCGCTTGAGGCCTCGACGATTCTCGAAAATGCGCGCCTGCTTCAGGAGGAGCGCGAGAAGCAGCGCATGGAGGAGGAGCTCGATCTCGCCCGCGAAATCCAGCGCAGCCTGCTTCCCGGCCAGCTGCCCGCCAACGATTGGTTCCGCGTCACAGGCTCGAGCGTCGCATCCCGCCAGGTTGGCGGCGACTGCTTCGATACGCGCGCGCTCGGCCCCAACGCCTGGGCCGTGATGATCGCCGACGTATCCGGCAAAGGCGTCAGTTCCGCGCTGCTGGCGTCGGTGTTGCAAGGCGCGTTCCACTTCGCCGCTCTAGCCGCGGTCACCATTGAGGAAGGCATGGCCAACATGAACACCTTTCTCTGCGATCGCACCAAGGGCGAAAAGTACGCGACCATTTTCTTCTGTACCGTTTCGCGGAACGGCGTGATGCGTTGGGCCAACGCCGCGCATCCCAAGCCGCTCGTTGTTCGGCGCAACGGCGAGATCCTCGCACTCGAAACGACGGGTCTTCCGCTCGGCATGCTGCCGGTTGCCGAATATAGCGCCTGCACGACGCAGCTCGAGCCCGGCGACAAAGTCGTCATTTACAGCGATGGCTTCTCGGAAGCGGAAAACGAAGAAGGAAAATTCTTCGACAAAAACGGCATGAAAGACATCATCCGCGACACAGCCCAACTCAGCTGCTCCGAAATGCATGCCGCCCTCATGAAGCGCTTCGAGCAGTTCACCGAAGGTACGGTCCTCGCCGATGACGTAACATTAGTCGTTCTCGAGTACGGCATCGACGAACGAACAACGACGAACGACGAACGACGAACGAGCTAGACTACCAATCATGAAGAAGTTCATTCTAATTCCCGCTCTCCTCGTGCCTGCCATGGCCCAGATGACCACCAATCCTTTCGACGGGCGATGGGACTTCAACATAGGCCCCGGCCACGCCTGCTGGCTCGGGGTGGAAGAGAAGAACGGCAAGACCGAGATCTGGTTCCAGCCGACCGGCGGCAATGTGTATCAGGTGAAAGACTTCAAACTGAACGGTTCACACCTGGCGCTGAACCTGAACGGCATGACCTGGGATCTCGACGCTAGCGGCGGAAAATTGAGTGGCGTACAAAAGCGTGGATCGAACACCACCAACCTGACCGGCACGGCGATGCCCGCCCTGGCGCGTCCGGAACCGAAATCGTGGAGCAAACCGGAGCCGCTTTTCAACGGTAAGAATCTTGATGGCTGGGAACCTATCGGCGATGCCGCCAACAGCCATTGGACTGTTCAGGACGGCATGCTCGTGAACACCGCTCATGGTGCGAATCTCAAAACCAAACGTACGTTCGACGATTTCAAAGTGCACTACGAAGTCAATTGCCCCGACGATGGCAATAGTGGCTTTTATCTGCGCGGCCGCTACGAAGTGCAGATCGAATATGAGCCGCTCACGTCGAATCCGCCCGAGCGCCGCATCGGTTCCGTGTACGGCCGCCTCACGCCAAATCCGGAATTGCCGCGCACTCCGGGAAAATGGGAAACGTTCGACGTCACACTCGTCGGCCGCACCGTAACGGTCGTGCGCAACGGCGTTACCATCATCGACCACAAGCAAATCGACGGAATCACCGGCGGTGCGCTCGACGCCAATGAAGCCGAGCCCGGACCGTTCTATATCCAGGGCGATCACACCGGCGGTCTCAAATTCCGCAACATCACCGTTTCGGTTGCGAAGCGCTGACGGATGGAGCGACCCGAAGCCGCCGTCGCCATCGTACATGCGCGCGGAGCGGAAGAATCTGTTCTACTGATCCTCCGCGCGGAACGCGAAGACGATCCCTGGTCGGGGCACTGGTCGTTTCCGGGCGGCCGCTGCGATCCTGAGGACACAAGTCTTTCTCACACCGCGCTGCGCGAGCTCGAAGAAGAATGCGGTATCCGGCTCGATCCGAACCATCTTGAACAGGCGCTACCGCAGACGTTGGCAGGCCGCCGCGTCGGCCGCTTCGTGCTGGTCGCGCCTTTTCTGTTTCGTGTCGACGGTGAGCTGCCCGTAACCGTCGATCATCGCGAAGCGGCACGGGCCGTTTGGCTGCCGCTTCGAATCCTGCTCGACCCCGCGCGCCACTGCCTGCGAAACGTGCCACGATTGCCTCCCGAAACTCTGTTCCCGTGCGTCGAGGTCGATGGCATTCCGCTATGGGGCTTCACGTACCGGGTGCTCACGTACTGGCTCGGCCTGGTTCCCGCCGCCGCGACGACCTTCGAAATCGCTAACGACATGTTAAGCCTTCTCGTCGCGTCCGGCCTGCAAATCGAGCAGGACTGGCAAGACAACAAGGCCCGCGTGAGCGGCGTAATTCCAGTCGAGCAGGTCCTCGCTCGGTTGCCGTTGCCTCCACACCGCATCCCCGAAATCTTCTCCCTTGAAGTTCATCCCGATCGCATACGCCTGCTCGGTCTCGCGTTGGACGAGTACATCATCACCGCGGCCCCGGGCTGATCAATCATTTTGTCGCCCGGGACCCTATGATAGGGTATTGGTTGAGCGGCCCGCTTTGAGTCCGAATTCGCTGAAGGCGTGTTCAAGGAAAAACATGGACAAACAACAAGCTCACCAGTTGCTCGATCGACTTGAACCTGCTCAGTTCGACGTCGTCGCCAAATTGCTCGAGGTGATGATCCGCGAGGATGACGGCGAAGGAGTCACCGCGGAAGACCGGCGCGCCATTGCCGCCTCCCGCGAATATTTCCGGCAGATGCCGGATGGTGGCATTCCCTTCGAGACGATGCTCGCCGCGTGCGGCTTCACTTTGGAAGAGATCCGCAATCATCGGGACGATTGAGCTTCGGTGAAGAAGATCCGCGTTCACCCAAATGTGGCCGACGAGGTTCGCGCCGTCGAGCGACGTGCTGCCCTAAACATTTTGTCATCGATTCACCGCTACGCTGCTACGGGCACCGGCAACGTCAGGGCACTCAGCGGCGCGTTCGAAGGGTTATTTCGGCTCCGCGTCGGCGATCACTGTGTCATTTTTGAGGAGAACGGGACCACCATTACCGTTCATCATATCCTCCACCGGAAAGATGCTTATCGGTGATGGACCGGCTTGTCGTCGTATTTGCCGGAGAATTCTTTCTCCCCGTCCTCCGTGGTGAAGTCCTCCCGGGATTCGGCAGCACTCAATCTCCTGATAAAATCGTCAGGACGGTTTTAGGCGTCTGTCAGTGCCATCCGATTCCAAAGACGTAACGACACTCTTGCGAAATTGGAGTAGCGGAACTGATCCCGCTGCACTCGACCAGTTAATGCCCCTCGTTTACGACGAGTTACGCAGAATCGCGGCCCGTCAGTTTCACCGGGAAACTCCCGGCAACACTCTACAAAGTACGGCTCTGGTCCACGAAGCCTACCTGAAGTTAGTCGACCAGCGGCGTGTGCAATGGCAGGACCGCAATCATTTCTTTGCTATCGCCGCACAGATGATTCGCCGCATCCTCGTAAGCAGAGCGCGGGAGCGCAAGGCCGAGAAACGCGGAGGAGGACAACCGAAACTCTTGTTCGATGAAGCCCTCGGCATTCCCGATCGCGGCGACGTGGATCTCGTCGCCTTGGATGACGCCCTTAACGGCTTGGCAAAAACAGACGAACAGCAGGCGCGCATCGTCGAACTGCGGTTCTTCACCGGACTCTCGATTGAAGAAACTGCACAGGCTCTCGGAATCTCGGAATCCACCGTCAAACGCGATTGGGTGATCGCTAAAGGATGGCTGTTCCGTGAAATCTCCAGAGGCGGCCGCCATGACGACTGAAGATTGGGAACTCGTCAAGCAGATCGTCGGTGAGTGTCTCGATCGCCCCGCCTCCGAACGTCGAAGCTACATCGCCGAAGCCTGCGGCGGAAATGAGGCCGTCGCAGCGGAAGTCGAAAGCCTCCTCGCATCAGCCTCCGAGGCTGGTGAGTTCCTCGAGACCTCGAATGTCGAGTATACGCAGCCGGAGGACCTGCAGTCCGGCCAGCAAATTGGCGCCTACCACGTTGTCGAGCTGATTGGCCGTGGCGGCATGGGCTCTGTATATCGCGCCGCGCGCTCCAGCGATTTTCGCAGAGAGGTTGCCATCAAGGTCGTCAAGCGCGGAATGGATACCGAGTTCGTTTTGGAACGGTTCCGGCAGGAGCGGCAGATCCTGGCAGCGCTTGATCATCCAAATATTGCAGGCTTGCTGGATGGAGGCGCTACTGCGGACGGGCGGCCCTACCTCGTGATGGAACTCATCACGGGCCGGCCGATTACCGAATACGCGACCTCCCACCAACTCTCGATCGAGAAAAGATTGCGGCTGTTTCAAACGGTTTGTTCGGCGGTGCAGCACGCCCACCAGAATCTGATCGTCCACCGCGATCTGAAAGCCGGCAACATACTCGTCACGCCGGACGGCATTCCCAAGCTGCTCGATTTCGGCATCGCAAAACTTTTGGCGCCCGATAGCAAGCGAACCGCGGCAGTCGTCCGATTGTTGACACCGGAATGCGCCAGCCCGGAACAAGTGCGCGGCGAGCCGCTCAACACCTTGACCGACATCTATTCCCTCGGTGTCCTCCTCTATGAGTTGCTCACCGAAACGAAACCGCACCAGTTCGCGACCGGTGATCCTGCCGAAATCCAAAAAGTGATTTGCGAACATGAGCCCGTTAAGCCGAGCTCTGTCCGGCCCCTGGCGTCCGAACTCGACAACATCGTCCTGAAGGCGATGCACAAAGATCCTTCGCATCGCTATGTGTCGGCGGCACAGATCTCGGAAGATATCGACAGATTTCTGTCAGGACAACCCGTAATTGCGCGCCCGGACACTTTTCGTTATCGCGCGAGTAAGTTTGTTAAGAGGCACGTCGCAGCGACTGTGGCTGCTGCCGTAGTCGTGGTATCACTTGCCGCCGGGCTCGGTATCGCGTTATGGCAAGCCCACCTCGCCCGCATTCAGCAAGACCGCGCCGATCGCCGATTCTCGGACGTTCGCCACATGGCCAACTCCCTGCTGTTTGACATCCATGACGCCATCAAGGACCTGCCGGGAGCCACGCCTGCTCGCAAACTGATTGTCGACCGCGCGCTGCGATATTTGGATCGCCTTGCGCAGGAAGAAGGCCGGGAGACTGGTTTGGAAGAAGACCTCGCCGCTGCATATATCAAAGTGGCCGACGTCCAGGGTGGCGCGAATTACACCAACCTCGGCGATTCAGCCGGAGCCTTGGCCAATTACCAGAAGGCCTTGCACATCCGGCAAAAGCTCGCAAACGCCCACCCGTCCGATCTTGCTGTGCAGAGACATTTGGCCGAAGTCTACAATCGCATCGCCATGCAGGGCCTTTGGTTCGGCGACATCGCTGCATCCGCCAATGCTGTGCGTCACGCGACAGAGATTTATGGAAAGATCGTCGACGATTCACGGCATACTCCCGAAGATCGCCTGCACTTGTCTGCCGATTACGAGCTTATGGGAGACCTCCATTCCGGAGATGGAACCACTGGAAGCCTGGACGACGACCACCGCGCGCTGGAATACCACCGCAAGGCTCTCGAAATCAGTTCCGCAGAACCGGTGGACAATTCGTCGCTTGCCCAGCACACTCGAGCGGTGACCAAGTCGAAAATCGCCACCGATCTCTGCCGGTTGGGAGACCGCCCCGAAGCCCTCCGGCTTTTCACCGAATCGCTGGCGGTGTTCGAGTCGCTCGCCGGCAGCGGAAACACTCTGGCACAATCGCATGTCCTGGTCGCGCAGGGCCGTATCGGCGACACGCTCATGATGAGCGGAGACCCGGGCGCGGCTTTGGTTCACTACGGGATCCAGTTGAACCTCGTGCGTTCGCAACTCGCCAGGGATCCCCAAAACGCTATGTTGCGAGCTGAGATCGCGGGCGCTTATGGAAGCCTGGGGTTTGCGTTGACCAGATCTGGACGGGTTGGCGAGGGCGTCCGCAGCTATGACGCCGCCGAGCAGATCTTACGAAAAGAACTGTCGATCGATAAAGAATCTGCTTTGAATCGGTCCATGCTTGCGATGCAGTTGGTCTGGTACGCGGAGGCGTGTGCCATCAGCGGCGATAAGGCGCAGGCGGCGGTACGGGCTAATGAAGCCGTAAGCATCTATCAATCGCAGGTCAAGGCCGGACCCCGTGACGCGGCCGCGCGTTTGAACCTCGCTGCAAGCCGAAACGTGCTCGGAGGAATTTGGATCGATCAGGGCGCCACGGATCAGGCTCGAAACGCATTCGAGGACGCGATAAAGCTGGCCGAGCCGTCCGTCGGCCCGAACGGGACAAGCGAACAAGCCAAATACGTCCTCGCCGACGCCTATGCGGGTTTGGGCCGCGTCGCAGCACGATCCGGTTCGATGAACGAAGCGCAAATCTGGTACCGGCGCAGCGCTTCCATCTGGACCACCGTCGCCCATCCGGGGGCGCTTAGTCCCAACGGCTTTCCTATATTCGGTCCAACCCGCGTCCGCACGGAACTGGCACGCATCGACGCCGCGCTCTCTCACCGTGCTCTTCACCCTGATTGAAAAAACTTTCGCGAACTTGAGCCTTTTCCTTTCCGTTTTGCGCTTCCATGGACGAGAGGGAGAACAGTTCACGACACCCTCAAGGTATTAATCAGGAGGAGATTATCATGAGAACGAACAACCGCCTTTCGTACGCCGCAATCGCGATCCTGGCCCTGCCGCTCGCTGGCAATGCCCAGAACAACTCGTACGCGCACATGCTCACCACAACCAGCACTCTGACCAATAACTTTACGACGATGCAGCGTCAATACCTCGGGAACATCTCGAATGCGGCAAAGGCTTACGGAGCTCAGTCCACTCCTGGGCAACCCGCGCAGCCCCAATTTCCGATCACAGCGACGGATTTCCGCGGGGCCGCCAGTCGCGAGTTTCCCGAACGCATGGCATCCGCAATGGCCGGCCTCACACCCGAGCAGAAAGCCGCCCTTGAAACTCTGTACAATCAACTTCTTACGGAGTTTGAGAAAACGAACCGCCCGAACAACATCGCCGCCGCCGTCGGCTACGGCTACCGCATCAGCCTCGAAATTGTTCGCGGAAGAACGCTCTCCCCGGCCGAAACCGATGCCGCGATTCAATACTTCAACAACATACTTGCCCTTTCTTCCGAGTTCCAGGCGATGACGCAAACGCAGAAACAGACCCTCTATGAGGGCTTGATTCTGACTTCGGGCATGGCTGCTGTGCTCTATGTCCAGGGCCTCGATCAGAATAACCCGGCGATGCAAATGCAAGGACGGCAGATTGCCCAGTCAGTCCTCCAACAATGGACCGGAGCGCGGCAGTAGTCGTTCGCGCCGGAGTTGGTCGGAAAAGTGGCCGGGGAAACCAATCGGTTTCTCCGGCCGCTTTTGATTTTGCGCCGGCACATTGCGGGCTTATGCTGCAAACGGTTTCAAGCCGTTCACGAAGAGAAAGGTCCACTACTTTACTTCGCCACTGACAGGCTGAGGGCGATCGCTTTTATCTCTTCCGGAGAATACGATGGCGTTGCAGTGACCTGTGCAATACACGCGTTGGCACGGCCGGGCGCCTCCACATGGTAGTTGACCAGGGCCGGCGTCCCTTTCGGCTTGGTGACGAAGAAGCTGCGCTTGTCTGAGTTCTCGAAGACTTTTTCCACGCCCAGCATCTTTAGGGTCTCCTCATGAAAGGGCTTATAGGGGCGCAGCCCCACTATTACCATCGTTGTCAT
>Ga0070735_10004045_pt1 | contig 12508 bp, 8 predicted proteins | sample Coa_R1_FD_66443 | JGI IMG/M metagenome (GOLD analysis project Ga0070735, IMG submission 66443) | Surface soil microbial communities from Centralia Pennsylvania, which are recovering from an underground coalmine fire - Coalmine... | ecosystem: Environmental > Terrestrial > Soil > Unclassified ...
CGGGAAGCGGCTGACCCGTGTGGGGATGTCCGCTACTCAGAAGCCTATCGAGGAAGTGGCCCGATTTCTGGTCGGCACCCGCAACCTGCGTCCGGACGGGACAGCAGACTGCACCATTGTCGACACCGGATACACGAGAGAGCGAGATCTCGCCATTGAAGTACCCGACTCCCCTCTCGAGTCAGTCATGTCGGGCGACGTGTGGACGCAGGTTTATGACCGGCTGGCGGAATTGATCGCCGAGCACAGAACCACCCTGGTCTTTGTGAACACCCGACGCCACGCAGAGCGTGTAGCCCGTCACCTGTCCGAGCGAGTCGGTGAAGATCGCATCACGGCGCATCACGGCAGCATGGCGCGCGAGTTGCGCCTGGATGCGGAAAGCCGCCTCAAGCGCGGCGAGCTGAAAGCCCTGATCGCCACGGCCTCCCTCGAGTTGGGTATCGACATCGGGGATGTCGATCTGGTCTGTCAGTTGGGTTCACCACGCTCCATCGCAGCATTCCTCCAGAGAGTGGGTCGCTCGGGGCATTGCGTAGGCGGCAGACCTAAGGGCCGGTTGTTCCCCCTCTCGCGGGATGATCTGGGTGAGTGCGCCGCGCTGCTCGATGCCGTGCGCCGCCAGGAGTTGGATCACCTGGTGATCCGCGAGAAGCCGTTGGACGTACTGGCGCAGCAGATTGTTGCGGAAGTCGCCATGCGCGACTGGGACGAGGCGAGCCTGTTCGATCTGTTGCGAGCTGCCTACCCCTACAGAAATCTCACTCGCGAGGAATTCGACGCAGTGGTGCGCATGCTGGCCGAAGGCTATAGCACCCGGCGCGGGCGCCACGGCGCGCTGATTTTCCATGACGCCGTGAATCACCAGCTGCGCGCCCGCAAGAGCGCGCGACTCACCGCCATCACTTCGGGCGGCACCATACCGGACAACGCGGACTTTCAGGTGATCCTCGAGCCGCAGTCCACATTCGTGGGCACAGTGAACGAGGACTTCGCGATCGAGAGCCTGCAAGGCGATGTATTTCAGCTGGGCAACGCGTCCTACAGGATTCTGCGAGTCGAACAAGGGAAAGTGCGGGTCGAGGACGCGCACGGACAACCCCCGACGATTCCTTTCTGGCTCGGCGAGGCTCCCGGACGCTCAGATGAGCTCTCGCAGGCGGTGTCGCGACTGCGCGGGGAGATCGAGAGCCGGCTGCAAAGTGGTCCGGAAGCCGCAATGCGCTGGCTGCTCGAGGAGGTAGGCTTGGCGGCGCCGGCGGCGACCCAGCTGGTGAGCTACCTGGCCGCGGGCCGTTCGGCCCTGGGCGCCCTGCCGACTCGCGAGACTCTGGTCTTCGAGCGCTTCTTCGACGAAGCCGGCGGCATGCAACTGGTCATCCATTCTCCGTTCGGCAGCAGGGTGAATCGAGCCTGGGGCCTGGCGCTGCGTAAGCGCTTCTGCCGCTCATTCAACTTCGAGCTGCAGGCCGCCGCGACCGAGGACACCATCATTCTGTCCCTGACGACGGCGCACAGTTTCGAGCTGGCCGAGGTCGCACGTTACCTGCATTCCAACACGGCGCGCTCCATCCTGATCCAGGCCCTGTGCGCGGCACCGATGTTCACGGCCCGCTGGCGCTGGAGCGCCACCATTGCACTCGCCCTGCCGCGATTTCGGGGCGGGAAGAAGCTCGCCGCGCCACTGGCGCGCATGGCCGCCGAAGACCTGTTGACCTCCATCTTCCCCGATCAGGTTGCCTGCGCCGAGAATCTGCCGGGTGAGCTGGAGATTCCCGACCACCCGCTCGTCCGGCAGACCATCGAGGATTGCCTGGATGAGGCCATGGACATCGAGGGCTTCGAGCAGCTGCTGCGCGATCTCGAGAGCGGCAGGATCCGGGTAGTCGCGCGGGACGTGGTGGAGCCCTCGCCGTTGGCTCTCGAGGTGCTCTCAGCGCGGCCCTATGCTTTCCTGGATGATGCACCGCTGGAAGAGCGCCGCACGCAGGCGGTCCTGAGCCGGCGCTGGCTGGACCCGCAGAGTGCCTCCGACCTCGGCAAGCTCGATGCCGATGCCATCCAGCGTGTGCGCCAGGAGGTATGGCCTGATGCCACGACTGCGGACGAGTTGCACGATGCCTTGCTGTGGCTGACATATCTGACAGCCCAAGAGGTCGAGAACAATCCTTTGTGGCCGGAGTTGACTGCCGCTCTGGCGCGCGAGCGGCGTGTTGTGAAGTGGCGACTGGACCAGAATATCGTCTGGGTGGCGGTTGAACGAGCACCGCTATTCGCCGCCGTGTTTCCGAGCATCCGACCCGATCCGGCAGTAGAGGTTCCAGCGGCCTACGCCCGGCAATGGGTGCCGGAGGAGGCGCTGGTGGAGATTGTTCGCGGCCGACTGGAGGGACTGGGCCCCGTGACCAGCGCGACGGTTGCCGCAACACTCGGCCTGCCAGTCGCACAAATCGACATCGCCCTGGCGGCTCTGCAGAGGGAAGGCTTCGCAATGCGCGGCCAATACACCTCAGCCACGGGCACCGGCGAAGAATGGTGCGAGCGCCGTCTCCTGGCGCGTATCCATCGGTATACCGTCAAACGATTGCGCGCTGAGATCGAGCCCACCCCGCCCCGGGACTTTCTGCGCTTCCTGTTCGAATGGCAGCGTGTGACCGCAGAGGGCCGCATGGAGGGTCCCGATGCAGTAGGTTCGGTATTGAGCCAACTGGAGGGCTTCGAGGCAGCCGCGGGAGCCTGGGAGACCGAGTTGCTGCCCGCTCGAATCACCGAATACGAGCCCGCCTGGCTCGACGAGCAGTGCCTGGCAGGACGCTTCATGTGGACCCGCCTGGCCCAGAGGACCGGTGGACCTCGCAAGTCCGACAGTGAGCGCGGCGTTGCTCCGGTACGGGCCACGCCGATCGCTCTGTTGTCCAGGCGAAATGTGCGCGTTTGGGCTGCGCTGGCCGGCCCCCCCGATGCGAACGCCATGTCGGCTAAGGCACGCAGCGTTGCCGATCACTTGCAGACACATGGCGCATCTTTCTTCGACGAGATTGCCGACGGCGCCTCACTCCTGCCCTCGCAAGCTGAAGAGGCGTTGGCTGAGTTGGTAGCACTGGGTGTCGTCAACTCGGACAGTTTCGGCGGTTTGCGCGCCCTCCTTGTCCCCTCGGACCGTCGCAAGCCCGGCAGTGGGGGCCGCCGCCGGCGCCGAATTGCCCTGTTCGGCATGGATGCGGCCGGGCGCTGGACGCTGGTTCGCCGCACGACCGAGGGGAGTGAGTCGCCCGCAAATGATGAGGCCATCGAGCACGTTTGCCGCACTCTGCTGCGGCGCTGGGGCGTCGTTTTCTGGCGCCTGTTGGCTCGAGAAGCCGAGTGGCTACCGCCTTGGCGGGATTTGCTGAGGTGCCTGCGTCGCTTGGAGGCGCGCGGCGAGATACGCGGCGGGCGCTTCGTAGAGGGCTTTACTGGTGAACAGTTCGCAGTGCCTGAAGCGATCGGCTTGCTCCGCGACGTGCGGCGCAGACCCGGCTCGCAGAACTTCATCTCTCTATCCGGTGCGGACCCGCTCAATCTCGTGGGGATCGTGACGCCAGGGGGCCGACTTGCGGCACTCAGCGGCAATCGGGTGCTCTATCGCGACGGGGTACCGCTCGCACTCCTGGCTGGCGGCGAAGTGCGTTTCCTGGAGAAGCTCGAGCCAAAGCAACAGTGGGAGGCACAGAATCTCCTGCTGCGCCGCCATGTGCCAGCGGTTCTGGCCGACATTGTTTAACTGGCAGAAATCGTCGCAGGCCTCGCGCCCGGGACGATTTCCGCCAATTGACGATAGTCCCTCAGGCCTTCTTGTGCTCGTCCTGCCACTTCTTCACCGCGGCCATGGTGTTCGCCACGTGCTTGTCCGGCTCCAGATTCGTGTAGGAATAAACGATCTGGCCGGTCGGCGCGATGACGTAGGAAGTGCGATCCGCATACTCGGGATGGCCCTTCAGGACGGCGTCGTATTCCTTCATGACGCTGCCGTCGGCATCCGAGGCGACCGCGAACTTATTCCGGCACTCGCTGACGGAAAACTTGTTCAGCTTGTCGATCGGATCATGCGAGACCCCGATGACCGTAGCGCCGAGTGCGTTGAACTTCGCAGTGGCCTCCGCAAACTCGTGGGCCTCAACGGTGCAACCCGGCGTGAAGGCCGCAGGATAGAAATACAGCACCACCGGACCTTTCTTCAGCGCATCCGCCAACGAGAATTTGAACGTCTTGCCGGCAAGCGAGGCCTCCGTGCTGAATACCGGAGCCTGAGCGCCATCGGGCAGCGCGGCGAACGCTGGCGCAACCACCAGCGCTGCAGCGGCAGCGATAAACATTGAGCGTCGCATGATAGTCTCCTGTTGACCCGGCGCCATCATCCGTCAAGCGCAGGGTGATCGCCACGGGCAAATCATCCAACTTCCGTTCCGGAACGTAATCATTTGTTGGCCTGAAATCCTCCGCGTTTGAGCCCGGTCTAGTCTGGTTCACTTGGCTGCGATCGCTCGGGTACGCCTGGTGCCCGCGATCGCAGCGCATATCGGGGCTAGCTTTCGTACACTGAATATCCGGCGATGCCACCCACGATCAGGGACATGAGCCACCCCAGCACGAGCGCCACGATGACCGTCACCACCGTATAACCTGCTGCCCGCCCCGGCATCACGCGCATGGTCGCGGGCAGCCCCAGATACAGCAGATAGGCGCTGTACCCCCAGCCGACTATCGCTACTACCCACGTCAGCCCCGGCAGCAACTGACCGAACCCGGCGACCCAGCTCGCCGTGTAGGAATACGAGGCAGCCTTCAACGCCTGCACCCGGTTCTGCTGGCCGCCGAAGTTGGGTGCCAGCGCATCGATGATGATGGCCAGGACGTAGACCCCGGCGATAGCCATCCCGTAGCCCACCACGGCCGCGGCGATGCCCTCGCCCATACCCTGCCGGTATACCTTGAAACCGTGCCAGGCATAGCCGATCAAACTGCCCTTCACAAAGGCGCACAGAGCAGGAATTGCTGCCACCACCAGTATGTACTCCCGGTACAGTCCCGAGACGGTGGCCGACTCGTCGGCAATGACAAGCCATTCGGTCACCGGAGAGATCAGCAGCGCCCGCACGCGCTGCAGCAGCTTGTTGGTATCCATCGGTTGCCCCTCCCCCCGCCTGCGACGGCTCCCCGCCGCCGGCTGGCTCAAACCTTACTGCGCATACCCGACCAGTTCCACATAGCCGCGCCCCAAGGCACCGCCGCCGCCCACGGCCTGCACGTCAACCGCCCCTTCCCAGTAGCGAGGCTTCGTGACGAGCTCCTGCTGGGGCAGCACCGGCCGCACCAGCGCATCCAGGCCCGTTGCCGGAACTCGTACATGCCAACGAGCCGGATAGCGTCCACCCTGCGGACTGTCCCAGTAGTCCAACACCTCGATGGCGACATCCTCGCTGGCAAGGGACCGGACCCGGCCCGCGGCATCCACCCAAGTCCCCGAGCTATGAGAATCGCGCGTGGAGTCGCGATTGCGCAGTGAATAAAACATCAACGTGCTGCCATCGTTCAATTGCAGCGCAAACCAGTCCCACCCCTGCTCATTTTTCCCCAGCGCGCCGCTGCCCCACTCGCGATCCAACCACGCCTCCCCGTGAACGGATGCTGCCACACCCGCGCGTGCAATCTGCCCCCGAACGGCAATCCGCGGGATGGAGTAGTAGTAGCTCGCCCCGCCCGGCTCATTGGACTTGACACTCAACCCCTGGTTGCCATTCAACACGGGAGGGCTCGAGGGCCCCTCGAGACTGAGTCCATAGTCGCCCCCCGTCGCCTGCAGCTTCCAGACAGGCGCCGCGGAACCGCTATTAGCGGGATTCGGGTCATCCAGATCGAGCTTCCAATCGTCCAACCAGACGTGCAACAGTTGCGCCTCGGCACCCGCCAGCCCCAGGGCGCTGCGCGAATACTTCTGGCTGAACTGAAACTGCTTGCGAGCGGCATCCGTCACGGCGAAATGCGCCATGTACACCTGACGGGTTCGCCAGTGAGACGCCAGTTCGCCGGCCGCGTCCTGACTCGGACCTGGAGGCGCCAGCGCAAAGCGGAAAAACGTCAACTCGAAGCCGAACCGCTCTCCCCGGGTCGATTCGAGGTTGCCGGTCACGTACCACCACTCATGCCGAAACGCCGGGTGCGGGCCATGATCGGCAGGAAATACAAAGGCTCGCGGCTGCGACGCTCGCGCAAATCCATCGTCCAGGGCCGAGCTGCGAATGACATCCAGATCCGCCGGAGGCCCCGCACTCCACGCCAGCGGGATGAACCCGCATGCCAAGACGCGCCACCACCGTCGCATCATTCCTCCCGCATGTCCCCGGCAATCTGTGTCCGCGCCGCCCGCCAGGAGGGATATAGTCCCGCCGCCAGAGCAGCCGCGAGCGAGAGCATGAAGGCATTCCCGAATTGCTCGAACGACAGATGCATGTCGATCTGCCAACCGAACGCTCGCCGGTTCACGACGGCGATCAGCACGAGCGCGGTGAGCAAGCCTGCCGGCACGGCGGCCACCAGAGCCACCAACCCCATGAATCCGGTCTGCGCTTCGATGAGCAACCCCGCGCCACCTGGAGTCAGGCCCAGCGCGCGCAGAATGCCGATCTCACGCGCGCGCTCGAGCTCCCACGCCAGCAGGGCACTGACGAGGCCGATAGCCGCAACGCCAGCAGCCAGCCAATAAAGCACCCGCGTAATGATGAACGTGCGCTCGAAAATGCTCATCGACAGCTCACGCAGCTCGGCATTGGAGCGGATGTAGAGCGCCTGCCGGCCCTGAGCAATCGAGCGGAATTCGGCGATCACGCGCGCCGGGGAAGCACCGGGCACCACATACAACCCCAGCGCCGTAATACTGTCGTCGCGCCAATGGGCGCGATAAACCGGCAAACTCATCATCACGGCGCCGCGATCGTTACCGTACTCACGGTAGACGCCTGCGATCTGGAACGGCCGCAGACCGGAATCGGTCGGCAGCCTCAACACGTCGCCGGCGCTCAGCTGCAGTCGCCACGCCAGGGGCTCCGAGATCATCACTGCCCCCCTCTCAAAGGCTCGCCATGCGACAGCGGCATCAGTGGGAGTACCTTTGGAGGCTGTGAGCGCAAAGTTTGCGTAGCCACCTCGCGCCAATTGCACGGCGTCCAGAGGTATCGGGCCGCTCGGCAGGTCCACTGTCATACGGCGGCTCATGCCATAGTCGCGGACACCCTGGGCGCTCGTGATCCTCTGGATCAGATCCGGATCGATACGCCGCTCGGGTCGCCCGGTTCCCGGCCCGGGTGCGGTCACATAGATGTCGGCTCGCATGGTGCGCGCCAGCCATTCCCGCAGGGACTCCCGGAAGCTCCCCACCATGACGGAGACACCGATCATGGCCGCGACCGCCATCCCCAGCGCCGCGACCGCCACCCCCGTCCTGCTCAAGGAGGCCGCGATGTCACCCAGCGCCAGGCGGGCAACCGGACTCTTGCGGCCGGCGAGACGGGCTGACACTCGGGCACTTGAGCGCAATACGGCAGGTGTCAGCGCCGCGACGCTCAAGAGCAACATGAACAGCGACACGAATCCCGCCAGCAGGCTGCGCCCCGAGACCAGCGCGAGCACACCTGAGCAGATTGCGAGTGTTCCGCTCGCGTAGAGGAGTTTTCGAGACAGCCTCACCGCGCGCTCTTCCAGGACGGAGCGGCGCAATCCCAACTGCGGCGAGCTGGCCGCGACTTCGAGTGCGGGCAACAAAGCACCCGCCAAGGCCGTCCCCAGCCCCACCAACAGCGCCTTGAGCAGGGAGCCGGGCGGCAGAACCGTTTCATTGACGGCGACGACGAAGTAAAGGTCATTGATCGTCCGCGACACCAATGACACCAGGCCGTGCCCGATCACCACTCCCAACAGCACGCCCAGCAAGGCTCCCACGACACCCAGGACCGCGCCTTCCGTCAGCACGATGGACAGAACCTCACGCCGCGTCGCACCGAGGGCACGCAGAATCCCGATGATCCGCCGCCGCTGCACCACTGCAAAGCTGATGGCGCCGTAGATGAGCAGCGTACTGACCAACAGCGCCAGCAGGCTCATGGCCTGCAAGTTGGTAGTGAAGGCCGCCGTCATGTCCAGGCTCTGCCGCGTTCGTCCTTGCGCCGCTGCCAATCTCAGCCCCGGCGGCAGAAATCGGCGCAGGTCGGCCTCGCTGTGCGAGCCATCCGGCAACCTCGCATCGATGCGCGACAGGCGCCCGAGGCACTCCAACCACTCCTGCGCCTGCGCGATGTCCGTGAGAATCAGCGCGTCGTAGCCGGCTTGATCCGCCGGCAGCGTATCGATCAAGACCGCGGCGTGAGATTTACCGCCGACGTCGATACGCAGCGAGCCATCGCGGCCAATTCCCAGTTGCCCGGCCGTGGTCGCCGACATCACGACAGCACCCGGCTGCGTGAACCAGCGCGTCAAGTCGCGTGCCGCCGTGATTCCTGCTGCGGGATTGGCGAAAGGATCGATCCCGATCAGCTGGAAGGTGCGATCCCCAACAGTGACGTACCCTTCGACCACAGGCGCAAACACCGCGCCGAATTTCTGGCGCAGCTCGACATACAGCCTCTCATCGATACCGGAGGGGCCGCCAGCTATCTGATGCGTCGCCGTTCCATTCACCGCCTGCATGGAGAGTTGAAACGCCCGGCCCGAGCTGGCGGTAGCTATGTCTACGGCAACAATAGTACCGACGCCAACAGTCAGACCCAGGAGCGCGAGAGCCAGCTGCGCAGGATGCCGCAGCAGGTGCCTCACGCTCGCCAGGGAAAGAATGGACATCAGAGCGCAATATCCTGTAACCGTCCGTCACGCAGCTCCAACGCACGATTTGCCGCGCGGGCCAGCGCCGAGTCATGGGTGACCATGAGCAGGGTAGTGCCGTGTTGACGCACCAGGGATAGCAACACTGTCATGACTTGTTTCGCCGTCACCTCATCCAGGTTGCCAGTGGGCTCGTCCGCAAGCAGCAGCGCGGGCCGATGCACGAGCGAGCGAGCGATAGCGACCCGTTGTTGCTCACCACCTGACAATCTGTCCACTGCGCTGTGCAGGCGATCGCCGAGCCCGACCTCGGCGAGAATCGCAGCGCTGCGCTCGCGCGCGGCTGCTCCACGAATGCCGTTGAGCTCCAGGACCAGCCGGACGTTCTCTTCCACATCCAATGTGGGAACGAGATTGAAGAATTGGTACACGAATCCTATGTGCTCGCGCCGGAACAGGGTCCGCCGCGGTTCCGCCTGCGCCGTAACCTCCACGCCGTCGACTTCGATCGTCCCGCTGTCAGGACGGTCGATCCCGCTGATCAGATTCAATAGCGTGGATTTGCCCGAACCGCTGCGCCCGATGACGGCCACGACCTCGGCATCACCGATGCAAGCATCGGCTCGCGCCAGCACGCGGTGGACCCGCTCACCTTCGTGGAAACTGCGGCACAATTCTCTGATCCTGAGCACGCACTACTGTAGTCCATTTGGCCGCGCTGGCGCGCGGCGTCAGCCGCAGTCGCGAATCGGCGACCTGAGCGTAAAAAGCGCAGCGCGCCGCCGCTCGATAGGCGAAACTGTCGCCCGCTGCGGTTCCCGCTGTGCCTGACGGCACGGCCCGCAAGCCCGAGGTGATTCATGAACTGCGTTGTTGGTCCCAGGATGGCCCCAATGGCGGCCAAGACTGCACGGGTTGCGCTGCTCGCAACGGCGACATTCACTATTGCCTGGGCCACCACTGCCTGGGGACAGACGCCGCCGCCGGACAAGCCTGCGGGAGGCGCCGCAGCGGCCAGCGCCCCTGCAGCCAGCGCTACGCCTCCCGCTACAGCGAAGAAATCAGCCAAGGCACCCGCCACCGGAGGCAAATCGGACATGAAGGCTCCCACGAACCCCAAGGCTCAAGGCAGCTACAGCATCGGCCTGTCGATGGGAGAGCAGTTGCACCGGCTCGGATTGACCAACGACTCCATCGCCACCGAGCGCCTGACGCAGGGCTTGCGCGATGCCCTCTCCGGCAAGGTCACGATGTCCGGCGCCGACCAGCAGAACATCACCACGCTCCTGAAGTCTGCGCGCGAGGGCGCCGCCAACACCAACCGCGCGGCCGCACAGACGTTCCTGGCCGAGAACGGGAAGAAGAAGGACATAGTCACGACCGCCAGCGGTCTGCAGTATCACGTCATCAAAGAGGGCGAAGGCGCCCCGCCGAAGTCAACGGACGAAGTCACGGTCCACTACCGCGGCACGCTCCTGGACGGCACGGAGTTCGACAGCTCCTACAAGCGCGGGCAGCCGGCTTCGTTCCCCGTGAATGGTGTCATTCCGGGGTGGCAGGAGGCGTTGGTGCTGATGAAGCCGGGTTCGAAGTGGCAGCTGTTCGTCCCGCCGAAGCTGGCGTACGACCTCAACTCACCGCCGTCCATTCCGCCGGGCTCGCTCCTGCTCTTCGATGTGGAGCTGATCAAGGTCAATGCCCCGGCCGCGGCCCCGGCCGTGCCTAGCGCCAAGGTACCGAAATCGCAGTAGGTCGGTACGCCTCAGGCGTTCTGCCCCGGCTTGAAGCGCATGGGTTTGGTGACACCCATGCGCGTCAGCTCGCGCTGTAGTCCGTCGGCCAGCTCCTGGTACTGACTGCGATCGAAGAGCGGCGTGGCGGTCCAGTCGTAGGCCCAGGGGTGTGAGGTACGCAGTGCATCGGACTCGTCCGCGTATCGTGGAATGACGTGGGCGTGCAATGCGGGCTCCAGGTTTCCCAGAATCGCATAGTTGATGCGCGTGGCGCCGGTGACCTTGAGAACGGCATCCCCCAACCGCGCGACGTCGAGCAGGAACAAGGTGCGCTCTTGCGCCCCAAGAGCATTGACGCTGGGCACCACCGGATCGGGCAGCAGAACGGTGTAGCCACGGAGGAACTGCCGCTCACCGAACACGGCCCAGCCCGAGTACATCCGCGCTATGACTCGCGGCTCCCGCCCTTCGCGCGCTGCGGCAACAAGGCGGTGGATCTGCGTTTCGGGCTCGAGGCCCGTATCGTTCTTCATGACGCCCAGTCACTCCGGCCAGCGCGGTCCGCCGTCCTCGATATGGATACTGTTACCACATATCTGAAGTCGGCGGCGTGACCGTCATAACGCAGTGACGCTGCCCTCATCACCCGGATGCGTGTTCACCGCGACGATGGTTGCCTTCGGGAAGAAGTTGAACTCCGAAGCGCTGGCCCAGGTATAAGCGCCCATGGCACGCCCGACGATGATGTCGCCCGCCTTCAGCTCGGGCAGCATGAGGTTCTCGGCAATCACGTCGATGCTGTCGCACGTCGGTCCGGCCAGCACGGATGGCAGCCGCTCGGGACTATCCCGCAAGGACTCCACCGGATAACGCGCGTGGTCATACAGCTGACCGCTGTACGAGCCGTAGAGGCCGTCATCGAGGTAGTACCACCAGTGACCTTCGCGCTTGGCACGACCCATCACCGATGCAACGCCAATCACCGCGGGTCCGACGATGTACCGCCCCGGCTCTGCAATGACGCGAACCCGCTTCGGCAGTTTGGCGAGCGCCGAGCGTAACGGTGCGCAGAATCGACTGATGTCCTGCACGGATTGCGCGTAGTCGATGGGAAAGCCGCCACCGATATCCAGGGTATCAAAGGCCCCCAGCTTCTCGCGGCGCGCCGCAGCCATCAGTTTGGCGCAGGTCCGCAACGCTTCCACATGCTTCGCCGAATCCGTCGGTTGGGAGCCAACATGGTAAGACAGCCCACGCACCTCAACTCCGATTTCCGCCGCAACGCGCGCGAGCGCCAACAGATCCTCGGGGTCGCACCCGAATTTGCGAGACAGGTCACAGACGGCCCCGGGACTTCTGAATGACACGCGCAGCAGCAGCTCGGCGCTGTCGGTATGGCGCGCGAACTTGCGCACCTCATCGGGATTGTCCGCGACGAAGGTCCGCACGCCGAAACTGATCGCATTGCGGATGTCCTGATCGCGCTTGATGGGGTGGGTGTGGATGCAACGCGCCGGATCGGCGCCCAGACGCTGCACCAGCTGGACCTCACCGGTGGTGGCGAGATCCAAAGACCCGCCCTCCTGCAGGATCGTGCGTACAACCGCCGGGTGCGGTAACGGCTTCAGTGCGTAATAAAGCTCCACTCCAGGCAGCGCCCGGCGCAGCTTTCGGTACTGCACTCTGACGCGCTCGGCATCGAGAATGAGCAGTGGCGAGCCAAATTCCTTCACCAGGCGGCGGATCTGTGCCGGCTGGAAGGGATCGATGAAACGGGCCTGGCGGGTTCGAGTGAGCATAGCCTTCCATTGTTAGAAAAACGTGACGGCGTGACAAGGGACGCCGGCCAGTTCTGCTACATTCAGCGCCGCAATGAGCCCCTCAACGACACCGCAGGACCCGTGTCGCGAGCTCGAAATGCTGCT
>Ga0070735_10004046_pt1 | contig 12504 bp, 11 predicted proteins | sample Coa_R1_FD_66443 | JGI IMG/M metagenome (GOLD analysis project Ga0070735, IMG submission 66443) | Surface soil microbial communities from Centralia Pennsylvania, which are recovering from an underground coalmine fire - Coalmine... | ecosystem: Environmental > Terrestrial > Soil > Unclassified ...
TATATCGACATGTGGAAGGCCGAGCGCACCGCCGACGCCGCCGGCCGGCTCGAAAACCTGAAAGAGCTGACGCGCTCGATGGAGGAGTTTCCTTCGCTCGCCGCCTTCCTCGAACATGTCTCGCTGGTTCTCGACGCCGAGAGCGACGAGCAGGGCGAGCGCGTCTCGATCATGACCCTGCACGCCGCCAAGGGTTTGGAGTTCGACGTCGTCTTTCTGCCCGGCTGGGAGGAGGGGCTCTTTCCGCATCAGCGCTCGCTCGACGAGAACGGCCGCGCCGGCCTCGAAGAGGAGCGCCGGCTCGCCTATGTCGGCCTGACCCGGGCGCGCCTTCAGGCGAAAATCTACTTCGCCGCCAACCGGCGCATTCGCGGCCTCTGGCAGTCGACGCAGCCGTCGCGGTTCCTCGACGAATTGCCGGCCGACCATGTCGAGGTCCTCGAAGCGGGCGGCGCGCCGGCCTATCCGGCCTCGCGCTTCGATCGCGTCGAGCCGTTCGCCTCGACATACGAATCGCCCGGCTGGCGGCGCGCTCAGGCGCGCGCCAATGCGCCCGGCGCCGCGGCCGCCCGGCGCGCGCCGGTGACGATCGAAGGCCGGCTGATGGCGCAATCGGCGGTCGAATCGCGCTTCGCCAAGGGCGCGCGGGTCTTCCACATCAAGTTCGGCCCCGGCTCGGTCGCCGCCGTCGACGGCGCCAAGCTGACCGTCGATTTCGACAAAGCCGGCCGCAAAATGGTGCTGGAGAGCTTCGTTCAGCCGGCCGATTGAGGTCCCCGGAGCGCCGCCCCGCTGTAGCCGCGGTCGCCGACCGCGGCTACAAACGTCGCGCGCCGCTTTGCGGATAAAGGAGATTGATGTTTCGCAGCATTCTCTCGGTCGGCGGCTTCACGCTGCTCTCGCGGCTGACCGGGTTCGCGCGCGATCTCGCGCTCGGCGCCCTGCTCGGCGCCGGGCCGATCGCCGACGCGTTCGTCGTCGCTTTTCGCCTGCCGAATTACTTTCGCGCGATTTTCGGCGAGGGCGCCTTCAACACCGCCTATGTCCCGTCCTATGCCCGCGTGCTGGAAACCGAAGGCGGCGGCGAAGCCAAGCATTTCGCCAGCCAGGTTTTCACGATCCTCTTCGTCTCGCAGATCGTCCTACTCGTCTTCGCCTTCGCCTTCACGCCGCTTCTCGTCCGGGTGATCGCGCCGGGTTTCGAAGCCGATCCGGAAAAGTTCGCGCTCGCGGTCCGCATGACGCGGATCACCTTTCCCTATCTTTTCTTCATCACGCTGGCGACGCTGCATTCGGGAACGCTCAATGCGCATGGCCGCTTCGCCGTCGCCGCTTTCGCGCCGGTCCTGCTCAATTTGACCATGTTGGCCTTCCTGGCCGTCGCCTTTCGTTTTCCCAATGCCGGCGAGGCGGCGAGCTGGGGCGTGGCCGTTTCCGGCGCGCTGCAACTCGCCTTGCTCATGCTGGCGGCGCGGCGGCGCAATCTGCTCGAAGGCTTCGCGCGGCCGCGCCTCAGCGCCGACATCCGGCAATTTTTCGGCGCGCTGGCGCCCGCCGTGATCGGCTCGGCCGGCGTCCAGATCGCCTTGCTCGCCGATTCGATCATCGCCTCGATGCTGCCGACCGGCGCGGTCGCCTCCATCTATTATGCCGAGCGGCTGTACCAATTGCCGATCGGCGTCGTCGGCGTCGCCGCCGGCACGGTACTGCTGCCGCAGATGAGCCGGCGCTTGGCGAGCGGCGATAAGGAGGGCGCGGCCCGCGCGCAGAACCGCACCGCGGCGCTGACGCTCGCTCTGTCGGCGCCGTTCTTCGTCGCCTTCATTTTGGTTCCCGAGCCGATCATGCGCGGCGCCTTTCTGCGCGGCGCCTTCACCGCGGCCGACGCGGCGCGCTCGGCCGCGGTGCTCGCCGCCTATGGAATCGGCCTGCTGCCGATCGTCCTGATCCGCTCGGCGGTGGCGAGTTTCCAATCGCGCGGCGACACGATGACGCCGATGTTCGTCTCGCTCGGCGCCATCGCCGTCAATGTGGCGCTGAAATTCGTCTTCTACCGGTCGCTCGGCGCAGCGGGCCTGGCCTTGGCGACCGCGATTGGCGCTTGGCTCAATCTTGCCGGGCTGACGACGATCGCGCTGGCGCGCGGCCTGATGCGGCCCGACACTCATCTCGGCGAAGTCGCGGCGGCGGCGTGCTGCGCGAGCGGCGTCCTGGCGCTCGCGCTCTCGGTGAGCCTGCCCGCGGCGGCGCAGTTCGCCGCGACCGCGCCGCATTGGCGCGACGAGATTCTGCTCGTCATCCTCGCCGGAATCGGCGCCGCCGCCTATGTCTTGGCGTTGCTTGCCGGGCTCGGCGCGCTCGGCTTCAGGTTCCGCCAGGCGCGCGCTCAATCCTCATAATCATAGCCGGGACCGTACGGGCCGTAGGCCGGCGGGCGCAGGACGACGCGCGGCGCGTAGCTTCCCGCCGCGGCCTGCACGATGACGCCCTGATCGGTCACCACGACCCATTCGCGGCCGCGCTTCTCGAAGCGCTCGACCTTGCCGGCGCCGGGCAGCGAATCGCCGGGCGCGATTTGATGCATGCCCTGACGGTTCTCGACGACCGCCGAGCCGTTGCGCATCTCGATCAAGTACCAGCCGCGGATCGGCTCGGTCGGATGCGGCCGCTCGATCGATCCGGTCACTTCGTTGGAGACGCCCGGCGAAGCGGCCGCCGCCTTCTGCGGCGGCAGCGGCGCGGCGGCGGATGCGGTTTGCGCCGCGACTTTCTTCTCGACCTTGTCGATGCGCGCCGAAAGGTCCGCCTTTTCCAGCTTGTCGACGCGCGCGGCGAGGTCGGATTTCTCAAGTTTGTCGAGCCGCGCGGCGACGTCGGTCTTTTCCAGCCGGTCGAGGCGCTGGGCGAGATCGGCGCTGCGCGTTTGCGATTCAGCGCCGCGGGCGGCGACCTCGCGCTCGAGCCGGTCGCCGAGCTTGTCGAGACGGGCCTGGTGCTCGCGCTCGAGCCGGTCGAGGCGCGCGTTCAACTGGGCGATGGTCGCGGAAAGATCGCGCGACGTGGCGAGGCCGCCGCGCGCTTCGCTGACGGCTTTGCGGATTTCGGCGGTTTCGTCGCGGGGCCTCGCCGTCTCGACCGCGGCGATCCGCGCCGACATCGCGCTCACCGCCTGAGCGAGGCGCTGCGACTCGCGCTCCGATTTCGCCGCCCGTTCGAGCGTCGCGCCGCCTGCGACGATGGCGACCAAAGCGAGGCAAGCGGCCGCGGCGGCGGTCTGGAAACGCCGGTCGGCGGCGAAGCGGCCGAGCGCGCCGAGGGCGGAGCCTTGCCGGCGCGGGGCGACGAACGGAATCAGCGTCGCCCGCGCCGGCTCGACCGGCGGCGCTTCTCGCGCCGGCGGCTCTGCGGACGCACCCGCATTGGCGCGAATCTCGATCGGCTCGGGACGGGCTTCGGCGCCCGCCTGACCCGCCGCAGCGGACGGCGCCTCGCTCGCGGCGCTTTCGGCCGGCGGCGCTTTGTCGGCGGCCATGTCGGGCGCGGCGATCTGGGAATTGTCGGCATCATTGAAATCCGGGGCGTCCTGCATGGCGGCGGTCCATTGGTTAACCAAATGCTTCAATTGTGCGTCAGTCCGATTAAGGAAGCGTTGACCAAACCGGGCCGCAATGTGGCGGCCGCGCCGTCCGCTGGCGTCGCGGCGCTGACATGCTAAAGTGAAAGCTCTTGAAGCCGCTGGCCGCCGTCGCCGGGGCGATCCAGCCCATTCCCAGAGGACTTATTAATGAAGCCGATGAAATTTGGGGTCGGACAGGCGGTGAAGCGGGTCGAGGACCCGCGTCTGATCACCGGCCGCGGCAATTACACGTCCGATTATTGGCCGGAAGGGACGCTTCACGCCGCTTTCCTGCGTAGCCCGCACGCCCACGCCAGATTCTCCTTCAGCGACCTTGAGGCGGCGCGCGGCATGCCCGGCGTGAAGGCCGTCTACACGCTCGACGATTTCGCCGCCCTCGGGCCGCTGCCCTGTCTGGCGCCGCTGCCCAATTCGGACAAGTCGCAGACGCCGCTGAAGCCCTGCCCAGTGATGGCTGACGGCGAAGCCTTCCATGTCGGCGACATCGTCGCCATGGCGGTGGCCGAGAGCGAGCGCGAGGCGCGCGATGCGGTCGAGGCGATCGGCGTCGATTGGGAGCCGCTCGAAGCGGTGATCGACATGGAGGCGGCGATCGCCGACGGCGCGCCGCTTCTTTTCGCTGAAGCGCCCGGCAACACCGCCTACGACACGCATTTGGGCGATCCGGACAAGACCAAAGCGGTCTTCGCCAAGGCCAAGCATGTCGTCAGCCTCAAAGTCGTCAACAATCGCGTCATCGCCAATTTCATGGAGACTCGCGGCGCGATCGGCGAGTACGATCCGGGCGCCAAGCGCTACTTCCTCAATGTCGGCAGCCAGGGCGTGCACGGCTTTCGCGATTCAATCGCCAACGAGGTTTTGAAAATCCCGCCCGACTCGCTCCGCGTCGTCACCTACGATGTCGGCGGCGGCTTCGGCACGAAGAGCATCCTTCACCGCGAATATCCGCTCGTCCTCGAAGCGGCGAAGCGGTTGGGGCGGCCAGTGCGGTGGGTCGCCGACCGTTTCGAGCATTTCGTCGGCGACACGCAAGGCCGCGACAATGTCACGACGGCGGAAATGGCGCTCGACGAGAAGGGCAAGTTCCTCGCCTTGCGCGTCGACATTCTCGGCAATCTCGGCGCTTATCTGTCGCAATTCGGACCGTACATTCCCTATCTCGGCGCGTCGATGGCGACCGGCGCCTATGACATTCCCGTTTTGCACGCGCGGGTGCGCGGAATCTACACGCATACGACGCCGGTCGACGCCTATCGCGGGGCCGGCCGGCCGGAAGCGGCCTATGTGCTCGAGCGGCTGGTCGATCTTTGCGCGCGGAAATTGTCGATGCCGCGCGAAGAAATCCGCGCGCTGAATTTCGTCAAGCCGTCGCAGATGCCGTACCACACGCAGACGGACCGCACCTACGATGTCGGCGATTTCGAGGGCGCGATGCGCGCCTCGCTGGCCAAGGCCGATTACGCCGGCTTCGACAAACGCGCCGAGGCGGCGAAAGCGCGCGGCAAGCTGCGCGGCATCGGCTTTGCGAGCTATATCGAATGCACCGCCTGGAACGACAACGAGGAAGGTTCGGTCGAGCTCGGTCCGGACGGCAATTTCACGGTGCTGATCGGCACGCAATCCAACGGCCAGGGCCATGAGACGGCTTACGCGCAGGTCGTCTCGCAATATCTCGATGTGCCGCTCGAGCGCATCAAGGTCGTTCAGGGCGACACGGACCGCGTTAAAACCGGCTTCGGCACCGGCGGCTCGCGCTCGATTCCGATCGGCGCGGTGATGGTCGGCAAAGCGTCGGAAAAGCTCGTCGAATCGTTGAAGGAGATCGCCGCGGACAAGCTCGAAGCCGCGCCGGCGGATTTGGAGGTCGCCGACGGCCGCATCCGCATCGCCGGCACCGACCGCTCGATCTCCTACGAAGAGATCGCCAAGCTGCCCGGCGCGACGCCGGAAAAGCTCAAGGCGGGCGGCGAATATGCGCCGGCCGACGCGACCTATCCGAACGGCACGCATACATGCGAAGTCGAGATCGACCCCGAGACCGGCGTCGTCACGATCGAGCGCTACACGGTGGTCGACGATTTCGGCTTCACGCTCAATCCGCTGCTGCTCGCCGGCCAGGTCCATGGCGGCATCGCGCAAGGCATCGGCCAGGCGCTGCATGAGCGCGCCGTGTTCAGCGAGGAAGGACAATTGCTGACCGCGAGCTTCATGGACTATTGCATGCCGCGCGCCGACGACTTGCCGAACTTCCATTTCGAGACGCGCAACATTCCCTCGACCACCAATCCGCTCGGCCTCAAGGGCGCGGGCGAAGCCGGTTCGATCGGCTCTTCGCCGGCGGTGATGAACGCGGTCAGCGACGCGCTCTGGCGGCGCTACGGCGAGCATCGGATCGACATGCCGGCGACGCCTTTTGCGATTTTCCGCGCGATCCAAGGGGCGGCGAACACTTGACGGCCGGCAGGTATTCGCAAAACGGGACTTCACGAAAAAGAGTACGCCCCGCCGCCACGTCGCGCTTGCCTCCCTTTGAAGCTTTCGCCAACTTCGGCTTGAAAGGGAGGCGGACAATGAAGCGAACGTTGATCATCGTTGCGACCCTGGCGCTCGGCGTCGGCGCCGTCTATGCGGCTTCCGATGCGATTGCCAAGCGCCAGGCTTTGATGAAGGCCAATGGCAAGGCGGCGACCGCGATCGTCAAGATCATGAAAGGCGCGCCGTTCGATCTCGCCGTCGTGCAGGCTTCGCTGAAGACCTTCATCGATGCGGCCGAGAAAGGCCCGGCTTTGTTCCCCGACGACAGCAAGACCGGCGACAATACCGAGGCGCTGCCGGCGATCTGGGAGAACAAAAAGGATTTCGAGGCGCATTTCGCCAAGCTTGGCGACGACGCAAAGGCGGCGCTCGGCGCGATCAAGGACGAGGCGAGCCTCAAAGCCGAGATGCCGAAAGTCTTCGACGATTGCGGCGGCTGTCACGAGAAATACCGCGCCAAGAAGCAGTGAGCGCCGGACTTTTCGCTTGAATCCCGAAAGTCTCTGGAACGGAAGCGGATGGCGGCTTGCGCCTCCCGCTCTCGCCGAATGCGCAGTCATTTAACCGGCGCTCCGGGCGCCGCAATCTCGCCGGCGCGGCCTTTGCCGCGCTGCCGCGCCGGGGCCGGACGATGAGACGTTGGCTGCTTCTTCTGCTGCTTGTCGCTGTCGCCGCCGCGATCGCGGCGTGGTTCGTCTCGGCGCCGCGCTCGCTCTATGCGCGCGCCGATTGGCGCGCCTACGAGGATGGCGGCGATCCCGGTCGCGGCCGGATCATATTCCTGGCCGGCGGATGCGAATCCTGCCACATGACGCCTGGAGAGAACGATCCATTGAAGCTTGGCGGCGGCTACGAATTGAAGACGCCGTTCGGTTCGTTCTTCCCGCCCAACATCTCGCCTGATCCGCAGGACGGAATCGGCGGATGGAAAGTCGTCGACCTCGCCAACGCGCTGCTCGTCGGCGTCTCGCCTGAACCTGCGCATCTTTATCCCGCATTGCCCTACACGTCCTACAGCCATATGAAATTCGAGGACGTGCGCGACCTGATGGCCTATCTGCGCACGCTGCCGCCGGTTAAGGGCCGCGCGCCGCCTCATCGTTTGTCCTTTCCCTTCAACATCCGCCGCGGCGTCGGCTTTTGGAAATTGTTGTACCTCAAAGGCGGCGTTCCGGCCGACGATCCGGCCCAGAGCGCGGCGTGGAATCGCGGCCGCTATCTCGTCGAAGGGCCCGGCCATTGCGCCGAATGCCACTCGCCGCGCGACATATTCGGCGGCATCGTCGCCGCGAAGCGCTTCTCCGGCGGCCTGACGGCGGACGGCAAGCACAAGGTCCCGAACATCACCCAAGGCGGCGCGCTGGCGAAATGGTCGCAATCGGACATCGAAACCGCGCTGTCGCTCGGCCTGACGCCGGACGGCGATTCGCTCGGCGGCGACATGGCGCCGGTGGTGCGCAATCTCAGCCAATTGCCGAAAGACGACATCGCCGCGATCGCGGCTTACATCAAGAGCCTGCCGGCGATCCCGTCGGCCGGCAAATAGCCGCGCTTTACGCCGATTGGACGGCCGCGGCGGCGTCGGCGCGGATGCGCTCGATCATCGCCCGCACGCCGTTCGAGCGCTGCGGCGTCAGATGCTGTTCGAGCCCGAGCTCGCGGAACAGAGCGAGCGCGTCGGTGGCGAGAATTTTCCGCGCCGTGCGGCCGGAAAAGAGCGCGATGGCGATGGCGACCAGGCCGCGCACGAGATGGGAATCGCTGTCGCCGCGAAAGATGAGGACCGGCTCGCCGTCCGGCCCCGCCGCCCTGGTCATTTCCAGCCAGACCTGGCTGACGCAGCCGCGCACCTTGTTGGCGTCGTTATGCGCGGCCTCGCTCAGCGGCTCCAAGGTCCGGCCAAGATCAATGACATAGCGATACCGGTCCTCCCAATCGTCGAGGATGGAGAAATCGCTGCGAATTTCGTCGATACCGGCCAAGAAAGCCTCGTCGTGGCGGCCGCGTGAGCCGCCGGAGGGCAAACTAAGCCCTCTCGTCCTAGATAGCGAGCCAGGTCAACGCCTCAAGGGGCGAAAAGGTCAGGCCCCGGATTTCAATAGGCGTCCGCGCCAGCGCGGGGCGCGATCGGACGCCGTCAGGGAATTGGCGGACGGGCGGAGGCCCTTCGCGGCGGCCTTGGCGTCCTTGCCGGCTTTCGGCGCAGACCGCTCGGCCGGCGCCGTCGCCAATCGGTCGGCGGCCAGTAGAACCGCGCCGCAGGCGACAGCCGAGCCGGCGCAGCCGGCTTTCGCCGCCGCCTCGGCATGATCGGCGAGGCTGGTTTTGGCGTCGCCGAGGACGCGCGCCATTTCGGTCCGCTCCGACGGCATCCAGGAGAAGACCAGGCAGAGCCAGAACGCCGATCGCAACAGGAACATCATGGGTCAAACGCCGCAAACGGGCTGCTCCGGCTTTCGTCTCCGGAGCGCGTAGAAGATAGCCGCGGGTTGCAAAAACCCCGTCGCGTTTTTGCGGCGCATTCGGCCGCCGCGATTAACCGATCCGTAAGCTTTCCCGCTGGGCGGAAACGCTTTTTCAACCATGGCGCCAAGCAAGCGTCGAGAAGCGGCGCCTTGGCGGCGTGTCGGCCTCGCCTCGCGGCCTTCCTTAGCGTTCATTTAAGCCTGGCTTGGGATCGTCGGCAGCGGCCGCCGAAGCGGCCCCGGAGCGGCGGATTGACCTCATTCATCGACCTTTTGTCGCGACGTTTGTCGGCCTTGCCGCGCCTCTACGCTCAGCGCGCGAGCGGGGCTTCCTTCATTTATGCGCGGCTCGCCGCCTCGGTCGCGGCGCTGATCCTCACGCCGCTCTATCTCGCCGCCTTCGGCGCCCCCGACGCCTGGGCGATCTGCGCCCTGGTCTGGCTCATTCTGCCGCTCGCGGCGATCGTCCATGTGGCGCGAACCGGCAAGACCGTCGAGGCGCAGAGCGTCTCGCTCGCGTCGCTGCTGATCCTCGCAGCGATCGTCGCGCTCGGCGCACGCGGCTCGCATGACCTCATCTTCGCTTGGCTTTTGCTGGCGCCGCTGGAAGCCGCGGCGTCGGGCTCGGCGGCCCTTCTCGTCGCCGCCTGCTTCTTCGTTGCAACGCTGCTGGCGGGTCTCGTCGGCGCCGAATATTGGGGCCTCGTCCCGGCCGGCGGCGCCTTGCCCGGGCCGGCCGCGGCCGCCCTTGCCGCGCCCGCTGCTCTCTACGGCCTCGTTCTTTCGTTCGCCGCGCTCGCTTTGCATCGCAGGCGCGCCGACGTCGAAGCGGACCACAACGAGAATTACCGCGTCCTCGCCGACGCGATCGGCGATCTCGTCCTGCGCCACGATCAGAGCGGCGCGGTGATCTCGGCGAGCGCCGCCGCCGAGCCGCTGTTTCAGACGCCGCCGCAAGACCTCCTCGGCCGCGGCTTTTTCGAGCGCGTCCATGTCGCCGACCGTCCGGCTTACCTGCAGGCGCTCGACGACGCCCAGCAGCGCGACGGCGCGGTGGCGACGACGTTGCGCCTGCGCGTCGGCGGTGGCGAAGAGCCGGTCTTCGCCTGGGTCGAACTGCGGGCGCGGCGCTTCGCCGGCGCCGCCGGCCCGCGCGATGTCGACGGCGCGGCGGTGATCTCGGTGGCGCGCGACATCAGCACCGCGAAAGCCTATGAGGCGGCGCTCGAAGCGGCGCGCGCCGAGGCGGAAGTCGCCAATTCCTGGAAGGACCGCCTTCTCGCCAATGTCAGCCACGAATTGCGCACGCCGCTCAACGCGATCATCGGTTTTTCGGAGATTCTGGCGAGCCCCGACCTCAAGCCGCGCGATCCGGCGCGACAGCTCGAATATGCCGGGATCATTCACAATTCCGCCGAGCACCTGCTCTCGGTGGTCAATCTCGTGCTCGATGCGTCGAAAATCGAAGCCGGGCAATTCGAGCTTCTGCCCGAGCCTTTCGACATCGCCGCCTTGATCAGCGCGTGCTGCGACATGGTGCGGCTCAAAGCGGATAAGGGCCGCGTCGCCTTGGTGCGCGCGCCGGTCGATTGCCCGAGCGAGCTGATCGCCGACAAGCGCGCCTGCCGGCAAATCGTACTCAATCTTTTGTCCAACGCCGTCAAATTCACGCTGCCGGAAGGCCGCGTGACGATCGGCGCGCAATCCGACGGGACGATGCTGACGCTCTATGTCGAGGACACCGGCATCGGCATTGCGCAGGGCCATCTGTCGCGGCTGGGCGACCGGTTTTTCCAAGTGCGCTCCGACGCCGACCGGCTGTTCGAGGGCACCGGCCTCGGCCTTTCGGTGGTGCGCGGCCTGGTCGGCCTGCATGGCGGCTCGGTGGCGCTGGAAAGCGCCGCCGGCAAGGGCACCCGGGTGATCGTCACGCTGCCGCTCGATTGCCGGCCGACGGCGCGCAGCGACGCGCCGCCGGCGCGGCTGGAGGCGAACGCCTCGTCGACCTTTCACCCGATGATGAAAGACAAGAAAATTGCCTGAGGCGCTCGCCCGCTCGCATCATGATTCCGTTCTTTCACGCTCGGCGCGCGGCCAGCGGAGCGAGCGCAGGTCGTTGGCGCAAGCGGTCATCCGGCGCCTGGCGGCGCGGCCTTCGCGCACGATCGCCGGCGCCGCTTTCGCGGCGATTATGACGGGCATCGTCATCAACGCGCTCTTCTTGCAGAAGACGCATCGCTTCGCCGTCATTGCGCCGCCGGCCTCGACCGCGCCGGTGAGGCCGCCGCCGGCCGCCGCGCCGCCGACGCAAGCCGCGGCGCCTTCAGAGGCCGCCCCGGCGCCGCCGGCGCGACCCGCCGATCTCGGCGCGCTGATCGAAGCCGCCGCTGCGCCGCATGCCGGCGATCCCATCCGCGACTTGCTCCGCGCCGAGCCCGCCGCCAAGGAGAGCGGCGAGGCGAAGCGCTTGACCCTCGCCGCGCAAAACGCGCTGATCAAGCTCGGTTTCGCGATCAAGGCCGATGGCGTCGACGGCGCCTCGACGCGGCAGGCCATTCAGCAATTCGAGCGCGCGCACGGCTTCATTCCGCTCGGCGAGATCACGCCGAAGCTGGTCAGGCAGCTGACCGCCGCCGCCAGCGAGGCAGGGCGTTAGCGGCTGAAATCTGACGCTTGGCTCCGGGGGATCTCCGCGCCAGGCTCGATCGTCAGCCGCGCCGCGCCGCCTTGATCGCGGCGACGTCGATTTTCCTCATGTCCATCATGGCGTCGAAGGCGCGCTTCGCCTCAGCGCCGCCGGCCGCCAGCGCCTCCGTCAGCACGCGCGGCGTGATTTGCCACGAGACGCCCCATTTGTCTTTGCACCAGCCGCACGCGCTCTCCTGGCCGCCATTGCCGACGATCGCGTTCCAGTACCGGTCGGTCTCCTGCTGATCGTCGGTGGCGATCTGGAACGAGAAGGCTTCGTTGTGCGTGAAGACGGGGCCGCCGTTGAGGCCGATGCAGGGTATCCCGGCGACCGTGAATTCGACCATCAGCACATCGCCTTCCTTGCCGGACGGGTAGTCGCTGGGCGCATGGTGGACGGCGCCCACCGCGCTGTCGGGAAAGGTCTCGGCATAGAAGCGGGCCGCAGCCTCGGCGTCCTTGTCATACCAAAGGCAAACTGTGTTCTTGGCCATTGCCTATCCTTTCCGCTTTGAGGTCAATTCGCGCGTTTGCCTGAGATGGGAGGCAGACCGCCTTTCTCCAGAGGGCAGCCGGTTCTTTTCTGGCCACGCATGGCTTCGTTCCAAAGAATGGCCGCCTGCGCTTCTCGCCTCCCGCCATATAGGCTTCGCTCGACGGCTCGTCGCGCCAAAAGCCGGCTTCAACTTTGCTTTCGCGCGCTCTACATCTCTCCCATGCGCCTGCGCGCCGACATCTGGGTTGCCGCCTATATCCGCCGCTGCGCCGTCGAAGGGGCCTATGCGGTCCTGCGCCGCCGAGGCGCGGCGGAGGCCGGCGCGATTTTCGTCAAACTCGACCGCCTCGACGGCCGCGCCGCGCTCTACGCGCCCGCGCCGCAGAGCGAATTGGCCGAACTGACCGAGCGGGGCGTTGAGCGCCTGTGGCGGCGCGCGCATAAAGAAGAATGGATCGAGCCCGCCGAAATCGAGCGGCGTCTTAAGCGAGAGATCGATTTCGATCCGGACCTCTGGGTCATCGAGGTCGAGGATCGCGAGGGCCAGCCGCGGCTCGATCTGGCGGAGGACTAGGCGTGGCCATTGTATCTTGAATGTAATGCACTTTGCATGACACGAAGAGTCTATGTCGATAATTTACTTTCACTTCTGCCCGCGCAGCCGGCCGCCGCCGGGTTGCTCG
>Ga0070735_10004047_pt1 | contig 12499 bp, 7 predicted proteins | sample Coa_R1_FD_66443 | JGI IMG/M metagenome (GOLD analysis project Ga0070735, IMG submission 66443) | Surface soil microbial communities from Centralia Pennsylvania, which are recovering from an underground coalmine fire - Coalmine... | ecosystem: Environmental > Terrestrial > Soil > Unclassified ...
GAGGCGGACATGTTTGCCGATGGTCACGATTGGATCCATTGCCGCCTCCTCTACCGCGAGGAGCTGGAAAGCGAGTGGCATTATGCCGAGATGAAGCCGCTCGGAAACGATCGGTGGCGCGGCGAGTTTCGAGTCTCAAACCTCGGCCGCTACCGATACACTCTGGAGGGGTGGGTGGATCGCTACGGAACCTGGCATAGCGATCTGGCAAAACGTATCGCGGCCGGACAGGACGTGCAGATCGATCTCCTAATTGGCGCGGCCTTAGTAGACGAAGTTGCCGTCCGAGCCGTCGGCGAGGATGCCGATCGGCTGAAAGAGTGGGTTCTGGCTATCCGCACGGAGCGGGATTCCGAGCAGCTCAAGGCGATTGCCCTCAGAGAGGATCTGGGCAGCATCGTGAACCGGTATCCGAATCCGGAATTTATTACTCGCCATGAGCATGAGCTGGTAGCGATCGTCGATCGGAAGAAGGCTTGTTTCTCCACCTGGTACGAGCTATTCCCTCGATCCTGCGCCAGCGAGCCAGGCCGCCATGGAACTTTTCGGGATGCCGAGGAACGGTTACCCTATATTGCTTCCATGGGATTCGACGTACTGTATCTGCCGCCTATTCATCCGGTGGGGCGCACCTTTCGGAAGGGAAAGAATAACGCTGCAATTGCGGGCGCCGACGATGTGGGCAGTCCCTGGGCCATCGGAGCGCGAGAAGGGGGGCACAAATCGGTTCACCCCGAGCTGGGCACGCTGGAAGATTTCGAAAGTCTGATTTTGAAGAGCAGCGAAGTGGGGCTGGAACTCGCCCTGGATATCGCCTTCCAATGTACGCCGGATCACCCCTATGTTTCCGAGCATCCGGAATGGTTCCGGCAGCGCCCCGACGGCACTATTCAATACGCTGAGAATCCACCCAAGAAATATCAGGATATCTATCCTCTCGATTTCGAGACCGCTGAGTGGCAATCTTTGTGGCAGGAACTCAAGAGCGTGCTTCTGTACTGGATCGATCGGGGCGTACGCATTTTCCGCGTGGATAACCCGCATACCAAGTCGTTTGCGTTTTGGGAATGGGCGATCACTGAGATCAAGGACCAGTACCCCGATGTACTGTTTCTCGCGGAAGCTTTTACCCGTCCTCACGTAATGTATCGTTTGGCGAAGCTGGGATTTTCACAATCGTATACATATTTCACCTGGCGCAACACCAAGCACGAGCTGACTGAATATTTCACGGAACTCACACAAACCGAACTGCGAGAATATTTTCGCCCATGCCTCTGGCCAAACACGCCGGACATTCTGTCGGAATTCCTGCAAGTTGGAAAACGCCCGGCGTTCATGATTCGCCTGGTGCTGGCGGCCACGCTCGGGGCAAATTACGGGATCTACGGACCCGCATTTGAATTGTGCGAGAGCGTGGCTCGCGAACCTGGCAGCGAAGAATATTTGAATTCGGAGAAATATGAGATCAGGCGTTGGGATGTAAAGGCCGAATGGAGCCTGAAGGATTTCATCGCGCGCGTCAACCGCATCCGGCGGGAAAACCCAGCCCTGCAGAGCGATCGCACCTTTCGCTTTGAACAGACCGACAATCCGGCTCTGCTGTGCTACAGCAAGATTACGGAGGATCTCTCAAACATTATCGTAGTGGTGGTCAACCTGGATGCATTTCATACCCAGAGCGGCTGGGTGACTCTCGACCTCAAGGCTCTCGGAGTGGACCCCGATCGACAGTTTCAGGTACAGGATCTGTTGGGCGGAGGCCGCTATCTCTGGCAAGGGGCACGCAACTATGTGGAGCTTACGCCCCAGAGTATGCCTGCGCACATTTTGCGTGTGCGCAAGTGGGTCCGGACCGAGAGCGATTTCGATTATTATGTCTGAGCGGCCGGCACGAACGCCCGGAAAGAAAGGCGAATACGAGCACCAAATTGGAAACGCGCTTCCTAACAGATTTTGATTTGCATTTACTCGCCGAAGGAACCCATTATCGGACCTTCGATAAACTAGGCGCGCGTCTCGTCGAGGTGGACGGGCAGCGGGGCGTACATTTCGCTGTTTGGGCGCCCAATGCTGAGCGGGTCTCCGTCATTGGAGAATTCAATCGTTGGAACCCGGACGCGAATCCGATGCTACTGCGTCCTGAGGCCGGGGTGTGGGAGTGCTTCATTCCAGGTATCGGACCCGGAGCGTTGTACAAATACCGTGTCGTATCGTCTTTTCAACGATATCAGGCTGACAAAGCAGACCCGTACGGATTCGGCGCAGAAATTCGTCCGCAGACAGCTTCTCGCGTTGCGGATCTGTCCGCCTACCACTGGGGCGACAGCGATTGGATGGCGCTTCGGGCCAGGAGAAATGCGCTGGATGCTCCCATTTCCATTTATGAAGTGCATCTCGGTTCCTGGATGCGTGTCCCGGAAGAGGGAAATCGTTGGCTGACGTACCAGGAACTGGCCGTGAAGCTGGCCGATTACGTATTTGAGATGGGCTTCACGCACGTCGAATTTATGCCTGTGATGGAGCATCCCTTTGACGGGTCGTGGGGATATCAGACGGTTGGCTACTTCGCTCCCACCAGCAGGTTCGGAACACCGCAAGATTTCATGTATCTGGTCGATCGCCTCCATCAGCGAGGTATCGGGGTAATTCTCGACTGGGTGCCGGCCCACTTCCCCAAGGATCAGCACGGCTTGGGTTATTTCGATGGCACGCATCTGTTTGAGCATGCCGACCCCCGGCAAGGTCAGCATCCGGACTGGGATACCTTCGTATTCAATTACGGCCGCCGCGAAGTCCGGAATTTTCTGGTGAGCAACGCTCTATTCTGGTTTGAAAAGTACCACGTGGATGGACTCCGCGTGGATGCAGTGGCGTCCATGCTTTATCTCGATTATGCGCGGCGGGAAGGCCAGTGGATTCCGAACCGCTATGGCGGCAGAGAAAATTTGGAGGCGGTTGAGTTCCTGCGCGCGTTGAATGAGCATGTTTACGCAACTTTCCCGGATGTGCTGATGATTGCCGAGGAATCGACGGCGTGGCCGATGGTTTCTCGTCCCAATTATCTGGGTGGCCTGGGTTTTGGCCTGAAGTGGAATATGGGCTGGATGCACGACATGCTCGATTACATGTCGAAAGATCCCATCTATCGAAGTTATAACCATAATCGGGTCACGTTCGGTCTGTTGTATGCCTTCACCGAGAATTTTGTTTTACCCTTCTCCCACGACGAAGTGGTCTACGGGAAGGGTTCCATGATCGGCAAAATGCCTGGCGACGAGTGGCGGAAATTCGCGAATCTGCGCCTCTTGTATGGTTTTATGTTCGGCCATCCGGGGAAGAAGCTGCTCTTTATGGGAGATGAATTCGGGCAGTGGTCGGAGTGGAGCCATGACAAAAGCCTCGATTGGCATTTGCTGCAATACCCTTTTCATGCCGGCTTGCAGCGCTGGGTCCGCGACCTGAACACTCTATACCGCGGCCAACCCGCGCTCTATGAGATCGACTTCGATCAGAGTGGATTTGAATGGGTCGATTGCAACGATGTAGCGCGCAGCGTGCTGAGCTTTCTCCGGCGATCGAAGGATGGTCAGGTTGTGCTGTTTGTCTGCAACTTCACGCCCGTTCCGCGGCACAACTATCGCGTAGGCGTTCCGGCGGCTGGTTACTGGCAGGAAATACTGAATAGCGACGCCCACCTATATGGTGGTAGTGGGCAGGGAAATATGGGCGGCCTCGATGCCAATCCGTTGCCGGTACACGGACGGCCCTGCTCGCTGAACATAACGATTCCACCTCTGGGCGTCGTGGCTTTCGGTGGACCAAAATCGGGAGCCAACTCATGACCAGATCGCCTGGATCTAACGCGGCTATCCAGGAGAATTTCCCGGCATGAAGAAGCCTGGAAGCGCCGCCGACCCGCTGTGGTACAAGGATGCGATTATCTATGAGCTGCACGTAAAGGCATTCTACGACAGCAATAACGACGGTATTGGCGACTTCGCCGGGCTGATGCAGAAACTCGATTACCTTCAGGACCTGGGCGTCACGTGCCTGTGGTTGTTACCATTTTTCCCTTCGCCCCTCCGCGACGACGGATACGATATTTCCGACTATCTGAGCGTGAATCCCGCCTACGGCACGATCCAGGATTTCCAAGCTTTCCTGGACGCGGCTCATGAGAGGGACTTACAAGTGATGATCGAGATGGTGATGAATCACACCTCGGATCAGCACCCCTGGTTTCAGGCAGCTCGCCGCGCCCCGCCTGGCTCGCCCGAACGCAATTTCTATGTCTGGAGCGACACCGATCAGAAATACCGGGGCGCTCGAATCATCTTCACCGATACCGAAAAATCGAACTGGACCTGGGACCCGGTCGCGCAAGCCTATTTTTGGCACAGGTTCTTCTCGCATCAGCCCGACCTGAACTACGACAATCCAACGGTGGTGGAAGAGATGCTCAAAATTCTCCGCTATTGGCTGGATCTTGGTGTTGATGCGTTGCGAGTGGATGCGATCCCCTACCTGGTGGAGCGCGAAGATACCAGTTGCGAGAATCTTCCGGAGACCCACGCGATCGTCAAGAGAGTTCGGCGCGAGCTCGACGAGAACTATGCGAATCGAATGATCCTGGCGGAAGCGAACCAGTGGCCGAGCGACGTGCGACCATATTTTGGCAACGGCGATGAATGCCACATGGCATTTCACTTTCCGCTGATGCCGCGCATCTATCTGGCCCTCCGGCAAGAGGACCGTTTGCCGATCACAGATATTATGGCTCAGACCCCGCCGATTCCGGAGACGTGCCAGTGGGGATTGTTCCTTCGCAATCATGATGAACTGACTTTGGAGATGGTCACCAACGATGAGCGCGACTATATGTATCTGGCGTACAGCGCCGATCCCCGCATGCGGATCAATCTCGGCATCCGGCGCCGCTTGGCGCCGCTGGTCGATAATAATCGGCTCCGTATCGAGCTGCTGAACAGTCTTCTGTTTTCTTTTCCCGGCACCCCGATCCTCTATTACGGCGACGAAATCGGGATGGGAGACAACATCTATCTCGGCGACCGAAACGGTGTCCGAACGCCGATGCAGTGGAGTTCCGACCGGAATGGAGGCTTTTCACGCGCGACGCCTGCCAAATTATATAGTCCGCTGGTTATGGACCCGGTCTGGGGTTATGAGGCCGTCAATGTGGAGGCGGAGCAGAGCGACCCGTCCTCGCTTCTGAACTGGATGCGCAACATGATTGCGCTACGCAAGCTGTTTCGTGTGTTCGGCCGCGGTACACTCGAATTCCTCACTCCCACGAATCGCAGGATTTTGGCCTATTTGCGGCAATATGACGATGAGCAGATCCTGTGTGTCGCCAATCTATCGCGATTTGCGCAGCCGGTGGACCTGGAGCTTTCGAAACTGGAGGGCATGGTTCCGATCGAGATGCTGGGCTATGTGGAATTTCCGCCCATCGGCAAACAACCGTACCGCTTGACTCTCGGCCCCTATGGATTTTTGTGGTTGGAATTGCACGGCGCGCCAGCGGCGGCAGAGGTGCGATCGGAGGAACTTGAGCAACCGGCATTAACAGTCACCGGAGGTTGGCAAGCCGTTTTGGAGGGCTCCGGACGCAGTCGTCTGGAAGGCGCACTGCTTCGCGACTACTTGCCCAAGCAGCGTTGGTTTGGCGGCAAGGCCAAGTCCATCCAGGAGATCCGAATTCTGGACTGGGGTGTACTCGACGAATCCGATGCAGCACTCGCACTCGTGACAGTGCAGTACAGCGACAAACAGGAAGAAACATATTTTCTTCCACTGGCTATGGCTTTTGGCGATGAGGCCAACCGGATACGGGAGACGGCGCCGAACAGCGTTCTTTGCGCAGTGGTTTCACCGGCGGGGTCCGGTGTCTTGCATGACGCTGTAACCGACGACGACTCCTGCCGCGCATTATTGTCGCTGATTGAGCACGCAGGTGAATTGTCTACGATACGGGGCCTGATTCGCGGTCTACCGAGCGTGGTGCTCCCCGCGCTCCGAGGCTCCGAGCAGGCATTGGCGCCGCGCCGCGGATCAGCCGAGCAAAGCAATTCATCCATCATTTTTGGCGACCGTCTGATCATGAAACTCTTCCGGCGCCAGCAGCCGGGGCCAAATCCAGACTGCGAGATTGGAAGATATCTAACTGAGAAGGCGCATTTCGAGCGGATCGCGCCTTTTGCCGGGTCCATCGAATACCGGTCGGAGGGCGAGCTGCCGGCTACTCTCGGCATGCTCCAGGGACTGGTCGCCAATGAGGGCGATGGTTGGAAATGGACTTTGCAGGAGCTCCAGCGGTACTTTGAGAACTCTGCTCCCGTAGCTTTTCCAGCCGATAGCCTGCCGGGTAGTGAATCGGATTTGCTGGAGCTTTCCGAGAGCCCAGCACCAGCATTAGCCCGCGATCACGTCGGCATCTATCTGGAAGCCGCCGCCACCTTAGGGCGGCGCACCGCTGAATTGCATTTGGCTTTAGCCTCTCCGACGAACGATCCGGACTTTGTCTCGGAGCCACTCACGCCTGCCGACGTTCAAGTGCTGTTCGCCGGATTGCAAGATCATGCCTCGGCGGTTTTCGATGGCCTGAAGGCGGATATTCCCCGGCTCCCGGACGAGATTGTCGAACTCGTCGCGCTGGTGCTGAGCAGCCGGCGGAGGATATTAGATCGCTTTCGGCGCATGGACCGCGACGGCATTAATGGATTGCGCACACGGATTCACGGCGATTATCATCTGGGGCAGGTCCTTCGCGTAAAAGCGGACTATGTAATCCTGGATTTTGAAGGCGAACCTGCGCGCCCGCTTTGTGAACGGCGGGCCAAGCACTCGCCACTCAAGGATGTCGCTGGTATGTTGCGATCGTTCAGCTATGCAGCCTATGCGAGTTTGATGAATTATACGGCGCGGCGTCCTGAAGACTTCTCCCGTCTGGAGCCCTGGGCGCGACTCTGGGAGCGGTCCGCGGCGGCAGAGTTCCTGCGCGGTTATCGGGAGAGAGCCGCTGGCGCCGCATACCTGCCAGCCGCCTCCGATGGGTTTAGAAAACTGCTGGCGGCCTACCTTCTGGACAAGGCTCTCTATGAACTGATGTATGAACTGAACAATCGTCCTGAGTGGGTTCGGATTCCGCTGCAGGGAATCTTGTCGACATCGCTGTAGATCGCAGACTACTAGGGATTCGAGGCTGAAGGGTGGAACTGGAGGTCATTCCGCAGGAAGCACGGCAGCGCCTGGACCAAATTGGCGGCGCCGATCTTGTTATCGGTATCATTGGTGCGGAATCGGCGCCCAAGATCGGCTCTGCGATCGAGCCGGTGAACCGCGCGCTGGCATCGCTATCTGCCGGAGTGAAGACTGTCGTCTTCCATAATGCTTCCCACGACGAAGTATCCGCACAGTTGCACGACCCCGAAGGGAATGGCTCCTCACTATGGATCGGTTATCCGGGGTTAACGCCAAACCAGCCGGTCTCCCCGGCCCAATCGATCGTGGAAGCCTACCGCACAGTGTTCACGCTGTCCGATGGACTGAAGGCGCGCGCCTGCGTCCTGATCGCTTCCGATCTCGAAACCGTAACGGCGCAATGGATCAGCCGGCTTGTCCAGCCAATCCTGGAACGCAAATTCGATCTGGTGGCGCCGTGTTATGCCCGCAATAAATTTGAAGGTCTGATAAATAGCGCCATCATTTCTCCGTTAATACGCTCACTGTATGGCAGGCGTATTCAGAACCCCATGGGGCCGGATTGCGGCATATCGGCTGCTTTATTGCAGCGATTCGTCGACCATGGTTCCAGCCCGCCTTCCAGTGGCAGAGCGCGTCCGCCGATGTCGATTGCAACGGATGCCATTTGCGGAAGCTTTCAAATCTGCCAGGCCTATGTTGGAAGGCGATTTTATTCATCCACCGACTCAATGAATCTGAGTTCGGTTATTACCGAAGTCCTGGGCCCTCTGTTTCTGGACATAGAGCGGAACGCGGCATTCTGGCAGAGAGTTCGCGGCTCGCAGCCGATCCCGACATTCGGAGATCCGTTGCCCGTAGCCGAGGAGATTGGAACGGTGGATGTACGCCGGATGATCGAGTCCTTTCAACTCGGATCTGAAAACTTGCAGGAGATCTGGGGGCTGGTTCTTCCTCCGGCAACGCTGTTTGAATTAAAAAAGCTGGCGCGAGTGGCGCCGGATCGATTCCGCATACCCGATGAATTATGGGCGCGCATCGTGTACGATTTCACACTCGCCCATCGCCTTCGAATCATCAATCGCGATCATTTACTGCGCGCGATGACGCCGCTCTATTTAGGATGGACTGCTTCTTATGCGCTGGAGATGGAGACTGCGGTGCCTGCAGTGGTCGAACAGCGCCTGGAGCGTTTATGTCTGGCGTACGAAGCCGGAAAGACTTATTTCTTATCACGGTGGCGATGGCCCGATCGTTTTAACCCTTAATCCTTCGTCAGAGGAGAAACTTATGTGGGACCAAGTATCGCAAGTTCTGAATCGAGCGACTGTCCGTGTCGTTTCCGAGGTGGTGAATCTGCTGCCCGGAATCGTGGCGCTGATTATGGCGTTGGTGATCTCCGCGATAGTAGGAGGAATTCTCGCCTTTACCTTACGGCGCTCGCTCCGGAGCATCGATTTCGACGAACGCCTTCGCCGCTGGGGTTGGTTCCCGGGCACAGTGGATACGCGCATGTTCAGGAGCCCCACATTGGTAGCAAGCCGCGTCGTGTTTTGGGGCATCGTGCTGATTGGCTTCCTGATAGGCATAGCCGCATTCGACGCTGCTTTGACTTCGCAGTTCGTGTCGAGTCTGCTCGCCTATTTGCCGAACGTAATTGCGGCTGTCCTGGTCTTGCTGGTTGGTAACCTCATCGCTCAATTTCTCGCTCGCAGCGTCCTCATCGGAGCTGTCAATATGAATCTTCAGTATGCGCGCCTGCTGAGCCAGGGAGTGAAGTGGCTGGTCCTGGTCCTGACAGTGGCGATGGCTCTTGAACATCTCTCGATCGGCGGCGACATCGTGCGCATGGCGTTCGGGATTCTCTTTGGTGGGATTGTGCTTGCTTTGGCGCTGGCTGTGGGGCTTGGCTCCAAAGAACTTGTCAGCCGCTCACTGGAGAAGGAGAGCAGCCGGACGCCGACCGAAGTTGAGGAGCCCTTCCGTCACCTATAATACTTCTCATGAAACGCCGCGATTTTCTAATGCAAGGCGGAGCGATCGGATTACCGCTGCAGGCCCAGGCGATGGCGCAATCGGCTCCCCGATATACTGGCAAGCCAGCTCTCAAGATTACGGATATCCAAAGTTTCCTGGTCTCCGCGGGCGGACGAAACCTGTGTTTCGTGAAGGTCTTGACCGATGCCGGAATCTTTGGTTATGGCGAGGCTTACTCAGTCGGCCCCGACGAAGCGACCGTCGCCACCATCAAGGATTTCAAAGGATGGCTGGTGGGCAAAGACCCTCGCAATGTGGAGTATCTGTGGGCCACCATGTACAACTTCACGCGTTTTCCGGGCGGCGCGGTTATCAATGCGGCGATCAGCGGTATCGAGCACGCGTTGTGGGACGTTGCCGGAAAAGCAGCGGGATTACCCGTCTATATGTTGCACGGCGGGAAATGCCGGGACAAAGTGCGGGTCTACCAAAGCGCCGGGGGGCACACCCCAGCCCGGCTTGCCGAGAGTGCCAAAGCCCTGATCGCAAAGTACGGCTATACGGCGATCAAGATGGCGCCGCACCCTCCGGGTTCGCAATCCATGGCGTACAATGCGGTGACTCGCGCCGCAGGCCAGCGCGCCGAGGCGGTCCGCAGCGCGGTGGGTCCGGATATCGACCTGGCCTTTGACGCCCACGCGACGCTATTCGAACCGGTTCGCGCTTTTCGCATGGCGGAGGCACTGAAGCCCGCGCAGCCATATTTCCTCGAAGAGCCCATCCGCATGGAGAACATGGACGCGCTACAAAAGCTGAAGGAGAAGATGCAAATTCCCCTTGCGACGGGCGAATGTCTGTATACGAAGCACGATTTCCGGCGGCTGCTAGCCAAGCAAGCGGCGGATATCGTGCAACCGGATATTTGCCTGGCTGGCGGACTGATGGAGTTGAAAAAGATTGCCGCAATGGCTGAAGCGCACTATGTGGTTGTGGCGCCGCACAATCCTATGGGACCGCTCGCCACGATGGTAAACGTGCACTTCGCCGCCTGCACGCCGAACTTTCTCATATTGGAATATCATCCTGACGACGAAGCGCCGCGCAAGGATCTTATTAAAGATCCCATTCTGGTGAAGGACGGCTATTTGGAGATTCCGAACAAGCCTGGTTGGGGCTACGAAGTGAACGAAGAAGCGTTTCGCCACTATCCGCCAAAGCCATGGCACCGGGCCTTTGCCTACCGCGCGGATGGCGCGCCGGATTTCATCTGAATCTCCGGTCCCAGGATAATCCCAATCGGATCGGCCATGATTCCCGAAATTTGTCAACTCAGCGCCGCCGAACTGGCGCGCCAAATCCGCATTAAGCAACTCTCCGCCCGCGAAGCGGTATGCGCCCATCTCAGCCAAATTGAGCGAGTCAACGCGAAAGTGAACGCCATCGTCACACTGATTCCCGAACAAGCGATCGAACGGGCCCGCCAAGCCGACGAAGCACAAGCCAATGGAGGACCCACCGGTCCGCTCCATGGTCTTCCAATCGCACATAAGGATCTGCAACCAACGGCGGGCATTCGCACCACGTTCGGTTCCCCCATTTACAAAGACTTCGTGCCCGAAACGGATTCACTTCTGGTGGAGCGCATTCGCGACGCTGGGGCTATCGCCATCGGCAAAACGAATACACCGGAATTCGGGGCCGGGTCACAAACTTTCAACGAAGTCTTTGGCGCGACGCTGAACCCGTACGACACTTCTAAAACGTGCGGCGGTAGTAGCGGCGGAGCTGCTGTCGCACTTGCGTGCCGCATGATACCGATCGCCGATGGCAGCGATCTGGGTGGCTCGCTGCGCAACCCGGCCAGCTTCTGCAATGTCGTGGGACTGCGCCCTTCGCCCGGGCGTGTTGCCGCCTGGCCCAAATTGCTCGCCTGGTCGACTCTGGCCGTGGAGGGCCCCATGGCGCGCACGGTCTCCGACGTCGCATTCTTCCTCTCTGCTATAGCGGGACCCGATCCGCGCTCTCCGATTTCTCTTAGCGAATCCGGCAAGCGCTTCGCCGATCCTCTGGATCGGGACTTCAGTGGAGTCCGAATTGCTTGGTGGAAGGATCTCGGCGGTATTCCGGTCGACGAACGCGTCAAAGCGATCGTGAACGCGCAGCGGCGGGTTTTTGAATTGCTGGGCTGTATTGTCGAAGAAGGGGAGCCGGACTTCGCAGGCGCCGATGAAATTTTCAAATCGCTCCGGGCTTGGTTATTCGCGGTGCAGGCCGATGACAAGCGCCAGCGCCGTCATCTTGTCAAGGACACGATCTTGTGGGAAATCGATCGTGGCGACCGGTTAATGGCATCTGAGATCGGCAAGGCCGAGATGATGCGCACCGAACTGTATCACCGCATGCGGCGCTTTCTGCAATCTTACGAATTCTTTGTGCTGCCAGTCAGCCAAATCCCGCCATTCGATGTCCGCCAACCCTATGTCGACGAGATCGCCGGTGTGCCGATGCAGACCTATATCGACTGGATGAAATCGTGTTACTACATTTCGCTGGTTGGCAATCCGGCGCTGTCGGTACCGTGCGGCTTCACTGAAGACGGACTTCCCATTGGCATCCAGATCGTCGCGCGCCATCGGGACGATTGGGGGCTGCTGCAAATGGGCCACGCGTTCGAGCAAGCGGCCGGTTTGCCACAGCGCTTACCGCCGGCTGCGCTGTAGCAGAATCAAATTACAGAATCGGTAGCGATCAGAACATCCAGCGGAAACCCAGCATTCCAGTTCGCAGGCTCCCCATTTAGGGCGGCCTTAGTAGGATCCGTGGCGAGGCCGGTTACGGTTGCCAGCGGCGTCTGGGCGAGTGCCGTAAAACTCTGGAGCGATTTCAGGAATAAGGTTAAACAAATGCGTTTCATTTTTAGAGGCCCTGGTTTATGCTGGCAGCCGATTGAACGTGAATATACTGAATACGCGTATGGACCGCCGACTTGTCCGCCGCATTGTCTTCGTTGCCGGACTACTGGCGCTGACTCTCTTGATCGGAACTGTGGGCTTTCAGCTCATCGAGGGCTACTCGCTTTTCGATGCCTATTATATGACTCTCACTACCATAATTACGCTGGGTAATGAGCAATCACGTCCCTTGTCCCATGCAGGCAAGATTTTTAATTCCTTCCTAGTCCTGTTCGGCGTCATCGCGATGTTCATCTCGGTCGGCGCCATTACACAGACTATCATCGATATGGAACTGCGCGATCCGCTGAATACGCGCCGGACAAAACGTATGATCGACAAGATGC
>Ga0070735_10004048_pt1 | contig 12496 bp, 13 predicted proteins | sample Coa_R1_FD_66443 | JGI IMG/M metagenome (GOLD analysis project Ga0070735, IMG submission 66443) | Surface soil microbial communities from Centralia Pennsylvania, which are recovering from an underground coalmine fire - Coalmine... | ecosystem: Environmental > Terrestrial > Soil > Unclassified ...
ATCATGTATAACGGCGGATACGACGACATGGTTCTGGCGAAAACGCAGATACGCTCGCGCATCGAAGCGGATAACGCGGTGCGCGAAAAGAAAATCGCGCAGTTAAATGAATTCATCGCGCGGTTTTCGGCCGGCACGCGTTCCTCGCAGGTAACGTCGCGCAAGAAAGAAGTCGAGCGAATTCAGACTTCTGAACTGGCGAGGTCCAACATCGCGCGGCCTTACATTCGTTTTGACATGAAGGCGCCCTCGGGACGCCATCCATTGGAATTTAAGGGGATCGCGAAATCTTATGGCGACTTGAAAGTGATCCTGCCTTTCACTGCAAACGTCGAGCGCGGTGAAAAAATCGCGCTGATCGGACGCAACGGTTCGGGCAAAACCACGCTGCTTAAATCGCTTCTGCGCAACGCGACAGGGTATGTTGACGACGTGGACCGAGAATTCGCGATTGATGGCGGAACGGTGAAGTGGGGACACGAAGTAGCCGTAGGCTATTTCGCGCAAGACACTACCGATTCGATCGCCAAGGGCACCACGGCCATCGAGTGGCTGCACCAGTTCGATCTGCAGGCGTCGCAGGAGGAATTGCGCGGCCTGCTCGGGCAGATGCTCTTCAGCGGCGAGGACGCTTTGAAATCGACGAACGCGCTTTCAGGCGGCGAGTCGGCGCGGCTGATTTTTTGCCGGCTGATGCTGCAAAAGCCGAATGTTCTGGTGCTCGACGAGCCCACGAACCACCTGGATCTGGAGTCGATCAACGCGCTGAACATCGCGCTGCAGAAATATCCGGGAACGGTACTGCTCGTCACGCACGACCATGACGTAATCGACGAAGTAGCCACGCGCATCTGGAGTTTCAAAGGCGGCCATGTCGAAGACTTCAAGGGCCCCTACGAGGAATATCTGGTCTACGCGCAAGAAAAAGCGTCCTAGTAGCGCGGACTTTAGTAGCACAGGCTTCAGCCTGTGTGCTTTTGATTTGGTTTTTCCTTCGGGCTCAACAAACCCCCAAACAAAACAAACCCCAAATCAAAACCACACAGGCTGAAGCCTGTGCTACTAATGCCTCAGGAAAAACGCGATCGTGATCGCGGAACTGATTATGGTGACTGCGGTGCGAATGTAACGAGGATTTGCGCGCCGGGCAAAGCGCGCGCCAACATATCCGCCGATGACTGCCGCGACCAGCATTACCAGCGTCTGCGGCCACCAGATTTTTCCCGCGATGATGAACAGGACGACGGCAACGCCGTTCATGGCTGCTCCCAGCAAGGTCCTGTTCGCGTTCATCATGTGGATGTCTTTCAAACCGAACAGCGACCACGCCGCCAGCATCAGGATCCCGATGGCGCCACCGAAATAACCTCCATAGATGGAAACCACGGCCTGTATACACAGTAGTGCGACGGGTCCGATGTGAATCATGCGCGCAAGGATTGGCGAGAGTTGCGGCCCAAATGTGAATAGGAGCGTTGCGCCCAGCATCAGCCACGGAATCATTCCGTCGAATGCCCTCTCCGGCGTGTGAAGCAGCAGCAATGCGCCTGCGATGCCTCCGGCGAAGCTGACGATCAACATGGGCACGAACGGGAAGTCCTGCGAATTTTTGAAATCGTGGCGATAGGCCCAAGCGCTCGCAAGAATACCTGGAAGCAGCGCCATGGTGCTTGACGCATTAGCGATGATTGAGGGCACTCCCGTGAACACGAGCGCTGGGAATGTTAAGAATGAACCGCCTCCGGCTACGGAGTTGATGAGCCCGGCGGCAAATGCGCTGATAGCCAGCAGTAGGTAGGAACCCATGATAAATTTGAGCAGTAAAACTTAACATTCTTTTCCCCGGAATGCGCTAGAAACCAGCACGAATGTTTTCGAGCAAGACAGCCGATAACTGCATGGGATTGACTTCGGCGCTGGCGCTATGTTACGGATACACGTCCCATAAATAGGTCCAAAACGGCGGAATGCCCTTAAAACCTCAGCGAATCGAAATCATTTTGGAGACGATGCTGGACAGCATCGCACTTGCGGAAGAAATGAGTGTGCGTCTGGCCGCAGCCGCTGGTTTTAGCGAAGACGATCAATACAGAATCGGATTGGCAGTGCATGAAAGCGTTATGAACGCTTACCAGTACGGGAATGAACAGAGGCGCGAAAAGAAAATTCACGTGGTCTTCGAGCTGTCGCACGAAAAAATGCTGATCCGCGTTTCGGACCAGGGCACTGGATATAGACTGGAAGAAGTCCCCGATCCCCGGATGGACGAGAACGTATTAGGGGAAACCGGTCGAGGCGTGCTGCTGATGAGGGCGTTCATGGATGAATTTGACGTTCTGGTTGGCCAGGGCGGCGGCGCCGAAGTAATTATGGCCAAGCGCTACCGCACGCAGTAAGAAAGGCAGAAGGTTTGGCGATGTCCCTCAAAGCTGTAAGCCGCGAGGTCGGCGGCGTGACCGTGATCGACCTGGACGGAAGAATCACGCTTGGCGATGGAAGCGCTTTGTTGCGAGACCTGATTCGCGACAACCTCAGCAAGGGCCACACCAAGCTGGTGTTTAATTTAGCTGCCATAACTTATCTCGACAGCACAGGACTTGGCGAGCTGGTGAGCGGATACAGGCTCGTGAAAAGTGCGGGCGGAGAACTGAAGCTGCTCAATCTGAATAAAAAGGTTAGCGATCTCCTTCAGGTCACCAAGCTTTACACCGTCTTTGACATTCATAACGATGAATCCCAGGCAGTAGCAAGTTTCTAACCCCCGCCAGGCGCCACAAACTCTTTAACCGGCCACTCAAACACCGGACTGTTCGACTGTGGGAATCTTCTAGACATGTGGCAAATTTTGATGTATGGATGGCCCGCGTTTGTGGGTTTTGTAATTCAGTTAGGTGTTCGGAGGCTCTTAGCTGTCCACTGTCGACAGTTCAGAGAAGGTAAACAGTGAATGGCGGGCTTTATTCTGCCACCGACTGGCGTTACGCCCGGCAAATAGCGATCGCTCATGAAAGAGGAGTCAAGAAGGTGAGCAGAGAACAAGGTGTAGTGAAGTGGTTTAACGCATCGAAAGGGTATGGTTTTATCCAGCGCCAGTCGGGCGAAGACGTGTTCGTGCACTTCTCCGCCATACAGATGGAGGGATACAAGACACTGAACGAAGGCCAGATGGTCGAGTTCGAAGTCAAGCAAGGTCCAAAGGGCTATCAGGCTGAAAACGTCACCGCACCATAATCGGCTCAAGCGAAAGGGCCCTGTCCAATAGCATTGGGCAGGGCCCTTTCTCTTTTAAAGGTTGCTGAAGAACGGCCAGCGACTTCCCGACCCATCGACTTGTGATAGGATTATTAATTCGAGAATCATTGGAGGAGTGAATCTGTGGCGCAACATATTTTGCGCAAGGATCTGAAGAAGGACCAGATACGAGAGAGCCTCGTTCATGGCGTTGAGTCCGTCGCTTCGCACCAGCAGATGTTGTGGGTCATTGTCGGCGCGGCACTGGTTGTAGCCCTGGCAGTCTTTGGCTGGAGCACGTATTCCCGGCGGCAGACCACCAAAGCCGGTGCGGCTCTCGATGATGCGATGAAGATTTTTCAGGCCCGCATTCACGCTCCCGGGGAGCCGTCTGATCCGAGTGAGGTTGCCTACGTCGATGAGAAGAACAAATACGCCGACGCCGAAAAGAAATTCCTGGAAGTGGCGAATCAATATGCCCGCACGCGGCCCGGCCAGATTGCTCGATACTATGCCGCCCTGTCTGAAGAGCATTTGAAAAAGTTCGACGATGCGGAAAAAAATCTGAAGCAGCTGGATTCCAGCGGTGATGAATCCCTCACTGGACTTTCTCGATTCCAACTGGCCTGGGTCTACAGCCAGAATAACAAAGGGCCGCAAGCGGTCGAGTTATACAAGCAGTTGGCGGACAAGCCCACGACCTTCGTACCCAAGCCTCTGGTGCTTCTGACGCTTGCGGACTACTACCGCAAGAACGATCCCGCGCAAGCCTCAAAACTTTACAATCAGGTAAAACAGGATTTTCCCGATACTCCCGCCGCCGAAAAAGCCGATGAGGGCCTGGAACTGCTGAACGCAAAGAGCTGAAGTCTACAGCGTCCGTACCGAGCGGTGGCCTCTGCGCGAAACGCAACGGGCTATTTGTTTCTCATAAATTCTCAGGACATCAGTGATGATGATGGTCGCCCTGGTCGTGGTGACTTTCATCGTGGTGATCCCCGCCGTGCTCATCATCATCCGCACTTTTTGGATTGAAGCGCTCCATGTCTTTCTTTTCCTCGGCAGATAGTTGCGGCAGGTGTCTGACGAAGAGAACTAGTTTCCACGTATCCTCGGCGCCATGCGAGGCGCCCCAGCCAGGCATTCCCGTCAAGCGCACGCCATTGTTGATAATGTAAAAAATCTCACCATCGGTCAGGCTCTGTGTTTGCGCCAGCTGCAAGTCCGGAGTCTTCGGATAGAAGTTGGGGCCCATTTCTGTTTGTCCGCTGCCATCATTCGCATGGCAGGTGGCGCAATGATCGGCGAAGTGCTCCCGCCCGGCCGCTATGTTTTCCGAAGTGGCGGCGTAAGGATTTTTTTCGTTCTTCGCACTGCTCGGAATCGACAGGCTGCGCGCACCGCGTGCGAGCGCCTTTTCGAGCGACGATGGTTCGTCCCGAGTACTAAAGCCTCGACGAACAGTGATGGCCCCGTAGGCCGCCCCCGCCACAATCACCACGAGCAGTAGCCAAAGCGCTATTTTCGGAATTTTCATGTTCGCGTTTCTCCCATGTCATCGCGTTCGTTTGACTATCTTTCATCTCCGGAAAATGGACGGATTCGCAAGAATACAGCTACTCCAACAGGCCGCGCACCGTAAATAGGCTTCAACGCGTTGGGGACGCCATAGTCCGTCACTTGCGCTCCCAAAGCTGTGGCCACGTGCGGGAGCAGATCAATATCACGATCGTATCCGAACGTGTATGCCTGGACGCGGCCGATCGGCTGTTCGCTATAATTTGCCGGCAGCGGATTTTCGCCAAGAATCAACTCATTGGAACGGTCCACATTTTCGATGCGCGTCCAGGCGTAATTCCGAGTCCGAAAACGCACTAATGATTCGAGAGCATAGCTGTTAAAAATCGAATTGTCCTGGAGAGATCGCGTCCGGCCCCAAAGGGCTGTGCTCGTCCAGTTGCCTTCGTGGAATGGGTGATTGTATTGGATTGACGCAGTCATGCGCTCCTGATCCTCGGTGGGGAAGAGTGCTTCCGGGCTTTTTATGCGCCCATACGAAAATTGCCCGCTCCAATTTTTACCCGGCTGAATCGTGAAGCGTGTGGACCACGAATCGATTTTTCCCTGGTCAATATTCCAGCGGCTTTCATCGGGTTCGCGGCCGTGAAATCCGGACGCTTCGAGGCGCGCGATGCGATACGCCAGCCCGAATGTGACCACGTCGTCGGCGATATGTGTTGAATCCTCCTGGTGATGGCCGAGCGCGGCCAGTGTATCCTCCGCCGCCGAAGCGCGATGTGGATATGCCACCGGACCCAGTGCGGGATCGCCTACGGGAGCAAAATAGAACGAAAGCAGGCCCTGGCTTCCCAACTTCAAATCGTACAGCGCCGCAATTTCCATGAACAAATCATGCGGATGTTGTCCGTCGGCGATCGGCTTCCCAAAGGCCGTTTCTCCCTGCTGAAAGAGTAACGGATAGCGGCGCTCGGTCACGGTTGCCGGCTCCAGACTCAACATGATGCGTGCCGTGAAGACGCCCGGCCCGAGGGGACGTTGCGCCATGCCCATAAACCAGTTTGTTGAGAAAAATTTGTCTCCGCCGCGAGGACTCGACTGCTGCTCATCGATGACAAATGCATTCGCGTGGAACATCAGCATCCATGTCCCTTTTTTCGTCATGAGCATGGGAACGGGTGTGGAATCTGGTTCCGCGCTTGTACCGGACGTGGCGTGACGCACGATTTCCTGCAGGAATGTTTTCGGATGAATGGTAATCAGTTCGTCTTCGCTCATCTGCATCCCCTGCATTTGTTTGTTATCCATCCCCGACATGCCTTGCATGTCGGCTTCCGGTTTGTTCTGCTGCGCCCCGGCAACCGCCGGTAAAATAATGAGTGAAGCGAGTACTGCCAGAACTTTAGATAAAAATGGCCGCATGAAAAATCCCTCTCACGATAAATTCTTTGGGCGCATATAACGAAAAAGGTATGCGCTGACCCAAAAGGCAGAACACAACACATCGCAGATGGGTAGAGTATGGAAAGAGCGGCGATCTAGATGCGGAGGCTTACGTCGAGAGAAAGGAGGATTCCGCGATCGGGAGGAGATATATCATCCCGAGCATCGGGAAAAACGATTTTGGGAAGCTCCATGCCGGAAAATCCAGTTACGGCCGAAATTCTTTCAAACTGTGCGGCTGTAAAGTGAATTGAGCTGGAGAGTAATCCCGGAGCTTGAGCGCACGATTGACGCGCGCACGCGCCCATCTCCAAGAATGCAGCATGCGCGGGCATTTCTTGTGGAACAGAGGAAACCCCTGCTTGATCCGAGGAACTGTCGCCAGTTGATTCGGGCATGGTCATGCCGGCCATGGTCATATCAGAAGGGTCGGACGCTCGATCAACCATTCGCATCGAGTGACAGTCCGATCGAAATGCGGAAAATCCGCAGGAAAGATCGCATGCCGGCAAAAGCGAAGAAACACACATCAACAGCACTGCGATTGTGCCAACGAAAATGCGTTTAATCTTCACAGTAAGTACATTAACCGAGATATTTGTATTCGCTTCGTCCAAATTTTATCCTACGCTAGGTTCCTTCCTTCTCGCAATGCCAGATTGTGTTAATCGGATCGGCATAATAGAGTGCGGCGATTGAGTATCTGAACTTAAAATCCGATAAGCTCAAACCAAACCGGTACCTCGCTTAGGAGGAACGAGATGCGAACCCGGACCCTCTATATTTTTATCGCATTCGCCTTGTCGTGTTTCGTATTCGCACAACTCTCTGCGGGTGGAGAAAAGGCTGCGCAGAACAGCCCGTTAACGAGTGCAGCGGCTGAACCCCAGCTTGGCGACATGCTCGAAACAAACGTGAGAACCGCTTGGCTGGCATTCAAAAACAAAGACAAAGATGGCTACGCAAAATTTCTTGCCGATAATTTTCAAGCCGTAGAGGCCGACGGAGACGGCGAACGTCCCACGTCCCGTATTTTGCGCGAAGTTGAGCACAGCATGTACACCGACTATCTTCTCCAACTTTTCCAGGTTCAACAGCTGGGGCCAAACTATGCCTTCGTCACATATGAGTCCACCATGCAATTCCCGCAGGGATCGGCGACGCGCTACAAAAGAATTTTTGTCGGAGAACTATGGACCAAGCAGAGTGGTCAATGGAAGATGATGCGCTACCAGGAAACGCCCGTCCGGTAAGGGTCTCCAGATCTTGAGCTACTGGGACGCGTCAGTGCGCATTCACGTGTAAATGCCACGACATCAATTGAAGCCTGTTTTTAGGAAGCGGCAATCACTGTGCGGCGTCACGTGTCATGACGCCACGCTCGTTCGTTGTTGGATGTTTATCGAAATTAGCGCTTGCGGTTGGCTTCGATCCAGGTGGCGAATGACTGCACAAATTTTGACAGGAAGTCGCGCGTGGTTTCGTTTTTCAGCTTTCCGTCAGCATCAAAGAGATCAGCCGCTCCGCCAATGTATGCTTCCGGCTGCTGCATCGCCGGCATATTCAAGAACACGAAGGATTGCCGCAAGTGGTGATTGGCCCCGAAAGCGCCGATCGCTCCGGGCGAGACACTAATCACCGCAACTGGTTTGCCGTCCCACGAACTCTTTCCATAAGGGCGGGAGGCGACATCTAACGCGTTTTTCAGCGCGCCGGGGACGGAGCGATTGTATTCAGGCGTAACGAAAAGAGCCGCATCGACACTTCTGATTTGCTGGCGAAATGTGACCCAGGCCGAGGGCGGATTGTCTCCGTCGAGATCCTGGTTGTACAACGGTAAGTGACCGAACTCCGCGAACTCGAACTTTAGGGGCGTGGTATTAAGCGCAATCACCGCGTTCGCGACTTTGCGATTCAAGGAGTCCTTGCGAAGAGATCCGACGAGCACCACTACCGTTGCAGCAGAGGCCATGGCGTAACCTTTCCGGGCAGCAAGCGCCGCTCCAGTGGAGAATAAAGTGAATCATGGGTTACAGCGATTCGCAATGTCAACGTCTTAAGCGGAACCGCGCAACACCTCACGGCTGTTGGGATTAGCCAATGTTACAAAATTGCGGTTTTTTTACCAAGAAAAGCAAAACCATGAGATACTGTGAACTGTCTGTGAACGTTCGAACGGTCCGGAACAGGTTCAGGGGCCTTCTCATAACTCGTTTAGTGTGACTGTTTTGTCTTCGCTCCGTCTAAGCATATAGCTTTTCATATTTGGGGCGAACGGGCCAGCCGGTGAAAATAGCCCTAGGCGTATCTGTCTGAAAAGACAAGGGAACGCCTTTTTTAGGTTGGCGTGTGACCGGAAGCCCATAAGCTGTATCTAATAAAATGTAGGAGTCCGATTTTTCAGGGGTTTGATTTCATGGTCCGCGATCTGTTTGACGGCACGCAAGCGCGCCCACAAAGATAAAACAATCCGCTAGGCCAAGGGGAGAAATACTTGTCACTGACAACCGAAGAAATGCATGAACAAGTGCGCCATCTCATAAGTGTAGGTAAAGAGCGCGGATACCTGCTCTCGGAAGAAGTGGAACAGGTTCTGCCTGCTGAGTTGCACTCTACGGAAGAGATCGACGATCTGCTCTCCACATTTGAGCGCATTGGAATCACTCTTTATGACGACTTGGCCGCCGCGAAAGCCGCTCGCGCCACAGTTGATCCCATTATCTCCGAATCCCCAGTAGGAGAATGGGGCGAGAAAGCTGTCGTTGCCGAGGATGGTGACCTTGACCTTACGCCGGGTATGCTCGACAAGAATAACGACCCGGTCCGACTCTACCTGCGGGAAATGGGTTCGGTTCCACTGCTGAAGAGACAGGATGAAGTGGCCATCGCCAAGCGTATGGAGCGCGGGCACCTTGTCGTGCTCAAGTCGATCTCACGCTCGCCCATCGTGATCAAGGAATTGATCAACGTTGGAGAAGAACTTCGCAACGGCACATTATCAGTCAAGAAAATCATTCAGTTCGATCAGGAAGAGCTGACCGACGAGGAAACCGAGAATAAGACGCGAGAGGTTCTTCGAATCATCGGGAAGATCGAGCAGCTTTATGCCGCCTCGCGTAAGCAGGTAGCGCTGCTGGAGCAAACTCCGAAGTCGAAGAAAAAGCTTTACCTGCGCAACAGGAATCGGCTTGCGCGAACTCGCGTGGAAATGTCGCAGCTCGTGCGGTCGATTGAATTCCACGCGCTCGAGAAGAAGCGGCTGATTGGAAAGATTCGCAATACGGTTGAGCGCGTGCAAGCGCTCGAGCGTGAAGCGGTCAAGTTGGAACGGCGCGCCGAGGCCTCCAAGGGCGATCACGCCGCCGAAGCCCGCAAGGAACTGCGCGCTTGCCGCGCGGAACTGCGCGAAATCGAAGTTTCCAGCGAAACCGGACTGACCGACCTGAAACGCATGCTTCAGGTTGTGCTCCGCGGTGAAGCCGAAGCGGATCAGGCCAAAAAGGAAATGGTTGAGGCCAATCTTCGCCTCGTCGTTTCCATTGCAAAAAAATATACCAACCGCGGTCTGCAATTCCTGGACCTGATTCAGGAAGGCAACATCGGCTTGATGAAGGGCGCTGACAAATTCGAATGGCGGCGCGGCTATAAATTTTCAACATATGCGACGTGGTGGATTCGTCAGGCTGTAACGCGCGCGATCGCTGACCAGGCCCGCACGATTCGCGTCCCTGTGCACATGATTGAGACGATCAACAAGCAACTCCGCACCAGCCGGCAGCTCGTGCAGGAGCTTGGCCGCGAACCGAACGCTGACGAAATCGCCAAGCGCCTTGGCGTTCCTACCGACAAGGTTCGCAAGACGCGGCAAATCGCACAGCAGCCCATTTCGCTGGAAACTCCGATCGGCGAAGAGGAAGATTCGCACCTCGGCGAATTCATTGAGGACAAGTCTTCCGTATCGCCTTCGGATGCCGCCATCAGCATCAGTCTTCAGGAACAGACAGCATCGCTCTTGAAAACGCTGACGCCGCGCGAGGAAAAAGTAATCAAGATGCGCTTTGGCCTGGAAGATGGTTCTGAGCACACTCTCGAAGAAGTGGGCCACTCGTTCGCAGTCACTCGCGAGCGTATCCGCCAGATCGAAGCGAAAGCTCTGCGCAAGCTGCGCCATCCGTCACGATCGCGAAATTTGCGCTCGTTTATTGAGGGCAGCCTGTAAAAATCTCTAGCAGCGATTCCCGTAAATACGAAAGACAAAAAAAACCGCTCAGAATGAGCGGTTTTTTTTGTTTGCAATTTGCCGGGCACACAATAGGTCGCATGGCGCCTTCTCGCAAGGGCTTTTCGCGACCTTTTGGGCTTGCCGAGCAGCGCGGATGTATCTTTACATCAAGCAACATCTCGGAGTACTCTGCGGACTAGCCGTACTCATGTCAAAGCGACTAGTTATCGCCTCGGTCGCAATGGGCCTTGTGGTGTTGCACATTGCGTCGCAAGCAATCGTGTCAGGACAACCATTAGGATGCCCGTTTGAGGATTCACCTGCCCTATTGGAATCAAGTTATCCTGCGTATCCCGACGCCACAGAACTATCCCGAACGTTGAACCGCCACGGCTTCATGGTTAGTTGTATTGCCCGGTCGAAGTTCGAGGGGATACAAGGCGCGAAGGGTGCCGCCCTTTATCTAGCCGACCGCGGCGGTTTCGACGTTGTGTTTTTGCCAAAGCCGCAGACGTTCGACGCTCTTAGAGTTATCGAGCGACGTAAGAATGGGCGATACATATATTCATTTCGAGGGAGTCCACGGCCCGCGAGTCTGATGGACGGGCCCCGTAGGACCTATTTCATAAAACACTCGAACAAATTATTCATTGTGTGGGATAAGCAAGCCGCGATAAGCCTCGACAAAATCGTCAATTCTCTTTGAAGCTTTGCCCTCGGCGACTAAATTCTGAACGCGCTTTGCTGGGGTGGCAAGCGACATCCCGATAAGCGTTTATCGGGACCTAATCCTGATTCTCGGAGCGAACCTTGATGGGTTCCAATCCAGACGTCGTAAAAATGTAGCGCTCACAACTGACAACAGGCCCACCCTTAAGTTACTCCGTTAAAGGACACGACTGTATCGCATCGGGATATAAGCACTTTTAATTTCTCTTTCGCTCGAAAGGCCTTCATGAGCCATCCCTGGCACGATTTGAGTCCTGGCGAGAATGTCCCAAAGGAATTCAACGCCGTCATCGAAATTCCGTTGCACTCGAATGTCAAATACGAGCTCGACAAGAGCAGCGGCATGATTCGTATGGACCGGGTTCTTTATTCAGCCGTTTTCTATCCTGCGAATTACGGCTTTATCCCCCAGACTCTCGCTGAAGATCGCGACCCTCTAGACGTCCTCGTTCTGTGCCAGGAACCGGTTGTGCCGCTAACTGTGATTCATGCGCGAGCGATCGGACTCATGACCATGGTCGATTCAGGTGATGCTGATCATAAGATCATTGCGGTGGCGACAGCAGACCCCGAATACAGCGCATACTATGAAGTTGGCAAGCTGCCGCCTCACCAGATGGCCATGGTGCGCCGATTTTTTCAGGACTATAAGCAACTCGAAGGCAAAGAGGTCGACGTCGACGAAATCCTGCCTGCCGCAAAAGCATATCCGATCATCGAAAAAGCTCTGACTGAGTACAAGAAGAAGTTTCCCCAGAACCCCAGCTAATGGGATGGTCCGCCGCAGATCTCTCGAAGTTGTAGAGTGCGGTGGCAAGGAGGCATCCCATTAACTGGCCCACTTTGACACGACGAACGTGATTGACAAAAATCACGGGGCAGCATAAACCTCTACACCAAGAAGCTTGGGTGTGCTCCGAAACCGGATGCGGCGGGAGGTCTGAGATGAGCGGAATCACGCGACGTGGATTCGTGAAGGGTGCGGCGCTCGCTCCCCTGGCGCTGTCGCCATTTTCGTCCGTGGCGCAGCGCGCGTCCACTTTGGATCGCTTCGATGTCGTCGTGGCCGGTGCGGGGCACAATAGCCTGATCACCGCCGCGTATCTGGCGAAGGCTGGATTCCGCGTCGTTGTGCTCGAGGGCCGTCCTACTGTGGGCGGTGGAGTCAAATCGGCGCAGCTAACTTTGCGCGGATTTATTCACGATACCTGCTCTTCCGCGCACAATGGCATGCAGGAAAATCCGCTCATCCGCGACAACGAAATTAATCTGGGCGATTACGGTCTCGAGTACATCTTTCCTGATCCGGTATTCCACATGCCGTTTCTCGATGGCGCTTACGTCACGCAGTGG